>Ga0105048_10008126_pt1 | contig 16815 bp, 30 predicted proteins | sample MAT05_FD_78382 | JGI IMG/M metagenome (GOLD analysis project Ga0105048, IMG submission 78382) | Freshwater microbial communities from Lake Fryxell liftoff mats and glacier meltwater in Antarctica - MAT-05 | ecosystem: Environmental > Aquatic > Freshwater > Ice > Liftoff microbial mat | place...
CATGCGGCTGGCTGGCATCTGAAGAAGCAGGGGCTCGGGCGCCGGAAGCTCAATCTCTCTCGCCAGCCACGCGCACACGGCCTCAATGCTTCTGGCATTGACCGGAAGAATCTTCACAAACACGGGTTCGAACGGGCCGGACCACGAACGCACCGCGCGCAGTACGACGCGTGGCGTCTGCTTCACGATTTGGATGGGAGTGGCGACGCTGCCGGACGCGAATCCGTTCATTCGAGCATTGTGCGCCGATCAGGGCACTCGTCTCCCTAGACCGAACTTTGCTGCCTCGGCGGCGAGGCAGTCTTGCCAATTCTGGGCACGGCACCCAACGGTCAAATCGGCGGACCCAAGAAAGCCGCTGGGCACAGCGTGGGCACAAAGTGGGCACAGGATGGGCACAAAGCAAAACGCCGCCCTTGTGGGGCGGCGCATATTCAGTTCTAAGTTGTTGTTTTTGTTAGATATTCTGTGGTTGCGGGGGCAAGATTTGAACTTGCGACCTTTGGGTTATGAGCCCAACGAGCTACCAGGCTGCTCCACCCCGCGACTGAGTCTATGACTGTAGCAGAGAACCCGCTACACGAACTGGAAATCCTTGATCGGGCAGAAGATAAAGGCGACGAGCTGATCGTCGCGCTGGGCAACGTTCGGGCACCGTTCGCCCGGAATCTCAGCGCGCAAGGGCAATGGAAGCAACCAGGCTTACTCGGCCTTGTCGGCGCCGTCGGTCTCACTGACCGCCACTTCGGGCCGGTCCAGCAGTTCGACAAAGGCCATCGGCGCGTTGTCGCCAACACGAAAACCCATCTTCAGGATGCGCGTGTAACCACCCGGGCGGCTGGCGTAACGCGGGCCCAGCACATTGAAGATCTTGGCCACCACGTCGCGGTCACGCGTGCGGTTGAAAGCCAGTCGGCGGTTGGCCAGACTGGGCGACTTGCCCAGCGTGATCAGGGGCTCGACGACGCTGCGTAATTCCTTGGCCTTGGGCAGGGTGGTCTTGATCGCCTCGTGGGTGATCAAGGAGTTGCACATGTTCCTCAACATCGCCAGGCGGTGTGAGGTGGTGCGATTGAGTTTGCGGGGGCCGTTGCGGTGGCGCATGGTGAATTCCAGTCTGTGTTGTAGCCAGGGCCGTGTCAGGTACCCCAGCGGGTCGTGGTGGAGCGTGTTCGGTGCCACACCAAGCCTGCCGCGACAAGGTGCACTGGCACCCCGCCTCGGCATGGATCAAAAAATCTTTCTTCTTAAAAGAATCGACGATCTGGGGTGCCGCCCCAGAGCGTGAAACTCAGCGCTTGTCCAGGCCTTGCGGGGGCCAGTTCTCCAGGCGCGCACCCAGCGTCAGTCCACGCGAAGCCAGCACTTCCTTGATCTCGTTCAAACTCTTGCGCCCCAGATTGGGGGTCTTGAGCAGTTCGGTTTCGGTGCGCTGGATCAGGTCGCCGATGTAGTAGATGTTTTCGGCCTTCAGGCAGTTGGCAGAGCGCACCGTCAACTCCAGCTCGTCGACCGGACGCAGCAGGATGGGGTCGAACGGCGTCGGACGCGAGACCGGTCCCGGATCGGATCCGATGGGACTCGGGTCGATCTGAGCGAAGAAGGCCAACTGCTCGACCAGGATACGGGCGCTCTGGCGGATCGCTTCCTCGGGCGGGATGGAACCGTTGGTCTCGATCTCCATCACCAGCTTGTCGAGATCGGTACGCTGCTCCACGCGGGCGTTCTCGACGGCGTAACTCACCCGACGCACGGGCGAGAACGAAGCGTCCAGCACGATGCGGCCGATGCTCTTGGTCGGCTCGTCCCCGTAGCGACGCAGATTGCCAGGCACATAACCCCGGCCTTTCTCGACCTTGATCTGCATGTCCAGCTTGCCGCCTTGCGACAGATGCGCGATCACATGCTCAGGGTTGATGATCTCCACGTCATGCGGCGTCTGAATGTCTGCCGCAGTGACTGGGCCTTCACCTTCCTTGCGCAACACCAGAGTCACTTCGTCGCGGTTGTGCAGACGGAACACCACGCCCTTGAGGTTGAGCATGATGTGCACGACGTCTTCTTGCACACCGTCGATGGCGGAGTACTCGTGCAGCACGCCGGCGATCGTCACTTCGGTGGGAGCGTAGCCCACCATCGATGACAACAACACGCGGCGCAACGCGTTGCCCAGGGTGTGACCATATCCGCGCTCGAAGGGCTCAAGGGTGGCTTTGGCACGGTGGCCGCCCAGCGGCTCGATCTGGATGGCCTTGGGCTTCAGAAGTGTGGTTTGCATGTAGTTCCGTAGTTCCTGTCATTACCCTCGGTTCGTTACACCGATAAGGCTGATGGACCGCGCCGGGATTGACTGTGACTGCTTGGCGCCCGGCACGCAAAGCACAACCGACCAGCTCGGCTGCCCCCGGACGGAGGCTGCCGGACTGCTCGTACTGATTAGCGCGAATAGAGCTCGACGATCAAAGCTTCTTTGATCTCTGCGCCGTACTGATCGCGGTCAGGTGCCTTCTTGAAGACCCCTTCCATCTTGGTGGCGTCGACCTGCACCCAGTCGGCCAGGCCGATCGATTGCGCCAACTTCAGCGCATCCACCACACGCAACTGGGCCTTGCTCTTGTCGCGCATCGCCACCGTGTCACCTGCCTTGACCTGGTACGAAGGAATGTTGACGACATGCCCGTTGACCATCAGAGCCTTGTGCGACACCAGTTGGCGGGCCTCGGCGCGCGTGGACCCGAAGCCCATGCGATAGACGACGTTGTCCAGGCGGCATTCCAGCAGCGACAGCAGGTTGGCACCCGTGTTGCCCTTGCGGCGCTCGGCCTCGGCGAAGTAGCGACGGAACTGACGTTCGAGCACGCCGTACATGCGTTTGACCTTCTGCTTCTCGCGCAGTTGAAGGCCGAAGTCGGAGGTCCGCGAACCGCTGGTGCGGCCGTGCTGGCCGGGCTTGCTGTCGAACTTGGACTTGTCGCTGATTGAACGGCGTGCGCTCTTCAGGAACAGGTCGGTGCCTTCACGGCGGGATAGTTTGGCCTTGGGGCCGAGAAGTCTTGCCACTGGAAATTCCTCGATGTTCGATCTGACGCGGCACAGCGCCTGCTCTCGGCAGGTGCCCCGCGCGAGTCTGCATGTTGCCGAAGGTGAACAACTCGGCCAAGACGCAGACGGTGGGCTTGAGAAGGCCGAAGCCTTCAGGAAAACAGCCGACGCGCAATCCAATGCTCGCCGGCTTCGAAAAACCTTTCATTCTAGCGCCAGCCTGCCTGCATCAAGCAGGAGTGAAAGCGAGATGAAGAATCAGATGCGACGGCGCTTCTGCGGGCGGCAACCGTTGTGCGGAATCGGCGTCACATCGCTGATCGAATTGATGCGGATACCCAGTGAGGCAAGGGCACGCACGCTCGACTCACGCCCAGGGCCCGGGCCCTTGATGCGAACGTCCAGGTTCTTGATGCCCTGCTCCTGGGCTGCGCGGCCAGCCACTTCGGCAGCCACTTGGGCGGCAAAAGGTGTGCTCTTGCGCGAGCCCTTGAAACCCTGACCCCCGCTGGAGGCCCAGGCCAACGCACCGCCCTGACGGTCGGTGATGGTGATGATGGTGTTGTTGAAAGAAGCGTGCACGTGCGCAACGCCGTCCGCAACATTCTTGCGGACTTTCTTGCTAACGCGGCGCGCTGCTGTGTTGACGGGTGCCTTGGCCATGTCTTTGGTCTCTCAGTATGGAGTGCAGCTTACTTCTTCAGCGCCGCAGCGCCCTTGCGCGGGCCCTTGCGGGTGCGCGCATTGGTGCGAGTGCGCTGACCGCGCACAGGCAACCCACGGCGGTGACGGATGCCTCGGTAGCAACCCAGGTCCATCAGCCGCTTGATGTTGATGGAGAGTTCGCGGCGCAGATCACCCTCGATCGTCATGCGGCCGATCTCGTCTCGTATCTTCTCCAGATCAGAGTCGTTCAGATCCTTGATCTTCTTCGAATAAGCGATGCCCACCGCCGTGCATATTTTCTGCGCCGTGGAACGCCCGATGCCGTAGATCGAAGTCAGACCGATCTCGGTGTGCTTGTGGGGCGGAATATTGATACCAGCAATGCGTGCCATGGTGTTCCTCTAACTCAGCCTTGACGCTGCTTGTGACGCGGGTCGGTGCAGATCACACGCACCACGCCCCTGCGGCGAATGATCTTGCAGTTGCGGCACATCTTCTTGACCGAAGCGGCGACTTTCATGGTGACTCCTTGACCCCAGATTCGAGCTGTTACTTGGCGCGGAACACGATGCGTGCCCGTGTCAGATCGTATGGCGTGAGCTCCACGGTGACTTTGTCACCCGGCAGGATACGGATGTAGTGCATGCGCATCTTCCCGGAGATGTGCCCAAGCACCACATGGCCGTTTTCCAACTTCACACGAAAAGTTGCATTGGGAAGGTTTTCAAGAATCTCCCCCTGCATTTGAATGACATCATCTTTGGACATGGCTCAGCTCGTCTTGAAGTTGGCCTTCTTGAGGAGCGACTCATACTGCTGGCTCATCACATAACTCTGCACCTGAGCCCAGAAGTCCATGGTCACGACCACGATGATCAGCAAAGACGTGCCGCCAAAGTAGAACGGAACGTTGTACTTCAAGGTCAGGAACTCGGGCAACAAACACACCGCAGTGATGTAGACCGCACCTGCCAGTGTCAGCCGACCCAGAATACGGTCGATGTGCCTGGCGGTCTGGTCACCGGGGCGAATGCCGGGGATGAACGCTCCGCTCTTCTTCAGGTTGTCTGCAGTCTCGCGGCTGTTGAAAACCAACGCGGTGTAGAAGAAACAGAAGAACACGATCATGGCTGCATAGACCAGCACGTAGATCGGCTGCCCCGGGGACAGTGCGCCCGAAAGCTCCTTCAGCCAGCGCATGCCCTCACCCGTGGCAACCCAGGCAACGACAGTGGCGGGCAACAGAATGATCGAGCTGGCGAAGATCGGCGGAATCACGCCCGACATGTTCAATTTCAGGGGCAAGTGCGACGACTGCCCGCCATAGACTTTGTTACCCACCTGGCGCTTGGCGTAATTCACCAGAATCTTTCGCTGCCCGCGCTCGACGAACACCACCGCGAAAGTAACGAATACAACCAGGACCAGGATGAAAAGCAATGCGGGAATGCTCATGGCGCCGGTTCGAACCAACTCGAACAAGCCACCCAGCGCAGACGGCAGACCCGCCACGATGCCGGCAAAGATCAGAATCGAGATGCCGTTGCCCAGTCCGCGCTCGGTGATCTGCTCACCCAGCCACATCAGGAACATGGTGCCGGAAACCAGCGTCACCAGCGCAGTCATGCGAAAGCCCAAGCCCGGCGATACGACCAACCCTGGCGAAGCCTCCAGCGCGTAGGCGATGCTCAGGCTTTGAAAGATCGCCAGCACCAAGGTGCCATAACGTGTGTACTGCGTTATCTTGCGCTTGCCCGCTTCGCCCTCTTTCTTGATCGCCTCCAGCGTAGGCACGACATAAGTCATCAATTGCATGATGATCGACGCGCTGATGTACGGCATGATGCCCAGCGCAAAAATGCTGAAACGAGACAGCGCACCACCGCTGAACATGCTCAGCATGCCCAGAAAACCGCCGCTCTGCGATTTGAAGAATTGGGCGAACTGGACCGAGTCGATGCCCGGCACGGGAATGTGCCCGCCGATGCGGTAAACCACGAGGGCCAAAAGGAGGAAGATGATGCGACGACGGAGGTCGCCGAACTTTCCGCTCTTGGCCAGTTGGTTTGCTGAAGTTGCCACAGTGCTTGAGTCTTTGTGTGCGCGAGAGCGTCAATTCAGGTCGGGGCAGGTCGGGTCAGATCAAGCCACCGAGCCGCCGGCGGCCTCGATCACAGCCTTGGCGGCTGCCGTGGCGCCGATCCCCTTGAGCGCCACTTTGCGCGACAGCTCGCCGGTCTTAACGACCTTGACGTGCTTGATGAGCTGGCGCACCAAACCGGCGGCCTTCAGCGTCAACAGGTCGACCTCGTCCGCACCGAGCAATTGCAGATCACTCAAGGTGATCTCGCCGTTGTATTTCAGCTGAGCCGACTTGAAACCGCGTTTGGGCAGACGACGCTGCAGCGGCATCTGGCCGCCTTCGAAGCCAACCTTGTGATAACCACCCGCACGGCTCTTTTGTCCCTTGTGGCCGCGACCTGCGGTCTTGCCCAGGCCAGAGCCGATGCCACGCCCAACGCGCCGCTTGGCATGCTTGGAGCCCGTCGCAGGCTTGATCTTGTTCAGTTCCATCAGAGCACCAACACCAGATAGTCCACTTTGTTGATCATGCCGCGCACCGAAGGCGTGTCTTCCAGCACCTTGGTGCTGTTGAGCTTGCGCAGGCCCAGGCCACGCACCGTGTCGCGGTGCGACTGGCGCGTGCCTGCGGTGCTGCGCACCAGCTTGACGGTCAGGGTTTTCTTTTCAGACATGATGTTGTCTCCGCTTGCTGACAGTTCAGTTGAAGAGCTCTTCAACCGACTTGCCCCGCTTGGCCGCGACCTGAGCCGGGGTGGTCGAACGCCTGAGCGCGTCAAGCGTGGCACGAACCATGTTGTAGGGATTGGACGAGCCAAGGCTCTTGGCGACGATGTCAGTGACACCCATGACCTCGAACACGGCGCGCATCGGACCACCGGCAATGATGCCGGTACCAGCTGCCGCCGGTGCCATCAGCACCTTGGCCGCGCCGTGCTCGCCGCGCACGTTGTGGTGGATCGAACCGTTCTTCAAGCTGACCTTGGTCATGTTGCGGCGCGCCGACTCCATGGCCTTTTGCACGGCCACCGGCACTTCCTTGGCCTTGCCCTTGCCCATGCCGATACGGCCATCGCCATCACCGACCACAGTGAGCGCGGCGAAGCTGAGCGTGCGACCGCCCTTCACGACCTTGGTCACGCGGTTGACCGCGATCATCTTCTCTTTCAGGCCGTCGTCGTTCGCTTCGGTCTGGGCACGGGGGGTGAACTTTGCCATCTGTGTACTCTTTTCGCTGCCGACCGCTTAGAACTGGAGACCGGCTTCGCGAGCCGCGTCTGCCAGCGCCTTGACGCGGCCATGGAACGCAAAACCCGAGCGGTCGAAAGCGACCTTCTCGATGCCTGCGGCTTTGGCCTTCTCGGCGATCCGCTTGCCAACCAGGGAGGCTGCAGTCACGTTGCCGCCCTTGCCTTCGCCACCGAGTTGCTGGCGCACTTCTTTCTCTGCTGTCGATGCACTGGCCAGCACCAACGTGCCGTCATCGGAAACGATGGCGGCGTAGATGTGGAGGTTCGAACGGTGAACAGCAAGCCGCGCTGTCTGTTGCAGCGCAATACGCACTCGCGTTTGACGCGAGCGACGCAGCCGTTGTTCTTTCTTGGTCATGCTCATGGCGGTTCTCCTTGCGGACGTCCTTATTTCTTCTTCGTCTCTTTGAGCGTCACACGCTCATCCGCGTAGCGGATACCCTTGCCTTTGTAAGGCTCGGGCGGACGGAAGGCGCGCACTTCAGCGGCCAATTGACCTACGGCCTGGCGGTCAGCGCCAGAGATCAGAATTTCGGTTTGCGTCGGTGTCACCACTTTCACGCCCTCCGGCATTTCCTTGACCACCGGGTGCGAATAGCCGATCTGCAGATTCAACTTCTGACCGCTGGCCTGAGCCCGGAAACCCACGCCAACGAGGGTGAGCTTGCGTTCGAAGCCCTTGTTGACGCCGGTCACCATGTTGGCCACCAGCGCACGCATCGTGCCGCTCATGGCATCAGCGCCGGGCTGACCCTCGGCAGGGACAAAGCTGATCTTGCCGTCGTCGCTCTTGATCGCCACCAAAGGATTGAGGGCGCGCGAAAGCACTCCGTTGGCACCCTTGACGGTGATGTGTTCTGCGGTGAGCGCCACTTCCACGCCCTTGGGCACGGTAATGGGCATCTTTCCTACGCGGGACATGGTCTGGCTCCGTTCTTCTTGAAGATCAAGCGACGTAACAAAGCACTTCGCCACCGACACCGGTCTGACGTGCCTTGCGGTCTGTCATCACGCCGCGCGGCGTGGTGACGATCGCCACGCCGAGGCCGTTCATGACCTGCGGGATGGCATCCCGGCCCTTGTAAACCCGCAAGCCAGGACGGCTGACGCGTTCGATGCGCTCGATCACCGGGCGCCCGGCGTAATACTTCAACGCCACTTCCAACTCGTGTTTGCCCTCGTTGTCGCGAATGGCAAATCCTTCGATGTAACCCTCGTCTTTCAACACCTGCGCGATAGCCACTTTCAGCTTCGACGACGGCATCGTGACGGCGACCTTGGCAACAGCTTGCGCGTTACGGATGCGGGTCAGCATGTCCGCGATGGGATCACTCATGCTCATGTAAAGTCTCCTGAAAGGCTCAGAGGGTCGACAAGGGCTTACCAGCTGGCCTTGACCATGCCGGGGATGTCGCCCTTGAAGGCGAGCTCACGGATCTTGTTGCGACCCAGGCCGAACATGCGGAAGGTGCCACGGCCCCGACCCGTCAGCGCACACCGATTGCGCAAGCGCGACGGATAGGCGTTACGCGGCAGTTTTTGCAACTGCAGCCGAGCGACATAACGCTCTTCATCGGTACGCTTGGCGTCGTTGGTCACTGCCTTGAGTTCGGCGTACTTTTTCGCGAACTTGGCAACCAGTTTTTCACGCTTCTCTTCGCGTTGAATGACGGACAGTTTGGCCATGTCGTTACCCTTAGTTCTTGAACGGAAACTTGAACGCGGCAAGCAATGCCCTGCACTCGTCGTCGTTCTTCGCGCTCGTCGTGATGCTGATGTTCATGCCACGGATCGCGTCGATCTTGTCGTACTCGACTTCCGGAAAGATGATCTGCTCCTTGACACCGGTGTTGTAGTTGCCACGGCCATCGAAGCTGCGGCCGCTGATGCCGCGAAAATCGCGCACCCGGGGCAAGGCCACGGTCACAAAACGGTCCAGGAATTCGTACATGCGGACGCCGCGCAACGTGACCATGGTGCCAATCGGAACGCCGTCGCGTATCTTGAAGCCAGCGATAGCTTTTTTGCTCTTGGTCACGACCGGCTTCTGACCGGCAATCTTGGTGAGGTCGCTGACCGCGTGGTCCATGACCTTCTTGTCAGACACTGCCTCGCTGACGCCCATGTTCAACGTGATCTTTTGCAGACGAGGAACCTGCATCACCGAGGTGAAGCCGAACTTTTCCATCAGCGCTGGCGTGATGGTGTCCCGGTAATGCTGCTGCAGACGGGCGACAGGATTCGGACCGGCGGGGCCGCTGGCCAGTTCCACAGCAGCAGCTTTGGACGACTTCGCCGACTTCGAAGCCTTTTCGGCTTTTGCCGGAGCGGCACTGTCTTTGGTGTTCTTTGCCATGATGCTTGCCTTCAGACCTTGATCTCTTCACCGCTGGACTTGAAGACGCGCACTTTTTTGCCGCCCTCCAGCAGTTTGATGGCGACCCGGTCACCCTTGCCGGTGGCGACGTTGAAAATGGCCACGTTGGACTGGTGGATCGGCATGGTCTTGTCGATCACGCCACCGGTGGTGCCCTTCATCGGGTTGGGCTTGACGTGCTTCTTCACCAGGTTCACACCGTCAACAACGATCATCTCGTCATCGACGCGCAGAGAAACGGTGCCGCGCTTGCCTTTGTCGCGACCGGTGGTCACGATAACCTGGTCGCCTTTGCGAATCTTGTTCATGGGTCAGTCCTTGATACAGTGCCGCAGCGCTTGCCTTACAGCACTTCAGGCGCCAGCGAAACGATCTTCATGAAACGTTCGGTGCGCAGTTCACGGGTCACGGGACCAAAGATCCGCGTTCCGATAGGCTCGAGCTTGGCATTGAGCAACACAGCTGCATTGCCGTCGAACTTCAACAGCGAACCGTCCTGCCGACGAACACCCTTGGCGGTGCGCACCACTACCGCGCTGTAGACCTCGCCTTTTTTGACGCGGCCGCGCGGTGCAGCTTCTTTGATGCTGACCTTGATGACGTCGCCGATGCTAGCGTAACGGCGCTTGGAGCCGCCCAGCACCTTGATGCACATGACGGATTTCGCGCCTGTGTTATCGGCCACATCGAGCCGCGATTGCATTTGGATCATGGTGTCTTGTCCCCAACTTTGAAGCTCTGGCCTGATGAAAGCCGGCGCAACCAGTCTTGGGCCCGTGTATGGGTGGATCCGAACTTTGCCAGCGCTGGGAATCCAGCGCGAACGTTGTCGGCGAAGCCTGTGATTATGCGGCGAAATTCATTGCACTGTCAACCGCTATTTGCGATCTGTTCCAGCACCGAGGAGCGCATCCGTCAAGCCAGCCTGTTGAGCCGATCAGCCAGGCACATTCCTCCGCTGCCACAAGCCGAAGCACGTGTTCAATTTCAGGTCAGCAGCGTCTTGGCCTGCGAAAGCATGGTGTCAGCATCGCTGACCTCGAACTTGCCGGGACCCTCGACGTTCAGACTCTTGACCACGCCGTCGACCACCAACATCGAATAACGGTTCGAACGCACGCCCATGCCACGGGAGGTCAGGTCCAGCGTCAAGCCAGCGGCTTGCGAGAACGCCGCGCTGCCGTCGGCCATCATGCGTACCTTGCCAGCCGTCTTCTGATCACGGCCCCAGGCGCCCATCACGAATGCGTCGTTGACCGACAGGCACCAGATTTCGTCGACGCCCGCAGCATGCAGTTCTTCAGCATGTGCGACATAGCCCGGAACATGTTTGGCGGAGCAGGTCGGTGTATAGGCACCGGGCAGCGCGAACACAGCGATCTTCTTGCCTGCGGTGATCTGCCCGACTTCGAAGCTGTTCGGGCCCAACGAGCAGCCGTTGCCTTCGACCTCGATGAATTCCTGCAGGGTGCCTGCGGGGAGTTTGTCGCCAACTTTCAACATGTCGCCATCTCCTGAAGATGAAGTTGCTGTGGAAAATGAAACGACCGGAACTGGACTGTCCAGTCTCCGGCCGTGTTGTGCGCACCAAGGGCCCGCAGCCCGGCACGACTCAGACCAGCTTGGCCTTTTCGAGCAGACGCGTCACCGTCCAAGATTTTGTTTTGCTGATCGGGCGGCCTTCGGAAATCTCGACCAGGTCGCCCATCTTGAAGTCGCCGTTTTCATCATGAGCGTGGTACTTGCTCGACTTCGCAACGATCTTGCCGTACAGCTCGTGTGCCGTGCGGCGCTCCACCAGGACAGTGACCGTCTTGGAACGCTTGTCGCTGACGATGCGCCCGACGAGGGTTCGCTTGTTCTTGACGACGGCAGCGGCAACCGCTTCCACCGGGGTGCTGGTGCTCATGGCTTCGCTCATTTCGCGGTCCCTTGTTGAGTCGCAGATGCGCGTTTCTTCTCAGCGATGACGGTTTTCACGCGCGCCACATCACGACGGGTATTGCCCAGTTGCGTGTGGTTGGTGAGTTGCTGGGTGGCGCGTTGCATGCGAAGTCCGAAATGGGCCTTCAGCAGCTCGGACACTTCCTTCTCCAGCGCGGCGATGTCCTTGGCGCGCAGTTCAGATGTCTTCATGACAGTTCTTTCGCATCAAGCGCCGATTTGGCGCGCGACAAAGGTACAGCGCAGCGGCAGCTTGGCCGATGCCAACTGAAACGCCTCGCGTGCCAATTGCTCAGGCACCCCATTGACCTCGTACAACACCTTGCCGGGCTGAATCTCGGCCACGTAATACTCCGGGTTGCCTTTGCCGTTGCCCATGCGTACCTCGGCCGGCTTTTGTGAGATGGGCTTGTCAGGGAAGATGCGGATGAAAATGCGTCCGCCGCGCTTGATGTGGCGGCTGATGGCGCGACGCGCGGCCTCGATCTGACGCGCTGTGATGCGGCCACGCTCTGTGGCCTTGAGGCCAAAGTCGCCGAACGACACGCTGGCACCGCGGGTGGCGATACCGGTGTTGCGACCTTTTTGTTCCTTGCGGAACTTGCGACGTGCAGGTTGCAGCATCGTTATTCTCCTTTTGGCTCACCGCCAGCGGCAGCAGGCGGTACGGCACGGCGGACGCGTTTGACGGCGGGGCCCTTGGGACCTTCACTGGCGGGACCGGCAGGCGCCGCGACGGCTGCGGCGACATCGGCGCGCGGCACGCCACGGTCGGGTCCGCCCGGACGGCCACGGCCACCCGGTGCAGCGGGACGGTCACCCGGACGCGCAGGTCGGCGGTTACGACGGTCATCGTCGTTTTCAGTCTTGGCTAACTGGGGCGCATCGCCATTGGCGAGCCTGTCACCTCGGTAGACCCAGACCTTGACACCAATGATGCCGTAGGTGGTCTTGGCTTCCGAGAAACCGTAGTCGATGTCGGCGCGGAGCGTGTGGAGCGGCACCCTGCCTTCGCGATACCACTCGCAACGTGCGATTTCAATGCCGTTCAGCCGACCCGAGGACATGATCTTGATGCCCAGGGCGCCCAAGCGCATGGCGTTCTGCATCGCGCGCTTCATGGCGCGGCGGAACATGATGCGTTTTTCAAGCTGTTGGGTGATGCTGTCGGCAATCAACTGGGCATCGACCTCGGGCTTTCGAACTTCTTCGATGTTCACGGCGACCGGAACGCCCAAACGGCGACCCAACTCGGCTTTCAGGTTCTCGATGTCTTCGCCTTTCTTGCCGATCACCACGCCCGGCCGTGCCGAGAAAATGGTAATGCGCGCGTTCTTGGCCGGACGCTCGATCAGGATGCGCGACACAGCCGCACTCTTGAGCTTGGCCTTGAGGTATTCGCGAACCTTCAGATCTTCGGCCAACATGCCGGCGAAGTTGCCGCGACTGGCGAACCAGCGCGACTGCCAGGCGCGGGTGACCGCGAGGCGGAAGCCGGTCGGGTGGATTTTTTGTCCCATGCTTTGCTTTCTGTTCCCGCCGTTCAGTTGCCGACAGTGACGTAGATATGGCAGGTGCCCTTGCTGATGCGCGCACCACGGCCTTTGGCCCGTGCAGAGAAGCGCTTCAACACGGTACCCTGCTCGACATAGATCGACTTGATCTTCAACTCGTCGATGTCGGCGCCGTCGTTGTGTTCGGCATTGGCCACCGCAGATTCGAGCGCCTTCTTGATGATGCCGGCGGCTTTCTTCTGCGTGAACGTCAGAATGTTGAGTGCCTGATCGACCTTCTTGCCGCGGATCATGTCGGCCACCAGGCGACCCTTGTCGCTGGAAAGGCGCACGCCACGAACGATGGCCTTGGTTTCGGTTGCCATGGTCTGAGCTCCTTACTTCTTGGCCTTCTTGTCCGCGGGATGACCCTTGAACAAGCGGGTGAGGGCGAACTCGCCGAGCTTGTGGCCCACCATCTGATCGGTCACATACACCGGCACGTGCTGCTTGCCGTTGTGCACCGCGATCGTCAGATTGATGAACTCAGGCAGGATCGTGCTGCGCCGCGACCAGGTCTTGATCGGTCTCTTGTCCTTGATGGCAGAGGCCTTCTCGACCTTGGCCATCAAGTGGTGGTCCACGAAAGGACCCTTTTTGAGTGAACGCGTCATGTTGCTTTCCCTCAGGCCTTATTTCTTGCGGCGCGAGACGATCATCGCCTGCGTACGCTTGTTGCTGCGGGTGCGGTAGCCCTTGGTCAGGGTGTTCCACGGTGACACCTGAGGCTGGCCCTCGCCGGTGCGGCCTTCGCCGCCACCGTGCGGGTGGTCCACAGGGTTCATTGCCACACCGCGCACGGTCGGGCGGATGCCTCTCCAGCGGATGGCGCCGGCCTTGCCGTACTGGCGCAGGCTGTGTTCTTCATTGCTGACTTCACCGATGGTGGCGCGGCAATCGATATGGATCTTGCGCACCTCGCCCGAGCGCAGGCGGAGCTGGGCGTAGATGCCTTCACGTGCCATCAACGTCACTGCGGTTCCGGCAGAACGGGCGATCTGGGCGCCCTTGCCGGGCAGCATTTCCACGCAGTGGATGATGGAGCCGACCGGAATGTTGCGGATAGGCAATGTGTTGCCGGCCTTGATAGGCGCTTCGGGACCGGAAAGCAGGGTTGCACCAGCGTCCACACCGCGCGGGGCGATGATGTAGCGGCGCTCGCCGTCGGCGTAGCAAAGCAAGGCAATGTGCGCCGTGCGGTTGGGGTCGTACTCGATACGTTCGACCTTTGCCGGGATGCCGTCCTTGTTGCGCACGAAGTCGACCACGCGGTAGTGGTGCTTGTGCCCACCACCCTTGTGACGCATGGTGATGTGGCCGTTGTTATTGCGGCCTGCATTCTGCTTTTGCGGCTCGAGCAACGATGCTTCAGGCGCACCCTTGTGCAGGTGCTTGTGCACCACCTTGACGACGGCGCGGCGGCCGGGTGAGGTGGGCTTGACTTTGACGACTGCCATTTAAGCGGCCTCCCCGGAGAAGTTGAGCTCCTGGCCCGGCTTCAAGGCGACAAACGCCTTCTTGACGTGGTCGCGACGGCCAATCGAACGGCCGAAGCGTTTGACCTTGCCCTTTTGGATGCTGGTACTGACAGAGGCAACCTGGACCTTGAACATCAGCTCGACGGCCGCCTTGATCTCTGGCTTGGTGGCGTCGCGCAACACCTTGAACATCACCTGGTTCTGCTTTTCGCCTATGCGAGTGGCCTTTTCCGAAATGATCGGCGCTACCAGCACCTGGGACAAACGGCCCTCGGCGAACTTCAGCTGGGCGGGACTGGGATTGATGCGGCTCATGCGAACATCTCCTTGAGCTGCTCGATGGCGCCGCGGGTGACGAGCACCTTCTTGTAGAAAACAAGAGACAGCGGATCGGCATAACGCGGCTCGACGACCAGCACATTGGCCAGGTTGCGCGATGCCAGTGCGAGGTTGTCGTCGATCTGGTCCGCAATCACCATCACCGAGGGCAAGCCCATGGCTTTGAACTTGGCGGCCAGCAGCTTGGTCTTGGGCGCATCGACGGAGATCGACTCGACCACCGCCAGACGACCATCGCGCGCCAACTGCGACAGGATCGCCGCCATGCCTGCCCGGTACATCTTCTTGTTGACCTTCTGCGAGAAATTCTCATCAGGGCGATTGGGAAAGATCCGACCGCCTCCACGCCACAAGGGAGACGAGCTCATACCGGCCCGTGCGCGACCGGTGCCCTTCTGGTTGAAAGGCTTCTTGGTGGTGTGTGACACCTCACCGCGGTCCATCTGGGCGCGCGTACCCTGCCGGGCGTTGGCCTGGAAAGCCACGACGATCTGATGCACCAGCGCTTCGTTGTAGTCGCGAGCAAACACCGTGTCGGGCACGTCGAACTTTGCCGTCGCTTGACCTTGGTCGTTCAGGAGTTCGAGCTGCATCACTTCCCTCCTTTGCCAGCAGGAGCCTTGCCCGCCGGTGCTTTACCAGCAGGTACCACTGCGGCAATGACCACCCTCACCGGCCGCACCTTGACGGCAGGGCGAACCACCACGTGGCCGTTCTTCGAACCCGGCACGGCGCCACGCACCAGCAAGAGCGAGCGCGCTTCGTCGACCCGGACAATGTCCAGGTTCTGCACGCTGACAGTTTCGTCGCCCATGTGACCGGTCATCTTCTTGCCAGGAAACACCCGGCCAGGATCCTGGGCCATCGAGATCGAACCTGGCACGTTGTGCGAACGGCTGTTGCCGTGCGAGGCGCGCTGTGATTTGAAGTTGTGGCGTTTGATGGTGCCAGCAAATCCTTTACCGATCGAGGTGCCCTGCACATCGACTTTCTGGCCGGCAGCAAACAAGCTCACAGGCACTGTAGCTCCTGCCTGGTACTTACCAGCCACGTCGGCTGCGACGCGGAACTCTTTGAGGATGGTGCCGCTCTCGATTCCTGCCTTGGCAAGGTGACCGGCTTCGGGCTTGGTGACGCGACTTGCCTTGCGTGCACCGAATGCGATCTGCAACGCGCTGTAACCGTCGGTGTCGGCGGTCTTGACCTGTGCGACGCGGTTGTTGGACACGTCCAGCACCGTCACGGGAATGGCGTCGCCATCGTCCGTGAAGATGCGCATCATGCCCACCTTGCGTCCCAACAAGCCGAGCTTTTCGCTCATGCTCATGGCTTTTCTCCAGTACCCCAACCTGACCGGAGGGGGCACCTTTGTTCACGATCCCGACATCGATTGGTCGGGGTGGATTGTCTTCCCTCGCCCTTGATCTGGCGGGGAAAAGCCGATGAGTATAGCAGTTGCAGCATTCACTGCAACTGCTGGCATCGCTTTACAACTTACTGCAGCTTGATTTCCACATCGACGCCTGCAGGCAGATCGAGCTTCATCAACGCGTCCACGGTCTTGTCGGTCGGGTCGATGATGTCCATCAGTCGCTGGTGCGTGCGAATCTCGAACTGATCACGGCTGGTCTTGTTGACGTGCGGGGAGCGCAGGATGTCAAAACGTTGCATCCGCGTGGGTAAGGGCACGGGGCCCTTGACGATGGCGCCCGTGCGCTTGGCAGTTTCCACGATCTCGGCGGCCGATTGGTCGATGAGTTTGTAATCAAACGCCTTCAGGCGAATGCGGATCTTTTGCTTGGCAGACATGTGATGACCTCAGTGTTGGAAGGAAGAGACTGACCCCGGGCTCGGCAAGCGGGCTCGGGAATGGCCGCGACCTGCAGCGGCCAGGGCGCACATGTCACTCGAGAATCTTGGCCACGACGCCGGCGCCGACGGTGCGACCGCCTTCACGGATAGCGAAGCGCAGACCTTCTTCCATCGCGATCGGGTTGATCAGCTTGACCGTGATGCTGACGTTGTCGCCCGGCATCACCATCTCTTTGTCCTTGGGCAACTCCACCGCGCCGGTCACGTCCGTC
>Ga0105048_10008127_pt1 | contig 16814 bp, 15 predicted proteins | sample MAT05_FD_78382 | JGI IMG/M metagenome (GOLD analysis project Ga0105048, IMG submission 78382) | Freshwater microbial communities from Lake Fryxell liftoff mats and glacier meltwater in Antarctica - MAT-05 | ecosystem: Environmental > Aquatic > Freshwater > Ice > Liftoff microbial mat | place...
CAGCCGCGCGACGTAACGCTTCCTGCCGCGCGACCTGCTCTTCTTCGTGGTGCGCCACTTCAGGCTCGAACTTGAAGGCGCGAATGATCGGCGCGAGCGACAATCCCTGAACTACCAGCGTGACGAGAATGACGCACATCGTCATCACGATCAGCTCGTCGCGATACGGAAATCGCGCCCCACTCTCGAGTGTCAGTGGCAGCGCGAAGGCGGTAGCCAGCGAGACGATGCCGCGCATGCTGGTCCACGACACCAGGAATACCGACTGCCAGTTACCGGCGGTGGATTGCACGGCGCGACCGCGACGAAGCGACTGCGCGCCAATCGTGGTCACCGGCACCCACACCAAACGCACCACCATGACCACCACGCCCATCAGCACACCATACTTCACCGCGCCGTCGAAGGCGGTGAAGCCCGGCTGCTGCATCAGCTCCGCAAACTGCAATCCCAGCAGAATGAAAATCAGCGCGTTCAGGGTGAAGACCAACAGGTCCCACACCGCGCGCGCCTGCATGCGTGAGCGCGGTCCCATCGCCGCGGAGAGGTGCCGGCGCGCGTAGAGTCCGCCCGCCACACACGCCAGCACCGCCGACACATGCAGCGTCTCGGCGAGCACCCACGCTGCATACGGTGCCGCCAGCGTGAGCACGGTCTCGGCCAGCTCGTCGCGCGTGCGCCGCGCGACCGCAATGAGTAGCCACCCAACAGCAAGACCAACCATCACACCGACACCGGCATCGAGGAAGAAGCGCACCAGCGCCTCACCAAAACTGAAAGCGCCGGTCACGGCGGCGGCGACGGCTGTGCGATACAGCACCAGTGCCGAGGCATCGTTCACGAGGCTCTCGCCTTCGAGAATCACGATTACACGGCTCGGTACCGGCAGACGCGACACCACGGCCGCGGCGGCAACCGCATCGGGTGGCGAGATGATCGCACCGAGCGCCACGGCCACCGCCCATGGCATATCCGGTATCAGCATCCGCGCGATCACCGCGACCACGGCCGTGGTCGCCACCACCAGTCCGATCGAGAGGCCACCGATCGCCCGTCGGTTCGCGGTGAACTCGCGGAACGAGGTGAAGAATGCCGCGGCCCACAGAATCGGTGGGAGAAAGACGAAGAAGACCACGTCGGGGTCGAGCGTCGGCATCGACACACCCGGCACGAATCCCACGGCCAGACCGGCCAGCACCTGCAACAACGGTGCAGGTATCGGCAACCGACGACCGAACGCGGTGAGTGCGACCACCATGGTCGCGAACGCGAGCGCAAACAGAATCGGAGAAAAATGCGGCACTGAAGCTCGCGGTTCGCCTAGCGAGTATGCGACACAAGCCACGGCACCGCGCGCCGCACACCGTGCCCGACCATCAGCAGATGCCCTTCGTAGCGAAAGAGTTCGTACGTGGCCCCTGGAGACGCCTTGGCCGCCGCTTCCACACGTGCGGCGGGAATGATGCCATCGAGTTCCGCGCCCACGAACAACGATGGCGGCGCATTCGCCACGGTGATCGGACTCCCGCCGGCCAGCAGCGCGACCGCGGCGATCTGCGCCGGACGCGCTTGCGCCAGGCGCGACGCCGCACCCGCGCCCATGGAATGTCCGATCACATACACCCGACTGCTGTCGATGCGGAATTCATTGCGCAACAGCGCCATCAGCGCATCGAAGTGCTCGGGCGTCGTGCCGAAGACATCGGTTTTCGGTGACACGAGAATGAGTCGCTGCTCAGCCGCCAGCTGTGGTGCGATGCCACTCCCGTAGGCATCGACGAACATGTTCTCGTCGCCGCCGGCGCCGTGCAACACCAGCAACACCCCCACCGGCTTTCGTACATTCGCCGACGGCGGCACCACGATGCGCATGGGCACCGACACATTGTTCGCGCCGCGGTACACGCGCCAGTAATCGCCCACCAATCCGATATACGGATCACGTCCGCGCTCGAGCACGCTCACTTCGCGGGCCAGGTCGCGAAACAGTCTGGCAGGGTCGTTCAGGAATTCCGCGCTGCGCTCCGGCGACGGCACATCCACCAACAGCTTGGCGCGCTCACGGGTGGAAAGCAGCGCCTGCGCCAGCGGACCCGTGCTGTCCACCACCGCGAGCCGCGCCAGATACTCGTCGCGGGCGGCACTGACCGGCGCGCCGTTCAGGGAGCGTGGCGCGGTGGCCAACGGCGACGGCGTCACCGTCACCCCCGTGAGCTGCGCTGCGGCGGCGTCGATCGTACCGACCGCCGCCGCGAACTGTCCGCTGAAGAAACTCAATGCCGCACGATCGACGGTGCGGTTCACCTGCGCGCGCAACGAGTCGGAGATGCTCTTCGCCGTCTCTCGCTTCGTATACGCCGCATCGACCCGCATGTAGGCGGCCGCCAGATCGGCCCGCGTAACCTTGGGCGCCACCAGCGCTGCCACCGGCGCCTGCGCCAACGAAAGTACGGGTGCGAACAGTACCGCCGCCGCGGCCACACACACGAGTGTTCTCATTCGGAAAAAAGTCCTTCGATAGAAAGGTACCGTTCGCCCGTGTCGTAGCAGAACGTCAGCACGCGTGCACCGTCGATCATGTCGGGAATCTTCTGCGCCACCGCCGCGAGTGAACCACCACTCGAGATCCCTACCAGAATCCCCTCTTCCCGTGCGGCGCGCCTCGTATACTCGAAGGCGTCTTCTTCGGTGATCTGGATGGCCCCGTCCAGCGTATCGCGATGCAGGTTGTCGGGAATGAAGCCCGGACCTATGCCCTGAATGCGATGCGGCCCCGGTGCGCCGCCACTGATCACGGGCGACTTCGTCGGCTCGACCGCAAACGTCTTCATCGCCGGCCAGTGCTGCTTCAGCACTTCGCTGCAGGCCGTGACATGCCCACCCGTCCCTACGCCGGTAATGAGATAGTCCACGCCGTCGGGAAAGTCGGCGAGAATCTCTCGCGCCGTGGTCATCGCGTGCACACGAATATTCGCTTCGTTGTCGAACTGTTGCGGCATCCACGCGTTGGGCGTGCTGGCCACCAGCTCCTTGGCGCGTTCGATCGCGCCTTTCATCCCCTTTTCGCGTGGCGTCAGATCGAACGTGGCGCCGTACGCCGCCATCAGCTTACGCCGTTCGATGGACATCGACTCCGGCATCACCAACAGCAGCGTATAGCCCTTGACCGCCGCCACCATCGCCAGGCCGATGCCGGTGTTCCCCGACGTCGGCTCGATGATCACGCTGTCTTTGGTGAGCACTCCGCGCTGCTCGGCATCCTCGATCATCGCCAGCGCTATACGGTCCTTGATGCTGCCGCCCGGATTCGCCCGCTCCAGCTTCATCCATACTTCGACGCGCGGATCGAACAGGCGATGCAGGCGCACGTGCGGCGTGTGACCGATGGTGTCGAGAATCGTGGAAACGCGCATGATTCGGAGAGGTAAGAGGAAGCGAAGACTGCCGAAGGTGACTGCTAGATGTGAAACTCGAGTCCGTCGTCGGTCGGTCGTTGCTCCACCCGACTCGAGAACTGCACCACCGAGCGTGGCGGTACCGACGACGTGATCCACACGTTGCCCCCGATGATAGACCCGTCGCCGATCACGGTGGTCCCCCCGAGAATGGTCGCGTTGGCGTAGACCACGACATCATTGCCAAGCGTCGGATGCCGCTTCTGGTGTGCCAGCTTCTTCGCGACCGCATGCGCACCCAGCGTGACGCCCTGATACAGTCGCACCCGATCGCCGATCGTGCTCGTTTCACCGATCACGACACCAGTGCCGTGATCGATCGCAAAGCTCGCCCCGAGCACCGCCCCCGGATGGATGTCGATACCGGTTTCCCGGTGCGACCACTCAGAAAGCAACCGCGGAAAAACAGGGACGTCCAACCGATACAGCTCGTGCGCCACCCGGTGCACCGCCGTCGCGAGAAAGCCGGGGTACGCCACGATCACTTCTTCCAGACTCTCCGCTGCCGGATCGCCCGACAAGATCGCCTCGGCGTCGAGCTGCAGCGACGCTCGCACGTCCGGCAACCGCTCCAGAAACGTCGCCACCACCTTATCGACGTCCTTTACCATCGGCGTGATCGCGGCGCGCAATAGCGCTTCGACATGCGCCGCCTCCTCGTCCACGCCAGCCGCCCCGAGGCGCGACGGATGAGCGAACTGTGGGAAGAGTAACGCCAGCGCACGACTCGCGAACTCCTCCGCCATCGCCCGCAGCGGGCGCGGCGCATCGCAGGCACGGCGTTCCGCGCGCAGCTCCTCGAGAAACGTCGACCAGCGCGACGGCGCACTATTCCGGTCTGTCATGCTGCCGAATCTACAGCCGTTCCAGCGAAGACACCCGGTCTTGCTCGGCCTCCGCCACGTAACATTGCATACCCACGGGCACGAGCCTCGCGCGCTGCATCAGCCCGCGATACCACGTAGCCGACTTGGGCGGCGGCCAGTTCGTATCCCCTTCAAAATGATCGCCGTTCGTGAATAGCTCCAAGTACGCCATGCCACCCGTGCGTTGTGCCACTTCGCCGATCCCGCTCGTGAGTTGCGCCGCCGACAGGTAGTTCAGCATGCCGCAGCACACCACCAGATCGTATTGCGCCCGCAGGTCGAGTGCGCCGAGATCCTCGATGCTCCCCTGCTGCAGATTCCGGCGAGTACCGAACTTGGACACGGCATGCGCACTCGGATCGACGCCCGCGTATGCCACGCGGGGACGGAGCGCCCGCAGCACCGGATACCAGTTCCCCTCGCCGCAGCCCACGTCGAGCACCGTGCGAACACGTCGCCCCAGCACCCACTCGGCCGTGTGCAACACGAACGACACCTGACGGGCCAGCTCGGCCACCGTCTTCACGCGATGTGTGGGATGCCGGTACCACTTGTCGAAGTACGCCGCGTCGTAGCGTTCGCTCAAAGAATCCCCCAGAAGCCGCGATCGATGTCGATGGCAAAGCGCCATTGTCCATTGCGCAGTCCGCGCGCCACATCGGCCCGCACGAGATCGTAGAACATCAGCACACCGAGGCCAGCCGACGGCCGAAGCGCGGCGGTGGTGGGACGATCGGGAGTGCCACTGGCGGTCGCCAGCAGCTGCACGAACGGCGCGAGCGTGACGCGCGGCGGTGACTTGCCCCACCGCTTGAGCGGAATCGATGGCGCTGGGATCGGCTGTCGCAACTCGACCCGCTGCGACAGCATCGCGCGCGACGCGAAGGTGTGAAAGTCGTATCCCGGTGCCGACCACGGACCGCCGGCAAAGATCAACCACTGCGTCGGCAGATCGCGCCCACCAGCCACACCGGCGAACGTCTGCAGAAAGAGCGCACGATCGCCGGCCAACGGCTTGGTGATCTGCACGAGACCCTGCGCGCGCGCCACCAAAGGCTGGCGCACCGCGGGATTGCTGGTCCTCTCGAAGGCACCAGCGCTGATCTGTAACGACCAGATCCCCCGCGTACCCCGCGCCTCGCTCCCCACCCATCCACCGGTGCCCTGCACCTCGGCGCGGACTCCCGCGATGTCCCATGCGTTCAGTGTGGGCTCGAACCGCCCCGAGACCGACGACGCCTGCATCGACAATGGCAAATCGCGTTCGTACGCCAGCCGCCAGGTGAATGCGCTGGTCGGCTTACGGCGCCACAGTATTCCGATGGCGCGCGTATCGACTTGTGTGGTGTAGTCACTACCGAAGAGCGCTGCTCCCAACGAGTTGGTGACACCGGCCCGCTCGGCGAACGCGAGATCGCGATAGTCACGCTCGGCGAACAGCTGTACCAGCGGCGCGCGTCCGAACGCGGGCACGGCACCGATCGCCAGCTGTCCCTTCAGTTGTGTGTCGCCGAACCCGTAGCGTACCCGGCCGCCCACCTGCACGCCGAGGCTACTGCGGTGCGAGGCGCCAATGCCGACGGCCAGCCCCTCCGTGCGCGAGAAACGCGCCAGATCGCTGATCCCACGTCCCGTCACCGATGCTGTCGTGGGCCGTGACAACATCGAACTGCGAATCGCGGTTTCCGCCTGCACGCGGGCGCGCACCACGTCTTCACTGCTCGCCATCTGAATTTCCGGCGGCAGCGCATCGATCACACGACCCGTGAACGGATACGCCTTGGCGGAATCGCGCGGCGCTGCACTCCATCGCGGCAACATCATGGTGCTCTGCGCGATGCGCTCGTTCACCGTGTAGCCCGAGATCTCCCAGCGGCCGCGTACGATACCACGCACCGGAAGGTCGAACCACGTACTACCGCGCGACACTTCCACCTCTTGTCGGCGCGGCAGCCAGTATCGCTCACGCACCAGAGCATTCTCGAGAGTGACCACCAGCGTTTCGATACGCTTGTCGATGATCGCCGCTCGCGTGAATGTCATCGACAACCGTACGACGGCACCGGTTTCACGATCGAGATACACCGAACCCACGGCCGCCGGTTGCGCCGCGTTGCGCGGACGGAACTTCACTTCGTCGACCACGATCTCGCGACCGGGAATGCGAATGCGCAGCGCACTCCCCATCGCGTACTCGTACGGACTCGGCATGAGCGCGGACAGCGGGTGCGGCACGTCGCGCACATCCTGCCCGTCACCAAGCCGGATGCGATCGGGAAGATTGTCGAGCACCACGCTGTAGCGATCGCGGTAGTAACCCACGTCGGCCGGCAGCAGCGTCGTATCGCGGCGACCGATCAGTCGCTGCGCACTGCGCCCCGGTTGCCACCACGCAAGAGAGAGCTGCAGCTCTTCGCTCTGCACCACTTTGGGCGGAATGATCACCCCTTCGCCCAGCTGCGCGAGAAACGCGAGAAAGCCGTGGGCCGTGGCCGAGTAGCTGAGCAGCGTGCTGTCGGCGAGCTGCAGGCTGCGTCGATCGATCGCGCGGCGCACCAGTGAATCCGCCAGCGCATCGCGCCAGGTCTGCTCGCCGCGCACCGGTGCCGGTGCCGCTGGTGGCGCTTGGGCCTTCGCCACATTGGCCGATGCCGCGAGGGCGATCAGCGCAACGGCCCGACGGGCAACCGTCAGCGTCACATATATCGGTCGCGTGGACCGCACTGGGTTACGTGTCACGTCAGACTTCGCATGGCGACGGGCAATGTAGCGGGAGGCAGCCAGCCTGAGCGACTATCGACCCAGCAATGCGCGCGCCGGCTTGGCGTCAGGTGCCGCCAGCAGCAACCACCCGCGATACCGGGCCACCGGCAGCGCGTTCACGACCGACCCGTTGGCGTTGCTGTTGCCCTTGGCGCGGCGCGGCATGACCGCCTGATAGCTCCAACCGTACCGCCACGCGGCATCGGCACCAGAGGGCGCGCCGGGGCGCCGGGGCGCCCGGAACGCACGCCGCGCGATCACGCGAGCGGTGAGCGGCGTAATCGTGCCCGTCGGTCCGGTGAGTTGGACCACCGCGTTCACGGCCAGCGCCGGTGTGCCAAGTCGCGTCCCGAAGTGAATGGCGTAGAGCGTGTCGGCCGAACGCCCGGCGCGCGTACCCTCGATGCGCGGCAGCGGACTCTCGGCGGCCGCCGATGCGGTGGCGGGCATCGAGTCGGTCAAGAGCTGCGTGCCCCGAAAGCGTGACACCAGCCAGGCATCGAGGGCACTCACCGCCTGAGCTTGCGCCGACGTGGCGGCACACACGATTGCTCCCAGCAGCAAAGCCGCACGATACCCCATCATGGCCGCGACAGCGGGAGTGACTGGATCAACCCTTTCCGGGAGATCGCCACCGGCAGCGTGGCGGGGAGCACCCGTGCCACCTCGGTGCCCGGTGCCACCACGTCGATGCCGGCGCGCAGAGCCGCGTCTTCACGCACGGCGTAGCGCAGCAGCGCCTCGCTTTCGCGTTCCACCTCGAGTACCCGCACCAGCGCCAAGCGCGTGCTCACGGTGACCCATTCTGTCCGCGCGAGCGGGTCACGCGCCGACCGTGGCGCCAGCTGCGCCAGTGTGGTGCGCAGGCGCGCTTCGAGCAACGCCAGCGACGTGGTGGACCACCCTTCTCGCAGCGCGAACATGGCCAGCGAATCGGCCGTGCGCATGACCTGCGCGGCGGCCAACGGCTCCCACTCGCGTGGCACAGCGAACCCGTCCCGCCGGGCGGCATCGTCGAGCAGCACGTCGGGGTGCAGTCCGCCCGTCGCCAACGCCCCGTTACCCGTCCGGCGATCGAGACTGATGCCTTTGGGTGTGAGCCACCGGGCCGTCGTGAGCCGCACCGACAGGTCTTTCGAGAGCGTGACCACGCGCTGCACGACCCCTTTGCCGTAGGTGGTGGTACCCACCAACAGCGCCCGATCGTAGTCACGCAACGCAGCAGCCATCACTTCTGCCGAACTCGCCGTGTTGCCATCCACGAGGACCGCCAGCGGCAACGAGGGCCATCGCGAGTTCCGACTGGAATGCGGTTGCGGCGCCGCACCGCCACGACCGGCCAACGACGCGACCACCAGTCCGCGCGGCAGGAACAGTCCAGCGGACTTCACGCCTTCCTCGAACAACCCGCCCGTGTTGCCACGCAGATCGAGCACCAACGACGTGGCGCCGCGCTGCAGCAACGACTCCACTGCCTCCTCCAGCTCATCCGAAGCGTGCGACGTGAAAGTGGACAGTCGTACGTAGCCCACGGAGTCAGCCATCAGGCCGTGCTCGGTGACCGCAGGCATGTGCCAAGCCGAGTGCCGAACCGTCAGTCGCAGCGTGTCACCGAACGGCGCGCGCCAGAGCGTCAGCACACTCGAGTCACCATAGGTGCGCGTACTGTCGCCTGGCTTCTTCGTCCACGTCTCACCCACGGCCACTGCATCGACCATCACAATACGATCGCCAGCGCGCACGCCGGCCGTGAAGGCTGGCGATCCCGGGGCCACGCGGACCACACCGGCGGCGTCCGACTCCCGACGCAGCGTGAGCCCCATCCCCTGCCCCTCACCCAGCATGGTCCCGCGATAGCGCTGGAACCCCTCGGGACGCAGCAGTGCTGCGTACGGGTCCTGCAACTCGCGTAGCATGCCCGATACGGCGCGCCGAATCAGCTCATCACTGCCCAGCGAGTCGATCGCATTGGCCCGCACCGAGTCGATCGCCGTGGAGAGCAACTGCGCATCGGCCCACTCGTTCAACGTGCGCACACGGTGACCGCCGTACCACGATCCCAGCGCAAACGCACCAGCCAGCCCCGCTGCAATCAGCGGCGCAAACCAATAGCGGCGTGGGCGGGGTGTCGTGGTCATGAGGCGCGTGGGACCAGTGGGATCGTCATCGGTGCGGAGGATTCCTCTTCATACTACACGCGCCATGCCGTGATCCGTCAACCGGGGCGATATCTGCGCGAAATGTCGCGATCCGGCGCACTGCGTGCGCGCCTCTGGTGTATGGACGAGCACCCTCACGGATTGAGACGCGCCTTTTCCTACCACACGACGTGACGCGAGTTCGACATGACCACGACCGATTATCATGCAGACGCCAGGTCGTCGCCTCCAACTGGCCGGGCGCCGAGCACTGAGACGCTGCCGTCTGCGCGGTGTTCCAAGGGCGCTCCGTCACCAGCGGCCGTCGTCGAATGAAGCTCACGCGAAACAGCGTACTCGTGATCGCCACCGACATCGACGGCACACTGCTCGATCACGACGCACGGTTGCCGTTTCCTGCGCCGGAGTGGCGGAAAGCGATCCAGGACCTCGGCGCGCGCGTCGCGAAGTGCTCCGTAGCCTTTGCGTCCAGCCGCACCCTCGATGAACTCGTCGTCCTCCAACGCGCGCTCGGTATGCGCGGGCCCTGCATCGCCGAAGACGGCGCCGTGCTTGCGCTCGATGTCGACCACGCGACCGACGCGCGGCTCGCACACGTGCCATACGACGAGGTGCGGACCTATGGCCGGCGCGCCATGCGCACCTGGACGCGCGCCCAGCGGGACGTATCGTTGCGGGCCACGATGCGCGACGTAAGTGCCGTGCAACGCGCCGACGCGTCACAGCTCGGCCCTGCTGCGCTATCGGCCCTCGGATTTCGCACCGCGGGAGCCGTTCGACGGGCGCTTCACGCGCGCCACCACTCGCTGCTGCTCGATCCCACACGACTGTTCGGAGACGAACCAGATGCCATTCGCGTTTGTGCTGCAGCCCGTGGGCTGCAGCTGCGCCGTGGTGGACGGTGGCTTACACTTGCCGACACCACCGGTAAGGGCACAGCACTGGCGATGCTGCGGCACTTCTACGAAGTGTGCGGTGTATCACCGTTCATTGTCGCCATCGGCAACGAGGAGAATGACGTTTCGTTGCTGCAGAAGGCTGACCTCGCCTTTGTGATCCGCAACCCGGCGCGTGGTCCGCATCCCGCACTCGTTGCCATTCCCTACGCCGTGGTGCTGGACATCGAAGGACCAGGAGGATGGATGGAAATGCTGAATCGTCTGCAGGAGTGCGTGCGGTGAAGCACGGCAGGACTCCCGACACCGCGCCACGTTGGACCTTTACCATGTTGACCATTCCGTCGCGCGTCGAGTATCTCGCGCGGCTGTTGCAGTCCATGGCCGAGATGCCGTCGGTCGAGCGCGTCGAAGTCATCGTGATCTTCAATGCGGCCACCGACGATGAGCCACTCGCCATCGAGCAGCGCATTCGGGCCATGGCACCGTCGTTGCCGATTCGCGTTTATGTGAATACCAACGAGCCGTCTATCGGCAGCGGCCGTCGCATGCAGTTGTCTGTCTGCCGCACACCGCTGGTTGCCTTCATCGACGACGATCTCACGGTGCACGGTGACATCATCGGTAGCATCGAAGAGGCGCTGCGGTCTACGCCGCTCGGCATCGTGGGACTGCCGTCGTACGAAGAGGACACCGACACCCGGTTCAAGCCGCGGGATTCCACGCCGTCCACGGACGTCGATGGTGTGCGCTACATGCCGGTGCAGGGCATGATGGTCGCGGGCTATCGTCGTCTCTTCACCGAAATCGGCGGCTTCAATCCCCGTCGGCACTTTTGGGGCGAGTGGACCGAGTTGAATCTGCGCATGTGGCGACACGGCTTTCCCACCGGCTACGTACTCGGCGGCGGCTTCTTGCGGCACTGGCACAAGGCGCCCGAGTCGCCTACGCGTAACATGACCGGACGCGAGCAGCATGTGCTCTGGGGCCTCATGTGCACAGCGCTCGAGTACGACGCCGTCAGCATCAACGAAGCGACCGACGCGTTCTGGCGTTTGGCGCAGGATCGCTACCTCGCCTATTCGTTCGGTGAACAGCCCAGCCCCAAGCAATTGCTGGCCAGTGTGCTCGAACTGATGCCCAAGCTTTCGCGTGAATGGCCCGCCATGCACGCCTTCGCCGAAGAGGCGCGACGCCATCCGTTCCAGTTCAAGCCCTTCGAGCCACTCTCCGAAGAGCAGGTGCGCACGGTGCGTTCGTATGCCCAGCTGGCCATACATGCGTATCGCCCGGACGAGTTCGCGCTGCGACACGATGTACCGGAAGCCCCACGTCTCGGTTGGATGCGGCGCATCGGGAAAGCGGTCTTTCGCACTCGAGCCGCGAGCCCGTAGTCACGACAGCCTAGCGCGCCTGTCAAAATGGGGGACCGGTGAACGCTTCATGCATCGTCCTGTCGTGCTCGTGAGAACTGTCCGCAATTGGAGACAGCGCCCGTGTCTGCAAGATGGGAGAGACCGTTGGCGCGAGCTTCGTCTACGCAAGGCAACCGTAGGAATAACAAGCACTTGCGCATGCCGTACCGCGTGCGGTTCAGCGGTCGCTTGCGTCGCGCACTCATGGCACCGCTGATGCCTTTGATCGTAGTGACTACTGCTCTTTGGAGGAGCACATGACACTGCGTCGTTCGACCTCATCTCGTGTCCGCCGCTCGATGGTCACCATGCCGGTGATCGCCGGGCTCTTCGTCGCTGCGACTCGGGCCGGCGCCTTTCCGGCTCCGCAAGCCGATCGTCCCACTCCCGTGCTCGAGCCGGTCGACGCCCGTGCGTCCGCGAACGACGACGACCGCTTCGGTAGCCGCAACGGAGATCGCTACCGTGGCGACCGTGCGCTGTTCACGTGGACCGGACGCGTGGACCGAGAAGTATTGATCGTGGTGCGTGGACGCGACGTGCGCACACGCGGCTTCGACGCGTCGCTGCCAAACCGTACGCGCGTCAACTCCGCACTCCCTCGCACGGGCGCAAACGTGGTCGTGGAGGTGAACGATGGACGCGGCGACGTCGACGTCATCGAGCAACCGTCGGCCCGCAACGGGTACCAAGCCGTGGTGCGAGTGCGCGACCCGCGCGGCGGGGCCGACAACTATCGCCTGACCGCCTACATCGACGACCGATACGGCCGTGACGAGATCGACGATCGGCGTGATCGAGATCGCCGTGATCGAGATCGCCGTGAGCGCGGCAACAATGGCAACGGTGGTGGATGGGGCCGCGGCAACGGCCGGGACAACGATCGTGACAACAACCGTGACAGTCGTAACGGTGGCTACGACGATCGCGGCCGCAACGATCGGAATGGTGCTGCCGGCTCGCTCAACTGGAGTGGACGCGTCGATGACGTGGTCGAGATCCACATCTCCGGCCGTCGCATTGACGCCATCACCCGCAGCGGAGCCCGCGTCAGTGACGTGAACGCCAACATCCGTGGGGCTGGACTACCAAACCGGAACGCGAACCTGCAGATCGATCAGCGGGCGGGCCGTGGCAGCATCGCCGTGGTCCAGCAGCCGGGAGCGTGGAACGGCTACACCGCCATCATCCGGATCAATGATTCCCGCTCCGGCGCCGCATACTACGATTTCACCGCTTTCTGGGAGTAGCGCCCGCGGCACAGACCCGGAAATCAAAGCGGGCGGCTCCCACCAGGGAGCCGCCCGCTTCCACACACGTACAACCCACAACCCGAAACCCAGAATTGTTGGATTAGAGGCGCCGGTCGGAATCGAACCGACGGTGGGAGATTTGCAGTCTCCTGCCTTACCACTTGGCGACGGCGCCGTACCCGCACTACGCAGGCAGAACGGCAATGTATCCACCGCACCCCGCCAGTGGTAGCAACACACGCCCGTTCCTCAATGAGTTGGATTGCCAATTATTGTTTTAACAGGTATCTTGAGGGTATGAGTTCATCCAGCACTCTCGAACACCCACCTCACGGTTCAATCCCGAAACCGACCGCGACTGCCGCGCAGACCGTTCATGCGCTCCGTACCGCCACCGCGCACGTTGAACGAGCGTTGGCGCGGGTACTCGAACCCTTCGGCGTGACCACCGCGCAGTTCGAACTCCTCCAGGTCATCGAACGCCACGGGAGGGACGGCGCCGGCTGTAGCGAACTCGGCAGGCACTTGGCCGCACCGGGCCCGGATGTCACCAGAATGCTTGACAGGCTCGATAGTGCCGGTTTTGTGGCGCGTACGCGCGATCAAAAAGACCGACGAGTCGTGCACACGGAGCTCACCGGTAAGGGTGAGGAGCTCCTCACCGCCGCGGCTCCAGCCGTCGACCACGCCGCGCAGTCGGTGTTCGATGGTCTCGCCGACGGTGAGCGCGCGCAGCTCGCACTCCTCCTCCACGGCGTTCGCCGGAACTGCCCCGGGAACTGATCTTTTTACCAAAACGTTTGTTATAACGATATACGTCACTCCAACAGGAACTCACTTAGATGCTTTCTTCCGATAATACAGCCACGGCGTTGCTCACCGAGGCGTTTGCCGTTGCCACCGAACCCCTCTCCGCCGCCGACGCCGCCATGGCGCGTCATTCGGTGCGCACCTATCTCGACATCCCCGTTTCCGACGACGAGCTCCAGTCGCTCCTCGAGCTCACCGGACGCGCACCCTCGGCCTTCAATCTCCAGCCGTGGCGCTTCGTCGTTGTGCGCGACCAGGCCGTCAAAGACGCCCTCAAAGACGCCGCCCACGGACAGAAGCAAGTCGGCGCGGCCCCCGTCGTGATCGCCATCTACGCCGACATGGACGACACGATGGCCAACCTCGGCGAGGTCGTACATCCCGACCTCACCCCCGAAAAGCGCGCCAGCACCATCGCAATGCTCGAGAAAACCTTCGGTGGCATGACGCCCGAGGCGCGCGCCAACTGGGGTAATGGCCAAACCAACATTGCCCTTGGCTATCTCCTCCTCATCGCCAAGTCGGAGGGCTTCGATACCTCGCCCATGCTCGGCTTCGAGGCCGACCGCGTGAAGGCCATTCTCGGCATCCCGGCCAGCGCGACCATCGCCGCGCTGGTGGCCCTCGGACGTGGTGCCGACGACGGATTCGGCTCACATCGTCACGCGGTGCAGCGCACGACCCGCTTTCGCTAGATATTTCCCACGTGACTGATCTCCTACTTCCTATCTTCCCGCTCGGCGCCGTGCTCTTCCCCGGCACCCTGATGCCGCTGCACCTCTTCGAACCGCGCTATCGGCAGATGCTCGCCGATGTGCGCGAGGGCGATCGGCGTTTCGGCATCATCGCCGCGATGCCCGGCGTCGCCGAACGCGACTTGCCGGCAGGACGCATGGGCTGCGTGGCCGAGGTCACCGAGGTCGAAGTCATGCCCGACGGACGCGCCAACATCATCGTGATCGGCCGCGAACGATTCGCCCTCAACGCGTTCGTCGAACACGACGCGTTGTACCACGTCGCCACCGGTACCATCGTGGCCGACGAGGGCGGCGCGTCACCTGTCGCACTGGCCGTCGCCGCCGACGAAGTGATCAGTAACTTCAAGCGCGTCGTGAAGGCTGTGCGCACGCTCAACGACGATACCGATCCGCCTCCTGATCTTCCCGACGACGCCGCACAAGTCGCGTGGAGCGTCGGCGCCATGATCGATCTCGATCTCGACAGCCGATACCGTCTACTTGCCGAGCGCTCACCGGCCGCGAGACTGACGCAGATCGACAATGTGCTGCGCAAGGCGGTTCCGGATCTTGAACTGCAAGCAGCGATAAAGCAGAGTAAGGAGTAGGCCGTAGGGAGTACGGAGGTGTACCCCCTTACCCCCGACTCCTCACCCCATACTTCGCGGTTACCGTACGATCCTGGGCCGCTGCAGTTGTCGCCCGCCAACGTACACCGACAGCGCCACCAACACCGTCGCGCCGATCAGTGACGCCGCGAGCGATGGGCCGCTTTGCAGCGCCTTCTCGGATGATTCTGTGAGCGCCGACGCCACGGACAGCGTCCACTGGCGCACGCTGAGATAGCGCAGCGCCGGAAAGGTCACACTCAACGCGCCTTCCCAGAACAGCACGTACACCAGGCCCGCCACCAGCGCTCGACGCGTGAGCAGCGCGAGTGCGGTGAACAGGGCGGCATACGTGACGCCGCCGAACAACACGGCCACTGTGAACGCCATCGTGACGTTTTCGGGATTGCTGCCGTTGGCCGCGATCGCACCAGTGCTCCACACGGCAAACGCCGACAGCAGCCCCGTCACGATCGACGCGTACATCACGCGTACGCAGGCGATCCACCAGCGCGGAGTGGTGGTCGTCACCAGGTACAGCAACGTGCCATCCTCCGACTCGGCGTTGAACGCGCTGGTGCCGAGCAACAGCGCGATCAGTGGTGTCGCCAACGCGCACACCAGGGAATCGTAGCGCTGCACCAGAAACGCCACCGGATCGCCACTCAAGCTGCCACGCGACGCGAACGCCAGCGCGAAGAGCACGGGGAGCAAGAGCAGTCCGCTCACGCCAGCCACCAGCGCGACCGAGAACGTGCGCGCCCACGCCAGTTGGACCAGCACGCGCGCCGTCGCCCAAGGCGAGATACGACCGTACGCGACGCTCATCGGGCCACCAGGTAGGCGAACACGTGCTCCAGCGATTCGTCGGTGGGCTGCACTTCGAGCAGCGTGATCGACGCCTGTTTTGCCGCAGCGCCGATATGGTGCGCAAAGCCGGTGTAGTCGATCGTGCGCACGATCAACGCGTTCGCTTCGAGATCCACGCCCATCACCGTCGGTGACGACAGCAGGACCGACGCCAGCGCACGATCATCGGTGGAGCGGATGCGTACGGTGTGCGGACGGTCGGTCATCATGCGCCGCAGCGTGCGGTGGTCGCCGCTCGCCGCGAGGCGACCGGACAACATCACGAGAATGCGCGACGCCACACCTTCAATCTCTTCGAGAATATGTGAGCTGAGCAACACTGCGGTACCTTCACTCGCGCGGGCTTCCAACAGCCGCATCATGTGCATGCGCTGACGGGGATCGAGTCCGTTGAACGGCTCGTCGAGCAACAGCAGCGTCGGCTCGTGCACCAGCGCCGCCGCCAGCTTGGTGCGCTGCCGCATGCCTTTGCTGAATCCGCCCACTTTGCGGTCCGCGACCGTATCCATCTCGACGGTGGTCAATGCGCGGAGCGCGGCCTGCTTCGGATCACGCAAGCCCAGCAGCACCGCGCGCGCCTCCACGAACGCGCGCGCCGACAGCATGGTCGGCAGCGCCTCCCGCTCCGGCACCAGCGCCACCTTGCGAAAGATCGACGGACGCTCGAGCGGCGACTCGCCGTACACCCGCACCGCGCCACTCGACGGAGGCAGCAGTCCCGCCGCCATCTGCAGCATAGTGCTCTTACCCGCGCCGTTCGGCCCCAGCAATCCGGTGATCCCAACGTCGATGGAACAGGTCACGTCGTTCACCGCCACCACGTCGCCGTACCAATGCGACACGCGATCGAATGATAGAGGAACTCTGAGCCCTTCGCCCTTAGCTCTTAGCTCTTCGCTCTCAGCTCTGAGCTCTTCGCTCTTAGCTCTTAGCTCCTTCATACCCCCACCCGCCGCAAACGCCAGAACGTGGCCAGCACCCC
>Ga0105048_10008128_pt1 | contig 16814 bp, 15 predicted proteins | sample MAT05_FD_78382 | JGI IMG/M metagenome (GOLD analysis project Ga0105048, IMG submission 78382) | Freshwater microbial communities from Lake Fryxell liftoff mats and glacier meltwater in Antarctica - MAT-05 | ecosystem: Environmental > Aquatic > Freshwater > Ice > Liftoff microbial mat | place...
CACCCCACCCATGCCCGCTACCACCTAGCTCGGTCGTCCCCCTCGTCATCCCATGACCCTGCACCACAACCGGTTGTGCTCGTTCTGGGTGCAGCCCACAACCGGCTGTTGCTAGGCAGTTACGATGGATCGCGGAACGGAGCGGCGGGCCATCCGCGACGGCTACACGGCCATCCGCGACGGCTACACGGCCATCACGCGGCTGGCCGGACAGGCACCGGCCGGCTGGTACTGCCGCTACGGCCCCAGCGAGAACACCCGTGAACTGGTGGTAGAACACGGTGGCTTCATCTACGACAGCAACTCGTACGCCGACGATCTGCCGTACTACACCCGGGTCAACACGCCGTCTGGCGAAAGGCCGTGGCTGGTCGTGCCATACTCCCTGACTGTCAACGACAGCAAGTTCTGGCGGGGCGGCCTCAGCACCGGCGACGATTTCTTCCAGGCCATGAAGGAGACGTTCGACACGCTCTACGAGGAAGGGGCCGAGACGCCCAGGATGATGAACGTTGGGCTGCACTGCCGCATCGCGGGGCAGCCGGGGCGGGCGAACGGACTGGACCGTTTCATTGCCTACGCGAAGTCGCACCCGAATGTCTGGTTCGCCGGCCGCGCCGAGATCGCTCGGACCTGGCTGGAGCAGTTCCCGCCGCCGGCAAACGCCCCGGATGCATAGGTATCCTGAACGTCTGTATCTGCTCGGCACTCTGAGGACAGCGTAGCTATGAGGTCGTACTCAACCCCGATGATGGCGCTGATGTTCGTGTCGATGACCGTCATCGGCTGGCTGGCGGGCGTCGAATGGTGGATGATCGCCATTGGCGTGGTCGTGGCACTGGGCGGCTACCTGCTGGAGCGCCGCCAGGACGAGCCGGAACCGTAGCCCCGCGCCGGCGATATGCCCCTCTCCGCATCGCACGCAGGAGAGGGGCTGGGGTGAGGGCCACCGCGCACCTGGGAGGGGATACACCATGAAGGCTGTCATCCTGAATGCCATCGGCCAACCGATGGCCGTCGAGGAACTGCCGACACCGGAGCCGCGCGCGGGCGAAGTGCTCGTCAAGGTGCACGCATGCGGCGTCTGTCACACCGATCTGCACATCATCAAGGCCGAAGTCCGCTTTCCGACGCCGTGCGTGCTGGGTCACGAAGTCTCCGGCACCGTTGTCGCCCACGGCACCGGCCTGTCTACCACGGACGCTGAGCGGCTGGCCGTCGGGAAGCGGGTCGTCGGAGCGTTCATCATGCCGTGCGGCAGTTGCTACTACTGCGTACGCGGGCAGGACGGCCTGTGCGAGACGTTCTTTACCGCCAACCGCCTGCAAGGCAAGCTGTACGACGACGACACCCGGTTGTTTCGCCCAGACGGCTCGCCCGTCTGGATGTACTCGATGGGTGGGCTGGCCGAGTACGCGGTTATCCCGGTGACCGGCGTCGCACTGTTGCCGGACGGCCTGCCGTTTGACGCCTCGGCCATCCTGGGGTGCGCGGTGTTCACCGCGTACGGGGCCGTCAAGCGCGGGGCCGACCTGCGGGCTGGCGAATCGGTGGCCGTCGTCGCCACGGGCGGCGTCGGCTCAAACATCATTCAGGTCGCGCGGGCGTTCGGTGCCTACCCGATCATCGCCATTGACGTGCGCGACGACAAGCTGGCGGCTGCCCGTGAGCTTGGCGCGACTCACGTCATCAACGGCGCGCAGGACGACGTGCTGGCGCGCATCCGCGACCTGACGGACGGCCGGGGCGTGGACGTGGCCTTTGAGGCGCTCGGCCGGCCGGAGACGTTCGTGCAGGCGGCCAGCATCGTGCGGGCTGGCGGGCGCGCCGTGATGGTCGGCATCTCGTCGGCGGGCACGACTGCGCCAGTGGAGATCACGCCGTTGGTCCGACGCGGTGTGAGCATCATCGGGTCGTACGGGGCGAGCACCCGCGCCGACCTGCCGGCCGTGATCGGGCTGGCGCAGGCCGGCGCGCTGGACGTGGCCCGCTCGGTGACACGGCGCTACACCCTGGAGCACGCCGCCGAGGCGTACGACGCGCTGAAGCGTGGCGAGATCGTCGGGCGGGCGATCGTGACGATGGACGAATCGTAGTCCTGTCGGGATGACAGCCTGTAGCGCGTCCGCTGTCATCCCGAGTGGACCGAGCACCGCCCCATGTCATCCCGAGTGGACCGAGCACCGCCCCTCCCCCATGTCATCCCGAGTGGACCGAGCCCGCGAGCGCAATCGAGGGATCTCAAGATGCAGTACCACGTTTCGTGAGATCCCTCCGCTTCGTTCGCAAGCGCGCTTCCACACATATCGTCACGCTGCGCGCAACGACATCGGTCGGGATGACATGGGGGTGCGCTTCGGTCGAGCCGGCAGGGTGAAAGACAGGTTTGGTTCGAGCAGGCTGATGATCTGGACCGCGCGGCAGCGTACGGGCCTGTCGGGCTACATGCCCGGCAGCCGGCCGTCCTGCACAGCGTAGTCCATCTCGCCGCCGGTTGTTGCGCCAGCGGCTGCTTCGGCGTCGGCGTCGGTGGGCTGCCCGCGGTACAACAGCGTCAGGATCGGCGGCACAACCAGCGTCGTCAGCACGCTCATGATGACCACCGTCGAGAACATGGCGTCAGGAATGATCGACAGCGACGCGCCGACGTTCGCCACGATCAGCCCGACCTCGCCGCGCGGGGCCATGCCGACCCCGACGATGGCCGTGCGCCGCCAGCCCAGCCCATACGCCGCCGCGCCGCACCCGACAATCTTGCCGACAATCGCCAGCGCCGTGACGGCCAGCGCCACACTCAGTACCGACCCATCAAGAAACAGCCGCCAGTCCACGTGGCTGCCGGTGATGACGAAGAACAGCGGCACCAGGAACTCGTAGAGCGGTAGTGCCTGACGCTCCAACTCGTACTGTTCGCTGAGTTCCGCGAAGACCATGCCCGCCAAGAACGCCCCGATGATCGCCGCCAGCCCGATCTGTGCGGCCAGCGCCGCCAGCCCTAGCATGATGAGCACGGCCACCACGAACGGCGCGTTTCGTATTCGTAGACGGTCCAGGTGGGCGCTCCAGCGGCGGGCGGCCTGGCGGCCAGCTACGGCCACGAAGACGGTGAAAGCGACGGCTTGCAGGGCAATCAGGCCGATCTGCCCCAGCGAGACGGTGCCACCCTCGCCAAGCGCCGAGACGATCGCCAGGATAATCATGCCGACGATGTCGTCAATGACGGCAGCCCCCAGGATGATCCGGGCCTCGTCCGAGCGGATGTGGCCGAGGTCGCCCAGGACGCGCGCGGTGATGCCGACGCTCGTCGCCACCAGGGCCGTGCCGATGAAGATCGCTTCGATGGTCGGCTCGCCCAGGACGACGGAGACGAAGCCGTACCCCAGGACGAACGGGAGCACGACGCCAGCGATCGCCACTGCGCCGGCCCGCCGCCCGACCGTCATGATGTCCGAGAGGCGCGTCTCCAGCCCGACGACGAACAGCAGGATGATGACGCCAAGCTCGGCGATGACTTCCAGGACGGCGGCGAGGGCTTCTATCGCGACGGCCTCGCCGTGGAACAACTCGATCATGCCGGCGGTCGGCACGCCGATCCAGCCGAGCGCGTACGGACCTAGTGCCACCCCGACGAGCAACTCGCCGATGACAGCCGGCTGCTTGAGCCGCACAAAAATCTCGCCGGCGACGCGAGCGGCGAGATACATGATGAAGATATCGACGAGGACGACGCTGGCAACTTCCATCGGTGAGGTGCTTTCTGCCCGTGTGTGTCCAGGGCTGAACAACAAAAAGGAGACAGTCGTTGACAGTCTCCACCTCACCGTTCGGATACGGGGTGAACGGTCCCCGAGGCGCAAACACGCCCTCAGGCACCAAGTGTAGCAAGGCCGGCCAGGTTGCGACAAAGCGAGTATGGTGGGGCGGCGGGCTTGCCGGCACCGGAGGTCAGGATGGGGGGGCGGGCTTGCCGCCGGCAAGCCCCTACGTGGAACGGGTAATCGCGCGTGCCTCGTAGGGGCGCACCGCTGGTTCGCCCGATGTCGCATTGCCGGTCGTGTTGCCGGCGCGCGCCGATCAGTAGCGGGCCGGGCTGCATCCGTCCAGCGGAACTGCCGTGGTGCCGGTCACGATCAGGTCGGCCACGGCGCGGGCCATCGCCGGGGCGAGCAGGATGCCCTTCGTGCCGGCGGCGGTCGCCAGGAACGCGCCGGACCAGCCCGGCACCGCCCCGAGGATCGGCATGCCGTCTGGCGAGATCGGGCGCAGACAGGCCGTCTGCTGCACCAGCGTCGCGTCGGCCAGTGACGGCATCAGGTCTGCGGCAGCGCCACGCAGCAAGTCGTGCGCCTCAGTCGTCACCTCGCGGTCGAAGCCGCGCTTCTCCTGGGTCGCCCCGATCCAGACCTGTCCGTCCACGCGGCTGAACAGGGACACCGCCGGCGTCACCACGTCAAAGGCCAGCGGCGGACCGATCGGCGCGACCCGCACGATCTCGCCCTTCAGCGGCTCGACCGGCACCGAGTAACCGAGCCACGCTGTCGCGGCATCTGACCACGGCCCGGTCGCGATCACCACCGCGTCGCACGGGATCGTACCGTCGTCAAGCACCACGCCGGTGACGATCTGGTCCGTGTGCTGGACGCCCGTTACCGTGCCCGCGCGGACGGTCGCCCCCTGCGCCTGTGCCGCCGCCGCCAACAACTTCGTGAAGTGCTCGCTGTCAACCACACCGTTCCCACGCGTCAGCAGGCCGCCGGCCACGTGGGAGGCGATGCGCGGCTCGTGGGCCAGCAGCTCCGCGCGGTTGAGCCAGCGCGCCGAGAAGCCGTCTGCCGCTGCGAATGCGGCAGCCGTCGCCTGGAGCGGCGCGATCTCGGCCTCGGTCGAGGCGACCAGTGCCATGTCGATGATGCGTCCGCCGAGGGCCTGGCCGGTCAGCCGCTCGATCTCCGGCCAGAGCCGCAGGTGCTCGCGGTAGGAGGCCATCGCGAACGCGGCCAGGCCCTCCGGGACACCGTACAGCGGGTTGAGGCCGCCAGCCGACCAGCCCGACGCGCCCGCCGCCAGCCCCTCGCGCTCAACGAGCGTCACGGCCACCCCGGCCGCGCTCAGATAGTGCGCCGTCGCGCAACCCGCAACGCCCCCACCCACCACGACGACGTGTCGGACTTCACGCATGCGCCGCACCCTCCTGCCGGTCTCTGCTCTGGTGACTGCCGGGACAAGGGTCGCACGAACGCGCGGCCGGTAGCCAGCGAGCCAGCCGCGCTGCCCGCCTGACACCCGCCGTCTAGGGCGAGACTCGGGGGCACCATGAGCTGGCCACGGGCGGCCCACGTCGGCCGGGCCGGGCGGCCCTCACCGCCGGACTCTGCCCATTCCGGCCCCTGGTGGTTCTTGGCGGGGGACGCCGCACGCTCTATGCTTATGGTGCCGAGTGGATGTGAGGTTTCCGTCATGGGACACCGACATCCGGCGCAGCAACGCCTGCCCCTTCCCGTCTCATGCCGAGACACCGCAGCGTCTGAAGGATGCCCTTCAGTGTCGTTGAGGGGGCCGCATGGTTGCTGTCGTTTACTCGTGTGCTGCTGCTCGGCGAACGCGTCGGGCTAACCAGTGGCGGTGTTTCCTGTGCGTGCGGTGTCTCGTGAAGGTAGGGCCAGGGTTGCTGCCCTGGCCGCCTCCCCGTTCCGTGCCGACGGTCACGCGCTGCCCCCGGTTGACCTTACTGAACCGTGCGGTGCGTGCTGATGTAGCGTCAGAATGGAGGCGGGTGGATGACACAGTCTGCGTGCCAATCCAGATTTGAACAGCTCATGGAGATTGCAGACCGGTTCGCCCGGCACTTGAGCGGCGACCGGGAGAAAGACCTGCCGCCGGGGGTGCTGTTGCTGGAGCGCGACGGCCAACTGCATACCGTCGTGTTCGACGGCACGCACCGGGAACTCGCCGCGACGGCGCGTGACATGGTGACGCGTCACCATGTCACATCGGTTGCGCTGATCGTCACCGTGAAGGCATCGCAGCCCGACGAGTCGAGCGACACCCTGTACGTGCTGGGCGAAACCGCCGAAGGGAGCGTTGCCGAGCGCCGGTACCGCGTGCAACCGGTGTTCCGGCGTCGTCGCCTGCTGCCGGTAGCCCCCGACGAGGCGGTGGACGATCGGCGGGCCGTCCTCAAAGCGTTCCGGCCGCTGTTCGTCCCCGGGGCCGTGCCGGCGGTCCCAGCCGCCAGCACCGAGCGTCGCGTGGCGGTCGGCGTGGCCTAGCGGCCGTGCGTGTGCCGGCGGCGGGCGCGTGGCCCGGCCGCCGACATCGGTCACGCTTGGGGGCCCGCGAACCGGGCCGTCAGGGGGCCAACACCTCGCGGGCCTCGCGCAGCCGCTGGATGTGGGCGTCGGCACCGACCAGGCCGCCTCCGCTGGTGGCGACGTGGATATGGCTTGCTCCGAGCGCCCGCCACTCCTCGACCACCTTGCGCCAGTCGTCCGGGGTGCCGGTGCTGGCGTTGACGCGCGGCTCCACGCCGAACGTGGACGGGTCGCGGCCGGCCTCGCGCAGCCAGCCGTGGACGCGCTCCATCGTCTCGGCGTAGGTGCCCTTGCCGTCAATCGGGGACAGGGGCAGGTAGCCGTCTGCGATCCGGGTGGCCCGCTTGACGGCGGCCTCGGCCGTCGCTCCAACCCAGATGGGAATGGGCCGTTGCACCGGCTGCGGGCTGATGCCGGCCGCCGTGACGGTGTGATACTGGCCCGCGAATGTCAAAGACTCTTCGGTCCAGAGCTTCCGCAACAGGTCAACCTGCTCCTCGAAGCGGCGGCCACGGTTCGTGAACGATTCGTTCAGCCCTTCAAACTCGACCTTGTTCCAGCCAATGCCCAGCCCCAGCCGAAAGCGCCCGTCCGACACGATATCGACCTCGGCCGCCTGCTTGGCAACGAGGGCCGTCTGCCGTTGCGGCATGATGACGACGTTCGTGAGTAGCCCCAGCTTCGGGGCGACCCCGGCGATGTACCCGAACAGCACGAACGGCTCATGCACGACGCTGGTGTGAATCTGCGGCCGGGACCAGCCAGGATGGCCGGCCGGGTCCGCTCCGAGCACGTGGTCTGACGTGACGACGTGCTGGTACCCGAGATCCTGCATGGCCTGAACGTAATCACGGATGCTGGCGAAATCCGTCCCAATATCGCCCTGTGGCAATACGGCTCCGAGTTGCATCGACAGTTCCTCCTGCGGGGCCAGTTCACGCGGCTGACCGGTACAGCGTACAAGCCGCCCGGGCCGCGTGTCATTCCCTGGCTGTCCTGCGCGTGTACGGTCGGTCGATCCTGGCGTCGGGTGGGCGCGCTGCGGATCTGGGGCCGTGGATGCAAGTTTCAGGTACACGCGGGCAGCCGGGGCACCGGGGACGACATGCGCCCGTCTGCCCATTATCGGCCGGGCTAGTCGCCGAAGCTGACGCCCAGCGACCGCGCCGTCATCACCTTGTCGCCGTCCGGTGGCACCCGCCGCGACTCGCGCACGGCGTCCGCAAGCGGCACTGTCACGATGTCCAGGCCACGCACGGCCACCATTCGGTTGAACTGGCCGCGCTCGACGCACCAGGCGGCGGCACTGCCGAGGCGCGTGGCAAGCACGCGGTCGAACGCCGTGGGCGTGCCGCCGCGCTGGACGTGCCCCAGGACGGTCGCGCGGACCTCGAAGTGCACGTGCTTGCCGATCTCGTCGGCCAGCCAGACGCCGACGCCGCCCAGGCGCGGGAAGCCGTCTGGCCCCACCCGTTGGGTGATGGGCATGCCGCCGGCCAGGTGCGCACCCTCGGCCACCACGACGAGGCTGAAGGTGCGCCCGCTCCGGCTGCGCGCCTCGATGTCCTCGGCCACGCGCTCGACCTGGAACGGAATCTCCGGGATCAGGATGACATCGCCGCCGCCGGCCAGGCCGGCTTCAAGGGCGATCCAGCCGGCATTACGGCCCATCACCTCGATAATCATGACGCGGTGGTGAGCCTCGGCGGTGGACCGCAGCCGGTCGATGGCGTCCGTCGCAGTGCTGACCGCCGTGTCGAACCCGAAGGTCACGTCCGTTGCTGCAAGGTCGTTGTCAATCGTCTTCGGCACGCCGACCACCGGCACGCCCAGTTCTGCCAGCCGCGATCCAATCGCCATCGAGCCGTCGCCACCGATGACGACCAGCGCCCCGAGGCCGAGCTCCTTGATGCGGTCCAGAACGATGCTTGACTGATCCTCAATCCTGTCGTTGCCCTCCACAACGGTGCGGATGGCAAACGGGTTGCAGCGGTTGCTGGTGCCGAGGATCGTGCCGCCGAGCGTCAGGATGCCGCGCACGTCACGGCCGGTGAGGGCGCGGATGCCGTCTGGCACCAGGAAGCCCTCGAACCCGTCGAGGATGCCAACGGTCTCCCACGCGCAGTTGGCTTCTGCCGTTTTCACAAAGGCGCGAATGACCGCGTTCAAGCCGGGGCAATCGCCCCCGGCCGTGAGAATGCCGACCCGTTTCATGGACCCTGCCGTCATGTTGACACCCACCCGCTATCCGCTGGCCGCACTCGTTCGGGGGCGCGCGCCGCACGTGCTGGCGCACACACATCCTACATGGCGATCGTCGTCTATCGTCTTCATGAACGTCGTATCCCCGGGATAGGCGACGGGCAGTCCTGGGGACGAGCCCGAGCGCGCACCGCTCGCAACTATAATGCGCCAGGCGGAACGGGGGTCGGAGATGGTCCCACAGGCGGCAGAGGTCGTCATCGTCGGCGCGGGCGCGATTGGCTACTCCATCGCCTACCACCTAGCTCGGCGCGGGCAGCGCGACATCGTGGTGGTGGAGCGCGCCACCATTGGCGCAGGCTCCACCAGCAAGGCGGCCGGTACAGCGAGCCGCTGTCGCTGAAGGGCCGACGCCCTGACGCTCGGCAACGTGAGCTACACGGGGTCAACTCACGAAACGGGAAAGATCACACGCTACGGGTGACGGGGGATGCGCAACGACGAAGCAGAAGAACTGCGAAGAACGCTGCCCGACGAGATCGACCCGTCGGGCTCTGGAGCTTGACCGTCCCTTGCGCCATTGCATCTCAGCGATTCATAGTCGCAATACAACTGCTATCGATACACATGGCTATCGCCGTTGGCCGTTCACGCCCCCGTTACTGTCAGATGATGCCACCCGGTCGCGCCGTCGGGATACGTCGGGGTGGAGGCCTCTTCCTGCAACACACCCTGAGCATCTGTTGCCCGCGCCACGATCTCGACCGTTGCCCCCGCTGTCACGGTGAATGACCCTTCCCAGCGCACCCAGGCATCCGGGCCGGGCTGCGGCTCCAGCAGGCGCGCGGTTGCCCAGGTCTGGCCGCCATCGACGCTGTACTCCACCTTCGAGACGCCACGGTCTGCGGCATAGGCGATGCCGGCGAGCCGCTGGTTTCCCGCCGGCAGTGAGGCTGATGGGGCCGGCACATCAACCCTGGTCATCGTGTGCACGATGCCTTCTTTGTTCCAATTCCGCTGACCATACCAATCGAGCACCGCCTGATTCGCGGGACGAACGACCCTGATCCACTTGGCACTCTTGAAGCCGTAGCGCCCTGGCACTAACATGCGGGCCGGATAGCCGTGCTGGTACGGGAGTACGGCCCCGTTCATCTCGTACGCCACGATGGTGTTCGGGTCGAGCGCCGCCTCGAGCGAGATCGAGCTGGAATACTCATCCTCGCTGATGATGGAGACGGCGGTCACGCCTGGCTTCACCCCGCCCGCGAGGTCGAGCAGCGCGGCAAGCCGGACACCCTTCCAGTTCGCCGTCCCGATCAACTCGCAGCCAAACTCGGTATTCTCACACTGGTCGATCGGGTTGCTGATGCACTCCAGCGTCTTCGCCAGCTCGACGGCTGGAAGCTGCCGCAGTGTTGCATAGTCAACCCGAACTGGACTGTTGACCGCTCCATCGAACGCCAGACTCCACTCCTCTGGCTTGATCACTGGATCGGACACGGGGTTCTTGGTGACGTGGTAGTGGTTCGCGGTGGGCGTGATCAGCGATGCCAGCGTACCCGGCTGACGCACACCTCCGACGATCGCGCCGTTCTCATCACGTACGAGCTGTTTCGCGAGCACCTGCGGGACCGGGTATCTTGCCACGACTGCGGGAGCGGAGGGCTGCGAGGTCGCCACGGCGGACGCAGGTGTGGGCGATAACGCGATGGCCGGCGCTGGGACAGGTGTGGCCGGTGGCGCTGTTGGCGGCACTGGGGCAGTGGGAACGATAGCGCGAGCCTGGGGCTCTGTCACGGCGCCAGATGGCTGCGCGGGTGCGGGTGCGGCCGGCCGCGGCAACGCCGCTGTGGACGAGGCGGCTCCGGCAGCTTCCGATGTGACCGGGATGCGTGCCAGTGGCAGGCTACTGCCGGCGGTCGCGCCGCGCTGCCCGAACCAGATCGTCGCGACCGCAGCCAGTGCGGTCGTCGACAGCGAGGCCACGGCTGTCCGACGAGAGACGGCCGGCTCCTGGGCGAGTCCCGCAGCGCCACGATCGGCATCACGCATGCGGAGATCGGCGACCGGACGCACCAGCACGAGCAGCGCGGCGTACGTCAAGGCGACCATCAGGTACCCGGCGTTGACGAGCCGCCAATCCTGAAGCAACTCGAATCCGAATGGCCCACCGCCGGTGACCGGCATCACCACGCCCATCGCCACAAGGTAGAGCGCCGGACCCACGGCCACCAGTGCCCACGGCGATCGTATGGAGCGCAGGAGTGCGACGCCAAGCGCACACAGGATGGCGGCCATGCCTGCAACCGCCACGTACAGCGCGTACACCTTTGCGTTCGCCCCGAACTGAGAAATCCCCTCTTCGAGCGTCTGTGGTGACACGAACAGGAGCACCCACTCCATCACTCGCTCAGGGAGCGTTCGGATCTGGTAGGCAAAGCGCAACCAGAACATCGCCGTCATGGCGGCGGCGGTCGCGATGAGTCCCCCCATGATCGACACCGTCCACGGCGTCGCTCGGCTTGAAGCCTCTTGTGTTCGCACGCTCTGAGACGCGGCAATCGACATGGTAGGTATCCTTGAAGGCGTCGAGTTTGCTGCCATACGCTACGATGCGGTCCGGCGTCCTGCTGCAGCAGGTGCCGTTTGGATGACCCCCGCACGGGGGGCAGAGGGTTACGTTCACCTAAAGGGTCGGGCGTGCTCGTCGCCTCCGGAGTCACGGAAGCCAATGGCGATCAGATCCATAGCACGCCGCAATGGGAAGATCTCCTCCGTGACGAGCAAATCTTCCTCGGTCGCTGAGGCGTGCCAGTAGACACCGTCGCGATCAACAGTGAGTTCAGGGACAAGCGTCGCGCGCCCGAGCTCAAGCCCTTCATCCGAGAAGCCCCGCTGAATGAGCGGCCGAACGAAATGATCCGTAGCCGCGACGCCCAACGTGATGGCGAGGTCACGGATCTGATCAATCTCGTGGCTATTGGCGGGTGTCTCGGTCGTTGAGATGCGCACGCGGATGCCAGCCTCAAGGAGATTGCGAATGCCGCGCAGCGTTTGCTTCCAGGTGCCGGCGCCACGGTACGCGTCATTGGCGGCTGCTGTCGCGCCGTCGAGACTGACCTGGATGGCGATCATGTCATTGGCCACGGCTCGGAGACGCTCCAGGCGCACGCCATGAGCCAGACTCGCGTTGCTCAACACGACCGTCGGGAAGCGCGCTGATGCGTAGGCCAGCATCTCCGGCAGCTCGGGCAGCAGCATCGGCTCGCCGCCAGTGAAGTACATCTCGGCGAAGCCCATCGCATCGGCTTCGTCCACCACCTGGCGGAACACGTCTATTGCGAGCGCCCGCCGAGCCGCCTTCGGGCTGGACTGAGCCAGGCAGTAGCTACACGAGAAGTTACAGTCGTAGTTCGTGTAGATCCAGATACGGGCGGGCAAAGCCACCGTCTCATGCTCGTCGCGTGGATCTCCGTCGCGCACCCAGCTGCCGCAACCGGGGCAGTACGGTCGAAGTGGAACCCCCGAATCGCTCTCCTGAGCGTCGTCGGTCAGCGACACCGCGCCTTCAATCATTGATCCTCTCCCGATCCGGGCTTTCGGGCGGCTATGGCGACACCAATCGGCTCAAATTGCCTGGCCGGCGGCTCACCCTTTGCCCCGGCCAGGACATCGACCGGAACGCCGGTCACGATATCGATGAACCCGGCCTGCTGGAGCGTCTCGATCAACTCTGCCAACGGCAGAGAGCCGGCGATTCAGGTGGTCCAGAGATCGACGATCGCCCGGACCTCAGGCGGCATCGAGATGCCGACGGCCATGTCGCCGAGCAGCAGACGGCCACCCGGACGCAGCACCCGGTACACCTCGGCCAGCGCGGCCAGCTTGTCTGGACAGAGGTGGTTGACCACCCCGTTCGCGAGTGCGACATCCACGGAGGCGTCATCGACCGGCAGAGCCGTGGCCTCGCCGCGCCGGATCTCAACCGTGCCCAGCCTGGTCTGGCGGACCGCCTCCTCGGCGGTCTTCGCCATCTCCTCGCAGAATTCGACGCCGATCCCGCGCCCTGACGGCCCGGCCTGTCGAGCCGCGATCATTAAATCCGTGCCGCTCCCACAGCCGATGTCCAGGATGGTCTCGCCACAGGCAACCGTTCCCAACTCGAAGGGCCGTGCTGCGCCACAGAACGACTGTAGCGCCGTCTCCGGCACACCGGCCAGCTCGTCCACGGTGTACCCGAGACGTTCAGCGAGTATCCGCCCCGTGTGGATGTGGTGAACCCGCTCGGGAAACAGGGCGATCTTGGCGTACGTCTTCTGGAGTCCCCGCCTCAGCGCCCGAGGGTCGAGGGCGGGCGGCGCAGTCAGTCCGGTCACAGGCTGGTTTCCCCGATCACACGGATATGCTTGTCACAACCCGACGCCGATGCGGTCTTCTTCGACTGTATCCTGGCCTGATTACCAGGTTCTTACGAATCTTAAGAACGCCCAGGTTAGCCAACAGTTGGGTTGGGGTAGAGCTTGCTCTACCCCAACGGCCAGCGCCTTGTCCTGGGAGCTATGGCGGCCCGCCGTGGCCTTTGGTTAGGTTGGCGTCCAGTCGACCGTCGTAAACGGCTCACGCGCCGTGTGCAGCAGTTCCAGGGCAGCGCGCAGAATCGCGCGCTGGAGTGGGGCATCACCAGGCGTCCCGAGGTTCTGCCCGTGTTCGTGCGGGGTGAACAACACACGCGGCGGCTTCACGACGCTGGTTGGACCTCGATTCGTGGCGATCTCAACGGTTGGGATTCCCTGCTCTTCCAGAGCGCGAGCGATCAGTCCACCTGACTGATGGCATCGTGGTCAAACAGGGACAAGCAAGGCAGCGTCAACCCGGTCAGCCTTGAGCGCCCCGACCACCTGGGGGGCAACCTCATCGCGCATGCGGAAGACATTGGTGAAGTAACCCATGAAGCTCACACCGTGCGCCGCAACCCGCCCAATCACGCCTTCGGCGGCCAGCTCCTTCAGCCGGTCAATCGGGTAGACGATGTTGAAATCCTCTTGTGCTGACGCGACATCGAAGTGGGTGTGCCAGGTCGATAGGCTCTGAGTTGGCAGACTCGTGTCCAGCAGACGGATAGTGTAGTCACCCTCAATGTGTGGCCCGTCCATGGGTGGCTGGCCCGGCGCGGTCAGGCCAGCGCTCGTCACAATCGCGACTGTGCACTCCGCCAGCGGCCTGGTCAATGGCAGTGGCTGCGCCGGGTCGAGGGTCAGCGTGGGCACGCCCTTCATCGCCTCGCCCCATTGCTTGGCCTCAAGGAACGGTCGAGCCTGTTGTAGCCATTGGTCGTAGGCACGCTGCTCTTCAATGCTCACGCGACGCTCCTTCTACAGGCGACTGTTTGACGAAGCTCGGCGGTCGTCAGGACAGGGTTATACCCCCTGGACGTCAGGAAGCCGTGCTCACGAGCGTCGGGTTAGGGTTCGCTATCGTGTTTCCTGGCACATCGCTGGTCGGGTCTGAGATCCCAACCTGACGATTCGGCCGCCCTTCCGAGCTTACAGCGGTGTTCGGAGATGGTGGCCCTGCTTGGGAATCGTGAGGCTGGGAGTGCTGTAGGGCAGTGGCGGGCGTGAACGTCGGGGACCGGGAGCGCGGCTTACGCCACCTTGCGGTCAGCACCAGTCGGTGAAGCGCCCGCCGCCGCCCCCACGGGATATCACCGTAGACGGCTTCACGCACCAGTGCGTGCCGGAACGTTCCGACGCCCGGCTCGGACTCGACCAGCAGTTGGCGCTCAAGTAGCGCGTCCAGGACGGCATCATCTCCCGCCAGGTCGGCCGCCAGGTCGAGCGGAAAGCGCAGGCCGGCGACGGCCGCCACCTGGAGCGCCGCGCCCGCCGTTTCGGACAGTCCCTGACAGCGGAGCAGCACGGTATCGCCCACGCTTTCTGGGATCGGCAGCGGGTCGGCCTGGTCCAGCGCCAGCCCGACAGCCGTCGCGCGCAGGCGACCGCTGGCCGCAAGCGCCGCCGCACGTTCTTCCACGAAGAAGGGCAGCCCCTGGGTCCGCTCGTGCAGCAGCGCTTGCAGCGCGGGGCTGAGGGCACGGTCGAAGATGCGGGCGGCAAGGCGCGCCGTGCCCTCCAGGTCGAGCGGGCCTACGACGACCTCGTGCGCCCGCGCGGCCCGCCGACGCTCCAGGCGCAGGCGGCGGAGCGGGTGGTCGGGGGGCAGTTCATCGCTGCGGTGCGCCCCAACGACCAGTAGCGGTAGCCCTTCGAGCCACGCCGCCGCCGCATGCAGCAGGTCAATCGTCGCCTCATCGGCTACGTGCAGGTCGTCCAGAAACACCAGGGTCGGCCGGTCGGCGGCGATCCGCTCGAAGCCCCAGCGCTCCGCTTCAAGGATCGTCGGCGGGTCGCTGCGGGCGGGTGCCGTGCCCAGTTCCGGCACGAGGAAATGGAGGTACGCCGCCAGAGGGTTGGGGCCGCGCAGGCCGTCCGGCACGGCGCGCAGGAAGGCGCGGAAGACGGCGGTCAGCGGCCCGTACGGGCTCGGAGCCCGACCCGGACGACGTGCCTTATCAGAACGCGCAGGCCGCTGTCTGCCAGCGTCGCGCGCACCAGGGCCGTCGTTCCGATGCCGGCCTCGCCCGCCACCAGGAGCAGGCCGCCGTGGCCGTGTTGGGCGGCCCTGATGGCGCGATCCAGGGCGGTGCGCTCGTACCGCCGGACCGCCTGCACCCTGAGCGCATCATGCAGAGTCAGCAGCAAATCCTGGAGTTTCTGGACGCCGGCCGCATCGTGATTGCGCTGGGCGAACCGTCGGCGACGCTGCTGCCGGGTGTGCGCTGGGAGTACCGCCCGACGAACTTCTGGTGGTGGCTGGACCCAAAACAGGGCAGCGGCCTGGTGCTGACGAAGCCCCGGCACAGCCTGTTCCACTACGTCACGCAGGCTGATTGCACCTGGCATCAGCACGGGGTCTTCACGCCGCCGTCCGGTGCCGAGACGCTGATTGCGCTGGAGAACGACGGCGCGGTCATGTACATCGACCGGGTCAGCACGCGCGGCACGATGCTCGTGACCTGCCTGGACCCGACGTACCACTACGGGTCGTACTTCACGCCGGCGACCGAGCGGTTCCTCGACGGCTTCCTGCCGTGGGTGCGCGCCGAACTGCTGGGCGACCCGGCCGCCACCGCCACCCACTGACGACCCGGCCCGGCCTCTGGGCAGCCCCGCATCCTCTGGGCGTGGCTGCCCGGGCCACCGGGGCAGCCGTTAGCCTGCTGGCGGCGTGGGGGCGGGGCGGTCGGTACGGCGCACGGCCCACCGCACCCCGTACCAGGCGACGCCGGTCGCAGCGATGCTACCCGCCAGCAGCAGGATGCCGGCCGGGGTCGCCAGGAACGGCACGAACTGGAACTCCACCAGGGTCGTGCCGGCCGGTACCAGGACGCCGCGCATCGCCAGATTCGTCGGCAGGATCTCGGCCGGGCGGCCATCGGTCCAGGCCTGCCAGCCGGCATAGTACCGTTCGTTCAGCACCAGGAACCGCTCTTCCGGCAAAGGAGACAGCCGCACCGTCACCCTATCGCCGTCAAAGGTCGCGTCCAGCGTGCCGGCCGTACTCAGCACGCGCTCGGCGTCCAGCCCCTCGACGACGCTGTGCATGCGCGGGTCGGCAATCGGCGGGTCGAACGGCGGCGGCCGGGTGCCGTCGTCCCCGATCAGTCGCGGAGTGTTCCCAGCCGGCGTGATCCGCGCCGTAAAGAAGGCACGCGGCGCGACGGGAAACGGGTTCTCACGGATCGTGAGATTGTCCACGGCCATCGGCGTGTCGCCGGCACCGGGCGCGGCGTTGAACCAGAGCGAGCGGTCAACCGTCACCATGTACTTCACGTTCAGGGCTGCGAGTAGCTGCCAGGGCGGCTGGTGCGCGTCGTCAAGATTCAGGTTGTGGGGAGAGGTTGTGTTCTCCTGCCAGGGGAGCGCCTGCAACCGGCGTGGAATGCCGGTGCTGTACCCCTCGACCAGCCGGAGGTTCCAGAACGCGGCAAGGTGCGGCTCGACCAGCGCCGCATACTCCTTGCCCGACCGCAACATCACGCTCCGGTAAGTGTCGGCCTCCAGGCGGTCACGGACGACCGCCCGCTGCTCGGCGGTCGGCACCTGAAACCCGCCGGGCGGCACATTCAGGTAGTTCTGCGCTGCGAACGGCCCGGACTGGCCCCAGGTCTGCGGCCCATTCATGCGGAAGTCGGCGGCGCTGATCGCCTCCAGCGCGATCCAGCCGGCCAGCAGGCCG
>Ga0105048_10008130_pt1 | contig 16809 bp, 18 predicted proteins | sample MAT05_FD_78382 | JGI IMG/M metagenome (GOLD analysis project Ga0105048, IMG submission 78382) | Freshwater microbial communities from Lake Fryxell liftoff mats and glacier meltwater in Antarctica - MAT-05 | ecosystem: Environmental > Aquatic > Freshwater > Ice > Liftoff microbial mat | place...
CGCCGCGGGTGAGCGGACGCGCCGCGGGTGAGCGGACGCGCCGCGGGTGAGCGGACGCGCCGCGGGTGAGCGGACGCGCCGCGGGTGACCCGCGGTAGACTCCCGCGCATGACCGACGCCGCCAGCACGCCCCGCTTCAAGATCACCTACGCGACGCTCAACAACGACAACATGGAGTTGCATCGGCAGTTCGATGTCGGGCTGGAGCACGCCCGGACGCTGCTGGGCGGCAGCTACCGCAACGTGGTCGGTGGCGTGGAGCGTGACGGCGAGGGCACGTTCCAGAAGCACTCGCCCATCGACGGGACCTTGGTGGGCACATTCGCCAAGGGCACGCGTCGGGATGTCCAGGACGCCATCGAAGCGGCGCGCGCCGCCTACCCTGCCTGGTCCCACCGACCGTGGCAGGAACGCGTGGCCATCCTGCGCGCGGTCGCGGACCGGATCTCCGATCGACTCATGGAGATCTCCGCGGTCGTGGCCATCGAGGTCGGCAAGAACCGCCTGGAGGCGCTCGGAGATGTCGAGGAGACGGCCGACCTCATCCGGTGGTCGTGCGACATGGTGGAGCAGAACAACGGCTTCGACCACCCCATGGGCGACCTCGGTGACCCGTCGGTGCACACCCGGTCGGTGCTCAAGCCGTATGGCGTGTGGGGCATCATCAGCCCCTTCAACTTCCCGTTCGCCCTCTCCGGCGGCCCGTCGGGTGGCGCGCTGGTGGCCGGTAACACGGTCGTGTACAAGCCCTCGTCGGACACTCCCCTGACGGGCGTCCTGCTGACCCAGGTCATGCGCGAGGCGGGTGTCCCGGATGGCGTGTTCAACATGATCATCGGCCCCGGCGAGACGGTCGGCGCAGAGATCCAGGAGAACCCGGGCGTGGACGGCATCCTGTTCACGGGATCGTTCGAGGTCGGCTTCCGGCTGTACAGGGAGTTCGCCAAGGCGTACCCCAAGCCGGTGATCGTCGAGATGGGTGGCAAGAACCCGGCCATCGTGACCGCCAGCGCGGACCTGGACGAGGCCGCCGAAGGCGTCATGCGCGCGGCCTTTGGCCTGTCGGGCCAGAAGTGCTCCGCCAACAGCCGCGTCTATGTGGAGCGACCCGTCTACGACGAGTTCCTGCGGCTGCTGGTCGCCAAGACCCAGGCCATCACGGTGGGCGACCCGCTCGACCGCACCAACTGGATGGGCCCGGTCATCAACCAGAAGGCCATCGCCCGCTACGAGGCGGCGACCGCGGACGCCAAGGATGCCGGCACCATCGTCACCGGTGGCGAGCGGCTGACGGGCGGCGCCTACGACGACGGCTTCTTCGTGGCACCGACGATCGCGGCCGGCCTGCCCACCGACCACCGCCTGTTCCAGGACGAGCTGTTCCTGCCCTTCACCGTGGTGGCGCCCGTCGACTCCCTGGATGAGGCGCTGACCCTGGCCAACGCTAATGTCCAGGGCCTGACCGCCGGCATCTACACCGAGGATGCGGCCCAACAGCAGCAGTTCCTGGACGCCATCGAGGCGGGTGTCGTCTATGTGAACCGCCGGGCCGGTTCCACCACGGGCGCTTGGCCGGGCGTCCAGCCGTTCGGTGGCTGGAAGGGTTCCACCGCGACGGGCAAGTCGGGCGGCGGCTTCTACTACGTCCAGCAATTCCTGAGGGAACAGTCCCAGACCATCGTCGGCTGACACCAACCGCCCGTACCTCGAGGCCACGAATGGCTGCCCTGCTCAGCGCGCTCCTGTCGATGCTCCTTGCCTGGGCCGGGGTGCCCGCCGGGGCGCTGGCGGTCGCGCCACCGCCGGAGGCCGCCAGCGGGAGCGTCCGGCTGATGGTCGTTGGCGACATGATCCTGGCGCGCAGTATCGGCAGCCGGATCGCGGCCGAAGGCACGGGGGCGCCGTTCGCGCGCGTCCAGTCGATCCTCGATCGCGCGGACCTGCTCATCGGCAATCTGGAGTGTGTCGTCTCGACCCGCGGCACACGCCAGAACAAGCTGTACACCTTCCGGGCCACGCCGAGGTCCGTGGGGGCGATCCGGCGCGCCGGCTTCGACGTGGTGGGGCTGGCCAACAATCACGCCCTGGACTACGGCCGGGTCGCCCTGCGGGACACCGTCCGACACGTCCGCGACGCGGGCATCCGGGTCATGGGTGCCGGCGCGGACAGGGACGCGGCACGGGCCCCGGTCATCGTCGTCCGCAATGGCCTGCGTATCGCGTTCCTGGATCGTGCCGACGCACACCTGGACAGCAACGAGTGGCCCCGGCTCGATTGGGAAGCCACCGATGGCAGGAGCGGCCTGGCGTACGCACGGCCGGCCCAGCTCCGGGCTGACGTGCGGGCTGCCCGGAAGCGGGCGGACGTGGTCGTCGTGATGCTCCACAGCGGACGCGAATACGCGAAGGGACCCACGGAGGCACAGCGCAAGGTGGTCGAGGCGGCCGTCGATGGCGGCGCGGCGCTGGTGGTCAGCGCCCATCCCCACGTTCTCCAGAAGGGCCGGCTGCGGGGCACTCAGATGGTGGCCTGGAGCCTGGGCAACTTCCTGTTCGATGGCTTCGAGTCCGTGCCCGGCGCGCGAGACTCGGTGATCCTGGACGTGACCCTGACCAAGGGCGGCGTGCAGGCCGTCACATGGCACCCGGTCATCATCCGGGGCGGGTTTCCCCAGCCAGCCCACGGCGCCGACAAGCGCCGGATCCTGGAGCGTCTCGGCGCGGACTGAGGGCTGCCCGGCCCCGCCACGGCTGATGACGGTCACACCGGGACCCGTAGGGGCCATCGCGCGTGGTCCCATCGTACGGCTGGGTGACGTGTCACTCGACACGTACCGTCGGTGAGGTCAGGTGCGGATAGGTGGCCACTGGTGACCCCGGCGCTCCCTGACGTCCGTCACGCGGATACCAAGGGAGATCATGCGGCTCCGTCCGACCTGCCTCGCCATCGCCGCCGCCACGTTGCTGGGAGGTCTGCCGACAGCCACATCCCCGGTCGCTGCCGCAGGCCCGACCAAAGACGTGCTGGTGGCCGTCGCGCGTGGCTCGGACGCGGGGTCGATCCGCTCCCAGGCGCGTGCCCTCGGCGTGACGCCGACCCAGGTCTACGTCAGCAGCCGGGCGTTCACGGCGCGCGTCAGCGCCCAGCAGGCGGAGCGCCTCGAGCGTGACCCGCGGGTCACCGAGGTCATCGACGACGACCTCATCGCCGGCATCTCGGGCCTGGACGCCGACTCCAAGATCGTCGGCCGGCCGGCGCGGGAGCGACTCCGGCGTCAGGTCACGCCACGTTGGCTGAAGCGCATCGGCATCACGAGGGTCGATCGACGCCTTGGCTCCGGCAAGAATCGACCTGCGTTCGATGCGGACGTGGCCATCATCGACAGCGGCATCAGTCGCCATCCGGACGTGCGCACCGCTGGCGGCAAGGACTGCACCCGCAGCGGCAACTGGCGTGACGGATACGGTCACGGCACGGGCGTCGCGAGCATCCTGGGCGCACGTGACAATAAGAGAGGCATCGTGGGTGTCGTGCCGGGCGTCCGGCTGTGGTCAGTGCGCATCTTCGATACGAAGGGCCGGACCAGGCTGTCGTGGGTGCTGTGTGGCCTCGACTGGGTCGCCCGGAAACGAGACCCACATCACAAGCAGCGATCGTTCTTCGAGGGCGCCACGCTCTCGTTCTCCATCGGTGACTCGGACGAGCGAGCCGACCCCGACCAGAAGTGCGGCACGGGTCCCGTCGGCGTCATCCATCGCGCCATCTGCCGCATCGAGCGACGGGGCACCATCCTGGTCGCGGCCGCCGGCAACTATGGCCAGAAGGCAGCCAAGCGGCTGCCGGCAAGCTACCAGGAGGTCATCACGGTGTCGGCGCTCGCCGACTTCGATGGTCGACCGGGTGGGCGCGGACGGCAGGGGCAGGCATGTTCCGCGGGCGCTGCCCGCGAGCGCGACGACCGCTTCGCCTCGTTCTCCTCGTTCGGCAAGGGCGTCGACCTCATCGCGCCTGGCAAGTGCATCTGGGTGGCCTATTCCGGCAAGTCCTACGCACGGGTGTCGGGGACGTCGTTCGCGGCGCCGATGGTGCTGGGCGTGGCGCTCCGGTATCGGAAGCGCTATCCGGCCGCACAGCCCAACCAGGTGCGCCAGGCGCTCATCCACGCCGGTAGTCGCAGGTGGCGGTTAGCCTCCGACCCCGATCGGTTCCATGAACCGCTGGTGGATGCGCGTCGGCTCAAGGCACCGCCGACGTTCGAGTACGGCCGCGTGGGTCGTCGATCCGTGGCACGCGGCACCGTGGTGCGTGTCTCACTGCGGGCCCAACGGCAACGTGGGCACACGGCCAGGATCACCATCGGCACGGCCAGTGTCCCGGCGGGCGTCAGCGTCGCCATCGACGGCTCGCGGGTGACCATCCGTGTCCGGGACTCCGCAGCCACCGGCCCTCGGAGCGTGACCCTGCGCGCCACGGACGGTGAGATCCGGCGGACCGTCCGGATCCCCATCCGGGTCACGCGCGGCTGAGGCCGCGGCAGTCGTCGCGCCGCTCGATTCCCGTCGGGCGTCGCGCCGTTCGTCGCGCCGCGCGTCCCGCCGGCCGATTCCCATCGGGCGGTCGATCTGGCCAAGGAACGCTCCAAGATGCCGCTGAACGGGCCGATCCCGGAGCGAATCTGCCAGAGCAGGCGCTCGATTCCCGTCGGGTGGTCGATTCGACCGACGAGGTCACCGTTGCCGATGCCCGGGCCCGGCGCAGTCGTCGTTGTGCTCACCCGATGGGAACCCGGAGGAGGGAACCCAGTTCCGGGCCAGTCTCGGCCGATCCACGGCGCCCATGCAAGGCGTCGTCGTTGTGCTCACCCGACGCAGTCGCCGTTTGTGCTCACCCGATGGGCGGCTTGCTGGCGATGGCCCCACGAGCTCCGGCGATGGCCCCACGAGCTCCGGCGATGGCCCCACGAGCTCCGGCGATGGCCCCACGAGCTGCTGGCGATGGCCCCACGACCTCCGGCGATGGCCCCACGAGCCGTACTCGGCATCAGCTATCGCGGGTGGCGTCCGGACCGGGCCCGACGCGTGATCCATGCCAGCAGCAGCAGCAGCGCCCGGCCGACGGCCCAGCCGCATACGCCACCCAGCGTGTTCATGAGCACGTCCGTGATGTCCGCCGAGCGGCCGTTCCCAGCGACTCCCTGGGTCAGCTCGATGCCGATGGAGAAGGCCACCGACACGATGGCCACACGCCACACTGGCACCCGCCAGCCGCGCAGCGTGAGGGCCAGTCCGAACGGTACGAACAGCAGCACGTTGGCGGCCATCTGTCCCAGGATCACGTGCCGCGCCCAGTCGATGGGCCACGCGCGGATCAGGTCCTCGAAGGGCATCCAGGTCCAGGAGCCCAGCCCGCTGCTGGGTTCCGTGGACGGCAGCGTGGCACGCAGGATGACGAGCACCGACGCGACCAGCAGCGCGTCCGCGCTGGCCAGCCGTGCGGCGAGCATCATGTGCCCCCGGCGCGCATGCCACACGAGCGCGACCGGGAATGCGACGAGCAGCGCCAGGATGGCCAGGGGAGCCAGCTGTGCCGTGGGACCGGGCCACATCCGATAGACTCTACCGGTATCCAGCCTGCATAGATCGTATGCACTCCAGAGGACGCCCGTGACCCTGATGGAACAGAACCTGACCAGCGCGACCGGCATCGCCAGCGCGACCGGCATCGCCAGCGCGACCGGCATCGCCAGCGCGACCGGCATCGCCAGCGCGCCCGTGCTCGTCACGGAGATCCCCGGCCCAAAGGCCCGCGCCCACGTCGAGTTCGACCAGCGGGTCACGTCCCCCAGCCTCCCCCGGGCGTACCCACTGGTGCCCGTGCGAGGCGAGGGTTGCGTCATCGAGGACATCGATGGCAACCGGTTCCTGGACTTCTCCGCGGGCATCGCGGTCAACTCCACGGGTCACGGCCATCCCGCGGTGGTGGAGGCGATCCGCCAGCAGGCGGGCGAGCTCATCCACTACAGCGCCTCGGACTTCTTCCTGCCCATCTATGCCGAGCTGTGTGACCGGCTGGCAGGCATCGCGCCGATGTCCGGCCGCGTGCGGGCCTACCTCGGCAACTCCGGGGCAGAAGTGGTGGAGGCGTCCATCAAGCTCGCGCGGTATGCCACCCGTCGGCCCTACCTGGTGGCGTTCCTGGGGGCCTTCCACGGCCGAACCTATGGCGCTGTCAGCCTCACGGCATCCAAGGCCAAGTACCACGCCGGCTTCGATCCGCTGCTGCCGGGCGTCTATCACGCGCCGTTCGGGCGCGTGGAGGACCTGCGCTGGTTCGATGAGGTGCTGTTCGAGCGCCTGGTGCCAGCCAGCGAGGTCGCGGCCATCATCGTGGAGCCCATCCAGGGTGAGGGCGGTTACGTCGTGCCGGAGCCCGGGTTCCTGGCCGGTCTCCGCCGGATCTGCGACGAGCACGGCATCGTGCTCATCGCCGACGAGATCCAGTCGGGCGCCGGTCGATCGGGCCGGATGTGGGCGATCGAGCACGAGGGCGTCGAGCCGGACATCCTGCTGACGGCCAAGGGCATCGGCTCGGGCATGCCCATCTCGGGCATGATCGCGCGTGCCGAGCTGCTCGAGGCATGGGGCCCCGGTTCCCACGGCTCGACCTACGGCGGCAACCCGGTCGCCTGCGCTGCGGCGCTCGCGACCATCGACCTGCTGCAAGATGGACTCATGGACAATGCGGCGGTCCAGGGTGACCGCGCCCTCAGGGCGCTCGGGGGACTCCAGGACCGGTATCCCGCGATCATCACCGATGTCCGGGGTATCGGCCTCATGATCGGCATCGAGTTCGACACCCCTGAGCGTGCCGAGCGGGTGGAATGGGGCTGCTTCGAGCGCGGCCTGCTGGTGCTCCAGGCGGGCAAGTCATGCGTCCGGATGTCGCCGCCGCTGATCGTCACCACGGACGAGGTCGACACGGCCGTACGCATCTTCGCGGAGGCCGTCGCCGCCTCGGTCTGAGTCCGAAGGGGCCTTACCCGGGCACGCGGACATCATGGGCACGTAAGATGTTATCTTACTCTCATGAAGACATCCATCTCGACCAAGGGTCAGATCGTGCTGCCGGCCGAGTTCCGTCGGCAGGACGGCATCCAGCCCGGAGAGGCCTTTGAGGTCGAGCGCACTGATCGAGGCGAGTATGTGCTGCGCCGAGTCGAGCAGACGCCCAACGACGGCGTCGTGGATTGGCTGCTCGGGTGCCCGGACAAGGGCTTCTTCGTGGCCATCGCGTCTGAGTCCACGGACACCCTGTGAGGTTCCTGGTCGACGCGAACGTGCTCAGCGAGCCGACTCGCCCGACGCCGGACCCGGGTGTCATCCGATGGCTGCGCGAGCATGAAGCCGACCTCGTGGTCGACCCGATCATCCTGGGCGAGATCCGGTACGGCATCCTGCTCCTTCAGCCGGGTCGACGCCGTGAGCGATTGGAGACCTGGTTCGACGCCGGAGTGGGCCGCCTCACGTGCCTGGCGTGGGATCAGTGGATGGGGCTGCGTTGGGCGGGACTGCTCGCGGATCTGCGCGGCGCGGGTCGGTCCATGCCCATCAAGGACAGCCTCATCGCGACGAGCGCACTCGTTGCCGGTCTCATCGTCGTCACCCGCAACGTGCGTGACTTCGAGCCGGCAGGGGTCCCGCTGCTCGATCCGTTCACGACCGGGGCCTGAAGTAGGTTCGCCGGGACGTCCGGCGGGCTCGGGCGCTGCCCAGAACTCGGCCGAGCGCCGCCACCTCGACCGACGACGTCACGGCGCCCACCCCGACACCCGTCAGATCCGGAGCAGGGTCACGGCGCCCACCCCGACGCCGGCGATCACGGCACCTGCCAGCTGGTGTCGCTCCACCCGTTCGCCCAGGAACTTCGAGACGATCACCGTCAGCACCGCGAACTGCGAGGCCAGCACAGCCGTGATGGCGATGGAGTCCTGGCTGCCCCACGTGATGGCGAGGAACCCGAGGACCTCCGCCAGACCGCACACGATGACGAACGGCAGCGCCTCCCGGGTCATCCGGAAGCGACGCGTCAGGAGCAGCGGCAGCGCGATGACCAGGACCCCGAAGATGCGCCCCGACGCCACGATCCAGGGTGCCGGCACGACGCCGCTGGAATGGCCCACGGCGTAGAGGCTGACGCCGAACAGCAACGCGGAGCTGCAGGCCATGGCCAGGAATAGTGGTCCGCCGGTGCGCGCCGCCGCACCTGGGTCCAGATCGGAGGTATCGGCCTCCGGTCCGTAGGCCGTGAGTGCGATGCCCGTGACCACGAGCGACAGGCAGATGAGCAGCACCGCGGTCACCGGCTCACCCGCGAGGATCGCGATGGTCGCCGCGATGGCCCCCTCCGTGGACGTGATGGGCGCCACGATGGATACCTTGCCCCGGTTGAGGGCGGCATAGCCCAGGAGCAGGCCGAGGATGTTGCCACCGCCCGCGACGATGAGCCAGGGCAGCTGGGACGAATCGGAGTCGGAGAAGGCTGGCGCGGTGGCCAGCAGCGGTACGGTCGCGATGAGGCCCACGATGGCGACCCCGGCGACGGTCGACGGGGCACCGATGCGCCGACTGGCACGTGCCGAACAGAGCGTGGCGACGGTCCAGATGAGGGCTGTCAGGATGCCCGCGATGACTGCCGTCACGCTGCACCGTGGCGCAGACGGGCGGCGTGGACGAGCGTCAGGGGTTGCACGGGCCGTCCGATGATAGGGGCTCCGGTCCCGGCCGTTGCCGATGGTAGGATCGCCCGGTGATGGAGGACAGGGCCACAGGCACGGGTGGCGACCACGCTGCGGGCAAGGTCGTGGACATGCGCACCGCGATCGCGGACCTCGTGCATGACGGCGATACGGTTGCCATCGAAGGCTTCACGCACCTCATCTGTTTCGCGGCCGGCCACGAGATCATCCGCCAGCACAAGCGCGACCTGACGCTGGCGCGCATGACCCCGGACGTCATCTATGACCAGATGATCGGGGCCGGCGTCGCGCGCAAGCTCATCTTCTCGAGGTTGGGCAACCCGGGCGTCGGTGGGTTGCACGCCGTCCGGCGGGTCACGGAGGGTGAGGCCGCGACTCTCGAGCTCGAGGAGTACAGCCACTTTGGCATGGTCGGGCGTTACACCGCGGGCGCCATGAACCTGCCCTTCTTCCCGCTGCGCTCCTACTTCGAGACGGACCTGCCGGTCGCGAATCCTCTCATCAGGCCCATCCGTTCCCCGTACGGCGACGACCTGGTGTACGCCGTGCCTCCCCTGCGACCGGACGTCGCGATCATCCACGCGCAACGCGCTGATGCGGCGGGCAACACCCAGATCTGGGGCCTCACCGGCTGCCAGAAGGAGGTCGCATTCGCCGCCGAGCGGGTCATCGTGGTGGTCGAGGAGCTCGTGGACGAGTCGGTCATCCGGGCCGACCCCAACCGGACGGTGGTACCCGGACTCATCGTGGACGCCGTGGTGGTCGAGCCGTACGGCGCGCATCCGTCCTATGTCCAGGGCTTCTACGACCGGGACAACCGGTTCTATGTCGATTGGGACGCCATCAGTCGCGACGCCGCGTCCCTGGATGCGTGGCTCGATGAGTTCGTCCATGGGGTCCCCGATCGAGCGGGATACATGGCGCGCCTGGGCGATGCCGTCCGGGATCGTATCCGACCATCAGGCTCGGCGCCATCAGGCTCGGTCGAGTACGGCGAATACCGGTGAGCGCGTCGGAGCCCCCTGCCGCCTTCTCCCGGTCGGAGATGATGATCGTGGCGGCAGCGCGCGAGCTGGCCGGTCAGCGCGTCTGCTTCGTGGGCGTGGGGTTGCCCAACATCGCGGTCAACCTCGCCCAGCGGACCGTGGCCCCGGACCTGCAACTGGTCTATGAGTCGGGCGTCTTCGGCGCTCGACCGGCGCGGTTGCCGCTGTCCATCGGCGATCCGACCATCGTCACCGGCGCCACGGCCGCGATGTCCATGCTGGAGCTGTTCGGCTACTACCTGCAGCGGGGCCTGGTCGACGTCGGCTTCCTGGGCGCCGCCCAGATCGACCGCTTCGGCAACATCAACACCACGGTCATCGGTGACTACGCCCACCCCACCACGCGACTCCCGGGCTCCGGCGGCGCGTGCGAGATCGCCATCAACGCGCGCACCGTGTTCGTGATCATGCGTCAGTCCAGGCGCTCGTTCGTGGAGCACATCGACTTCCGGACATCGCCCGGCAACCTGGGCGGCGCGGAGGCGGCAGACAGGATCCGACGAGAACAGGGCTGGATGGGGAGCGGGCCGTCGGTCGTGGTCACGGACCTGGGCATCTATCACTTCGGGGCCGACGGGCAGATGCGCCTTGACTCGCTGCACCCGGGTGCCACCGTGGACGCGGTGCGTGCATCCATCGCCTGGCCCATCGCGATCTCGGACGATCTGCGGAGCACCCCGGAGCCGACCGGCCACGAGCTGCGGCTCATCCGCGAGGAACTCGATCCGGCCGGCGACTACACCCGCTGAGACCGACCCGGACCATACTCCCCCGACCGCACCGGACCACCGGATGGGCGTCACGATCGTCGACAGGCGGCACCATCTGGTGCATGGCCGCCGAGCATGTCGCCACTGATTCCCGGATGCCTGCTATGCGTCTGCCTGGTGGCGCCGAACAGGTCTCCGGCATGCTCCGGGGAGTACCGCTGCCTGCGGTCACCTCGTGGCGGTTCGCGACCATGTCCTACGGTGCGACGCAGCCCACGACGGGACCCAGACCGATGATCGGTGCGGCGCCTGACTCCGGCCAGCCCACTCCTGACTCCGGACAGCCCGCTCCGGGCTCTGGCCAGCTCACTCCGGGCTCTGGCCAGCCCACTCCGGGCTCTGGCCAGCTCACTCCGGGCTCTGGCCAGCCCACTCCGGGCTCCGGCCAGCCCACTCCGGGCCCGACAGGGCGAGCGCCTCGCGAGGCGGCATCCCAGCGGCTGTCCGAGGTGCTCGCCGCGTTGTCCGTCCTGCTGGATGCCGCGGAGCGCCGAGCCGAGGGCCACGCTGTCCGAACCGCGTACATCGCCGCCCGCATCGGTGGGGAGCTGGGGCTCCCGGAAGAGCGACGCGCCGGCCTGCTGTACTCGGGGCTCCTGTCCGACGTGGGCACCATCGGACCGGCGGCCGACCCGGACGCCGATATCGCGCGTGTCCGCCGTTCGGGCCTGTCGCGATACCGCCGCGACGCCACGCCGGCGCACCTGTCGCGGCCCCTCCGGGCGCATGCCGTCATCGCGACCCTGGGCTTGCCCAGCCACGTCGCGGAGAGCATCGCCACCGCCGATGAGCGCTGGGATGGCCGAGGTCCTGCACACCTGCGCGGGGACCGGATCCCTCGCGATGGACGCCTCATCGCGCTCGCCGCGGCTGTGGCGGGTGTTGGGACGACCCCCGCGGCCACTGACATCGACCGGATGCTGCGCGTGGAGCGCGGTCGTAGCTTGGACCCGGGACTCGTTGACGAGGTCCTCCGGATGGGCCGCGCCGGTCTCTGGGCGGAGTTGGGTGAACCCCTCGTTCTCGACCGTGTGCTGGCGCTGGAGCCACCGGAGACCATCCGCTGGACCCACGACCAAGCGCTGGATGCGGTCGCGGTCGCCTTCGCTGACGTCGTCGACACCCGGACCCCACGCATGGGCCGACATAGCCGACGCGTCGCGGCGTTCGCGGTGCGCACGGGTATCGAGCTGGGCTTTGACGCGCGGCTCCAGATCGACCTGCGACGCGCTGCCCTGCTCCATGACATCGGCAAGCTGCTGGTCCCCATCGCCACCCTCGAGAAGCCCGCCGAGCTCACCGAGGCGGAGCGACGGGTCGTGGACGAGCACGCGCGGGCCGGCGCGGCAGTGCTCGCTGGGTCGCGCGCCTTCGCGGGCCTGGCACCGCTCACGGTGGCACACCACGAACGCCTGGACGGCAACGGCATGTTCCCGGCACTGGCCGACGACCGCCTGGCCCTTGCGGCACGGGTGCTGGCGCTCGCCGACCGCTACGAGGCGATGACCGCAGTCCGACCGTACCGCGCGCTGCTCTCCCCGCAGCAGGTCTGGTCCATCCTGGACGAGGTCGTTGGCGAGCCGATGGCCCGTACCGCCCTCCGGGCTCTGCGCAAGGCCGTCGTCGACGCCCAGTAGCGTCTCGGCCCGCCCCCGCGTTCGATCGCCCGCTCGCTGATATCGCCCGCTCGCTGATAGCGCCCGCTCGCTGATATCGCCCGCTCGCTGATAGGGGGCTGGGCTGGAGCGTCTGCCGCGGCAGGTGTCGGGATCCGACCGTCTGCCGGATGATCGATCACCCCATGCACGATGCGTTGGTCAGGAGCTCATTGGACCACCCGTCAGACCACCTCAGCCGACGGATGTGCATCGGGTGACCGGCCTGTCGGTCAAGCTCGGTCCAGATCGGGTGCCGACCAACGTACCGGTCATGGGGTGAACATGCCGCCAGGCGAGCCGGGTAGGTTGCGCCGAGTGCGCCTTGAACATGCGCCCGGGCGAGCCGAGTGGGTTGCGCCCGGGCGAGCCGGGGTGGAGATGAGCCGAGCGCATCGGCTCGACGCCCGAGTCGGGAACTACACCTAGTCGGTGGCGACGCTCGCGATACGCACCGCCGCCACGAACGCGCGATACGCCTCGAGGCCGTCGCTCGCCTCGTAGCGGACCCCCCGGTCGCCCATCCGCGCGTAACCTGGGATGACCGCCGCGAAGTCCGCTTGTCCCGCGTGCTGGAACTCGACGCCGACGCTGATGGGGGCCGGCAGCACGAGCGTTTCCAGCTCACCTGCACGGGCGCGCTCCACTGCGCGCCGGGAGGCAGCCTCGATGAGTCCCCGGGCGATGGTCGGGTGCACCGAGTCGGCCGCTTGCCAGCTGAGACCCCGCTTCACGACCACTCGCTCGGCCCATGGCATCCATTCCTCCACCTCGTCGGCCAACGTATCGTCGCCGGCGACCATGCCCACGGGCACGCCGCAGGCACCCAGGTACATGCCATTGAGGCCGGCTTCCCCGACTGCGCGGCCGGACAGGGTGCTGAGGGTCACGGCATTGGTGTACGTGTGCGCGATGGCCCCTCGGGGGTGCCCGCCTCGGGCGTGATAGCCCACGAACAACGCCACATCAAAACGGCCGTCGGCCGCACCCTGGACCATGCTGTATGGCTTCCTGCCCTGGATCAGCCGTGCCCGTGGATCGATGACCTCCGGGCTCAAGTTGAACATCATGTCGTGGCTGTCGTTGACGACCACCTCGGTGGCGCCGCCATCGAAGGCGCCGGCGATGGCCGCGTTGGCCTCGCCATCCATGAGTCGGACTGCTTCCGCGTAGCCGTGGTCGCCGCGGTTGGTGGGCGCCACGTGGCTGATGCCCGCGACCCCTTCCATGTCGACCGAGATGTAGACCCGCACGTGACGGCGCCCCCTACAGATACGGCTTGGCGGTCGGTGACTCATACAGGGTGGTCACCTTGCCACCCTCGAAGGCGCGCACCGCGTCGCGCACGGACCCTTCGGTCAAGTCGAGCGAACGCAGCGATCCATCCGACACCTTGGCGATGGACTCGACGCGCACGAACCGATCTGCGTGTGCCTCGCCGAAGTCCGCCAGTGCGCGGAGCTTGGCGCGCGCATCGGCGAGGTGGTCGCCGTGCGGATCGACGATGGACGCCCCGAGCGACCCATCCGATCGACGAGAGATGACGATGAAGTCGGGTTGCAGCGACGCCCACGCCCCGGCGTCGTTCGGGTAGGCGATACGCAGCGATGCGGGAGTGGCGCTGCCCGGATTGCGGTACCAGGCCACGAACGAGGGCTTGCCGGTCTCCGTCTCGACCACAGCACGTTCCCAGTCGTTGAGCTGGACCAGTCCAGCAGGACATCGAGTTCGCTGCGGATCATCGGCGGGTCTCGAGCGGCATCACCGCGAGGAGGCGGTCTTGCGAGTCAGTTGCTGAACGCGCTGGTACGACACGTCCAGGACGGCGCCTGCGTCGCGCAGCGTCAGCCCCGTATCGAGCAGCCGCGCCGCTGCCTGACGCATCGCCGTGGATGCCTCGCGCTCAGCCTGCTCTGCGTGGCGCCGTGCGGTCCTCGCCTTGTCCACCTGCTCCGTGAGGTCCCCGAGTTCTGGGACGATATCGACATCGAACGAGTCTTCCGGGACCTCCAGCCAGAGACTCACGACGTCCCGAACCATTGCCTCCGCTTGATCCAGGCGTCGAGCCTGCGTGAACACTCCAGACAACTCCGGGACCTCGATGGCCCACCATCCACCCTCGCGGACGGCATGAGCGACGTATGTCATGCGGTCCATCAGCGCCACCAGTCCTTTCCCAGCTTCTCCTCGAGGGTTCGGTAGATCCCCTGCCCTGTGCGCTCATTGATCTCGGCGTGCCGCGGGAGGCTCACACGCAACCGGTCCAGCAGCCAGATGTCGTGGTCGCCGCTGCTACGCAACAGTCGGAACGACAGACCCTTGCCTCCGGCCGCTCGTTGCACCTTCCGGATGAGGTCGGTGCGCTTCACGGCTGTAGTCTAGCGTGCTTGTGTGGGCATAGTCAATGACGCTTGTTCTCACCTTGACCAAGTCTGTTTCGGTCGGTGGCCGGCGTGATCCGTCCGCGCTGGCCGTCGGCTACTCCGAGAGCGGGTCGATCCAGCGAAGGCCCCGGAAGCGACCGAAGTCGTGATCGCTGGACTCGAGGGTGGCGCCATGCTCGATGGCCAGGGCCGCGAGATGCGCGTCCGTCACGAGGTTGCCAGCGGTGCCGAGCGGCTGCAGGAGTTCGCGCATGAGCCCCAGGTGGCGGTCGGTGGGGTCGACGACGATGACGTGCGGTCTCGCCAGCCAGTCCTGCACATAGTCGAATGCCACCATGGGAGCGAGTGGGGAGCTGGCTGACGCTCGTCGAGTGATCAACCGGAGGAAACCGCTGATCGTCGACCAGGTGAAGGCGACCTGCTCGGTGCCGTTCAGCCGTTCGTCGAGCCAGCGCCGCGCACGCTCATGTCGCGGAGACATGGAATCGACCGAGTACAGCAACAGGTTGACATCGGGGAGCCTCACCGTCCCTGGGCCATCTTGCGCAGGATCTCCTCATCTTCCAGGTCCGCGGCAAGGTGAGCGGCACGATCCCAGTCGATGTCCGCGTGGAGACCGATGGCATGCACAGGCACCACGTACGGCTCGACGGTGGTCTGCGAGCGTTCGTGGTCAAGGCCGGCCCGGAGGGTCTCGTTGACCGCCGACTTGAACGTGATGCGGCGCTCCTGCATCACTCGCTCCAGCCGAACCTGCACATCGGGGTCGAGGGTGATGGTGGTACGCATGGATGCATCATAGCATCGCCTTGTTGATGCGCCCCGCATCAACAAGGCGACCGGCCCAAGTGTTCGGTCAATACCGAACACCCGACTCAGGCGCAAGCGAACCTCAGCGGCCCTCGGCCATCTTGCGCAGGACCTCATCGTCCTCCAGGTCCGTGGCCAGATGCGCGGCACGGTCGAGGTCGACACCCGGGCGCACACCCATGTCGTGGACCGGCAGGACGTCGGTCTCCGCCTTGGGGCCGCTCCTTGGCGGTTGGCCGATCCAGACAGTGCCGTCCGCGAAGCGTTCCTGCTTCCAGATCGGGGCGCGCGCCTTGAGCTCGTCGATGATGTATCTGGCCGCACCGAACGCAGCGGCGCGATGCTCCGAGGCGACTGCGATGAGGACGCTGGCCGCTTCCAGGGGTACCCCACCGGTACGGTGCAGGATGGCCACGCGCCGGACACCGAACCTGACCTCCGCCTCGTCCGCGATGGTGCCCAGGATGTCCTGGGCCATGGGCTCGAACGCCTCATAGACCAGCTCCAACACGGGCCCGACCAAGGCGCCCGGCCCGACCAAGGCGCCGTGGCCGTCCAGGGCTGCCGCTGCGTCCTGACCGGGCGCCGGCGTGCCGGCACTCTCCCGCGTCTGGCCCAGGAAGATGACGACGGCGCCGTCCGCGGTGGACGAAACCTCGTGTCGGAGTTGGGATTCGATGCCGTCGGGGAATGGCTCGGACCACAACTCGATCCGCCGATACGACTCAGGGGAACCGCCGGCGACCGGCGGGATGAGCGCCAGCTCGTCACCCTCTGCAAGCGGGTCTGCCACGTCCGCGTATGCCCCGTTGCGGGCGAACCGGATGCTCTCGGCAGCCGGCGCCAGCACCGGGTACTGAACGACCAGTGCCCGCCACGCGTCCCCGATGGTGGCCGCGTCCGGCACGTCCACGGAGCGGTCGCGCCAGCCAAGCTGCTGCCGCTGCACCGCGAATAGACGCACCCGGATGCGCATGGCTAGACCAGGACCCCCACCGCGAACGCCAAGCCGGCACCCACGATGGTCGAGGCGAGCACCAGGGCCAGCGCGATGTACAGCAGGCCCGTGGCCGACTCCATCGACCGGGTCTGGGCGGTCTTCCAGGCCATCCAGCACAGCAACAGCGGGAACAGGATGCCCACGAACAGGCGCAGCCAGACGAACAGTGCCTGGGGACCCGTGAGTGCCGCAAACGGCGCACCCGATGGATAGCCCACCGCGAGCCACACCAGGAACAGCAACAGCTGCAGGCTGAGCGCCACTGTCAGGAGTCGCGTCGTGAGCACCAGGGGCTGCTCCGAGATACGCGGCGTGACGAGGTACCAGTGGGCCAGGATCACGGCCGCCAGGGATCCCCCGCTGACCGCGGACAGGGAGATGAGCTGCA
>Ga0105048_10008131_pt1 | contig 16807 bp, 10 predicted proteins | sample MAT05_FD_78382 | JGI IMG/M metagenome (GOLD analysis project Ga0105048, IMG submission 78382) | Freshwater microbial communities from Lake Fryxell liftoff mats and glacier meltwater in Antarctica - MAT-05 | ecosystem: Environmental > Aquatic > Freshwater > Ice > Liftoff microbial mat | place...
CCGGGCATCATCTGTCCGGGCATCATCTGTCCGGGCATCATCTGTCCGGGCATCATCTGTCCGGGCATCATGCCAGGATACATCATTCCGGGCATCGGTTGGCCCGGCATTCCGTATTGCATCTGTGGCATCATGCCAGATGCCTGTTGGGGCTGTGCGGCTGCGGATTTCGCGCCAACTTTCTTTACGGCTTCCATTTCTCCGATTGGTGCCGTCAGCCGCTTACTCTTCTTCGGCTTGACAGGTGCCGCCAGTCCGCGCGACACGCGATCTGCATCCGCCCGACTGTCCAGTCGCTTATCGACACTCAGACTCTCATTGTTTTTCGCATCCTTGGTTTTTCGCGCATACAACTCCGCCGGATCTTCAATAAAGGCGCGTACATTTCTAAAGAGCGACATCACTTCCCGCATTTCAGCAGGACGATCCTTGGGTTTCTTGGAGATAAGCTTAAGTATCAGCGCATCCAGTTCCGGCGAGACGTTCGGATTAACCACTGATGGTGGCGTAGGGGCCTCGCTCAGATGTTTTGCCAGCAAATCACTGGGACTCAGCCCTGCGAATGGTGCAGCCCCCGTGGCTATTTCATAGATCGTGACACCCAGACTGTAGATGTCTGACTGCGGGGTCGGCGATTTCTTCATAATGATTTCCGGGGCAATATAAGTTCGCGTCCCCATGATGTTCTTCTGCTTGCCACCGACCAGCTTCCTCACGCCGGTGATAATCCGCGTGGCCAGAGAAAAATCGATGACACGCACTTCTCCTGTCTTATTTACGAGCACATTGTCTGGCTTAATATCCCGGTGCAGCCAACCTTTTTCATTCATATGCACAAATGCCTGACACATGGCTTCCACAATTTTCTTCAGCCGGGACTGCGTTTCCGGAAGATTGCCGGTGATCTGGGTCTTCAAGCTGGGAGCCCGGAAATAATCCATGATGAAGAAACCATGATCCCGGTTCATCTCCAGTTTGTGGTATCGAATCATCGAGGGATGCTCAAACGAAGCTCCGACCTTGAATTCGTGTTTCAGTATTTTTTTTGCATCCGGATCCTTCAGCGATTCCGGAAGGAGCAGTTTCATCGCCAACGGCAAGGAGGAGCCAGTCTGAGTCACTTCCCAGATCTGAGTCGATTTGCCGGTCGCCACGCAGTTCTTAAGCTCGTAGCCACCGATCAGGTTTTGGTTTTCGCTCACGAGTCTGTCCCCCGCACGATTCTGGGTCACAAAAGTATCCGGCGGTCCGAAATCACCGCGTCGCCGGTCATGATAGGATATCGTCGCGTTTTCGGCGACTCTCGGGAGTATACGCAGGGCGACTGGGGGTGCGGGAAGTCGAATCTGCCAACTTATGGCAGGTCGATGGAGAGAATTTCGGTTTCAATTCACGGCGCTTCCGGCCCTCCAAAATCCGCCGCTGAATTGTGGAGATTGTCACGATCTGACATAGTCCCGTCGTGCAGCCATTGCAGATTCGAACGAATTGTGGAGTGCCTGCATCGTAATTCGGGGTCAATTGTCAAAGTGCCCTGCTCTTCCACAAGTTCTTTCGAGAGTCGATTCATGCCGCTGCAGTTTTCCCGTAATCCGATCAGCCGGTTTGTTTGTAACGTCATCTTTGTCGGTTTGATCTGTCAGGCAGGCACGGTCGTCGTCTCCGCAGCGGACTCTGTTCAACACTCGATGTTCGCAGGATCGCTCATCCAACCCGGTGACAACGACGGTGATATCCTGCGACGATTCGAAGTGCAGCTGCTGACGACGAATCAGACTTGCTTCTTTCACGTCATTGATGATGCACGCCATGGATGCCCCTGGCCCGACAGTTTCGGCCGCACAGGTCCGGCAGCCGGAACCGACACGGTTCAGCCACATCTGGTATACGACTACGATGGCCATGCGTATCTGATTGCACTGCCACCGTTCGTTGTCGCATTGCCAGCAGACCTTGAGCCGGATGCAGCATGGGAACAGGCAGGCTGGCAGATGACAGCCATCGAGCAGCGCTCGGTCAACGACGTCCCCGCATGGATCGTGGAGGCGCGCGAACGTCGCGGTCGGCAACAGACATTGTCGGTGGATGCGGCAACCGGCATGACACTTCGCGCGGAAGCCGACGTATTCATGGGACAGGGAGATCAGTTCAAACTCACTCTCGCACGCGCATCCAGCAAACTGCTCGAACAAGCGGCATCAGACAAAGTCCTGGAACTACAGAACGAACTGCTGGCTTTACAGACCGCTCTGAATCGACGTCCCGACGCACATCTGAGCGAACTGTCGGCACGGCAGATTGCGGACGTGGTGGCTGCGTCAGATCGATTGACCTTACTCGCCACCGGGACACCACTCGAAATGCTTGTGCGAAAAATTGAAGCCGACGTTGAGCAACAGCAGAAACGCCTGACAACCACAGCAAGCCTCGCGACGAAGCTCATGAACACCGATGCTCCCCAGTTTGTTCTGTCCCTGATGGATGGCGGGACGCTGGAATCGGAGAGTCTCAAAGGGAAAACCGTCATCCTGCATTTCTGGGATTATCGGGATGCACCGTTGTCCGAACCGTACGGCCAGACGGGCTATCTGGAGTTCCTCTTCAACCAGAAAAAAAAGATGAATGTGACAGTCGTCGGCGTGAGTACCAATCCGGATCTGCAAAGCAAGGAGAATCTCAACCGCGGTCGACGATCAGTTCGAAAGCTGTCTGAGTTTATGAATCTGAGTTATCCGGTCGGTCACGACGACGGAGCGCTGCTGAAAACCTTCGGTGATCCGCGCGAAACACGAGGGCAGTTACCACTCTGGATCGTGCTGAATGCAGACGGCAAAGTGGTACACTACCATGCAGGCTTTTATGAAGTCGATGCTGCTCAGGGGTTGAAGGATCTTGAAGCTGTGCTGGCGGATTTGCTTCGTAAGAAGTGACCGCAGATCAACTCACGCGGCAGATCAGCACTTTCAGATACTCTGTTTCCGGGCATGTGACGCGGACCGGATGGTCGGCGGGCTGACCGCGATTCTCCAGAACCTGAATATCGCGACCGGACTGGCGCGCCACTTCAGCCAGCATTTCCTGAAATTCATCCCGGCTCACAAGACCCGAACAACTGCAGGTGACAAGGATACCGCCCGGTCTGAGTACCTGCAGACCCAATAAATTCAGTCGTACATAGCCGTTAATTGCTCGATCCATCCCCCCGCGCGTGCGTGCCATCCGTGGCGGATCCAGAATCACGGCGTCAAACATCGTGCCCCGCCCTGCCATGGCTTCCAGTGCAGGACGCACATCGTCACGTTGCCATTGACATCGATCGGCGACGCCGTTGAGTTCCGCATTGGCCTTCGCCAGCTCCAATGCGGACTCGGACGAATCGATTCCCAGGACCGAAGCTGCGCCACCACGTTTTAGTGCCGTGATTCCAAATCCTCCGGAAAAGCAGAAGGTATCCAGTACTTTTGCACCTTTCAGATACCGACTCGCAGCGAGCCGATTATCCCGTTGATCAAGATAGCAACCGGTCTTCTGCCCCTGCTGCACATCGACGCCGTAATTGACACCGAACTCGTCGATAAACAAAGGGCGCGGAGGCTCCTGGCCTGACAGCAATCCATCGACCACATCCAGTCCTTCGGCTTCGCGCATGCCTTTTTCGGTCCGCAACCATATTCCTTTTGGTTGCACTTCTGCGTGCAGCACCGTCAGAATGCTGTCCCGATGCAGGAACAGAGCCAGACTGGTGAACTGCACAAGCAGAAAACCGCCGTAGAAATCCACGGTCAGTCCTGACAGGCCATCGGCTTCGCTGAAGATCAGTCGGCAACCGGTGTCTGGAGAATTGAGATCAAACATTTCGCGGCGAGATTCGACGGCCTGATGAATTGTCGCTTGCCAGAACGCTGCATCCAGCGGCCGCTCGAGCTGCCACGAGTAAAGCCGCACCACGATGCGGCTGGTCGGGTTGTACAGGCCCCAGGCGATGAAGCGGCCTTCCGAATTTACGAGTTTCGCAATCGATCCCGGCGGCACTTCCGACGACTTCATCCCATTGACACGATCCACAGCTCCGACGAAAACCCACGGATGGCGGCCAAAGAACGGTTGAGCCCTTCGACTACGCACGACGACTTCGACGAAATCATTACCCGGCTCAGATGCTTCGATCACGGTTGAAGGCACAACTTCCTGATCAGTCATTTTTTCAGCCATCACCGCGCAAAATGCGGTGTTCCATTTCTTCAAGGTAAGCGAGAAGGCGATCACGTTCATTCGCCAGATGACGAACGCGCAGCAATGAACGCACACGAGTGCGAAGTTCCAGGCGATTCACAGGCTTCGTGAGAAAGTCGTCGCAGCCAGCGTTGACGGCTTTCTCAATATCCCCGGTTTCGTTCAATGCCGTCACGATCAGCACCAGGATACCTCGGCGCGCCGGGTCGCCTTTAATTTGTGAGCAGACTTCATAGCCACTCATCCGCGGCATCATAATATCCAGCAGAATCAGATCGGGCTGATGCTGATCCACGAGTTGCATCGTTTGCTGTCCGTCCGATGCCATCAGAATTTCATATCCTTCATCAGCAAGGTACGCTTCCAGCAATTCACGATTCTGCTGAATGTCGTCTGCAATGAGGACGCGAGAGGAAGAGACATCAATGTCTGAATTGCTGGTGCTCATCGGGTTTGCCTGATGATCGATGCGTAAAGGTTTCGAGCTGCGGATGGCAACCGCCCTGCCCTGCTTTCTGAGATGACAAGTACCGGCGGGCTGACACCCGCCGCTCGCCGCGTCGGACTGCCCTGCCAACGACGGCGGAAGTATAGGGGAAGCAACGCGCCGAGAAAATGCTCAGCGGCAAGCTCCGCATTTATGGCGAATCAGAACGATCTTATTTGCAGTGACCAGTCAGCAATGCACAGTACCGCCCGATTTTCGCCAGCATCTTCGGTATTGTCAGTTGCGTCGGATACGGTCGGAAGTGGAGCCCAGAAGCCTGCATCAGTCAACGATTTGCGGCTGAGCTCCCGCAATGCCTTCGCCTGAGCTCCCGGAGTCGTATCGAGCAGCAGCACCGAGTGCCCTGCCCCTTCGACGCCCTGAATTTCGGAGCTGGAAAACCAGCCATCCGTCAGCGCGATGCCACGAATCGTCGAAGGTCCTCCGAAAGTACTTTGCCACGCCATGGATGATTGAGGACGATCGGCAACCACAACCACGCGCTGGAGGTCGGCTCCGCTCTGCGAGACCAGTGCTCGAATCGTCGTCATCACCAGCGGAATATCGTCCGTAGTCAATCGCGAGGATTCCGGATTTTGCGGAATCGCGACTGTCAGGCAATGCGACTTCAGCACAGGCCCCCAGCTCCGCACGATGTCTTCTTCGCTCGTCTTATCGGCGGACAGCAGAATGATGATGCCGGGCATCACAGGACTTGAATTCGATGATGAAAGCACGACACAGCGGCCTCGCTCTTCAAAGTTGAATTCGCGACGGGCGACCCCGTTTGTCGTTGCCGCAGATGCGGCCTTGTCTGCCGAATCAACATTGGTGTCCGCAGCGGGGTGGACAGCATCTTTCGCAGCCAAAGAAGGTCTTGACTTCTGAATCTGTTCCAGCACGGTGTCGGATAATGCAATCACATTTTCCGGACGACCGACAGCCGTAATCTCTGCGGTTTGTGTTTTCGTTTCGCCGGGCACACGATACTCGATCCTCGCGACGGATCCGGGAACGAGTTCATCGACCGTGATTGACAGTTCAGCGAGCGATGATGTGCTTTCGCCGTTCAGTGCCAGCACTTCGATTCCCGCAGGGACGATGTGTGCAGCAGTCGGCGAACCATTCAAGACAATCAGCGGAACTGAATCGCCGATATCCTGACTCGCCCCTCCGTTCTTCTGCAAAATTCCGGGAAGCCTGATGCGAGGAATATCGAGCGGTTGTTTTTGTCCGTCCTTGCCCTTGTCAGCATCTTTTGTCGCGTCTTTCTTTGTCGCATCGACCGGTGCGACCGACGACTCTGCCTGTTTTGCAAGGCGAATGGGAAGCAGCCCAAGATACCCTTGTGACACGGGCGGCAGCGATTCCACAAGCTCAACTGCCTGTGTAACTTCTTCCTCGCCGCGTCGAATTTTCAGGATCACTGAATCGCCGGCATAGTGCCGTGCAAGTGATTCCATCAGGACGCTGCTGCGTTCCACAGTGAGACCATCAATCGCCAGAATCCGATCTCCCTTGCGCAGTCCGGCGCTTGCTGCAGGACTGCCGGGAGAAACACGATCGACAACGACATTTGCATCGAATGCTCCTGTGGATACCAGCCCGATACCGATTCTGCCTGGTTTCAGATTCTGGCCGGAACGCAGTTTTCCAGCCGAGGCGAGCGCGTCTTTGAGCGGGATCGCGAACCCGATCCCGGAATCGTACCATTCAATTCCGGAAGTGGCTGAACCACCGCCGCGAGGCGACAGGGGCACCAGAATTCCGGTAATCGTGCCATTCAGAGAGACAAGCGGTCCACCGTAGTTGACGGGCGACACCTTCGCGTCCGTCTGAATCGCCATCCCATGGATGCGATTCAACGCGCTGATGATCCCCACGGAAACACTTGAGGATTCAGCCGCATAAAATCGTCCCAGCGCGATCGACCATTGCCCGACTTCAACCGCATCATTTTCGTCGGCCAATGCTGGAGTCCAGCGACCCTCCTGCGCCTTAAGCAGCACGATGCGTCGGACACTGTCCGTAGCCACGATGGACGCATTCGTGCGCCTGCCGGACTGATCTTCAACAAGCACCGCTTCCGGATTTCCTTCCAGCGCAAACTGACTTGTCAGGATTTCTCCATCCTCCGAGATCACGATCCCGGTCGTCACGAGCGATTGCACAGCATCGCCATCGACAGACTGTTCACCGCCGATGACACGCAAACGTACAATCGACGGTTCGACTCTGCGAATGGCTGCCTGAATGGCCTGGCCCAGGTCGTCACCGGATGTCGATTGGCAGGCAAGCAAGTGAAGCATCAGCCCCGGCAGGACACAGTTGAATTGCAAGGTTTTCATAGATCGTTTAACCCACGGTAGAAGTCGATGTCGTTTTATCGCTGTTGAGCACTGCAATCATCACCGCTCCGCTGAGCATTACCGCTTCACTGCCGTCATCTGCAAATCATCCAGATCCAACTGGCCCTGAGCCCCATTCAATCCGATGCGAATGATCAATTCCTTCGCATTGGGAGGAACGATGACGGTTGATCTGGCATTTTGCCAGCCAAATCTGCCACGCCATTTTCCCAGCACCGTGGTGCCGACTTCTCGACGGAAGTTATCGTAAAAATGCACTACCACAGCCGCCTGTTTCGTAATTTCGCTGCCGGGAACGATGCCGTTGCAGCGCACCCAGTAGTTCAGGCGGAGCGTTCCAACCGTTCGCCCATTAATGGCGGAACCCTGCAGCGCCTGCGAGATCAGGGCGGAATCTTTGTTCTCAAACCGCAGGCAGTACTTGCCGTCCATCGGTGCATCATCACACATGGTGGTTTGCCGCTGATAGTGCCAGCCGTCCGGTTTTTCATCTTCGTTTTCGTCGAGATCAAACGAGCCGTTGACAATCTGTGGACGGTCCGGGTCTGGTTGTACTCTGCGAAGTTCTTCAGATTCACCGGTCATCGGAACGAACAGCGTCGATGCCAACCGCTCATCTTTCATTTTTCCGTGCTCTTTCACAAGCAGATGGAAGGACTGCTGATAGCGTTCACCGACAGGGATGATCATGCGACCGCCTTCTTTCAGCTGATCGATAAGTGGCTGCGGGATGTTCTCGGGCGAACAGGTCACAATGATCTTGTCAAATGGAGCGTGTTCCGGCCAGCCCTTGAAACCATCGCCATCGAGACAATGCACGTTCGTGTAACCCAGATCCTGCATTCGCTTCTCAGCCTGTTTTGACAGCTCAGAGACAATCTCAATCGTATAAACGTCTTTGACAATCTGAGCCAGAACCGATGCCTGATAACCGCTGCCGGTGCCAATTTCCAGAACGCGATCGTCCGGTTGCGGATCAAGCTCATTGGTCATGTACGCGACAATATAAGGAGGCGAAATCGTTTGCTGATGTCCGATCGGCAGTGCCAGATCTTCGTAAGCCCGTGCTCTTTGAGCGGACGGCACAAATTCATGACGCGGCACGGCACGCATGGCCTGCAGCACGGCCGTATTGGTAATGCCTTCGCCTTCGATATGAACCCTTACCATATCGGCACGCAATTCATCAAACCGTCGATTCTGCGCGATTGCACCCGTAGTCAACGCGCACGTGACGAATAAGAAACTCAACGTGACAACGATTCGTGTTCGATGATTTGTCATGATTCAGGAATCCTCCTTTGTGCCGATTTATGCTGAGTGTATCGTTTTGCGGCCATTCACAAAACTGCGGAAGTTGAAGAGATATCCTGTCGCTGATTTTGCCAGCAAATTGTGTCAAATGAAAGACGCCCGTTTGATCAAAAAAAGAGCGATCAGGAATTCCGATCGCGCAGAGTGTTGGCCTGAAATCACTTAGCGTTTTCAAGTCGAAATACGTGATCAGAATTCTGCCAACGTCGTTTGACACTGCGTTACTTGCGGTTAACATCGCCGCCCGTTGAGTGAGTGAGTACTCGCGGACGAATTCTGCACTCGTCCGCGTTCAAACCTGTAAACAAAGCCAGTCTGTAAGCAACGCCCTGCCCTGTTGGCGACGAGCGATGGAGTGCCTGCGCAAGCTGCGAGCTTTCGCGAATGCCCCTGTACTTGTCTGTGGTGATGCTGCGCGCTGGTGAAGAAGGAGGGGCGCATGACGCAGCCCGAAAGTCACGACGACAATCCAACTTCTGCCATCCCGCTGCGCCCGGCGCAGCCAGAGTCGCACGACGCTGATGCCGAGAGTCTGAAAGCCCAGACAGATCTGTTCCCACAGGATCCTGTGACCGCACTTCTCGCAGCACTGCGCGATGAAATCGGTGAACAGAACTTCCAGCACTGGTTCCATAAACGAACGCGATTTGAAGTCTCTGGTGACCGCTTCGTCGTGTACGTCTCGAATCCCTTCATTCTCAACTGGCTGCTCCGTCGATTTCGATCTGCGTTGAACCGCGCGGCGCAGCTGGTGCTCGGGCTGTCTGCGTCCTGTCAGCTGGAGGTGGATGCATCATTGCTGTCAGACACGGCCACGGCGGCGAATCCTGAGAGTCACGGTATTGAAAGTTCTGGAACACATCAGAAGAAAGAGCCCGCAGCGTCTGGATCGACTGCTGCATCATCGACTCGAAAGCGTCCGAACACCACTGCGACACAGCCGTCCGAATTTGATCGTCCAGGTTCTTTGACGCTGCCGAACAACCGTCGCAAGTTTCGCAGTTTCGACTCGTTTGTGTCGGGTGAATGCAACGATCTGGCAGCGCTTGCCGCGCGACAGGTCTCTGCCGCTCCCGGCGAACGCTACAATCCACTGTTCATTCATGGCGGTACGGGCACCGGCAAGACACACTTGCTGGAAGGCATTTATACGGAGGCACGTCGTCAGCATCCGACAAAGAACGTCATGTATCTCACGAGCGAAGCGTTCACGAATTATTTCACGTCCGCATTGACCTCCAGGACGGTCCCTTCGTTTCGACAGCGGTTCCGCAACGTTGATGTGCTGCTGATCGACAATATCGAGTTTCTGGACAACAAGCGGGCGACTCAGGAAGAATTCCTGCACACGATCGTGCAGGTGATCGAACACGGCGGTCAGGTTGTCGTATCGTCCGATCGGCATCCGAGATTGCTCACTAAACATCGTGAAGAACTGACGACACGTTTTGTGAGCGGCCTGGTCTGCCGCATCGAAGCACCAGATGAAACGACACGGCACAAACTGGTACGTTCCATGGTTGTGGGCACGAAAGCCGTGTTTTCAGATGAAGCGCTCGACTACATCGTCCGCCGTCACCGCAACATGCGCGAGATCCAGGGCGCGATTAATCAGCTGGAAGGCCAGTCTTCCCTGACTGGTCGTCGGATTTCGCTCATGGTCGCCCGTGAAGTCCTGGGCGAAATGGCGGAAGAATGCCGACGTCTGGTGCGAATCAGTGACGTGGAAAAAGTCGTGTGTGAAGCCTTTGGTGTAACCGCCGCAGATTTGCGTTCGGCGTCCCGCAGAAAAGCCATCGCCCTGCCTCGCGCAGTGGCCATGTTCTTGTCGCGACGCATGACAAAATCCGCCTACCGCGAGATCGGCATGTACTTCGGCGGTCGAGACCACAGCACCGTCGTCGCCGCCGAACGCAAAGTCACCGACCTCGTAACACGCGGCGAAGCCCTCGACCTGCCAACCACCTGCCCCGGCCACACCATCGGCGAACTGATCGACGAGCTTGAACAACGCCTGATGACGCTGGCGAGTTAGCACTCGCCTGTTGTTCAGAACATGTTACAGTTGAGTCAGGGTTTGGGTGCGAACAGCACATCTTGAACAGGACCTTTCGATAAGAACAGAGCAGGCCGAACGATGGGTATCCGGCACAGGGAATTGATTCTAGCGGCCATTGCAGGGCTCGTGGTTGCGCTCATAGGTTTCGCTGTCCGATACGGTCTTATCGACACTTCAACTTCGTCTGATCCCGGCGGGCTCAGAGCAGAAGGGATGGCCTTTGGCCTTCTGGGGGTGTTCGTGTTTGCCTATGCCGCTCTTCGTGCTGCTCGTGGAGCGAAGTAGCGGAATTCCAGACTCCGCTGCGGCATTCGATGGCCCGGTTTGTCCATATTGACCAGGTTTCGACCATGATGGTGACAGGCGAGCACGGTGCGACTATGAAACAGTGTAAAACGCTAATACTGCGCTCGGGGCATTGTAGAGGTGGCGTTGCGGTCGAGTTGCTGGAGCGTGTTGTTGTACTGATTATCGAGTTGTCGCAGTTGGTTTTCGTACGACGCTAACGGATTGACAGGCGGAGCCGGATTGCCGGGACGCGGTGCGGTGGTGGTTCCGGTGGTTGCTGCGTTTTCGCTCGGCATTCCGAACTTCGAACCAGTCGAACTGTTGCCGGAGTATTGCGGATTGCGGTAGTCCTGTTCGGAATATTTCGGACCGGGCTCATTTGACAGTTGCTGGTTTGAGTTGAGTTGCTGGATTTTCTGTTGCTGCTGCATCATCCATTCCTGAGCCGGCAACGTCGAGACTGGCTGACCGAACATGGCACCGTTGATCACGGCATTGCTGCCGGGAGAACTCACATTTTCCATACGCAGGGTTCCATCCTGATGGCCCGCTCCCTGTCCCACAGGAAACAAGGATCCTGGTCCGGCGTTGAGGCCTTCAATCTGGACGTGCGCATTGTTCCGGCCAGTATTCGGATACTGCTGAACAGCATCTGAATTCTGCTGGCCTGGCATATTCCCTGCTGATTGCCCGGTCATGTTACCGTAGGCTACGATTCCGTTCGACGTGGTGCCGAAGGGTGCGACAGCATTGCCGCTGTCCTGGTAACTGGCCGATTCGACTGGACGCTGACCAAAGCCGAATGGCTGTCCGTAACTCACACCCGGAACCGGTGGCTGAAACGCTCCACTAGGTCGCACGGGAATCAGACCGCCCGAACCCGGAGCAGTGTTTGCCGTCTGGGGAGCAGTGTCATTGACTGATGCTGGCTGCTGGCTGCTGAAATTCGCCTGGCCAGGATTTGTGGGATATTGCAGATTTCCATTTGACAACGGCGACAGCGTTGGGTTCTGTGGCGGCATCGAATTCTGATTCCATGATCCCGCCATTGATCCCGTGATTGCCGACGCAGGATTCACATTTTGGTTGCCGACCAATGGATGTGCATGGGATGTTATTCCGGTGGTACCGCCAAATTGCTGAGGCACAGAATATGGGAAAGGAGAGCCGGTATTGGGCACCGAATCTCCCGGAGCCGCGTTTCCGGATGGATAGCCAGCGATGGATGGAGTCACAGCCATTGCCGGATCGATGTTGGATCCGCCGAATCGACTCGGCTGTCCTAAGCTTTCCTGAAGGCCGGCCGCCTCGTATTGACCGGAAACGTTCATGTGGCTGGCCGGGCTGACAGAATTGATTGCGGCATTGTGATCGACCGGAATGTTGAGTGCAGCACGGCGCTGTTCGGCGGCGATTCGTTCGCGGTTGGCAATTTCACGAATTTCTTCGAACGAAGCATTTTCGGGGATGGAGGGTGCCGTTGCGGCCAGGCCAGTGGCGGTTTTCAACCCGGTCTGCGATTCGAGCGCGGCGAGGAGCTGAGTTACCGTTGCGGAATTTCCGTAGCGTTGCAACAGCCGTTGGCGGGCGGCTTCCCGATTTCCCTGCCGAAGATCCAGAAGGGCCAGGTTGGTGTGTGCATTTTCATGATTCGGATTGATCTGAATCGCCTGCGACAGATAACTGGACGCTTCACTGTATCGATTCTGCAGCAGATACGAATATCCGATGTCACACAGCAGATTGGCATCGCGGGGGCGCGATCGCAGAGCGTGTCGATAGTGGTCATCAGCCTCCGCCCATTGTTCCGTGAGATCTGCCACCATCGCCAGTCCATGATGTGCCGTCGGATCATCGGGAACCAACTGCAGCACTTCACGGTAAGCCTGGCGAGCTTCGGCGATGCGATTTTCCTGCAAGGCTCGCTGTCCTTCTGCGAGGAGAGTTTTGACGCGACCGTCGTCAATCGGTGTTTCGATCTGTTTTTTTTCTTCGTCTGTTTCTTTTTCTTCGTCTGTCGCCCGGCGGACAAACTTTGGAAGCTGTCCGTCGTCCATGACATCGGATTTTTTTGCGCTGGCAAAGGGGTTCCACATCTTTGTGGCTCCGCCATCGACCTGGCATCCGATTGCTGAAATCTGAACTGCGGCGAGCAGAATGAAGATCCACCGACGTCCTGACATGATCAGGTCTCCTGGCGGGTTTGTAAGAGGCAGGATGCAGCGCCTTGTTGAGAAACCCGGCGACCACGGTGAGAGGAGAACGACGAGCGTTCAGACAGGAGCAAGGATTTTACTGGATTTTAGTTTTTCTTGTCGAGACGAAGTTCAAGGCTGTTTTCAGCAGAAACTGCCGGTCTTTGCGGTGTTTCGTGTGTTTTTCGATGCTTGACTCCCCGCGACGTGGCAGGACGCATCCGCATGTGCCGGCAATTCGACACTGCGAGTCACGCCATGAAAACAAGCAGCTCCCTGTTGAGGGAGCTGCCTGATGAGTTTTCGCGTTACGCAGGAATCCTGGTGTGGGTTAGTATCCGCCTCCACCACCTCCACCACCTCCGCTAAAGCCGCTGCCACCGTTGCCAAGGTTGCCTCGGATACTACGGAATTGACCGTAGTCCTGTTCGGCTTCCATTGAATTGATACCGTTGCTGTACGGCTGTGATACAACAACACGCTGATCGGCATCCTGGTTGCCAAGATCGGTCAGGACGCGCACCACGATGTCGCGGCGAACCTGATCCAGTTCCGGATCAGCATTGTTCCACGACCGTTGCACAATGACCGGGAACGGTGTTGAAGGCATTCTTGCCGCGATTTCTGCAATATGATCGCGACCGTAGGGACTCAATTCCGAGGAATTGTCCACAAATTCGTTGCGATACATCACGAAGTCGGCAGCTTCACCGTTGGTCTGCATTGTGTGCCAGTGAGCGCGCGTGACTGATCCGAGCGGCAGCACATCGGGAACCTGCATTCTGGAGTGCGCTGACCCGCAGCACCAGCTTTTAGGATTCCACCAGTGACAGCCGCAGGTTTCGCATCCTGAATCACAAGATCCGGCATCACACGATGAGCCGCCGGATGTCGAGTACGAATCGCAACTGCTGGAGCAGGAGGATGTGGCTGAACAGCATCCGCCGGCAAACCCGCAGGCGGCGAGCAACATCAATTTCGCTCGAAGAGAATGTCGGGAACGGTTCATGATCACGCTTCCTGTCCGTACCAAAGGTGCCGGGAGGGTGGAAAACTCAAACATCGAAGTTGAAGAAAACACATGCCGGACGCTTCCGATGGATTTATGCGTATGACGCTACTTCTTTTTCGGCTGACTCCAGCCGACGGGCTTGACCTGTGTCTGTGGGTTTTTCGAACCAGGCAGTCGAAAGAACGATTTCTTCGGTGCTGCAGCAGCATGACCGTTCTGGCTCGCAGGGCCCATCATGCGACTCTGTGGAGAATTGTTCTGCGGAACTGGTGGCACTTGAGGCATTCCGCCCTGCGGAAAACCCTGCGGTGGCACCTGATACTGCGGTGCTGTCGGATATTGGGGGGCAGGCGGATATTGCGGGCCAGACTGAAATTGTTGAGGACTCTGATTTGGACCCGTGTGCGGCAATGAATGGTCTGGCTGTGGCGTCAACGGAGCACCGTACGGTGTACCGCCACCGAATTGTGAACCACCCTGCACGGCCAGGCCACCACCAGAATATGCCCCCGCTCCCAGACCTACCGGCGGATTGAACTGGCTGTATCCAACAGGTACCCCGTGAAGTGAACCACTCCCCACAGTACCCACCTGATACACGTTGTTGTCAGGCGTGCCTTCTGTACGCCCCAACTTCCACAGATCGTGATCGTTTGGATGCGTGTGGTTGAAGCCCGGCAACGGCGGCACCTCATCCGGTTCCATCGGACGGACAATTTCTGGGGACACAAGAACCAATAATTCCGTTTCGACTTCCGACGCATTCTTGGACTGGAACAGTATTGGTCCGATGTAAGGGATGTCACCCAGCAGAGGAATGCGACTGACGTTTGTCAGTTCCTGGCGCGAGAGCAATCCACCGATCGCGAAGGTCTGACCTTCTCGAAGTTCCACAGTTGTCTGAACTCGCTTGACATTAGTGCCGGGGATCCCGTTAACCGAATTGTCGTTGTTGATTTCACTGAATTCAGGGACAACCTGGAGTCGAATGAGATCCCGATCCATGACGGTCGGCGTTACAACCAGACTGGTTCCAAAGCCTCGAAACGATGTCGCCTGACCACCGCCCAAACCGATAATCGTTGGGACAGCAAATTCGCCACCCGCCAGAATACTGGACGACGTCCCGCTCATGCAGGTCACCGTCGGTTCCGCCAGCAACTTGACCGTACCGTTTGATTGCAGCCAGCGAATCAGAACAAGGATCTCACCATTTTCAAAAATACCGCTTAACGTCGAACCGAATCCGGCACCCAGATTTCCGGCGACGGCGTGGCGTGAATTATTGAATTCAACAGCCCAGTCGAAGCCAAAGTCACGCATCTGAGAGCGATTGATTTCAGCGACAATAACTCGCATCATCACGTTGTATTCGCCGGGAACTGAAAGCTCGTTAATCACAATGTCGCGGAAACCAGTGTTCTGGCCTCCACCACCACCCAAACCACCTCCGAAGTTTCCAGCCTGGGCGAAGTTGTTCAGACCAGTTTGATTTCCGAGATCATTGTTTTGTCCAATCGTATTAAACACTTCAGCGCGGACAATCTGCAGGATGTTGTGAGCTTCTTCGCCGTCGTACGCCTGACCCCGGACCAGCACTTGCGTGCCAACAGGAATAATGGCGACCTGTGAATTCGGGAACAGCGTTTTCAGACGGCGCTCGAGCCGTCCAAAATCCAGCGTCCTCTGTTCTTCAAGGCTCGCGTCGGTGACCACTGACACTTCATAAATGGAAGGCGACTCTTCGTCTTCAAACCAGAATGTCAGGTCCGTTTTGCCGAGCTCTATTCCCACGACGCTGATTTCGGTGGGAGAGTACTGGACATAATTGGCAACAGTCGAATCGGTCACCGCGATTCGGCGAACATTTCGATTCGTCATCACCAGTTGGCTGTGACGTTTTTCCAACTCAAGGTTGTATTGTGGTTTCAGCAGGCGATCCACATTCGGACTGTGGATGGCATCCACCTGACCAGATATCGCCGGGTCGGTGACAGACGGTATATCAAGTTGCAGTCTCTGCATCTGAACGGGGCGGATTGGCCCGTGTGATCCAGTGGCGTATTCCGTTGTTTGCTGAGCCGACAAAGTACCCTGGGCCAGAGCTGAAAGGGCAATTGCACCAGACAACATCTGCCGCCCAAGCGACTTCGCTCGAAAATGGCGACACCAGGTCTTCAGTGAATAACCCGGATTGGCGTGATCGGCCGACATTCGACGTGCTCCTTCCGTGTCACATCATCATCGAAGAATTCGGACCGAATTCTTTTTCACCCGCATTTCGCCTCTTCCGCCATCCTCGCGTAATCCTTTACTGAGAATGGTCGGGCACCTGGGTATCGGTGGCTGGAAAGACGGGGTAGTCTTGAAATCTATCGACTCCGACACCTAGTCTGTTGTGCCTCAATTTATTCCATTCCGGGAAAAATCACCCCCCCTTGTGGGTTCAGCCGGTTGCGTAAACTTGACCGGTCAACACAACATGCACTGTCATGAAAAATCGAAAGCGGCAACTACTTTTCAATAGTGGCCGCCTTTGTGGTTCATCGACCAGATTCTTCAACGTGGTGCGGGCTACCAGATAATGTTGATATTGTTGTCAGCGATACCTGGATGAGCCCAGGGACGGCGATAGCTGTGAAACGGCAGTCGATGATGCACTCCGTAGCCGTCCATATTCGGCAGGTTCTCAAACCCGCTCTCAAAACTGCGAGGATCCGGACTGCCGTAATATCCTCCGCCGTAACCATGACCGTACCCGCCAGGATGACCACCTCCGTAAAGTCCCGTTGATCCGTACAAACTACCTGGCTGCACCATTCCAACACCTGCGCCGCCAGCGCCGCAGCA
>Ga0105048_10008133_pt1 | contig 16805 bp, 15 predicted proteins | sample MAT05_FD_78382 | JGI IMG/M metagenome (GOLD analysis project Ga0105048, IMG submission 78382) | Freshwater microbial communities from Lake Fryxell liftoff mats and glacier meltwater in Antarctica - MAT-05 | ecosystem: Environmental > Aquatic > Freshwater > Ice > Liftoff microbial mat | place...
CAAGTCAATTTTGACAACTGCCACATTCCTGCTGAAAACCTGATTGGCCAGGAAGGTGAGGGCTACAAAATTGCCTTGAGCGCACTCGAGGGCGGGCGCATCGGCATTGCCGCGCAAAGCATCGGCATGGCGCGCAGTGCGTTTGATGTAGCGCTGGCGTACGCCAAAGACCGCACCAGCTTTGGCAGCGCCATCATCAACCACCAGGCGGTGGGCTTCAGGCTAGCCGATTGCGCGACCCAAATTGAAGCCGCCAGGCAGCTGACCTGGCACGCCGCCAGCTTGCGCGATGCAGGCCTGCCCTGCCTGAAAGTAGCCGCCATGGCCAAGCTCTTTGCCAGCGAGATGGCTGAAAGCGTTTGCAGCGCAGCTCTGCAAACGCTGGGCGGTTATGGCTATGTGAGCGACTTCCCCGTCGAGCGCATTTACCGCGACGTGCGGGTCTGCCAGATTTATGAAGGCACATCTGATGTGCAGAAGATCATTATTCAGCGAGCATTGGTGTAAAAAGAGTACGTAAGCAACTGGATATCACCCAGTCTGTGATTGAATAATGACCATTGCGTGGTTGAATTTCAGCCAGTAGAATGGCGGATATGCATACTCGACACATCGCGCCGTTATTGGCTGACGCCCTGCTCGACACGCCTGTGGTGCTGGTGAATGGCGCACGGCAAAGCGGCAAAAGCACGCTGGTCAAATCGCTTGCGGGCACAGATGGCGAACCCCGCCAGTACCTGACGTTGGACGACGTTGCCGTGCTCAATGCCGCCAGGACCGATGCGGCGGGATTTATCAACGCGCTGCAAGGGCCCGTCACGCTAGACGAGGTGCAGCGCGCACCAGAGCTTTTTTTAGCCATCAAAGCGGCGGTTGACCGGGACAGGCAAGCCGGGCGGTTTTTACTGACTGGCTCTGCAGATGTATTGGTGCTGCCCGGCATTGCTGATTCCCTGGCCGGGCGGATGGAGGTCTTGTCGTTGTGGCCGTTGTCATGCGCTGAAATGGCTGACAGCCCACTGGTCAATCGCGCTGACGCCTTGTTTACTGGCGACTGGTCTGCTTTAGCTGTACCTCCGTGTGCGCGTGATGACCTGGTCGCCCGATTGATGGCAGGCGGCTTTGCCGATGCCGTCACGCGCACCAGCCCACGCAGGCGCGATGCCTGGTTTGACAGCTACATTCAGGCCATCTTGCAGCGCGATGTTCGTGATTTGGCCAACATTGAGCAGCTCACTGAAATCCCGAATCTGCTGCAACTGCTGGCCACCCGCAGCGCTACGTTGCTGAACTTTGCAGAGCTGTCTCGCACCGCCGGCCTGGCGCAAAGCACGCTCAAGCGTTACTTCGCGTTGCTGGAGATGCTGTTTTTGGTAGTGCGCGTGCCTTCATGGGAGCGCAACCTTGGCAAGCGCCTGGTCAAAGCGCCTAAAGTGTTTTTGCCTGATAGCGGCCTGCTGAATCACTTCATGGCAACAACTCCAGACAGCCTGCTCTCCAAACCTGGCTTACCCGGCGCGATGGTTGAGACGTTTGTACTGGCAGAACTGCTCAAGCATGTGGCTTTCTCTGCCCAGCGCCTGTCGCTTTGGCATTACCGCACCTTGAGCCATATTGAAGTCGACTTTATTTTAGAAAATCGCCTGGGTCAGATCACTGGCATCGAAGTCAAGGCCAGCGCCACGCTGGACGCCAAAGATTTCAAAGGCCTACGGCATCTCGCTGAGACTGAGCCCGCTATCTTTCAGCGCGGCATCGTTTTGTATGCAGGGCGCGAAGTCGTGCCGTTTGGCGACAAGCTGTGGGCTGTGCCGTTGTCTTTATGGTGGGCTGGCTTGAAAGCAAAATATGTCGCATAAAGCAAACGCTTCAGAGCCGCCTGATTTGTTGGGTCAATCATCTCGCCCCTGCAGCAGATTGAATGCGTCAAACAAGCCGGGCGTTGGTACTGTTCAAATGTTGATTCGAAATAATGGGAGCCAACATGTTCAACCAAACTGTTCGCGGCATGTACTGCCTGCGCTGCGCCAGTCGCAAAGTGGTACGCGGCCACCTGGGGGAGTCGGCCCGGTTTTACCCGCTGCGCAGCGCGCTGCGTTCTTTGCTGGGCAAACCTGTTTTTTTGGCTGAGCCCCATTCACACGCCTGCCTGTCTTGCGGGCTGACCTGGAACGAAGTCAACCCCGACGAGCTGCGCAAAAACCTGCGGGACTACGGCTTGTCACCCCACAGCACGGGCGTGATGAAGGCCATACAGCAAGAGCCGGTCAGTGCAGTCGATTTAAAGCTTTAAACACTCAAAAAAGACTCTTTTCAAGCCTTTTCAGGCATGTTTTAATGCTCTAGCCCAGTAAATACGGGCGCAATAAGCTATTAAAATAATAGCAAAAATCAACCCCCACCACGGCCACAAACCAAAGCGCGCCGCCCACCAGGCATACGGCGTGACGCCCCAGCCGTCGGCGGCTGTCAAGCCCCGGCCTTCAACCGTGCCGACCAATACGCCGCGCGTGTGCCGCTCAAGCGAGTGCGTGACGCGTCCGGTGTGGTCGATGATGGCGGTGGCGCCGGTGTTGGTGGCGCGCACCATGGGCCGCTCAAACTCAAGCGAGCGCATACGCGAGATGTTCAGGTGCTGGTCAATCGCTATGGTGTTGCCAAACCAGGCAATGTTGCTGATATTGACCATGATGGTTGGAGCTTGAGCTGGGTCGATGAACCTGGCGGCCAGCTCTTCGCCAAACAAATCTTCATAACAAATATTCGGCGCGATGCGCTGGCCCTGCCAGACCAGCGAGGGCTGGCTGACAGAGCCACTGTTGAAGTCTGCCAGCGGGATATTGACGATGGCCAAAAACCATTTGAACAGCGGGTGCACAAACTCGCCAAACGGCACCAGGTGATGCTTGTCATATTGGTAAATCGTGCTGCTGCCCGGCGTTAACGCTATGGCTGAGTTGGTGTAACCCTGCTGGCTGTTGCCGAGCGGCAAGCCAATCAAGGCCGCCGTTTGGGCTGTGCCGGGCGCAGGCTTCATGAATCGGTTGACCATGGTATCCAGATAGCCTTCAGGCAACTGGCTGGGCAAAAGCGGAATGGCGGTTTCAGGCGTCACAACAAGAGACGCGGTAGCCGCCAGCAGTTGCGATTGGTACCACCTGAGCGCATCAGGAATGCCGCCGTTGGGCTGGAACTTTTCATCCTGGGCGATGTTGCCTTGCAGCAGGGCCACGGTAAACGGCGCCGACTGGGTTTTACTTTCCGGCGCTGCGGGCAGCGTGGCACTGAAATAAGTGCCAGCGAAAGCAAGCGCCACCAGCACGACAGCCTGCAACTGATGCCGCCTGTTCAGCCCGTGTAACTCACGCAGCCCCATCAGCAAAAAAGCCAACCATGCGCTGATGAAAGTCAAACCATGCACACCGATGATTTTTGCAAGCCCTATAAACGGCCCATCCAGCTGCGCATAACCGCCCTCACCCCAGGGAAAGCCGGTAAAAAGCGCTACCCGGCAGAGCTCGGCCAATAGCCACAGCGCGGCAAATAAAGTAGCACGCCCGGCCCGATTAACCGGCGCTATAACTACAAATAGCGCACAGGCAGCAGCATGGTAAAGCGCTAAAAAAGCTGCCAACCCAACAATGGCGATGACCGTCAGCGGCGCTGCCAGGCCGCCATATTTGTTCAGCGAGATGAACAACCACCACCAGGTCGCTACCTGCATGACGCAAGCAAACAGCCAACCCACCCAAGCGCCCTGGCGTTTTGTCCTGGCCAGGTCAAGTTGGCACGCCAGCAAAACCATGGCCAGCACCTGCAGCCACCAGACTGGCTGGCCTGGTGTCAAAACAAAGTCAAAAGGCCATGCGATGCTCAAAGCATGGGCGCAACCAGCTATTAAAAGAATAGCGAACTGACCCATAAAAGATTGGCGATTCAGAAACCGCATCAAGCCAGATCGAGAGCGGTCTGCACACCTACCGGTGCCACCTTGAACCACTTCACAGCGCCGCCCTTGGTGTGCAGCACGGTAAATTGCAGGCCGCTCAGCGTAAAGCCTTCGCCGCGCTTGGGCACATGGCCCATGCGGTGGGCAACCAGGCCGCCGATGGTGTCAAAGTCGCCATCCATCAGGCTCACGCCAAAAGCCTCGCTGACGCGCTCTATCGAGGTGTCGCCACTGACACGAAAGCTGCGGTCGGGCAGGCCAAAAATATCGCCGTCGTCCTCGGCAATGTCAAACTCGTCTTCGATCTCGCCAACGATTTGCTCCAGCACATCTTCAATCGTGATCAAGCCCGCTGTGCGGCCAAACTCGTCAATCACGATGGCCAGGTGGTTTCGGGTGCCACGGAATTCACGCAGCAAATCGTTCAGCCCCTTGCTCTCGGGCACAAACACGGCCGGGCGCAGCAGCGCCTTGATGTTCAGCTCCGGCGCACGCTGTAACTTGAGCAAGTCCTTGGCCATCAGGATGCCAATGATGTTTTCTTTTTCACCCTCATACACCGGAAAGCGCGAGTGGGCGGTGTCAATCACCAGGTGCAGCAGCTCGTCAAACGGTGCGTCGATGTTGACCAGATCCATGCGCGGTGCGGCAACCATCACGTCGCCGGCTGTCATGTCCGCCATGCGAATCACGCCTTCGAGCATTTCGCGGCTTTGCGCACCAATGACGTCGTTGTCTTGCGCCTCAACCAGGGTTTCAATCAGCTCGTCTTTGGAGTCCGGGCCCGGGTGGAGCATTTCCGCCAGCTTTTGCAAAAAGCCGCGTTTGTCTTCATGTTTGATCTCGTGCTTGGAAGATCGACTGGGAGGGTTGTCGGACACAGTGTGTTCGGTAGTTGCTAAGCGTCTAAGGATAGCGCAGTTCCTTGACGACGCTGCCCAGCGTGTTCAAGATGCTGATTTATCTCTGGCTTCCCGCACGCCACGCCGCACATCCTGCAGCGCCGTCAAAAAGCTCCAGAACTGCTTGGCCTGCACTTTCAGGCGGAAATCTGCCTGGGCGATTTGCTCTTCCACCATCTCGGTCATGCGCGAATCGAGGTCAGCGGGCGGCAGCTTCAAGTACGCTTCGCTCTCGCTGCCGTCGCGCTCAATGGTTGCGCCGGCTTTGCGGGCAATGTTCAGCATCGCGGTGTTCTCGGTCAAAGCGTGGATGAACATCATGCCCACGCCCTCGTTTCTGGCGTGCATGACGGCGCGGTCAAACAGGCGCGAACCGTAACCGCGCCCACGCACCGCACCAAGAACCGACACGCCAAACTCGGCACAGCTGCTGAGCTTGCCATCGGTTGAAAAAGCCAGATGCGCCATGGCAATCAGTTCCAGCTTGCGGTTGTAGATACCAAAAATTTCATCCCGCTCAAAGTTCAGCGTATCAGCATAGCGCCGTACCTGCTCATCATTGGCTGCATAGCCAAAGCGCAGGTAGCGATCTGTGGGGCTTAGCGACAGCAGGTGCGCAGCAATGCGCCCGCCGTGGCTGGGGCCGATGGAGCGGATGGGAACCATGATGGGCTTGGCATAAGGCAGCCCAGCTTCAGGCAAGGGCCGCACCTCGGCCGGCGAACGAAAGAATTCCTTGCTGGCGCCTATTGAGGCTTTTAGAAGTGTTGCGGGTTTGACCATGAAGTCAATATACGGGTTTCCCCTAGAGTTCGAAGTCTACAGAGCATTAGAGCCCATGAAAAGGGTTGTTTTCCCGGCCGGATGTCGGGAAATGTCACTAAAAATGGTTTAAAGATTGAAATGCAACAACACGACCCAATAAATTGATACAGTTGATATAATTATCAGGTTTCATAACGTTTCTTTTGAATAATTTGATTTTATTACTGCTTTGTTGTGTTGACCACCGATTTACTTTAACTTTTTGAAGTCCATCATGAATATGAACCAACGTCATTTTTCAGTGAAAGCACCCCTGCAATCGGCAGACTTGACTTCCGTCAAACCGAAAGCGCGCGTGCTGGTCGTCGACGACACCGAAGATAACCTGTTCCTGATGACCGGGCTGCTTGAAGACAAGTATGAGCTGTTGCTGGCAACTTCAGGCAAAGAAGCGCTGGCCATCATCATGTCGCAGGCGCCACCGGACCTGATCCTGCTGGACATCATGATGCCGCACATGGATGGCTACGAGGTATTGCGGCGCATCCGCCAGCACCCACCCACCGCGACCACTCCGGTGATTTTCCTTACTTCACTCAGCTCGATGGAAAAACAGGAGTTTGGCCTGGACCTGGGCGCTATGGACTACATCACCAAGCCCTTTAGCCCCCCGCTTTTGTTGGCGCGCGTGCAATCGCATCTTGAGCTCAGCAGCAGCGCGAGGCGACTCCAGACGCTGTCTGACAAGCTGTCGTGCTATCTGGCCCCGCAGATCTACAAATCGTTGTTTGACGACTCAAAGCAGAACGAGACCCGCACCGAACCCAAAAAGCTTACCGTGTTCTGCTCCGCCATCAAGGACTTCGCGGCTTCTACCGCCAACTGGCACCCTGAAGAAATTTCCCGGTTTTTGAACAGCTACCACTCAGAAATGTCGTGTGCCGCTGCCGAATACGGAGGTACCGTGGACAGATTTACCGACGATTCAATGTTGATCTTCTTCGGTGACCCAAAAAGCCTGGGCGAGCGTGAGGACGCGGTTGAAGCCGTAAACATGGCCATTGCGATGCAGCATGCCATGACCGAATTGCAGGCACTATGGCGCGACAGCGGGCCAGGCAAGACTTTGGGTATGCGCATAGGCATCAACACCGGCTTTTGCGATGTGGGCAATTTCGGTAGCGAGCTGCTCACGGACTACGCCATCACCGGACCTGAAGTGAATCTTGCGTCGCAGCTGGAGCAGGCGGCAGACCCAGGCGGTATCCTGCTATCTGGTGAAACCTATGCGCTGGTGCGCGGCGAGATCGAAGTTGACCAGTGTATGGACATCTCTGCCAAAGGTATCGCTAATCCCGTCACGGCTTATGCCGTGCGAATCGCGCCACGCATCAAAAAGCACGTTTATAGCCGCGTCGATGCCATCACTGCCTACGCTGGATGTCATGGGCGGAAAAATGCCTGACCCGAACGCTACAGCCTGAGCCGCAAAACCAGCGTGTTGACAGGTCGTATTGGCTCACGGCTGCTGTCGGTTTCCTGAACTACAGGGTTTGCCGGGGCACCCGTGAGACACAAAAATTGAATTGCGCGCTGTAAGCCGCCCAATCGAAGCCGTAATATTATTTCTCTGATAATTCGGCATGACTATTTCATTACCCCCCCAAGCCGAGTTCGCCACGCCTGCGGCGCTGGTTGATGAATTTTTGCGAATCATCATGATCCCTGACCCGGTTGCTGCCCGGCGCTTTACAGCGTCAGACATGCGCATCAGGTTCACCGGCGGCCGCAAGATGAGCCAGCCGGCAGATTGCACGGCCTTCAATGCATCGCGTTACAAGTGGGTAAAAAAGCGGATTGAGCGTACCGAAACCGTGGTCACAACGGCGGGCGTGCCGCTACAGGCCGATGAAACAGTGGTCTACAGCATAGGCACGCTGTATGGGGAATGGCCAGACGGCACGCCGTTTGAAGGCAACCGCTACGTTGACCGATATGTGGTGAAGGGTTGCCTGATCACTGACATGGACGTCTGGAACGACAGCGCCGAATGGCTGCTGACGCGCGCCGGGCTGGTTCCCGCATGAACAAGCCATGCCATTGCATGTCCAGATCATTCGTGAACGCGAAGGCGCAGCGACGACAGTACAAACGTACGGCTAGCGAAGCCGACAAAGCGCACGGATGAGATGGGCATGCAATCAACCATCTACCGCGGCAAGATCCCGCCCGACAACCGGTTTGACTACAGCGCCATCCACCAGCGTCCACATTACCGCTGGCCGGCCGGCGCAGGCCTGGCGGTGTACATCGGCTTCAACATCGAGCACTTTGCCTTTGGCGAAGGCATGGGCGCCAGCATTGGCCCGGCCAGCCCGCAGCCCGATGTGTTGAACCACAGCTGGCGCGAGTACGGCAACCGGGTCGGCGCCTGGCGCTGCCTGGAGTTGTTTGACCAGCTTTGCCTGCCCACGGCTGCCATCATCAATACCGCCTTGTATGACCATTGCCCAGAACTGGTAGCCGCCTGCGTCGCCCGGGGTGACGAGCTGGTAGGCCACGGCCACACCAATTCTGAAAGACAGGGCGTGTTGAGTGAAGAAGCTGAACGCGCGCTGCTGCTGGATTGCCGGCAGAAAATTCAGGCCGAAAGTGGGCAAGACATAACCGGATGGCTGTCACCCTGGATATCTGAAAGCCTGGCAACCCCAGACCTGCTGGCCGAAACCGGCTACGAGTACACGCTGAACTGGTGCCACGACGACCAGCCCCTGCCGATGCGCACCAGAGGCGGCAAACCCTTCTGGTCAGTGCCTTATCCGCAAGAGCTGAACGACATCCCCATGATCATCGCCAGGCAGATGGACGCGAAAGACTTCATGCAGATGATTGTTGATCAGCTAGAGGAAATGCTGCACCAGACACGCCTGCCCGATGCGCCGCCCCTGGTCATGGGCATTGCGCTGCACCCCTACATCGTCGGGCAACCGTATCGGCTGGCCCATTTGCGCCGCGCACTGCAGCAAGTCGCCGCGGCGCGGGATTCGGGTAGGGTTTGGATGGCGACACCTGGGGGGATTGCGAAGCATGCTGCGCTGGTGACAGCGACGCCAGCATAAAAACCGTTTTAACCGATATTTCGTTTCAAAGCAGATTCTGACGTTTTTGCAATTTTCCGATAAGCCCGCTTTTGGCAGAAAGTCGTCATTCGCGACGTTCCTCGATAGCGGTCATTGAAGCTGAAAGTTTGTTAAAAATTTGTCACATGACTATCGGCCGCTTTTGGTACGGCACCAACGGCCTCAACTTCGATAGCAAAGCCGTAATGCAATTCAAGCACCGGTACGACCGCGCGGGCGGGAACGGATTGCCCTGCCCAAGCCTTGTAGATTTGGTTGAAGGCTGGCCACTGGCCAATGCTGGTAATGTACACACGAACCTGGACCAGATGTGCGACGCTACTGCCGGCGGCCTCCAGGGCGGCTTTCACATTCGCCAGGGTTTGAGTGGCCTGGTCACAAAAGCTGGCTTGATTAAGGCGCACGCCCGATGGCGTGATGGGCAGCTGGCCGGAGACAAACACCAGAGCGCCAACGACCACCGCGTGGCTATAGTGGCCGCCAGGTGGCGAAATGGTGACGGGGTTGAGCCGTTGAATGTGGCTGTTCATGGCGCCGTCCTTTCAGCCCTCACCATCCGTAAAAGCGTGGCCACGCCGGTCCAGCGCCCAGCGCGCCCCCCGAGCCTGTAACGACCGTGTGGTACTCGGGGAATTGCGCGCCGGTGGCGCAGGCGTGGTTGGGCAGGATGCGCAGTTGTGTGCCGATGGGGAAACGCGTACTGATGTCTTCGCTGGACTTGGTACCTATGCTGCTAAGGATGCCATGTTCCTGGTTGGCACCGGAGAGCTTGTAGCCTTCCAGCGGCTGACCGTTAGCGTCGCAGACTTGGCCGTAGCCGTAGTCGTGTGACTGTTTTTGGGTCCCGCGGTCCCGGCTCATAGCCATCCAGCCGGCATCCACGATCGCCCAGTTTTTGTCTTTTTGGTGACCTATTACGGTGGTGAGCACGCTGAGTGCAATGTCGTCTAGGCTACAGACCCCAACATTTGCCATCACGAGGTCAAAAAACACATACACCCCAGCGCGCACCTCTGTGACGCCTTCCAGCTGCAGGGCTGAAAGAGCAGTCGGCGTGGAGCCAACGCTGACATTCGGGCAGGGCAGCCCTGCACAGCGCAGACGTGTGGCGGCAAGCACGCACAAGCTGCGCTCCTGTTCGGCCATGGCCTGCAGGGAGTCGGCTGTGCTCAGTTCGTAGCTGGAGCCTGCGTGGGTCATCACTCCGCCGAGGTTGACTTTGCCCTGCTGCAGGAGGCGGCCAATGGTGAGCAGGTCGTCGCTGGCGGGTTTCACACCGGAACGGTGGCCGTCGGTGTCGATCTCTATCCAGACTTCGAACGGTGTGTCGTTGGCTTGTGAGTATGCCAAGATGGCGGAGGCCGAGCTGGTGCTGTCGGCAATTATTTTTAGCGCGCAACCTTTGTCGATAAGTGCCGCGGCCTGCTTGAGCTTGGGCGCGACCATGCCGACGGCGTATAGGATGTCGGTAAAGTCGGCGGCAAGAAACTGCTCGGCCTCTTTCAGTGTTGATACGGTGATGCCGCGTGCGCCGGCATCAATCTGCGCGCGGGCGACTTCGATGCACTTGGTAGTTTTTACGTGGGGGCGAAACGAGACTCCGAGCGCCGTCATACGCTGCTGCATGCGCTGTATGTTGCGGTGCATGCGCGCGATGTCGATCAGTGCGGCGGGCGTGGTGAGGTCTTGCAGGTCCATGGCTGGTCTATTTCAATCAATGTGTTTGCTGCATGCCTTGAGTGCGGGAACGTCGCATCGCAGGCCGCGAGGATGAAGGTCGCGACGTGGCCCAACGTAGCCCTGTCGGCAATGGGCAGGTCGACACCGGCGGCGTCTAGTAATTTATCCCAGATGGCCAGCATATTTTTGTACGCCCTTGGGCGCGAAGGTTACGATTCCACAGGTGCTCGCCGACATCGCTGGGCAACTGATTGGCGGCTGGCCTGAAAGTCCGCCTAACCCTTTAGTAGTCTTATCATCGGCCATCTGTGACAGGTCGATAGTGGTCGGGACACACATGAAGTCGATCTGCATGCCGATGGGGTTGTTCATGGCAGGGCAACGCCGCAGTAAGGGGCGTGGGTGATGTCGATTTTGACAGCCGTGAGCATTTTCATGCGGACGAAATGCGGGTCGGAGCCGGCGCCAGCCCTGCCGCCGCCGAAATGAAAGCCTCAAATAGCCTGGTCGCAGCCGCGTCGCCGGTGACAGCAAGATCTTCTGGATGCCACTGCACACCGATCGCAAATGGGTGATCCGTCCATTCAATTGCTTCAATCACTCCGTCATCTGAAATGGCGGAGGACAAAGTGCGAAGACCGGGTACCCGAACCGATTGATGGTGTCGGCTGTTCACATTTAGCCGAGTCTCGCCAACGATCGCTGACAAGTGCGAACCTGAAACAACATGAACTGAATGTGCCAAATGGTCAGGGGGTTCCGACCACATAGCATGCCTTTCAGTGCTGGGAAATTCCGAGGGAAGATCCAGGACTATGTTTCCGCCCCGGATGGCAGCCATCCATTGCATTCCGCGGCAGACTCCCAAAACAGGTGTCTGCATCTGATCTGCTAGTCGCATTAAAGTAAACTCGAACTGATCCCGAACAGGGTCGGTTTTTCGTAGCAATTTGGGATCGTGGCAGAGCTGACCGGAGAAACGCGGGTCGAAATCCCCCCCGCCTGTGAATAAAAGTCCATCACAGCCTGACGCATAGGCTTGAACAGTTTCTATGAGGTGCGGCAAGACAACGGGTGCGCCACCCGCACGTGATACAGCGGCTAGGTAGGCGGATCGGCAAATCGTTGTGCGCTCGTCCGTCGAGCTTCCCGCCACTATCCCGATGACCGGAAGCTTACGCGCCACGACTAAGAGCGCCGTGGGCCGCAGACGTGATGACGGGATCATCAAGCGCCAACTTTTCGATCGGCCAATGGCAGACAATCTTGTGCCCTTTGGAGATGTGCTGTTGAGGCGGTCGCTCTTCGTCGCAAATTGATCCGAACTTTTTGTGGCAACGGCTTGCTAACGGACAGCCAACTCCCGAGCTGTCGGTAGCACCCTCATTCAATCGAACTCGCCTTTGTCTCACTGAAATATCCACAATGGGTATGGCAGAAAGAAGAGCCTCAGTGTATGGGTGGTATGGTGGCGAGAGAATGTCCTGAGGTGTGCCGATCTCGCACAGTTCACCGCCATACATGACAGCGATACGATCAGCAAAAAATAGAACCAAGGACAGGTCATGCGAGATAAAAAGATATGAACAACCAGTGTGCTGCTGCAAGTCTATCAAAACGTTGACGATCGCAGCTTGCACCGATACATCGAGCGCCGAGAGCGGCTCGTCCAATATCACAACTTCTGGCGCCGCAGCGAAGGTGCGGGCAATCCCAACCCTCTGCTTCTGCCCCCCCGAAAGTTGGTGAGGGAATCGGCTAACAACATCCGCTTGAAGCTGTACGGATGAAAGTAACTGCGTTACGCGTTCGTTCAAAGTGGTCTTACTCGCTTTAGCTAGCACGAGAGGCCGAGCAACAGTTTTCCCAATCTTCCACTGGGGATTGAGGCTGCCGTCGGGATTTTGAAAAACCATCTGTAGTCGGCGTTTTGTGTTCACTTCCCGCTTTCGAACAGACGCAGGCAGTACTTTTCCGTGAAGCTGGATCGAGCCAGATGTCAGCTCTGCGAGGCCGACGACGGCACGCGCCAGTGTCGTCTTTCCGGAGCCGCTTTCGCCGATGAGCGCGAGTGTTTCGCCGTGCTGCAGCCCCAAGCTCACATCCCGAACTGCAACAAGCGGTCGCCCCCGGCCAACAAGGCGCGAGAGAAGCCCTTTGGAAGCACCGTACTCGCATCTCACATCGACAAGAGAAAGTACCTCACCAGAATGGACTTCCTTGCTTCGCTGGTACACACCGGATCCGGGTGCCACTCTAATCGGTTCGTGTGCCCGCCAGCATGCTGATGTCCCCGAAGAAGTTTGCACTACCGGAGGTAAAGTCTCCACGCACTTATCCGTCACCATCGCGCAGCGGCTGGCGTAAATACACCCACTCGGGACACTCGTGAGATTGGGTAAAGAACCATCAATTGCCGCAAGACGGCTATTGAATTTCGTCGCACCAATTTTGGGAATGCATGCTAGAAGTGCAGCCGTGTATGGGTGTTGCGGCTCAGCAAGGACGGTATCAACGTTACCGGTTTCCACAATTTGCCCGGAGTACATCACTGCAACCTTAGAACACAGTTTCGCCACCACTCCTAGATTGTGCGTGATGTATAGGACACTGACCCGTGTGCGTTTTGCCATGTCAGCAATGAGGTCTAGGATACGTGCTTCAGTCGTAACATCAAGACCAGTAGTTGGCTCATCCATTATGAGAAGTGTGGGGTCGCAGGCGAATGCCATTGCGATTGCAATCCTCTGCTGCTGGCCACCTGAGAGTTGGTGAGGATAGCGGCGTCCAAGCTGCTGCGGATCGGGAAGTCTCACATTGGCCAACAACTCTACAACCCGCCGGTCTATCTCGGCTGATGAAAGATTTGGCATGTGCGTACGGAAAACTTCAGCGATCTGATCACCAACTGGCCTTGTAGGATTAAGTGCAGTGGCGGGCTCCTGCGGCACCAACGCAATACGTGCCCCCAAAAGCGATCTGAGGTGCTCTCGACTCAATTTCGACAGGTCGGTGCCTTCAAACAATACGCGTCCACCAGAGATGAAGCCATTCGCCTCGAGTCCGCCCAGAACTGCATACGCAACCGTACTCTTTCCTGAACCACTCTCCCCCACAAGTCCCAGCACCTCACCAGGATGGAGTTCGAGAGATACACTCCTAACCGCTTGAACTACGGCTTCCTCAAGACGGTAAGAAACAAATAGATCGTCCAATTTCAATGTTGGACTTGCATGGGTGCCCAGGCGCGCAATAATTTCAGTCATGGCTCTTTTTTGCGACAAGGACTTCTCGCAGACCGTCGCCGAGCATGTTAATTCCCAATATGAGCAATGTTATTGCAATCGCTGGGACGAGAACAACCCACGGCGCTGAGAGCAACAAGCTCTTTTCCTTGCCGATCATTAGTCCCCATTCAGGTGTAGGTGGCTGTGCGCCCAAACCCAGATAGCTCAAAGAGACCGAAACCAGGACGGCGTAACTCAGCCTGATACATGTTTCGACGATTAAAGGAGGAAAAATGTTCGGGAAAATCTCGCGAAACAACACGTGCGTATCTGACTCGCCTCGCAGGATCGCCGCCTCGATGAAAGCCGCACCGCGCAACGAGAGCACTGCACTTCGCACGACACGTGCGATCTTTGGCGTAAAAACGATGCCCACGCTGAGGATGGTGTTCAGTGTTCCGCCACCGAGAACCGCGACTACCAGCAGTGCCAAAAGGAGGCTTGGAAACGCCATCACGATGTCCATGGTTCGCATTAGCGCGCCGTCGACCAATCCGCCTCTGTAACCGGAAATGAGGCCGATCACCAGCCCGAGGACAAGTGACAGTGCAACGCTCCCCACTGCGATCACCATCGTTTCACGCGCGCCAGCCATCAGGCGGCTCAGCATGTCACGCCCGTATCGATCCGTACCGAGCCAGTGCTCAGGTGAGGGAGGCGATAACCTTGCCGACATATTAAATTGTTCAATGTCATAGGGCGCGAGCCAATGACCGATGGCTGCAAGTAACAGAAAGATACCTACCACTATGGAACCAACCAGCAACGAGCCGGGTACATTTCGTAAAATTCGCAAGGAGTGGATTCGCATCGTCAGTTCCGTAGCCGTGGATTCAGGGCCATATACGCGATGTCCGCCAATAGATTGGCGGTGCAATACGCGGCGGCTGTTACAAAGACAGTCGCTTGGATGAGGGGAAGATCGCGCTGTTCAATAGCGAACAAGAGCAGGCTACCAATTCCTGGGTAGTTGAAAACCTGCTCAACCACGACTACGCCCCCGATCAACCATCCGATGTTGAAGGCAATTACGGTGACAGTCGGCAAAAGGCTGTTCCTGAGTGCGTGATTTAACACCACTTGGCGCTCAGGCAAGCCTTTGAGCCGCGCCATTCGAACATACGGTGACTTAAGAGTTTCGATCATGCTAGCCCGCACCATCCGTCCGATATAAGCGAGTGACTCGGTTGTCAGCGTTAACACAGGTAGCGCCAGAATGAGGAACAAATGGGTTGCCCCGGACCCTTGAATAAGCCCGCTCGACGACGGAAACCATTGAAGGTAGCCTGAGAACACTACAATCAAAATCGGGCCGAGAACAAATGCAGGTACGGACACCCCGACGAGTGTGACGGCGGAGATTCCGTGATCTATGGGGCGGCCTTTGCGCACAGCTCCCCACACGCCAAGACCTAGACTGAGGGGAATACTTATGAGAGCGGCAGGAATGGCCAGCAACAGCGTATTTGCCAGCCGGTCAAAGAGAATGGGCGTGATCGGAACGGATAAAGCGAGGCTATTTCCAAGGTCGCCTCTCACCGCCATCTGTAGCCAGTCAGCGTACTGGACATACCAAGGCTGATCGATTCCGAGTCTAGTGCGCAGTGCCGCAAGGGTGGCACCCGATCGTTCCGACCAGGCCCCGAGAATCTGCTCTGCAGCGTCGCCAGGCAGCAGAGACATGATCGCTGAAATAGCTATTGAAACTGCCAGCAGCGTTGCGAGGAGCAGGATTAGGCGCCCGACGAGATAGTAGAAAACTTTCACCTTCGCGTTACTCGATATAAACGTACCGCAAATCAACGAACTGGCTAGGGTGCATTAAGTAATTTTTGACGTTCTTTCTGGTAGCGGCAATGTGATTCAGGAAATAAGGCACAATTTCGGTGCCGTCGGTCCAGAAGATTTCCTGAGCGCGGCCATAGAACTGCTTTTTCTTCACTGGGTCAAGCTCTGCTTCCGCCTTTGCAAGTAACCCGTCAACCACGGAATTCGAGTAGCGGCCATAATTCCAGCTCGACTCCGAGCCGACAAAGAGGCCCATGGGGTCACCGTAAGCGCGACCGCTCCAACTTACGTGCACGATTGCATTTTCACGTGGCTGCCGAGCGAATTCGCTAAACAGTCGCGCTATTTCAACGCTTTCGATTTTCACACGTATGCCAGCCAAGGCAGCAGATTGCCGATAGGCGACTGCTGCTTCCTCGAGACCTGGTCGGCCGTTGGAGGTGTAGAGTGTGATATCCAGTCCATCTTTGAATCCCGCTTCCACAAGCAATGCGCGAGCTCTCTTTGGGTCGTATACGCGCTGCTTCAAGCCCTTGTTGAAGTACGGGGAGATGGGTGATACCGGAGTGTCATTACCGATCGAACCGTACCCGTTTGCGGCTAGTTCCAACATAATTGGACGATTCGCCGCAAGACGAAGTGCTTCACGGACTTTCACATCGTTAGTGGGTTTCTTATCGGCGAACATTGTTATGGTGTGGAAGCCGGAAGCGGGGACTTCCAATACCGAAAGAGTCCTTTTTCTTTTCAGAAGTAACGCGAGCTCCTGCGAAACCGTCATCATCACGTCGATCTCTCCGCGCTCGAGAGCAGTCATCTGCGCCGCAATATCCTTGATATACACCTGTCGAATCTCAGCGATTTTTGGCAGACCAGGTTCAAAATAATTGGGGTTGCGCTGGAGCACTGCTCTTTGACCTTGCACGTACTCAACCAGTTTAAAGGGGCCAGTACCGATCGGTGCCGAAGCAATTTGTGGAATGTTTTCCTTGGCGACGATGCGACCGTGTGGGCCGGACAGGAGAATAGGAATGTCCCCCGATGGCCGCGAGAGCTCAATGAGGATCGTATCAGGCCCCTGAACCTTTACTGCAATTATTGGACCACGCAGCTTGCCGCCTTGACTGGCCGTCTTAGGGTCCAAGATGCGATCCAGCGAAAACTTCACATCGTCGGCTGTAAGTTCCCGGCCGTTGTGAAACCTTACCCCTTTGACCAGTTCAAACGTCCAGGTGGTGCCAATCTTGTTCGCCTTCCAGGATGACGCGAGCTGTGGGCGGAGAACTAGCTTTTC
>Ga0105048_10008134_pt1 | contig 16805 bp, 14 predicted proteins | sample MAT05_FD_78382 | JGI IMG/M metagenome (GOLD analysis project Ga0105048, IMG submission 78382) | Freshwater microbial communities from Lake Fryxell liftoff mats and glacier meltwater in Antarctica - MAT-05 | ecosystem: Environmental > Aquatic > Freshwater > Ice > Liftoff microbial mat | place...
GGCGGGGGTGTTCGACCAGCCGATGAACGCCTTCTGCGCAGCCTTGCACGCCTCCTCCACCTCCGCGGGCGTCGAGGACGGCGCGGTGCCGACGAGGTCGGACTGATCGCACGCGGAGCGCGCCTCGAAGCGGCTCTTGCTGTCGCGGTCTGCGCCACCGATCAGGTTCTTGACCACGACGGTCGGAGGGAATGCGCCGTTCGGTTGGGTGACGAGTGCCATGGCGGCGCCATAACACGCGCGAACCGACATTCCCACGCCCGTTCACTCGGGCAAATCCACGGCCGGCTCCACCCGATGGGCATGAATCTGAACAAGATCCTGACCACCCTCACCCTCGGCGCGGCCCTCGCGGCCTGCGGCGGCGAGCCCTACGCGGGCGGCGGCGACGACGTGGACTCGAGCGGCGACGCCATCACCGCGGTGACGTTCAGCGCCATGCAGTGCAACGACGTCTTCGCGTTCATGAACGCGAACGAGCCGACCCTGCCGCTCCTTTCCGCGAACTTCACGATGGTCAACGCGGCGAACGTGGGCTTCGCAGAGGTCGGCATCACCGCGGGCCCGAACCAGCTCGATGCCGGTTCCGACGGCTACGGGCGCACGCCGAAGGGCAGCGCGGACGTGGTGCTCTCGTTCCGGAAGCGCTTCCAGAACATCGGCGGACGCAACATGCAGGTGAACTCGCAGCTCAGCCTCGGGATGTACGACGTGCGCACCGCGCAGACGCAGTTCGAGGCGGTCGTCGTGCCGACCGCGTGCGTGGTGAACGACTTCAGCGCGACGATCCGCGGCGTGTCGGCGAACGGGACCGAGATGACGGTCGTCCTCTTCCGCCGCGGCATCGGCGGCTGAGGACATCGAGGATTCTATGCGGTCTGCTCGTCGGGTCCAGAGCGGGTCTTCTTTCCCGCGCGCGAAATGGCCCGCTCGCTGACCGGCGGCGCATCGATGTCGTAGCTGCGCATCTTGCGGTACATCGTGGCGCGGCCGACCCCCAGCATCTCGGCGGCACGCGACACGCAGCCGCCCGCCTTCTCCAGCGCGAAGCGGAAGATCTCGGCCTCGTAGTCGTCGTAGCGCTGGACCTCGCCCTCGGCGTCGGTGCGCGGCGACCAGCCCCGGGCCGATGCCTGCGGGGCCGCCTGCACGGCGGAGGCACCGCGCGGTCCACGGAAGTCCTCGACGCGAACCTGGCCGTTCCGGGCGAGCGCGACGGCGCGCATCACCGCGGCGTTCAGCTCGCGCAGGTTGCCCGGCCAGCTTTGCCCCGACAGCTCGTTCAGGAGCTCGGGCGACAGCTCGACCTTCGGCTCATGGCTCGTCGCGGCAGCCTGGGCGGCCATCGAGCGCGCCATCTCGGCGATGTCGGCGCGGCGATCGCGGAGCGACGGCACCACCAGCGTGAGCGGCGAGAGTCGGCGGGCGAGCTCCTCGTTGACCGCGCCCGCCTCGACCAGCTCGGAGAGATCGCGCTCGGCGGCGACCACCAGGCGGGGGCAGGTCACCGGCTGGCCGCTCGTGCGGGCGGCGTTCAGATCGGCGAGGACGCGCGCGAGGCGAGTCTGGCCGTTGAAGCCGAGGGACACGATCGACTCGATGAACAGCACGCCATCCTGAGCCTGGGCAAAGGCGCTCGGGCGCCCGCTCGTGCCGAACAGCGCGGCCTCGGTGGCGGCCGGCTCGTCGTGCGCGGGCACGACCACGAACGGCTTGTTGGCGCGGGGACCCTTGGCGTGCAGGCGGCGGGCGACGGTGCCCTTGCCGACGCCGGCCTCACCGAGGATCAGGACGGGCATCTCGACGTCGGCGAGGCGCTCGACGCGATCGATGACGTGGCGCATCGCGGTGCTCTCGTGCACCAGCGCGTAGCCGCTGTCGGCGGCGACCAGGCCGCGCTGCAGCTTGCCGACGTCGCTCGCCAGCTCGCCGCGCTCGACGGCGTTCATCACGGCGTCGCGGAGGCGGTTGTGATCGGCGGGCTTGGTCAGCACGTCGCGGGCGCCGAGGCGCATGACCTCGACGATGCGCGCGACGTCGGCGCGATCGGTCACGCAGACCAGCGAGGGACGGGGCGCAGCGTCGCTCATCACGGCGCGCACGAGCTGCACCGCATCGACGTCGTCGAGATCGAGATCGACCACGACGCCGTCCGGCATCCAGTGGCCGAGCTCGGCCAGGCCGGCGCGACCCGAGGCCGCCTCCAGCACCTGGAAGCCAGCGGCGCTCAGGACCTGCGCCGCGCTGCGGCGGAAGCTGGGGTCCTGGTCGATGATGAGGATGCGGCGAGCGAGTGCCATCACGAAGAATGCATCGGTGACTCTGGAAAAAACTGGAGAGCTAAAATGTTGATTTATTTGGGTGATATAGCCACCGCGGAGGTAGTCAAGCCAGGGCGGTGGTGAGGGCCTTTTCGAGCCGAGTGAGCGCCTCGTCGCAGTCCTGGGTCGTGATATCGAGCGCCGGCCGCAGGCGCACCGACCGATCCCCACACGGGAGCACCAGGAACAGCTCGTCTTTGCAGCGGTCGATGATCTTGTCGCGCATCGCCGTGTCCGGCGCGTCGAACGCGATGAGCAGGCCCCGCCCGCGCGCCGCCGACAGCCGTGGCGCGTGCTTGTTCACCAGCCGATCGACGCCCTTCATCAGGTAGGCGCCCTGGGTCCGCGCGTTGGCCAGCAGGTTCTCGGACTGGATGATCTCGAGGTAGCGAGCGCAGCGGGTGTAGTCGACCAGGTTGCCGCCGAACGTGCTCGAGATGCGCGACTTCACCTTGAAGACGCTGTCGACCTCGTCGAGCCGCTTGCCGGCCATCATCCCGCCGGTCTGCGCCTTCTTGGCGAACGCGACGAGATCGGGGCGAACGTCGATCTGCTCGTACATCCACATGGTGCCGGTGCCGCCCATGCCGGTCTGCACCTCGTCGAACACCAGCAGCGCCTCGCGGTCGTCGCAGATCTTGCGCAGCGCGCGCAGGAACTCGGGGCGGAAGTGGCGATCGCCGCCCTCGGCCTGGATCGGCTCGATGATGATGCAGGCGATGTCCTCGCCGTTCTTGACCCACGACCGATCGATCTCCGCCAGCGCGGCGTTCTCGACCTGGATGGTGGCCGCGAGCGACTGGGCGTCGATCGGGAAGCGCAGCGCCGGGCTCGGCACGCGCGGCCAGTCGAACTTCGGGAAGTACATCGTCTTGCGCGGGTCGTGGGTGTTGGTGAGCGACAGCGTGTAGCCGCTGCGCCCGTGGAAGGCGTGGGTGAAGTGCAGGACGCGCCCGGGCTTGGGCTCCTTGCCCGCGGCGAGGTTCTTTCGCGCCTTCCAGTCGAACGCGGCCTTGAGCGCGTTCTCGACGCCGAGGGCGCCGCCGTCGACGAAGAACGCGTGGGTCATGCCCGGCCCGAGGGCGATCTTCTCGAAGCGATCGGCGAACTCGGCGTACAGCGTCGTGTACATGTCGCAGTTCGAGGGCTTGGCGCGGGCCGCGAGCAGCAGCTTGTGGAGGTAGTCGGGCTCGCGCAGCTTGGGGTGGTTGAAGCCGACCGGGCGCGACGCATAGAACGTGAAGAAGTCGAGGTACTTCTTCCCGGTGAGCGCGTCCGAGATCCACTGCCCGTGGCTCTTCTCGAGGTCGAGGACCAGCGAATAGCCCTCGACCAGCATCGTGCGGGCCAGTGTCGAGTGGACCTCCTTCGGCTCGATCGTCATCCGGATGACTTATCGCCAAATCAGTCGTGATTCCAGCGCGGTGTTTCAGTACGCTGTCCCGACATGTCCAAGAAGGACACCTTTCACTCGCCCTTCGCCGAGGTGGGCAAGGCCCTCAAAAAGAAGCTCGAGGCCGATGAAGCCGCGGCCGCAGCGGCCAAGAAGCCCCCGCCGCCCAAGCCCAAGGCGAAGGTCGAAGAGGACGACGGGCGCACGTTCGCCGAGATGATGGGCAGCGCGCCCATCCGCCAGGATCCGCGCGGAAAAAACGCCTCGAAGGTCGAGGCCCCGCCCAGCCGGGGCGCGAGCGACGAGGCCGAGGCCTGGGTCGACTTCGCGAGCCTGGTCGAGGGCCAGGGCGGCTTCGACTTCGAGGGCTCGGACGAGATCGTGGAGGGGGCCATCGCTGGCCTCGACAAGCGGATCCTGCGCAGCCTCCGCCGCGGTGACTATCCGATCGGGGCCCGCCTCGACCTGCACGGGATGACCCGCGAGGTCGCCCGGGAGGCGGTCGAGAGCTTCGTGGCCGAGGGCCGCCGCCGGCAGCACCGCGCCGTCCTCATCATCCACGGAAAGGGGCTGAGCTCGGAGTCGAACATCCCCGTCCTCAAGCAGGCGATGAAGAGCTGGCTCGAGCGCGGCAAGGTCGGGAAACACATCCTCGCGTTCTCGACTGCGCGCCCCCAGGATGGCGGCGCCGGGGCCGTGGTGCTGCTCCTGCGACGCTGAGCTATGCAAGCCCAAAGGCGAGGATCAGGCTCCGCATGTCCGAGCCGACGGCGCGCAGTGAGCCGTAGGCGAACGAAGTGATAAGAATGGACGAGCGACATCCTCTACTGGTCCCCGGGCGCCGGGCGACGTTCTTCGAGTCGCTGCGCTACGCGCTCAACGGCGTGTTGCGGACGCTGTGCACGCAGCGGAACATGAAGATCCACTGGATCTCGGGCACCGCGGTGATGCTGGTCGGCATGGCTCTGGCGCTCGATCTGTCGTCGCGGGCGAGCGTGATGTTCTGCGTCGGCCTGGTGGTGTGCATGGAGGTGCTGAACACCGCGCTCGAGGCGTTCGTCGATCTGCACGTCAAGCAGTACGCGCACACCGCGATGGTCGCGAAGGACGCGGCGGCGGGCGCGGTGCTGATCCTCGCGGTCGCGTCGGTGGTGGTGTTCTCGGACATCCTGTTCCACCGCTGGTCGATCGTCGCGTCGGGCGGGCCGGCGGTGGTGCGCACGGTGATATTCGGCGTTCCGCTCCTCATCTTCATGGGGCTCGGCCTGTGGCTGCCGCGCAAGCCGGTGATCCTGGTGATCCTCGGCGCGATCACCATGGGCCTGGTCGCGTTCCTGGCGATCGAGTCGCGCGACGAGGTGTTCAGCGCGGGCGCGTCGGCGTTCGTGCTGTCGGCGTTCTACGCGCGCTGGATCGAGCCAAAGCTGGTGATCAGCGGCTCGACGCCCGCATCGCCATTGCCAGGCCCGTGATCGCGGAGATCGTTCCCAGCACCGGATCGAGCACATGGAACGTCGCGAGCGGCACCACCGCGAGCATCGGCAGGACCGCGCCGAACAGGCCGGCCCACCGCGCGCGCTGCCGGGTGCCCCGCGTCTGCGCCATCACCCGCGGGAGGTGATCGAGGCTTGGAATGAAGCACGTGATCGGCGCTCCCAGCGTCACGCTCGGCCTCGGCTCGACCGCCTCCACCACCAGGCCCGCGCTCGGAGCGGGTGATCCGGCCGCCACCAGCGACGCATCGCGCGCGCCGAGCGGCGGGCCATCGCGGGCGATCTGCGCCGACTCCGCCAGCGTCGAGGCCACGCCGTCCCCCGCGCCCGGCATCACCGACGCCTGGAGCGCGCGCGCCGCCTTTGCCACGTCGGGCTCGACCAGGAGCTGGATCCCGATGCCGCCGATCACCTCGTCGCCGGTCTTCGCCAGGAGCCAGGTGACCGCCGATCGCTCCTCGAGGAACTGCAAGCTGGCCTGCAATTCGCGCGGGATCTGCACCCTCGCCTCCTCGGTCACCGCGCGGATCGGGCCCAGGCACCAGCGCTCGCCGGAGACCGTGCCGTGCCAGGTCCCGTTGCTGCGGCGCACTGCGGCCGCGACGCGGTGGCGGAGGCCGCGCGGAGAGATCTCGGCGCGCACCGCCCGCACCTCGGGGCCCTCGGCGCCCTCGAGCAGCGCCGCGGCGACGGGCAACATCGGATCGACCTCCCCGACGAAGTCGACCGAGCCGCCCGAGGCCAGCAGGCGCGGATCGACCTGCCAGCGGCCGACGCACGACAGATCGATCATCGCGCGCGGGGTCGCGGGGATGATACCGCGGCGGACCGCGCGGCTGACGGCGCGGGCGAGGGCGCGGCGGTGGGTGACCAGCGGCGCTCCGCTCGCGACCGCGAGCAGCGCACCCGCGGCGCCAGGGAGGATCACGCCGAGGCCCCAGGCGCGCGAGGCGTAGGCGACGGCGATGGCGCCGATCAGCACGATCAGCGCGAGCACGACGCTGGTCGCACCACCACCCGCCGCCTCGCCCTGGTGCGCGACGCGCTCGAGGAGATCGGCGGTGTGGCGCTGGGTGCGCTGGATCAGGCTCTCCGAGAAGGGCGCGCGGGCCGCGATGACCAGCATCTCGACGTCGGTCGTGGTGCCGGCGAGGACCGGGTCGCCGCTCGCCTTGGCGATGGGCGCGTCCGATCGGGTAAGCGCGCGCTCGTCGGCGAAGCCTTCGCCCGACACGATCGTGCCGTCCACCGGGAGCGTGTGGGACCTCGCGACCTCCACCCGATCGCCGGCCTGGATGGCCCGCGCCGGGCGCATGGTCGGACTGGTCTCGGCGCCGTGGGTGACGGCGTAGCGGTGCGCCGGATCGAGCGGTGGCGCGGCGTGGAGGTACGCGCTGGAGGCCAGCGCCCAGCGGACGAACGCGGCGATGACGGTCGCGCCACCGGCGGCCGAGACCGCGGCGGGGAGCAGCGCCGCCGCAAAGCCGGGGTCGAGCCCGCCGATGATCAGCATCGCCACCCCGAGCGCGCTCGCGAGTGGTGCGACACCGATCGACAGCCACTGCCCTGGGCGCGGTCGCGCGAGGACGAGCGCCCCGATCGCCGACACCACCAGCGCGCAGGCGACCGAGATCAGCTCGATCTTCCAGCCTTCGGGCGGCACCAGGCGGCCGAGCGCGCCGGCCAGGACCACCACCGCGCCGACCACCAGCGCGAAGAGCGCGCGGGTCCGATCGCGCGCGCGGAGCGGCTTCTCCACCCGGTCGACGAACCATGGGCGGACATGGACGGCAAGTTGGCTTCCCGCCCGGCCGATGGCATTCTCCCTGGCCGGACCCGCGATAAATATGCACGAAGGGGGAGACGACCCGCCGCGCGCTCGGCCCTCGAAGCCGAGCGTCGAGGACGAGTTCGGCGACGCGACCGAGATCCAGCCGAGCCAGCCTTCCGGTGCCTCGTCGGGCCCCTCCGTCTCGGGCGGCCCTTCATCGAAGCCGCGGCACGACTCGGTCTCCGAGCGCGCCGCCAAGCGCAAGGAGAAGGACCCGCGCGTCGGGCAGGTGCTGCTCGGCCGCTATCGCCTCGAAAAGCCGATCGCCAAGGGCGGGATGGGCCGCGTGTATCTCGCGACGCAGCTCCAGCTCGGCCGCTCGGTGGCAGTGAAGATCCTCAACGCCGAGTTCAAGGAGACCGACCCGCAGTTCGTGAAGCGCTTCTCGGTCGAGGCATCGATCAGCGCGAAGCTCTCGCATCCCAACGTCGTCACCGTGCACGACTACGGCGAGGCCGAGACCGGCGAGCTGTTCATGGCGATGGAGCTCCTGCGCGGCAAGACGCTCTCGCAGGTCATCCAGAAGGAGGCGCCGTTTGCGCCCGCGCGCACCATCCACATCGCGCTGCAGATCGCACGAGCGCTGCGCGACGCGCACGCGATGGGCATCATCCATCGGGATCTCAAGCCTGGGAACGTGATGCTGATCGAGGCCGGAGACGACTCCGACTTCGTGAAGGTGCTCGACTTCGGTCTGGTCAAGCTGTTCATCCCCGAGGGTCAGGCGGTCGGCCTGCCGGAGAAGGACGAGGAAGATCTCACGCGCGCGGGCACGCTGCTCGGCTCGCCGCGCTACATGTCGCCCGAGCAGATCCGCGGCCTCACGCTCGATCCGCGCACCGACATCTACTCGTTCGGCATCATGCTCTTCCAGATGGCGGCAGGACGGCCGCCGTTCACCGGGTCGGGCAGCGTCGATCTCATCTACAAGCACATCCACGAGCCCCCGCCTCGCGTCGGCGAGGTTGCGAACGTCGACTGTCCGCCCGAGCTGGAGACGCTGATCGCGCGCTGCCTGGAGAAGGATCGCGACAAGCGCTACGCGTCGATGGGCGATCTGATCGCGGCGCTGAAGGAGGCGCGGCAGTCGATCACCGGCATCATCGTGCGCCCCGGTGGCGACACCGGGCCGCTCGCGAGCAACGTCGATCGGCCCCCCGCGTCGTCGGAGCGATCGATACCCCCTTCGTACGAGCGATCCGATCGAGCCAGTCTGACGCCCAGCGAGCGACCGCGCCCGCCCGATCGTTCGCCGCGCTCTCCCGACGAGCCCACGCGCAGCGGGCCGCTGGCGTCGGTGCGCGAGGCCGCGTTCCTCGACGTCGCCAGCCAGGACGCCTCGCGATCGGTGGCGATGCCGCGCCCGCGGCGCTGGCCGCTGTATCTCGGGCTCACCGGCGTGTTCGCGGGCGCCGCGCTGTTCGCCGCGCTCACGTTCGCGCCGAAGACCCGACCGCCGGAGGCGTTGCCGGAGCCGGTGGTGCTCGCGCCGATCGCCGAGGCGCGCACGATCGAGCTCGAGTTCCGCTCCGATCCGAGCGGCGCGACGATCAAGGACGACGGTAAGGTGATCGGCGTGACCCCGTTCTCTTCGAAGCTCCCCGCGCTCCCGGACGGCGCGCCGAAGATCTTCACGGCCGAGCTCCCGGGCTATCTCGAGGCGAAGACCGAGCAGCGCCTCGACAGCTCGCGCGTCGTGATGCTGATCCTCACCCAGGAGCCGGCGCCGGTCGTGGAAGTGGTCGACGACGAGGTGGCCGAGGAGCCCGCGCCCTCCCCCACCAAGCGGCGCACGATCGCCGGGCGCAAGACCTCGAAGCGCAAGACGGAGCCGACGGAGTCGGCCGAGCCCGACGACAAGAAGCCGGCGCGCTACCGGAACAATCCGTACTGATCAATGACGGCTCGCTCGGTCCTCATCGCGTCGATCGCGGTCATCGCGATGGCCGGCCCTGCGTGGGGTGACGCGCGCACGCAAGCGCGAAAGGCCTTCCAGGAGGGGCTCGCGCTGATCGATCGCGGGGAGTACGACGCCGCGATCGCCGCGTTCGAGGCGGCCAACGCGGCGATCCCGCACCCCGACGTGCAGTACAACCTGGCGTACGCGTGCGTCGACGCCGGGCGCTTCGAAGAGGCGGTGAAGTGGTTCGAGATCTACCTCTCGCAGGTGAAGTCGCCGCCGGACGAGGCCGAGATCCGGCAGACCATGGCGCGGCTTCGATCGGTGATCGCCGCGCAGCCGCGCGAACCCGACGTGGAGGTCGACACCACCGAGCCGCCGCCCACGAATTCGTCGCTGGCGGCCGATGCGACGCGCCTCCGCGAGCTGGCGCGCGCGATCTACGCGATCTCGAAGGAGCGCGCCGACGAGCTCGAGGCGATCGCGCGGCGCATCGCCTCGGCCCCCCCGCCAGCCGTCGCGCCCACGCCCTCCGCAGCGCCGTCCCCTGCCCCGTTGCCGCCGCCCGATCTTCCGAAGGCCGATGATCGGCCGGTCCGCACCGTCGAGGAGTACCAGGAACAGGACGTCGTCACCGCCGCCACCCGCCGCGCCGCGAAGCCCGAGGACGCGCCCGCGGTGGTCTGGGTGATCACGCAGCAAGAGATCCGCGAGCGCGGCTACGAGACGGTGGCCGAGGCGCTGCGCACGGTCGCGGGCCTGCACGTGGTGGACGATCACGTGTTCGTCGATGTCGGCGTGCGCGGGGTCCACGGCGGGCTGCGCGGACAGTCGCGCATCATCAAGGTGCTGATCGACGGCTTCTCGGTCTCGTTCCGCCCCACCAGCGGAAACTTCCTCGGCCTGGAGATGATCCCCATCCGCGCGGTCGATCGCATCGAGCTGGTGCGCGGTCCGGGCTCGGCGCTGTACGGCGCGAACGCGTTCCTCGGCGTCTTGCAGATCATCACCCGCCGTGGCGGCGATATCCGCGGTGGCTCGATCACCGCGCGCGGCGGCGTGTCGACCGGAGTGTACGATCGGCTCGGTGAAGGCACGTCGTATCCTTCGGTCGCCGGCGATCTGATTGCCGGAACGCAGGCCGGGAAGATGTCCGTCTTGATCGGCCTCCAGGCCGCGGGGCTCGATCGATCGGGGCTGCTGTTGCCCTCGTCGTCACCGCTCGGCGCCGCCATCGCGCGCACCGAGGGCGACATCAGCGAGCACGACACGTCCTCGCCGCTCAGCTTGTTCGCTGGGATCGGCTACGATCTCGGCAGCGCCGGCACGCTCACGCTGGAGGGCGGCTGGCAGCGGCTCCACTCGCGCGCGGAGTGGCTCGATTACGGCGCGCTCACCCACTACACGCGGGTCGTGCTCGACAACGTCTGGGCCCGGCTGGCGTGGGAGAAGCCGCTCGGCGAGCACTTCACGCTCGCCAGCAACGTCGCATACGGCTTCGGCGGCCCCGGCGAAGGGCACCGCATCCGTCCGGTGCGCACCGACGCGACGTCACCGGATCCCGCGCGACACCTGATCGAGCGTTACGCTTCGCACTCGGTCGCCGGCAGCGCCGAGATGGCGTGGACCGGACCGCGCCAGCTGGAGATCCGCGGCGGAGCGGACTTCGATCTCGACATCCAGGATCTGCGCAGCGTCGACACCGTCTTCGACACGGCGGCCGGCGCGCGCGGCCCGGGCGACTCGGTTCCTGCGCCCGACGCGACGCTCGGCATCGAGACGCTGGCCAACTTCGGCGCTTACTTGCTCGTCTCGGCGCGGCCGCTCGAGTGGCTCGACATGGTCGCGGGCCTGCGCTTCGATCACCACAACCGCTACGGTGGCGCGCTGAATGGCCGGCTCGGCGCCGTCTTTCGTGTCGGCGGGCCGTTCTACATCAAGGCGCTCTACGGCAGCTCGTTCCGCGCGCCGGCTGCCGATCAGCTCTTCTCCGGCGCCGCGTATCTCGGCGACGCGCTGGGCTGCCTGACCTACGCGCCGTGCGCTTCGTCCGGTCTCGCGCCGCAGATCGCGCACACCGGTGAGCTCGTGCTCGGTGTGGCGCTGCCCGAGCGGCGCCTGAACGCGCAGATCACCGGCTACGTCAGCTTCGTCGATGATCTGATCGTCTCGTTCCCCAACGTCGGCGGCTTCTTCGTGACGTCGAACGCCGGCAGCTACCTCTCGCGCGGCCTCGAGCTCGAGATCAGCACGACGCTGCCCGAGCCGAAGAAGGGCCTGACGATGAAGGGACACCTGTTCGCCTCGGCCGAGGCGACGACCGCCGACATCCCCGTGTCGCAGTTCTCGCCCGCCGAGAGCATCCGCGACGAGTTCCGCGACGCCGCGCTGTTCCCGGAGCTCTCGGGCGGCCTCGGCTTCGACATCGCGTACCTCCCGGCGAAGCTCGGCCTCTATCTCGAGGGCCGCTACGTCGGCCGGCGCAGCCCCTCCGGATCGAACCTCGCGCTCGGCTCGGCGACCTACTCGAGCGGCGAGCTGGCCGATCACTTCGTGCTCGATGCGAACCTCTCGACGCGCGATCTGTCCTGGCTCTCGGGACGCGAGACGGTGATCTCGCTGCGGGTGACCAACCTCATCGGCTCGAACACGGCCGAGGGCGGCTTCCGCGGCTGGGATGTCCCGGGCGCGCCGCGCATGATCTTCCTGCGCTTGATACAAGAGTTTTAGGGCGCGCTATCGTTCGCTCCCGCAACACACTTGTCGGGAAGGACGGCCTCATCACATGGATATTCTCACTTGGTTGATCGTCGGGCTCGTCGCCGGCGTTCTCGCATCGTACGTCATGGGCGGCACGGGCTTTGGCCTCGCCGGTGACATCATCATCGGCATCGTCGGCGCGTTCGTCGGCGGCTGGATCTTCAGCGTGCTCGGCGCTTCGTCGCCGATCGGAGGTCTGGCCGGGACCATCTTCATCGCGTTCATCGGCGCGGTCTTTCTGCTCTTCGTGCTGCGCCTGATCCGTTCGGCCACTGCGCCAAAAGGCTGACTGCATCACTGCACGGCTGTGACACCCGCCAGAACTCGCGCGCAGTAGGGCCTCGGCGCGCTGGCGCATCGCGTGCTCTCCCCAGGCGGGATGAGCCCCAAGGTCGGAACCTCTCCGCCGGTCCTCTTTCCGCCTCCGGTCGGCGAGGTCGCCCCTCCCAAGGCGAAGATCTCGCTCTCGATGCGCGAGCCGGAGCCGGCCAAGCCGACGAGCGGCGACGGCTATGACACCTCGAAGGCCACCACCTTCGGCGGGTCCAGCTCGACAATCCACACTGATGGACGACTGAGCCCGCGGGCACAGCACAAGCAGCTGCCGTCGGATCTGAAGAGCAAGGTCAGCGAGAAGGTCTGGATGGCGCTCCCCGAAGGACAGCGCTCGACGCTCCTCGCCAGCTACCAGGAGTTCAAGCGCGCCGGCGTGTGGGATCAGGTGACGCAGGTGACCGGCGAGAGGGAGAAGCGCGAGGCGCCGACCAAGCTCCCCGGTGGCCACGAGGCCGACGTCGCCGGCAACTCGGGCGCGATCCAGTACAAGATCAAGGACCCCAAGGCCTTCGTGAACAAGCTCGTCCTCGCCAACCCCGAGTTCGGCGTCGACGGCGGCCTGATGGGCGCGATGCACTCCGGACAGATCTCGATCCGCCAGGCCGGGCCACCGACGAGCCTGCATGTCTCGGTCGGCCCCGGAAACTCGATGGACGCGCACATCGATCGCGTGAACCCGGTCGATCAGCCGAAGAACGGCCAGACCCAGATGAACTTCCTGCGCGGCATCCAGCACTGGACCCGCGAGGTGCTGCCCGAGATGATCCGCAAGAACGGCGGCAACGGCGGGCCCGCGGGCGTGATCATCGATCCGCAGCTCAGCGGCGGACGGCGCACCGAGCCCGCCGCCCCCGGCCCGGAGTGGACGCCGAACGGCGGACAGCGCGGCGAGGCGAAGATCATGATCGGCCTCGAATTCCACGGCATCCGCAAGGAGAAGGTGAAGATCGAGAAGGCGCCCTTCGAGGGCTCGCCATCGGTTCCGGACGGGGTGATGGAGAAGGTCAACGCGCGCCTCGACGAGGTGAAGATCAAGTTCCCCGCGCCGCGCAGCGTGGAGAAGGGCACCGAGCCCCTGCCCCGCGAGGTCGCAGCGGCGATCGCTGCGAAGATCCAGGAGGCGGTCGAGAACAAGCAGTCCAACATCCAGCTCGACTTCGGCAACATGTACTCGGGTCTGAAGGGGATGCAGACCCAGATGCTCGGCCAGGTCGGCGAGGTCGCGAAGATCGTGCGCGCCGAGATGGAAAAGGCCGGCGTCGACGTCAGCCGCGTCACCTCGCTCACCGTGACCATGGGTCACTTGGCAGGGAAGCTCCCGACCGAGGGCGGGACACTTTCGCTCGAGTGATAGGATGCGCGGGTGCGGGCCTTCGATCGATCGCTCGGGCTGCTGGTGCGTGCGCTGACCGCGACCGCCGAGCCGATCCAACGGCTGTTCGGCTTCGAGCACGCGCCGCGCGGGCTGCTGCCAGGAGAGCGGGCGGTGCTGTTCGACGCGCTGGGCGACGCGATCGATCTCGACCCCGTGCGCATCGTGCGTTCGCGCTCCCTCGACACGTGGGTGCCCGGCGAGGGGCACGTGGCGCGGGCGATCGGCCAGACCATCTACATGCCCACCGCCGATCTCGCGGCGCCCGACGGCGATCTTTCGGGCGCGACGCTGGTCCACGAGGCCTGCCACGTCGTGCAGTTCCAGCGCGGAGGATCGGCGTACATCGGCGATTCCGTGCGCGCGCAGCTCGGATGCATCGTGCGCGGCCAGTCGCGGAGCGGCGCGTACGACTGGCGGAGCGCGCTCGCCGAGGGACGTCCCTGGGCAGAGCTCGGCGCGGAGCAGCAAGCGGCGCTGATCGAGGACGCCTGGCGATCGCGCTCGATCGATCAGCGCGTGCGCGAGGCGCTGGAAGAGGCGCGCGGCGGGCGCGGCTGGTGCGGGTGCTGAGCGCGAGTTTGATCCTGAACGCGAAATGTTCGACGATGTCTCGTGCGTCGCGTCATCGGAGTCTACGTCCTTGCGTGTGCGCTCGCGGTGTCTGCGCTTCTGCTCGATGAAGACGGGTACGACGAGCTCCGAGCGCAGCTCCTCTCGAGCCAGCTCATCGCCCTGGCCACGCCGATGCCGATCTCGAACCCCCTCGACCCGATCGGTGTCGTGACCGCGTTTTCGCCTGTTCCGAAGGCGGTCTGCATCGCGGTGGACGGTCGCAGAGATCCGTCACCCCGGCTCATGTCGCGGCTCGAGGGGCTCGGCCTGCCGTACGCGCTCGTGCCGCTGTCGAGGTGCACGCTCGGTCGGCACTACGCCGTCTCCAAGATCGGCCGCGTATCTGGCACCGAGAAGCTCTCGGCGTGGGTCTCCCTCGAATGCGGACCGCTCTGCGGGGGTGGGACCGAGTTCATCGTCGCGCGGACGGCCGAAGGCTGGGAGACCACGTCGGGGATGCGGTGGGCCTCGTGATGCGGATTAGTCTCCTTCTTGGACCACGCGCCCCTTGTTCGTGCCCATGGGCACGAAACCGGGGAGGACCTTGCCGAGCAACCCCATCCGCGACAGCGGCAAGCGGTGCTTGATCGCGGTGAGGAGGAGGTTGGCATAAGGGCGCCGACCCACCGCCGACCACTCGACGATCGCGCGACGAAAGTTGTCTTCTGCGGCGGCCCAGTTGCCGTCGACGGCCTCCACCTCGCCCATCATCGCGTAGGTGGTGGCCAAGGCGGCGTTGATGGTGTCCCTGTGCAGGGGATAGAAGCGCGGGTCGGCTTTCCAGCAGTGCAGGAGCGCGTCGCGGAAGCACTCGCCGTTGAGGCGCCGCCTTCCCACCAGCTGATGGGGATGCACGCGGTAGTTGCAGGTCGGGACGTCGAGATAGATCAGCGGCCAGCGCTTGGACATCTCGCCCGCCACCACGTAGTCCTCGTAGGCGCGCACCGCCTCCCAGTGGCCGCCCACCCGGTTGATGGCGTCGGTCCGCGCCATCTGAACGCAGCCCCAGGTGATGTGCGTTGAGCAGAGCCAGCTGTGGATCATGCCCTCGTACACCCGGCGATCGGCGTACTCGGCGGGCACCAGATCGCCGGCTGGCTTCCCCGCTGAGCGGAAGTGATGGAGGAGATCGTCGTCGAATTTCCGCGGCGTCACGCCCAGCCAGCGGGTGCGAAGGGTCGACTCCTCGGTGATGGTCTCCCCATGCATCCACTCCTTGAAGTCGGTGAACACCATCGCCGCGTCGGGCGAACGATCGAGCAACGCAACCTGTGTGGCCAGGCGAAATGGTAACTGCACGTCGTCGGAGTCGAGGGAGGCGAGGTACTCGCCGCGCGCCAGCCGCACCCCCGCGTTGCGGGCAGCGCCGACGCCGGCGTTCTTCTGCTGGAAGAATCGCACCCGATCGCCGTAGGCGCGGACTATCTCGGGAGTCGCGTCGGTGGATCCGTCGTCGACGACGATCAGCTCGATGTCCTCGAAGGTCTGAGCCAGCACGCTGTCGATGGCCGCGCCGATCTCTTTTGCGCGGTTGTAAGCCGGCATCACCACGCTGACTTTGGGCGGACGAAGAGACGTCGCGGGCACCGTCATGGGCGCGGACTCTACACTGGCTCAGCGCGGAAAGGGATCCATGATCAGCCGATCGTACGACTCGCGGACAGCGTCGAAGGCGTAGTTCGCGAGGAACGTTTCCCGGTTCTTCGCGCCGATCCGAGCGACACGGTCGGGGGTCAACGTCTCGGCGAAGCGCGCCACGGCGCCCGGCTCGCGAAGGTCAGCACACTGCGCGGGATCCTTCACCACCCAGCGAAACAGCGGTCGATCGTGGACCAGTACCGGCACACCCGCCCGCATCGCCTCCAGGATCACGATCCCGAAGCCCTCGCCGAGCGAGCCGAGCACGAAGAGATCTGCGGCCCGGTAGGCGCGATCAATCTGATCGCGGGAGAGCACGTGATGAACGAAACGCGGGCCGAGGCGAGCGCGCGCGAGCTCGATGAGATCTGGGGCCTCGACGGGACCGGCGAGAACGAGCGACCACTCGGGGCCGAGGCGTGCGGCCTCCTCGATCAGATAGTCCATCCGCTTGATGCCACGCTCGATGACGCCGACGCTCACGATCGCTCGCTCGGTGACGACGCCGAGGGAGCGGCGGATCTCGGCGCGGGTCTCGCGCGGCGCAGGAACGTCGGGCAAAAAATGCGGGATCAGCCGCAGCTTATCCGGCGCGCAGCCCGCCTCACGCGCGCGCTCGTAGTTCTCGATCGAGACCTCGTGGACGCGGTCGGTGATGTGCAGATAGTGCCGCGGCGGCAGCGAAAATCCGTGGGTGAAGACGAAGCGTGGCGACCCCGGGAGCAAGCGGCGCGCCTTGTGGACGTGGGTCGCGACCATCGGCTCGATCGAGAGGATGCGATCGAAGCGCGCCTGGTTGACGGCGCACCAGGCGACGAAGCGCCCCGAGAAAAAGAGATGTTCCCAGTAGTACCGCGAGCCACCGTCGAGGACGTAGCGGATCTTCTGCAGCGACCGGACCTCGGTGAGCGCGCGTACGACGCTGCTGTCGCGATCGAGCACCGGCAACACCACCTCGTCGCGCTTCGCCGCGCCGTCGCGCTTGAACAACGTCAGCGAGTCTCCCCGCTGAGCGTAGATGGGCGCCAAGCTATCGAAGAGATGCCGGGTATGCGTCTCGTAGCCGCGGAGGATCGAGTCGAGACCGGAGCACAAGATCGCGACCCTCAAGCGCGCTCGATCATCGGCGCCTCGGTCTCGATGTCA
>Ga0105048_10008139_pt1 | contig 16802 bp, 14 predicted proteins | sample MAT05_FD_78382 | JGI IMG/M metagenome (GOLD analysis project Ga0105048, IMG submission 78382) | Freshwater microbial communities from Lake Fryxell liftoff mats and glacier meltwater in Antarctica - MAT-05 | ecosystem: Environmental > Aquatic > Freshwater > Ice > Liftoff microbial mat | place...
CAATGTGATTTATAAATTATGCCAATAATTATAAATCTTACAGTGGTATATGCCGATTGGAAAGAAGTTTGGTGCAATGCAGTGAAACGGAATTGGACCATTACTTATTTCACATCGGTATTAGTTAATGTAAAAGTTGTTAAATTTTCAATCCAATAGGGTGAATCGGCACCAAAAGATGATTCGCCAAGTTTAGCACAACTAATTATTTTATCGTTTTGTAAAATAGAAGCGCACAGATGTGTTCCATAACCATTAGGAGCAGACTCGGATGTTGCCTCGTACAAATACCATAACATTATGAAAGTTGAATCGTTGAGAATCATTTTATCAAGAACTTAGGCAGCCCTTTCCTTGGTATCCCCAGGTAGTAAAGTATCTAAATAATCCTTCATATTTATTAATTGCTTTTATTGAATCTATGTACACAAAGGTTGTAATGTAATGATTGATTGAATAAAAAAGTCGGTTTCAAGCATAGATTGACTAAGAAAAACAACCTCTTTTCCATTAAGCTCCTCACATTCGCGATTTGCTAAATTGGCAAAATAGGCACTATCTGTTTTAAACGGAAATGATTTTGTTGTGACAAATTTTTTCAATAATAAATCAACATCAAATAAGGGAAGCTCTGGCAACGCTACAATGGAATCGACTGAAGAAGTATCCAAAGCAATTGTTATAGAATCATTTTTAATTGTTTCAGTAATTTCATTGCCATTGCTACAACCAATAAAAATAAAAACGGAGAATAAAAATTTGGCTATATTTTTCATGAGACGAATTTAAAAATTATTGTTTATTAAATTGCTTAATTTTCATCAGCCTTATTTGGTGAATTTTTCAAAATATATTTTTTAATTTATTGTGGTTCATTTTTCAAATTCAAGAATTAAGTATTGTAAAAACTTTTTCCATGTGTTTGTATAACAGATAGTGTATATAACAAACTTATTATAGTTAAACAAATTGGAGGCGTAATACTGATTTAATTACAATATCGTCCTAAACGTTTAACAAAAAATGCCCAAAGGTTCAATGAATAGAATGTTTCAGGGTATTGTATTTTTATTAGGATTAAAATGGGCGGGTATCAAAACGCGACAAGGTTAAACGAAGTGAACTCTTAGTAAGACCGGGTAGCTGCTGACGAAAATTTCAAGAGTTTAAAAAAAAGGTCACAGGAGATCACCCGACCGCACTTAGAGTTTACGAAGTTTAGCCGCCAGAGCGTTTTGCAACACTTGATTTTTTGTTTCTTTTTTACTTGTGCTGAGCTACGTCGAAGTATCAAGAAAAAAGAAAAAGAAGGTCAACAAAAATTCTGGCGATTTTCATCAGAACAGAAATATTTAGGACAGGATTGATTTAATTATATTATTTCGAGACGAAAAAAAAGCTGCCTTTTAAGGGGCAGCTTTTATCAAAAATTTATCAAAATTAATTTTTGTATATTATTTTACTTTCAACGGTGTTGATTGTATCATGTGAGAACTAAATGATGGATAGCTATTGTGAAGTCTAACCTCGTAGTCTCCAGCAACTGCAGGCGCTTCCAATTCACTAGTCGTTGAAGCCGCGCTAACCATTTTCCATACTCCCCATTCACTTTCTTCCGAACCCACAGGTACAATTGCAACCCAGTATTGATCTTGAGCCGTTGCGCCAACCGGATTTGTATATTTAATAGTTACTACAGATCCAGCTTTAGCTTCAGCATCGCAGGTAAAATGCACAGTGTCTTCAGGAAACACAACTGGAATAAATTCTACCTCCTCAACAACAACTGGTTTTTCAACTGGTTTTTCATTTTTGGTGGTGTCCTCTGTCGTTTCTGCTGGTCCACAAGCTCCTAGAAACAAAATTGTTGCTCCTAAGAATAATATTTTTTTGCTTTTCATTCTTTAATTGATTTAAGATTAGAGAATAAAATTAATGTATTATTTGGATTAGACACATACAAGTTTAATATATATGCCCTGATTTTAATTACTAAAACTCCGTAGAGTACTAAGTCTGTCGGCAGACCGACGAATCGACGGGGAAATGTGCGTAGGGTTAGATTAAATGGTTAATTCTGATCCATCATTATAATATAAACACGATCTTTTTTTATCTCGTTGATATCAATTCCCCAATTCATGATTTTAAGGTTCTGCATTTGAACAAGTTCAGAGTGGTTATCGTCGTGCCAAGTAAAAATATAGAAATGTTTGTCACCAACCTGGCTCAATAATCTATCCATAATTTGCAGATTACTGTCCGTGATACGTTCTGGAAAATTTTTTGCATCTAGATACGATATTTTGTAATCGGTAAAAAAAATTTCATTCAAAACCGGATTATCCAGCATAAAATCATCCATGGTAGGCACTTCCCAGATTTGAAAGTTTTTATACTGTGAGCAGGAATCTTTGAATTCTTTAACAATCATTTTTTTAATTTAATTTACTTCAAAGTTATGAATACTATTTTTTCAAATATTGATTTTTATCAATACTTGAAGTAGTAAAAATCATAACTTTTAAATAATGAAACTAAAATCGAATTCAAAAAACAATCTTATTTTATTATTTATTGGCAAAAATATCTTGCACCAAACATTGGTTATTTAAAGACCTATTTTGATATTGAACTAATACAAATGCCGTATCCGTATATCCTATAAAACATGACAATCAAGAACAATAAAAGAATTTGCTAAGTGTATAAATTTTGTTAAACTATTTTGATTATTGAAATCAAATGAAATAGTTCTTTTAGATTTTAGTTCTAAATTATTCAATGTTTAAGTACATACCAAAATTTAAAATTATGCGATACTTAGTTTTGTTTTTTGCATTATAACTTTTTCTAAACGTAAATGCCCAGGTAAAATCTGATTCTTCCAAAGTAAAATTTGGAGTCGGCATTTCGGTTCTTAATTCATTAGAACACCGCCCAGGAATTACACCAATGTTTACAGTTGGCATTTCAAACCATCAGTTTTTTGTTGGTCCAAGAATGACTTTTGATTGGATGAGCGGAGAAAAATATAATAACGCGCCCGACTTTATGATTGACTTTGGTTATCGTTTTACACTGAATCCTGACGGACGTTTCAAGCCATATTTCCAATTAAGCTTTGAATATCTTTACAATAACTTTTCATACCTGAGTGATTATAATTATGACCCAGCTAATCCTCAAACAGGAATTTTTGCAAATTCATTCACATTGCAAACCAAAGGAATAGGACAACAGCTAAACGCTTATATAGGCGCAGGACTTGAGTGGAAAATTTCAAAACGATTCTACCTAGCCGCAGATATTTCTTGGGGACTAAGATTGTACCAGTGGAAAACTGAATACAGTGATTTTAACACGGGCGAATCGGGCGGTGTTTTTAAAAAGGGATTGGACTTTTCGAATTATAGTTACAGGGCTGGTTTTGGCGTAGGTTATAGATTTTAGGGTGTTGCACTATTATATTTTATTGCCGCGAATGCACGAATAACTCTACTACTATTGCCCACGGTTTACTTTGAGTTAAAAATTAAATAATTCTTTTTTTTTGGTTTATTGAATAGACAAACAATGAAACTTGTTTTTTTCAAACACATTTATTTTTTAAAATGGCAGAATAATTTTGAACTAGCACAGAGAAATTTTGAGTGCTGCGCGTCTTTAAGGATTTTCATTTTTACATCTCATCAAAAAGTATCCTGGTAATTTTTATTATCAAACGATTTTTGTACTCCCCAACGTGCGCTTAATTCTAAGCGAGTTAATTGGTCTTTGTATCAGCTTTATTAGGTCGCTTAAATTCCGCACCGCACTTTTTACATTTGTAAACCGATTTGTAATAGATTGGATACAGCACAAAGAAAAACGAAGTAAATGCTGATATAATTCCTTTTGCTCCCTTCATTGATTTAAAATTAGAATACAATTCGGTCGATTCACATCTTGGACATTTAATTATTTCATATTCATCATCTGTAAAAGGTGTTGCTTGAATTGAATTATATATTTCCTTTGCCATTTCCAGATCCATTTCATTGATCTTTAATTTGATTCCACCAACAGTAACATTGTAAAATGGATAAATCGTTACAGTATGCTCATCAAACAAGTAACAGACAAATGCCTTCGCTTTCCAGTTTTGATTTCAGTAGGTGAGCATCAATTGAATTGTCGAAGGTTTTTAAGGTGATTAAGGACATGTTTAGTTTAATTTTGAATCAAAGTTTAACATAGACTCATTGATCATTTACTCTCAAATCTAAGTAATTCGGTGCAGATTGAACGAATGATTAAATTGGCAACATCTTTGCATCTCCTGTCTCAACATCCTAAATCTTTTACTTTCCATAAAAAAACCTTTTTGTTCATGAACTTTATCACCTTATCTTTGTATCTAATAATCAACCCAACATTTAGTAAAATAATTTAAATTAATATGAGAAATCTGTATTTGGCATTTGTAGTAATTTTTTTGAATTCAACTTTTTCAGTCGCTCAGGAAATTCAAGTTATTACACAAGAAAAAATTCAAGGTGTGATTACGATAATTTCTTACAGTCCAGATGGTTCTTTGATTGCATCAGGTTCTGCAAAAGAAAATTCAGTTAAAGTTTGGGATGTAAATAGCGGAAAAATTATTGGCAAATTAGAAGGTCATGATGCTGCAACTACGGCAATTGGTTTTAGTGAAGATGGAACTAAATTATTTACGTCTGCTAAAGATGATCGAACAATGATTTGGGATATCGTGAATTGGAAATTGATTGATTCGATTAATATAGGTTCTTCGGTTACCGGTTTTGTAAATGCACCCGGAGATCCAAATACATTCTACGCTTCAACGCAAGGAGGTAAAGTTTATAAATGGACATTAACCGATTTTCAACATCCAACGGTGCTTTATTCGGAAGATTTGTCAATTGCAAAAATTGATGTAAGTAAAACTCATTTAGTTTCAGGTGGAAGTGGTGGAAGAGTGACAATTTACAATCTTGTCACAAATGAAATTGAACGTTCTGAAAAATTGCATTTATCAGCTATTAAAGGATTAAAATTTTTCAACAACGGATTAAATTTAATTACAACCGGCGGTGGTGGAGTGGTGCATTTGTGGAATATTAATGATTTATCAGAGAGTAAACATTTCTCCGCATCAGCAGTGCCAATTACTGCGTTTGATGCAAACGTTGCTAAGAATAGATTTGTTACCGCATCTCAAAATAAAGAATTAAAAGTTTGGGATTTTGAAGGCAATCAGATTTTCGAATTTAAAGGTCGTGACGATGAAAACGAAAATTCAGAAGCTGTTTCTGCTATAACAATTAGTCCTGATGGAAGTACGTTTGCAAGTACAGGTTTGAGACGCGCTCGTTCTGCAAAATCAAAAAAGAATGATAACGTCATTCGTGTGTGGGATATGAATCGAGGAACTTTGCACAAAGTTTTACAAGGAACGGTTAATCCAATTTATACCTTCGATTTTCATCCAATAAAAAATGAAATGGTTTCATTAGGTGACGACCGAATTTTAACTTTTTGGGATTTTGATTTGGGTGAAAAATTTGGTCAGTTTCAACTCATAGAACCGAAACGTGAAATTCCTCCAAGACGAAAAGTTATTCCTGTAATAAAGGATCCTATTGGAACCTTCAACGATATTAGAAGTGGTAATTTTAATCGACGTATTAAAAATGGTGTAAAAAACACTGGTAAAGAAGTTGGTTCGGCTATTGTGAAAAGAAGTTTTACTGAAAACAACATTGTAAAATTTTCATCGAAAGGAAATTTTTTGATAACAAAAATGGAAAAAGATGAAATTCGTGTCTACGACATTGAAGATAGAAAACCAGTCTACAAAAGGGCTTTGTGGTCATATCAACCAAATATCAATGCTATTCTTACATCGCCTGATGAAAAATATTTGGCGGTTTTAGGTTCGGGAGATTCTGCAGTTTCCATTATTAGTTTAGAAACAATGGAGATTTTGGATAAACTACCAACTAAGGCACCTGAAGGTAATTTAGGCTATGTGTTCGAGGCTAATTCACTGTCGTTTTCGCCTGACGGAAAATATTTAGCCGTTTGTTTTAATACCAGTAAAACTTTTGTATTTAATGTTGAAACATGGACACTTGTATATGAAAATATCTTGCCTGATAATCTTGGTTATTCAAAAGGTTGTTTTGTAAATTTTAGTGCTGATGGAAAATACATGGTTGTGAATTCTATGTTTGGAATAAAAAAATACAACACTTCCACCTTTGATGTTTTAGGTTCAGAAAAATTAAAAATTGATGGTGTCTCTGCACCTATGGATAAACCTAGTGATTACGCCATCACATTAAAAGATGATTATTTATATTTTGAAAATTTATTTACTGGTATTGCAACAAAAAGTATTCGTGCGCAACCAAAAGAAATTACACATATTTCAATCAGTCCAAAAGGAAAAATTGGTATTACTTTTAAAAGCGGTCAGTTCATGATCATGAATCCTGCTGACGGAAAAGAAGAAATTTTGATGGTTGCAGATGGTGATAATTTTATAATTAAAACATCTGAGAATTATTATAAAGTTTCAAAAGAAGGATATGAATTAGTGACGTTCAGAATAGGAAACAGAGCTTATCCGTTTGAACAATTTGATGCGGTTTTTAATCGTCCAGATTTTGTTTTGAAAAAATTGGGTTGTCAGGATACAGCTTTGATGGAACTATACGAAATGGCCTATCAAAAGCGAATTAAAAAATTAGGATTAGTGCCAAGTAGCGCGGTTTCTTTAACAGATATTCCAACTACAAAAGTTACTAATGCATCAAATATTCCTGCTGTAACTGAAAAATTAACTGCATCCTTTTCGCTTGAAATGACGGATGGTAAAGGACTAAATTCATACAACGTTTGGTTAAATAATGTTCCGCTTTATGGTAAAAAAGGAAAAGGGATTTCGGGCAAAACAAAATTTTCTGTGACAGAAGAAATTGGTTTAATTCACGGCTTAAATAAAATTCAAATTTCGTGTAGAAATGGAGCAGGATATGAAAGTTTAATTCAGACATTTTACATCGATAAATCAGGGATTGAACCAAAGAAAGATTTATATGTCATCACAATCGGAACGTCTGAATACAAAGACGCGCGTTACAATTTAAATTACGCTGTAAAGGATGCGCAAGATTTAGCTGCGTTAATGGCAACCAATCCATCGGGAATTTATAATTCAGTTAAAACAAAATCACTTTTGAATAAAGAAGTAACTTCTATAAATGTTGAAGCGCTAAAGACTTTTTTAAGTACTTCAAAGCCCGATGATGTAGTGATGGTGTTTGTTGCAGGTCACGGTGTGCTTGATCAAAATTTTGATTATTATTTTGGTACGTATGATATGGATTTTTCTAATCCTTCTATAAAAGGTTTGGCGTACGAAAAGTTAGAAGGAATTTTAGACGGAATAAAAGCCAACAAAAAAATTCTAATCATGGATACGTGTCACAGCGGTGAAATAGATAAAGAAGATGTTTTCTTTGTTGAAGCAACCGAAGAAAAAGAAAATGAAGATGACATTTCTTTCCGTGCTGTTGGAGATGCAGTTGAAGAAAATAAAACAAGTGCAACACCGTCTCGTTTAGCTGGAGAATTATTCAATGACTTAAGAAGAGGAACAGGTTCAACGGTTATTTCAAGCGCCGGTGGAGCAGAATTTGCAATGGAAAGTGATACTTGGAAAAATGGGTTGTTCACTTATTGTTTGCTCAATGGTCTTCAAAATAAAACCGCCGATTTAAATGCCGATGGTTCAATTATGTTGCTTGAGTTGCAAGAGTATGTTGTAACAAAGGTCACATCTTTATCAAACGGAAAACAAGTTCCAAATTCTCGAATTCAGAATATGGAATTGGATTTTAGAGTTTGGTAGAATTTAGACTTTTACTAATTGCTTCAACCGCCCTTGATAAGCTTTCCAGTAATTTATTTTTGTTTTTTGATCAAGGAATGATGAATTGACAAATTTTTCTACCCACTCAGATTTTGATTTCATTAGTGTCATTGTATCATTCAAAATCTTTTTACTAATTCCTGCTTTATCTGCAAGGATTGCAAATTGCTGGCTGATTTTTCCTTTAGTTAAATTTGGATGCAAGAGTCCATCAGTCAAAGCAAAATCTTTATCTTTTATATGAACGCGGCTATTCAATAAATCATAAGCAGGGCTTAACCGATAGTCACCCATAGGGGTTTCTGTCAACGAAAAATTTTTTAGATGCGCATCTCCGTTTGAAAAGAGATAATTAAAAACTAAAATTTTCAAGAGCTTTGGTGCTTCTAATTTATAAACGGGTAAATAATTTTGCATCAACTTAAAAACGTCAAGATAATTTCCCATGTATTTATAATGTTCGCCATGCGTGTTTGGTGTTCTTCCGGCTAACGAAGCAAAATCATCTTGTGCCCGTTTTGAGCCGTCGTCATTTACATCGAAACGTTTTGTGATATAAGCGGGCGTTCCGTCTTTAAAAAATATCAACGCATTTTCAGCGGTTTCAATTTTATAAACTTGTCGGGCTATTTGCATCGTGAGATGTTCATTGGCCGGCATTTGCTCTTTTTGTCTACCTGCGGCTGGAATAGGTTTCAAAATATAAGTACCGTTTTCATCTTCATTTGCAAGCCTCAATTTATTTTTTTCAAGCAACACAGAAAATTTTTCTTGCACACCGGAAATAGAAATCCGTTTTCGGTTTGCGTCAAAAAGTTCATCCGTTTTAATATTTGATAATGGAGAATGGTAAGGTAAAATGTGATGAACTTTTTTACCATTAAATAAACGCAACACACAAGCCCTGCTGTAGGTATTAAAACCTGGAGTTAAGTTACCAGGACAGTATTTTATTTTAGGTAAACTCACACGCTTTCAACTTTAACAACTCTTACCGCTCCAATGCTATCCTTTTTTGCAGTTGTCATCAGCAATCCAAAATAATCATCTTTATCAATTCGGTTGTACTTGCACACTATATCCTTATTCGTTCCTTCCGGCAGCATATTTAAAAAAAACGGGAATAGGAATTTTGAGTGAAATACTCTTTCAATTTTAGGTAATGTCAAACTTATTCCAGGCTTACTGTTGTCTTCTACCCATGCATCATGATAGGTAAAAATAAATGAACCATTGTCGTGTTGTGTTAACACGCCCGCTTCCATTTCCTTAAATATAATTTTTGCGACTCTCATTTACCAGTCGTGACTTTTTTTAATTGTAAAGAAATTTCTAGACCTAAAACATCGGCTAGTTTTTGCAAGGTCGACAAGGTTGGATTTCCCTTTCCACTTTCAAATTGTTTTAGGGTTCTCAAACCAACACCAGATAATTCTGCAAGCATCGCTTGTGTGATGTGCATTGACTCTCTTCGAGATTTTATTGAATTTATTTGTTTAACAAAGTGCATTATACGGCTCTTATTCATACAAATATAGAACAATGTGTATTAAAAAGCAAGTAAAAGAGCAGTATAAAGCACTATTTTATGAATTTAGTTGAATTTATTAATAGACTAACCAAAAAATAGTTCTAAAAATAAATTCTATACTGTGCAATAGGTAAAAACCCAGTTTGATAAGTTGTTTCCAGTTGCCCTGTGTTAACGACGTATTGCTGCAAAAAGATATTTCTGCGGTTGGTAATATTCTGAATATCCAATGCCCACTCTTGTGTAATTTTGTTGCCAACCATTTTAAATGCTATTCTAAAATCACCTCGTGTATAATTTGGATAATGTTTAGAATTCGCATTGTCCCAATCACGAATTTCAGCTCCGTAAAACTGACTTTCAGGAATCAAAACCTCTGTGTAACGTTTGCCACCATTAAGTGTGTACTTGGCGTCAAATGTCATTGAGCATTGTCTTTTTCCTTTTGATTTGAATTTTAGTTCGTAACCAATTAGTGAATTAAATGTAAAATTTCCGTTGAATGCTGTACTAAATTCTTTACCGTTACTGCCGGTATAAAATGATTGGTAAAAGGAAGAAGTAACAAGAAAATAAAAACCTTTATCTAAGAATTTTTCAATTGTTAATTCGGCGCCATAATTTCTTCCGGTACCGGTGCTTACTAATTCATCTGGCAACGCTGTATTAAAGTCTGCTCCAAAATTGAGTATTGAATAAGAGGATGAATCTTTCTCCACTGGAACGTTGTAAAGGTGTTGATAATAAGCTTCAATTTTCATTTGAATTCCATAAAGAAATGAATGTTGATATCCAATTACTGCGTGATGACTTTTTGTAAATCCAACATTTTTATTGAGATTCACTTCTTCACTGTTAATAATGGTTTGCTCATAATACATTTCAAGCGGTTGCATTTGACTGTGAAGTCCGTAAGAAAAATTTAGACGATCTTTTTCTGTAAGATTTAAAGTTAATCCGGCTCTGGGTTCAATAATCGTTTCGTTATTTATTAAGAGGGTTTGTGCATGTAACCCTAAATTCAAAACAATTTTTTGGTTGGGTCGTAATTGATATTGGGCATAAGGCTGAATGAGCATAGTTGTTCCTTTATATTCTCTCAAAACTTCAAATTCACTAAGCGATTCACGATAGATTGAATCATTTAAATTCAGAAAAAAAATATCGTTGTGTAAGCCAATTTTAAATGTTTGTTTTGAACTAATTTTTTTGTTGTAATATATATCTGTGGTTTGTTTAGAAATTTTTGAATTGCTCAAATAATCTGTAAATGGATTTTGAAAATTGAAATCAACAGTATCGTTGATGATGTAATTTAAACTAGATTGAAAGCCGGCTGATATATTTAGAAATGATGTTTTACCAATTCGCTGTTTATGCGTTAAACCAACAACACCAACTTGAGATTTAAAAAGTGTATTGCTAAAATCCTGCGTAAATAAATCGTTGGTATCTGCATCTTCTGCTCGTAATTCAACTTCACTTATTCCGCCCATTCCAAAAATACTTGTGACACCTTTTTTAGAGGGGAAATTTAATTTAAAACTTAAGTCTTGATAAGTTGGCAATGCACTTGTACCAATATTGATTCCCATAAGTTGAAATAAAATTAAGGTAGAATATCGGTAACTAAACATATAAGATGCTTTGCTGCTATCTGAGAAAGGGCCTTCTGCCATTACTTCTGCGCCATTGAATCCAAATTGAAACATGAATTCATGTTTCTCATTGTTACCTGTTCTCATTTTTAAATCAAATACGCCTGCTGTTGCGTTTCCATATTCTGCAGGAAAAGCACCAGTTAAAAAATCAGAATTAGAAAGCACGTTATTGTTGAGCATACTAATTGGCCCACCAGTTGTTCCAAAACGTGCAAAGTGATTTGGGTTTGGAATATCAATTCCTTCCATTCTAAATAAAACACCCGATGGCGAATTTCCACGAATCACAATGTCATTTCTTGAATCATCAGCGCCTTGAACACCGGCAAAATTCTGCGCCATTCGTGCAACATCATTTCTGCTTCCTGCAAAACGGTTTGATTCTTCAACTGAGAATGATCTTACACTTCCGCTAGACATTTTATTGATTGGTTCGCCGCCTTTAGTTGCAACGACTTCAACAGTTCCAATCATTTCAACAGCTTCAACTATTTCAATATTCAACACCATTTCTTTTGATGTAACAGCTAAATTATTCATCACAACAGTTTCATAACCGATGTAGGTTATTTGAATGGATTGCCGTCCAACAGGTACATTGTCTATTCTAAATTGTCCATTAATATCAGTAACACCTCCAATTGCTGGATTAGAATTAACGACGATTACTTTTGCGCCAAACAAGGGTTGTAATGTTTGTTTGTCGGTAATAGTACCTCTAATTGTTGAGGTAAGATTTTGAGTAATTCCCGATAAGCCGAAAAATAAAAAGGAAATAAAAATCAAAATTCGCATATCAAACTATTTTGAGCAAATGTATTCTATGATTTTAAAACAAGCTCTTGATTGTGCTAAAATGCACTATTTTGTGACGAACAACAAAGTCTGTGACGAACAACAAAAACTTCTGGGATAAATAAAATGTATGGCCCTTTGCGACTTACATATTCTTTGCTCTTTTTTATTCAAGTACTTCAACAAAGGCTGTTAGTTTAGGCAACACTTTGCGACTTTTTAAAAGCAATACACGAGTTTAGATATCAAATTTCTTTGTTAATTTGAAATGAAACAGAATCGTATTATATCTTGACGAAAATTTTCAAAACTCTTTTGTGTCATTTTATTATTAACTTACAACAAAGACAAAAAGAGAGTTAAGGTTGTTTTGATAGTATTAAAACAATTAATTTAGTATAAGGCCAGCTAGTTTTCTGATTTAAATGCTTTGAAAATATATTATGAAACGAACTGAATTTAGTAACCTTTTATTTGATCAAAGTAAAGACCTTATTTGGGTGATTAACGCTGACCTAAAATTGGTTTATGCCAATAAGACTTTTCTAAGCTTCATGAAAGCGGTGACGGGAGTAGACCAGAAACTGAACGAAGCTATATTGGTCGAAGGCTTTGGTGAAGGTTATAATGAAAAATGGAATTCTTATTATAACAGGGCATTTAAAGGAGAGTTTTTTGAAATAGAAGAGCAATACGTTAATCCAGAATCAAATGAAATTCAATTTAGCCAAATTACTTTTGAACCTTTAACCGAAGACAATGACAAAATTTTTGCCGTAGCTTGCCAATCAAGAGATATTACACGTTTAATTAAGCTGTCTGAAACCAATCGAATGCTTGATTCTTCTCTAGATGTTTTTTGTACAATTAATGAACAGGGCCATTTTGTATATGTGAATGCAGCTTCTGCTAAGCTATGGGGATACAGTCCTGAAGAATTAAATGGTAAACCTTATGTGGGTTTTATTTTGGAAGAGGATGTGAATAAATCCAACGAAATAGCAGCTAATGTTCTTAAAGGGCAAGAGATCAAATCTTTCATTAATCGATACAAGAAAAAAGATGGCGGTATTGCTTATAATTTATGGTCGGCAAGGTGGGACAATGATACCAAACTAATTTATTGTGTGGCCAGAGATGGGAAGGATAAAATTGAACAGGAAGAAAAAATTCTTCAAAGCGAACTACGTTTTAAAAGTTTAGTTCAAGAGGGTTCTGACTTGATCGGTATACTAAACGTTGAAGGATATTATAGTTATGTTAGTCCTACAAGCATTTCTGTTCTTGGGATTGCACCTGAAGAATTTATTGGAAAAAGTGCATTTGATTTTATCCATCCGGATGATGCAGAAAATGTTTTAACCGGTTTACAAAAAATCATCACCGAAAACTGGGTAAAGCTAGAACCCTTTCGCTTTCAAAACAGCAAGAAAGAATGGAGATGGATTGAAACCGTATTGACGAACATGTTGGAAAATCCTGCCGTGAATGGTATTGTAGCCAATTCGAGGGACATTACAGAAGAAAGGAAACTGAAGGAATTAAATCGGCAGACCCGCAGTTTGGCTAAAATTGGAAGCTGGGAAGTAGACTTAGTGAATCGAAGTTTTTATTGGTCAGACGAGGTTCATCGGTTACACACAACGGATTCAAAATTATTTGAACCAACATTTGAAACAGCTTTCAATTTTTACAGAGAAGATTTTAGACAATTGGTTTATTCACAATTTGAAAATTGTATTTCCAAAGGAGAGCCAATAGATTTTGAAGCTGTATTGGTAACTTCTAAAAAGAAGGAAGTGTGGGTGCGTGCTATCGGGAACCCTGAAATACTAAATGGTGTGTGTACACGGATTTACGGTAGTTTTCAGGATATTCACGATCGTAAAGTAGCAGAAATCAGACTGCAATCTTTGGCAGATAACCTGCCTGGCGTAGTATATCAATATCGAATTTATCCAGATGGATCAGATAGTTTAAAGCATATTTCTAAAGGGTCGCAACAAGTATGGGGCTTTTCCGCTGATGAAGTGCTTCAAAATAACCAATTGGTTTGGGACAGAATTAGGGCCGGTGGTGAATTTGAAAAGGTCAAAAAAAGTATTGCCGATTCTGTAGATTCTAAAACGAAATGGACGTACCGTTGGAAATATGTGATGCCAAGTGGTGAAATAAGAACCCATACGGGTTTTGGATCACCTAATTTTTTAGCGGATGGAACGATACTCTTCCATTCCGTTATTTTGGATGTGACTCAAGAAGCCGCAAATGAAGAGCTTTTAGAGCAGGTTACCGAACTTGCTAAGATCGGTAGTTGGGAAATTAATTTGGCACAAAATAAAACTTATTGGTCTGCGATGGTGCACAACATCCTAGAAACGGATCCCGATCAATACGTTCCCGATAGAGTAACTAATATCAATTTTTTTAGAGAAGATTTTCGCTCTACTGTAATAGAGAAGTTGAATGATGCCTCGGAAAAAGGTACTCCGCTTGATTTTGAAGTTGTAATGGTTACTAGAAATAACAATGAAAAATGGGTTCGCGTATTAGGTAACGTAGAAATGGTCGGTGGTAAACCAAATAGAATATACGGCAGTTTTCAAGATATTAACGATCGCAAACAAGCAGTCATGCAATTGTTGCAAGCAAACGAACGTTTTGAAAAAGTAACCGAAGCTACAAATGATGCCATTTGGGATTGGGATTTAGTGAATCAAACATATTACCGCTCCAAAGCCATTGAAAGATTTTTTGGAAAAGAAACTTCAAAGTCATTCACTCAAAAGGGTTTCTGGAAAGATAATTTTCATCCGGAAGACTTTACCAAAATTCAGAAAAGCATTAACAAAGCAATTGTTAACCCTTCTTGTCCCCGATGGGAATTAGAATACAGGGTGCTCAATGGACAAAATAAAACAATTTACGTAATAAACAGGGGGGTAATCATCAGAAATAACAATGGAAAAGCTATCCGAATGGTTGGGGCTATGACTGATATTACTGAGCAAAAAAAATTAGATGAAGAAAACAGGTTCAAAGCTAATTTATTAAGCAGGATAGGGCAGGCGGCTATAGCAACAAACTTGGATGGAGTTGTTAATTACTGGAACAAAGCAGCAGAAACTATATATGGTTGGACACTGGAAGAAGCAATAGGAAAGAATATTATGTATCTCACAACTCCTGATGCCAATAAAGAACAAGCTATGCAGATAATGGAAGGGTTAAAAAAAGGACAAACATGGTCAGGAGAATTTGCAGTGCAGAAAAAGAATGGAACTAAGTTCCCAGCTCGCATTTCCAATTCTCCAATTTATGATGAGAATAATGTATTATCAGGCATCTTTGGTATTTCATCCGACATTACACAGGAAGTCAAAAATGAGGAGTTGTTAAAGCAGTATACGCTTGAACTTGAACGCTCCAATGAAGAGTTGGAGCAATTTGCATTTGTGGCCTCTCATGACTTACAGGAGCCGCTGAGAATGATTTCTACCTTCATGGAACAATTGCAACAAAAATATGGAGATCTAATTGACGAAAAGGGGAACCGGTATATCCATTTTGCAACTGATGGGGCTAAAAGAATGAAGCAGATCATCCTTGATTTATTGGAGTACTCAAGAGCAAGTAAACCAGCTGAAGGAATAGAAGAAGTGGATATGAATCACGTGCTTTCTGAATTTAAGCAGTTAAGAAGAAAACTCATTTCTGAAAAAACGGCTTCAATTAATTCAAAAAATTTGCCCAAGCTAAATACATATAAAGCAGCTATCACGCAAATATTTCATTGTTTAATAGACAATTCACTCAAATACTCTAAAGAAGGTACCGCGCCAATAGTGGAGCTGGACGTAGTAGAAAAAGAAAAAGAATATGAGTTTTCTATCAAAGACAATGGGATTGGAATAGATCCTCAATTCTACGATAAAATATTTATCATTTTTCAAAGACTGCACAACAAGGATCAATATGCCGGAACAGGAATAGGTCTTGCTATTGCCAAAAGACATGTTCAATTTTTAGGAGGTCGGATTTGGTTGGAGTCAAAACCAGGAGAAGGCACAACATTTTATTTCACAATTCCTAAAATTAAACAAGATAAATAGTCAAAAAATCATGTTGCAAAATAATCAAACAATGGTTTTACCAAAATTTTCCGAAAAAGAGATCTCAATTCTCAAGCGGTATTTTGAATTGAATAAAAAATACTATGACCAGATAAACGAGGAGTTAACATCAGAATTGACGAAACATCCTTTATGGGGTCCTATGTTAAAAATGCAAACCCCCGAACAACAAAAAGAACAGAGCAAACGTTCTCTTGAATTACAGCGTGCAGCAATTTATGAAGGTAAATGGGATGAATATTCTGCTGACTTAAAAATGCAGGGTGCTTTTTATGCACAAATGAACATTAGTTATTCAGATTGGTATGATATTATAAAAATCTACAAAGACTTTCTTATTCCGCATATAAAAAGAGATTTTGTCAACTCTACTGAGGATGCAATTATTTTTCAGTACGGCTTATCAATAGTTATTGATTATGCGATGTATAATATTGCAGAGGCATATTTTGATGAAAAAAATAATGTAATTCAAAAAAGCGAGCAACGGTTTAAAGCCTTGGTTCAAGAGGGGTCTGACCTGGTAGGGATATTAGACCCACAAGGGAATTACTTGTATATTAGTGCTGCAAGCATATCTATTCTTGGGATTGCACCAGAAGAATTTATTGGAAGAAGCGTATTAGATTTCATGCATCCGGATGATGCGAAAAGCACCTTAGCAAGTTTACAAAAAGTAACCACAGAAAATAGAGTAATATTGGAGCATTATCGTTTTCAAAACCATAAAAAGGAATGGA
>Ga0105048_10008141_pt1 | contig 16801 bp, 11 predicted proteins | sample MAT05_FD_78382 | JGI IMG/M metagenome (GOLD analysis project Ga0105048, IMG submission 78382) | Freshwater microbial communities from Lake Fryxell liftoff mats and glacier meltwater in Antarctica - MAT-05 | ecosystem: Environmental > Aquatic > Freshwater > Ice > Liftoff microbial mat | place...
GCGCGCGACTTCGCCGAGTGGCGGGCGGTGATGGCGACCCAGGCGGTGCCCGCCACCAACTTCATCTACGCCGACGCCGCCGGCCATGCGGCCATGTTCTACAACGCCCGCTTCCCGGCGCGGGCCCCGGGCTTCGACTGGCCCGGCGTGCTGCCCGGCGACACCTCGCGCGCCGTGTGGACGCACTACCTGCCGTTTGCCGCCGATCCCGCGGTGATCGACCCGCCGTCGGGCTGGGTGGCCAACTCCAACAACACGCCGCTCCACGCCACCGCGCCCGCCGACGACCTGAAGGCCGCGAGTTTCGCGCCGGAGCTCGGGCTCGAGACCTTCATGACCAATCGCGCCAACCGCTGGATCGCGCTGTTCGCGGCGCTGCCCGGCAAGGTCTCGCGCGCCGACCTGCTGCGGATCAAGTTCGACAAGGCCTACGCCCGCACCGGGACCATCGGCGACTGGATGGCGAAGCTCGCCGCCGTCACTGGCGGCGGCGAGGCCGGTGCGGCGCGCGATCTGCTGCAGACCTGGGACTGGAACCAGGATGGCAGCGGCCGCGCCGACGCGCTGGCGGCGATGGTCATGGGCGCCGCGGCACGGTCGATCTACCGCGGCGAGCCGCTGCCCGATGCCCGCGCGACCCTGACCGAGGAGGCAGCGTGGCTGCAGGCCAATTTCGGCCGGCTCGACCCGCCGCTGGGGGCGGTGCAGCGCCTTGTCCGCGGCAAGCTATCGATCCCGGTCTACGGCGGCCCCGATGCGTTGCGCGCCATCTACAGCCGCAAGGAGGGCGACATCCGTATCGCCGACCACGGCGACAGCTTCATCATGCTCGCCGAGTGGGACAAGGCCGGTCAGGTCCGTTCCGAGAGCATCCACCAATATGGCGCGGCAACGAGCCGGCCCGACTCGCCGCACTATGCCGACCAGGCCAGGCTGTTCGCCGCCGAAGGGTGGAAGCCGGTCTGGTTCGACGAGAAGGCGCTGACCGGCCACATCGAGCGGACGTACCGGCCCTAGACTTTTGGGCGTGTACCCCCCTTTCACGTATGCGAAGGGGATACACGCCGACTTTTGTTCCACGTGGAACAGTGCCGAAGCGGTTAGCGAGCGTCCTTGACGACCTCGCCGCCCTTGATGACGACGGCGACGTGCTGGAGCATCGTCACGTCACGGGTCGGGTCGCCCGCCACCGCGATCATGTCGCCGTAGCGGCCGGGCGTCAGCGCGCCGACATCCTTCGCGCGCCCCAGCGCCTCGCCGGCGTTGACCGTCGCCGCCTGGATCGCCTGCAGCGGCGTCATTCCCCACTCGACCATCGTTGCGAACTGCAGCGCATTGGTGCCGTGCGGATAGACCCCGGCGTCGGTGCCGAAGACCATCGGAACGCCGGCGGCAACCGCGGCGCGGAAGGTCTCGCGCTGCTTGCGGCCAATCAGCTTTTCCTTGTCGAGGCTTTCCTGAAACACGCCGTTCTTCGTTCCCTGCGCCAGGATGTAGTCGTCGTCGTAAATGTCCATCGAGAACCAGTGCTTGCCCTGCTTGGCGAGCCGGAAGCTCTCGGCATCGGCGAGGCTGGCGTGTTCGATGGTGTCGGTGCCGGCGCGCAGCGCGGTGTTGATACCGTCGGTGCCGTGCGCGTGAACCGCGACCCTCATGCCGAGCTGATGCGCCTCGGCGACGAGCGCGTTCATTTCCTCCTGCGTATATTGCTGCCCGCCAACGCTGTCGGTCTTCGAGAAGACGCCGCCGGTGCCGCAGAACTTGATAACCTCGGCCCCGTATTTCCGCAGCTTGCGGACCACGGCGCGGATCTCCTCCGGGCCGTTCGCCACCGCGGGCGTGTCGACGTGGATGTCGGGCGGAAATTCGGTCGTGTCGCAGTGGCCGCCGGTCGCGCCGATGGCATAAGTCGCGGGCACGATGCGCGGCCCCGGAATGTCGCCGCGCTGAATCGCCTGCTTCAGCCCGACATCGTCGTAGTTGCCGCTGCCGACGTTGCGCACCGTGGTGAAGCCCGCCTCCACCGTGCGCTTGGCATTGGCGACGCCCAGCACCGTCCAGAACGACGGCGTGTATTTCAGCGCGTTGTAGCCGCCGATAGTCGGGTCGCTGGTCAGATGGACGTGCATGTCGATCAGCCCGGGCAGCAGCGTCAGCGGCCCGAGGTCGATCCGCCGGGCACCCGCCGGAACCGTGACGCCGCCCGTCGGCCCGGCCGCGGTGATGCGCCCGTCGACGACCACCACCGCGACATTGTCGATGGTCCGGCCGGCAACGACATCGACCATGTGCGCGGCGGTGACGACGACGGTGTCGGCGCTCGCGGCGACGGGCAGGAACAGGCAGAGCGCGAGTGCGCGGGAGATGACGGTCAAGCTGGCGGCCCCTTATCGGTACGCCGCCACCGTAACGCCTTGTCACTCCGCTGCAATGCTCGCCACATCGCGGATGTTCGCCGCCCGGGCGTCATAGTCGCTGGCGATCTTGTTATCGTTGGCCTGTAACGCGTCGATGTCGACGCTGACGTAGTCGAGCACGCCCATCTCGGTATAGCCCTTCTGGACGATCGGACCCCAGAGGCCGATGTCGGCGACGATCGGCACGATGCGGTTGAACAGGTGGTTGCGGAACATCTGCTGGTTGGGGCTGGCCTTGCCATAGGCGATGCACTCGTCGGCATCGTAGCCGAGCGTCTCCCACACCTCGCGCGCCTCGAACCGGTCGCGCATCAGGTAGCAGGCCTCAACCAGAAACTCCTCGCGCTCGTTGCGCTCGCCCTGGGTCAGGTGCGGGTAATACTCGCGCAAGCTGAGCCGCCCGAAAGCGACGTGGCGCGCTTCGTCCTGCATGACATAGGCGTTGACCGCGCCGGCCAGCGGCGACGTCGTCATATCGCGGATGCCGCTGAACGCCGCCAGCGCGAGGCCTTCGATGACGACCTGCATGCCGAGATAGGTCATGTCCCAGCGCTTGTCGGTCAGCACCTGCTCCAGCAGCGTGGCGAGCGGCCCGGTCATCGGATAGCTCATGCCGAGCTTCTCGATCAGCCGCTTGTAGGCTTCGACGTGGCGCGCCTCGTCGATGGTCTGGGTGCTGGCGTAGAACTTCGCCTCGAGGTCGGGCACCTGCTGGACGATCTTGGCGGCGCAGATCAGCGCGCCCTGCTCGCCGTGCAGGAACTGGCTCAGCTGCCATGCGGCGAAATGCCGGCGCATCTCGACCTTGGCCTTCTTGTCCAGCTTGTCCCACAGCGGCGAGCCATAGATCGCCATCTGCTGCTCGGGCAGGCCCATCGGATTCTCGTAATCCAGCTCCTGGTTCCAGTCGATGCGGTGCTCGGCATCCCATTGCTGAGCCTTGCCCTTGGCATAGAGCTTGAGCAGGTCCTTGCGGTCGTCGCTGTAGTCGAAATCGAACACCGCCTCGAACTCCTGCGCGACGTTCCACGTCGGGCCGGTCGGGGTCAGCTGGTAGGTATCGGAAAATCCGGTCATCGTCTTGTCTCCCAAGGCTAGTTGTTATCGTTGGCAATGCGGCGGCGTGCGGCGAGCTTGCCGAGGATGGTGCGGGTGCGCAGCAGCCCCAGCAGTTCGTTGATGCTGGCAATGCCGCGCTCGGCCATGTCGGCGGCTTCGACCTCGCCGACCTGGCCCGCAGTGTGTTCGAAGAACAGCCGCATCTCCTGGGTGGTCACCCATTCGACGAAATCAAGATACATCCGCAGCCCTTCGCCGTGGAAGCCGCGCTCGCGCGTGAAGCCGACCGCGTGGAGATCGCTGAGGACCCGCATGATCGCGGCATCGCGGGCGCTGACCGTGCCGGCGGCATCGATGGTCACCGCGCCGATCTCGACCATCTCGGCCAGGTCTTCGGTTTCGTGGCCGGTCTGGGCCGCGAATGCTGCAGCGGCGACCCGCGGGGCATCCTGATCAAGCCTCTGGCTCAGCACGGCGTCGAGTTGCGGGAACGCCTGCGGGGCCAGCCAGCGCTCGCCGTCATCGCCGTCGAGCAGCGTCCGGATCACCGCCAGCGGCAGGAAGCGCTCCTCCTGCAGCCGCTTGATCGCGCGCAGCCGGGTCACGTGATCGTCGGAGTAGGAGGCGGAATTGCGTGACGCCCGGTCGGGCTCCGGAAGCAACCCCTCGCGGATGTAGAAGCGGATCGTCTCCCGCCCGACACCGGTCTTCGCTTCGAGTTCGCGCATCCGCAAGTGGACCGACTCCTGAGTGCGACTCGCAGCCTAACACGAAGTGCGGAGTGAGGCTACGCGAAAATCGGCGACATCGGACAGCAAAACGCCCTCGCATCCCGGGATGCGAGACGTTTGCGAACGGCGTGGCTGAAAGGCTTAAGCCGCCTTTTCCTTGACCGCGACGCGGACCGGTTCCTTGAGGCCGTGGACGACGTCCTTGTCGACAATGACCTCCTCGACGTTCTCGAGGCCGGGCAGGTCGAACATCGTGTCAAGCAGGATCGACTCCATTATCGAGCGCAGGCCGCGGGCGCCGGTCTTGCGCTCGATGGCGCGCTTGGCGATCGCCGCGAGCGCGTCGAGCTCGAAGCTCAACTTGACGCCCTCCATCTCGAACAGGCGCGCATACTGCTTCGACAGCGCGTTCTTCGGCTCGGTCAGGATCTTGATCAGCGCGGCCTCGTCGAGGTCCTCAAGCGTCGCGATGACGGGGAGACGCCCGATGAACTCCGGGATCAGGCCGAACTTGAGCAGGTCCTCGGGCTCGCACTGGCGCAGCATCGCGCCGGTGCGGCGTTCGTCGGGGCCGGCGACGTGCGCGCCGAAACCAATCGACTTGCCTTGCAGGCGGTCGCCGATGATCTTTTCCAGCCCGTTGAAGGCACCGCCGCAGATGAACAGGATATTGGTCGTGTCGACCTGAAGAAACTCCTGCTGCGGATGCTTGCGCCCGCCCTGCGGCGGCACGGAGGCGGTGGTGCCCTCCATAATCTTGAGCAGCGCCTGCTGGACACCCTCGCCGCTGACGTCGCGGGTGATCGACGGATTCTCGGCCTTGCGGCTGATCTTGTCGATCTCGTCGATGTAGACGATGCCACGCTGCGCCCGCTCGACGTTGTAGTCGGACGCTTGGAGCAGCTTCAGGATGATGTTCTCGACATCCTCGCCGACATAGCCGGCCTCGGTGAGCGTTGTAGCGTCCGCCATGGTGAACGGCACGTCGAGCAGCCGTGCCATGGTCTGGGCGAGCAGGGTCTTGCCGCAGCCGGTCGGGCCGACGAGCAGGATGTTCGACTTGGCCAGCTCGACCTCGGCGCCCTTGGCCCCGTGGTTCAGCCGCTTGTAGTGGTTGTGCACCGCCACCGACAGCACGCGCTTGGCGTGGTTCTGGCCGATGACATAGTCGTCGAGGTGCTTGCAGATCTCACGCGGGGTCGGCACGCCGTCCTTGGTCTTAACCAGGGCGGTCTTGGTTTCCTCGCGGATGATGTCGTTGCACAGCTCGACGCATTCGTCGCAGATAAACACCGTCGGCCCGGCGATGAGCTTGCGCACCTCGTGCTGGCTCTTCCCGCAGAAGCTGCAGTAGAGCGTGTTTTTCGAGTCGCCGCTGCCGCCACTCAGCTTGGTCATGGGCTTCCTCTCCGGCCGGCTAACACTCTAGCGGCCTTTCACGACGCGGCAAGCGTGAGCCTGCCGGCGTGACAATATGTGAACGGCGCGCGATGGGTTAACGCGCGAGCCACGAATTGGTTGATCGCTGTCAGGCGGCCCGCAACGTCGCCGCCTCGGCATCGGTCGGCATCGGCCGCTTGTCGGTGACCTCGTCGACCAGCCCGAAGGCCTTGGCCTCCTCTGCGCTCATGTACTTGTCGCGGTCCATCGAACGCTCGATGGTGTCGAGGTCTTGGCCCGTGTGCTTGGCGTAGAGCTCGTTCAGCGCATGCCGGACGCGGATGATCTCGCGCGCCTGGATCTCGATGTCGGCGGCCATGCCCTGCGAGCCACCGCTGGGCTGATGGATCATGATGCGGGCGTTCTTCAACGCAGACCGCATGCCCGGCTCCCCGGCGGCGAGCAGGAAGCTGCCCATCGACGCAGCCTGGCCGACGCACACCGTAGCGACCTTGGGGCGGATGTATTGCATCGTGTCGTAGATCGCCATGCCCGCCGTGATCACCCCGCCCGGCGAGTTGATGTACATGAAGATGTCCTTCTTCGGATTCTCCGACTCGAGGAACAGCAGCTGGGCGACGATCAGCGAGGCCATGCCGTCCTCAACCTGCCCGGTGACGAAGACGATGCGCTCACGCAGCAGACGCGAGAAAATGTCGAACGAGCGCTCGCCGCGGTTCGACTGCTCGATGACCATTGGGACGAGCATGTTGGTGGGGTCGATCATAGGGGCTGATGGTCCTTGGGCTTGAACCGCCAAGGTCGGACGTTTCCGCGACGATTTCAAGCCCGGCAGCAAACCTACTCGGCCGCCTTCTTCGGGGCACGCCTAGTCTTTGGCGCGGGTGCGACTGCGGCTACCGGCTCGTCGCTGAGCAGCGGGTCGGCGTTGCCCTCGCCCTCGGCAAGCACCAGGTCGTTCGGCGTGGCCTTGGCCTTCTTGGCGCGCGGCGCGGGCTTGGCCTCGACCGGGGCGGCTTCGGCGGGCTCCGCCGCGTTAGGCTTGGCGGCCTTCTTTGCCTTGGCGGGCTTGCCTGGCGCGTGGTCGTGGCCGCAATCCGGACCGTGGACGTGGCCCGACGGCGACTCGTCGTCGCTCTCGATCTCGGTGGTCAGCGTGTCGCGGTCGACGCTGCGTTCGGTGACCTCGGCCTTGCCGATCAGATAGTCGACTACCTTGTCCTCGTAGAGTGGCGCGCGCAGCTGGGCGGCCGCCATCTGGTTCTCCTGGAAGTATTTGATGACCTGATCGCGCTCCTTGGGATAGCGGCTGGCCTCCTGGGCGATCAGGCGGTTCATCTCGGCGGGCGTCACGACGACGCCGCCCTGCTGGCCGATTTCAGACAGCAACAATCCGAGGCGGACGCGACGCTCGGCGATGCGGCGATACTCGGGCTTCTCGGCTTCGAGACCGGCGAGCGCTACGGCGGCATCGGCCTCGTGGCTGGTCTCGTGCTCCAGCTGCTGCCAGATCTGGTCGAACTCGGCATCGACCATCGACTGCGGCACCGCGAAATCATGGGCTGCGGCCAGCGTATCGAGCAGCTTGCGCTTCATATGTGTCCGGGTCAGGCCGGCAAGCTCGCTCGACAACTGGTCCTTCAGGATCTCCTTCAGGCCGTCGAGGCTGTCGAGGCCGAGCGACTTGGCGAACTCGTCGTCGAGAGCGGTGTCCTTGGCGGTTTGCACCTCATTGACGGTGACCGCGAACTCGGCAGCCTTCCCCTTCAGATAAGCGACATTGTAGTCATCGGGGAAGGTCACCTTGACGGTACGCTGATCGTTGGCCTTGGCCCCGATCAGCTGGTCCTCGAAGCCCGGGATGAGCTGACCCGAGCCGAGCTCGACCCGCATGCCCTCGCCCTTGCCGCCGTCGAACGGCACGCCGTCGACACTGCCGAGGAAGTCGATCAGAACGGCGTCGCCGGTGACTGCCTTGTGCTTGGCCGGTGCCGCCTCGAAGTTCTTCTGCTGGTCCGACAAGCGCTTCAGCGCCGCGTCGAGGTCGGCGTCAGTCGGTTCGACGACCAACTTCTCCAGCTTCAGGCCATCGACGTTCGGCGTGTCGATCGTCGGCAGCACCTCGACGGCGACCTTGAAGTCGACATCGGCACCGTCCTTGTCCTCACCGTCGAGATCGACCGTGGGCTGCATTGCCGGGCGCAGGTTGTGATCACTGAGCAGCTGCTGGACGCCTTCGTTGACGACCGCCTGCACCGCTTCGCCGCGGAGCGCCGGACCGTGCATCTTCTTGACGAGGTTGAGCGGCACCTTGCCGGGGCGGAAGCCAGGCATGCGCACCTGCTTGGCAACCTCGACAGCGCGCGCATCGACCTTGGCGGCGACCGCGGCAGCGGGCACGTGCACGCTGTACTCGCGCCTCAGGCCCTCGTTCAAAGTCTCGGCAATACGCATTTCGGTCTCGTTCTCTTCGGCCTGGGCGATGGTGCGGGCGAAGGGACTCGAACCCCCACGTCTTTCGACAACAGGACCTAAACCTGCCGCGTCTACCAGTTCCGCCACGCCCGCATGGGTGAATGGGCGCGTCTAGCCAAGCCGACGCCCAAGGGCAAGGCGCGCGGACTCAATGAAGCCACAGCCGGATCACGCCGCCCACCGCCGCGACCGCCAAAACACCCGCCGCCCACAAGCCGACGAACCACGCCAGCCGTCGCGCCACCCTAGTGATACCCCTCGTGGCCGACCTTGCCGCGGAACACCCAATAGGCATAGCCGGTGTAGGCGAGGATGATCGGCACCATTATGCCGGCCCCCACCAGCATGAAGACCTGGCTCTTGGCCGGCGCGGCGGCCTGCCAGATCGTGATCTGGCCGGGAATCAGATAGGGGAACATGCTCACCCCCAGGCCGATGAAGCTGAGCAGGAACAGCGCCAGCGACAACAGGAACGGCGCGACCTCCGCCCGCTTGGCCAAGGCCCGGAAGAACCCCAGCGCAGCGAGGCCCGCCAGCACCGGAATCGGGCTGAGCCAATAGATGTTCGGCACGCTGAACCACCGTTTGTAGTAGGCTCCTTCGAGCAGGGGCGTCGCGGCGCTGACGGCCAGCACAGCCATTGATGTGGCAGTGCCGAATAGCCGCGCCAGCGCATAGGCGCGGTCCTGCAGCGTGCCCTCGGTACGGTAGATCAGCCAACAGCAGCCGAGCAGCGCATAGCCGACGACCACGGACGCGCCGCACAGGACGCTGAACGGCGACAACCATTCCCACCAGAGCCCCGAATAGCTGCGGCCCGTGACCGAGACGCCCTGAAGGATCGCGCCGAGTATGACGCCTTGCGAGAACGCCGCGACCACCGAGCCGGCGAAAAAGGCGAAATCCCAAATTGGCTGGCGCGTCGTCCGCCAGCGGAATTCGAAGGCGACTCCGCGGAACACGAGCCCGAGCAGCATTGCGATCACCGGCACGTAGATCGCCGGCATGATGATTGCGTAGGCGAGCGGAAACGCCGCCAGCAGGCCCCCGCCGCCGAGCACCAGCCAGGTCTCGTTGCCATCCCATACCGGCGCCACGGAGTTCATCGTCGCGTCGCGCTGTTGCCCGCGCTTGAGCAGCGGGAACACAATGCCGAGGCCAAGGTCGAAGCCGTCCATGACGACGTAGGCGAACACTGCGAACGCAAGGATGCCCGCCCAGACGATCGTCAGGTCGACATCGACACCCATCTATTCGGCCGGCTGCGGCGCAGCGTCGGCGTGCTGTGCGAGCCCCGGCGAGATCCCGGCCGTGCGCGTCGGGCCGCCGGTCGGCACGCCGGTCTCGCCCGGATGCGGTGCCTCCCCCATCAACCGGAGGATGAACCACGTGCCGACCCCGAAAGCGGTGAAATAGACCAGAATGAAGGCGATCAGCGAAGCCGCCACTGCAGGCGCACTTACCGGCGACAGCGAGTCGGCGGTCCGCAGCAGGCCGTAAACGGTATAGGGCTGCCGCCCGCTCTCGGTGGTTGCCCAGCCGCATAGCACCGCGATGAAACCCGACGGCCCCATCAGCACCGCGGCGCGGTGCAGCCATGGCGAGTCGTAAAGCCTTCCGCGGACCCGCGCGAACAGGCTCCACGCCCCGAGCGCCAGCATCGCAAGGCCGATGCCCACCATGATCCGGAAGGTCCAGAAGACAATTCGCACCGGCGGCCAGTCCTGGCGTGGATACGCATCGAGGCCAGCGAGCGGCGCGTTCGGATCACCTTTCAGGATAAGCGAACCGAGCTTCGGGATCTCGACCGCATGACGCAGAATGCCCGCCTTGTCGTCCGGGATGCCGAACAGCGTGAGCGGTGCGCCGGCGGGATATGAGCGGTAATTACCCTCCATCGCCGCGATCTTGGCGGGCTGGTACTGGAGCGTGTTCGTCCCCTGCTCGTGGCCGGCAAGAATCTGCAGCGGCGCAACCAGCACAGCCATCCACATCGCCATCGAGAACATGATCCTGGCACCTTCGGTGCCGTGGCCATGTTCACGACGGCCCTTGAGCAAGTGCCATGCGCCGACCCCGCCGACAACCAGCGCCGTCGTCAGATAGGCCCCCAACACGGTGTGGACGAGCCGGTACGGCATCGATGGGTTGAAGATCACCACCAGCCAATCGAGCGGCACGAACTGACCTTGCGCATTCATGCCGTAGCCCTGTGGCGTGTGCATCCAGCTGTTGACAACGATGATCCAGAACGCGGAGATCGCCGTGCCGAGCGCCACCATCAGTGTCGCGATGAAGTGCAGCCCCTTACCGACGCGCTCCATGCCGAACAGCATGACGCCGAGGAAACCCGCCTCCAGGAAGAATGCCGTCAGCACCTCATAGGCCATCAGCGGTCCGACGACGGCCCCCGCCTTGTCAGAGAATTGCGCCCAGTTGGTGCCGAACTGATAGGCCATGACGATGCCCGACACGACGCCCATCGCAAAGGTGATGGCGAAGATCTTGAGCCAGTATTTGAACAGGTCATGATAGACTCCGCGTCCCGTTCCCAGCCAGAGCCCCTCGAGCACCGCGAGGTACGACGCCAGCCCGATTGACAGGGCGGGGAAGATGAAGTGGAACGAGATCGTAAACGCGAACTGGGCGCGCGCCAGGTCGAGTGCGGTGATGCCGTCAAACATGCCCGCCAATAGCATGGCGACGGCAAAGGTTCCTCCCCGTCATTTGTCGCATCCCGCGGGTTCGTGCATCACGCGGGCATGTCGAACGACCTCCGCATCGCCCGCGCCGCAACCTTGCTTCCGATTGCCGAGATCGCCGCCCGGACCGGCATTCCCGCGGACGCGCTCGAAAGTTACGGCCGGTATATCGCCAAGCTGACGCGGCCGTTCGTCGAGTCTCTGACGGACCGTGCGCCCGGCAAGCTGATCCTCGTTACCGCGATCAGTCCGACACCGGCGGGCGAGGGCAAGACCACCACCACGATCGGCTTAGGCGACGCGCTCAACCGGATCGGGCGGCACACGGTGATCGCGCTCCGGGAGCCATCGCTCGGCCCCGTATTCGGTCGGAAGGGCGGTGCCACCGGCGGCGGCCACGCTCAGGTCGTGCCGATGGAGAAGATCAACCTCCACTTCACCGGCGACTTCCACGCCATCGGCGCAGCGCACAACCTGCTCGCGGCGCTGATCGACAACGCAATGTACTGGCGCACTGTCGACATCGATCCGCGCCGGGTGACATGGCGGCGGGTGCTCGACATGAACGACCGGGCGTTGCGTCACATCACGCTCGGCCTCGGCGACGGCAAGAATGGTTACGTCCACGAGGGCGGCTTCGATATCACCGTCGCTAGCGAGGTGATGGCGATCTTCTGCCTTGCGGAGGGCCCGGCCGACCTGATCGAACGGTTGGGGCGGATTGTCGTCGGGCGGACGGCGAGCGGTGCGCCGGTCAGCGCGGCGGCGTTCGGTGCGCCCGGCGCGATGGCGGCGCTGCTCGCCGACGCCCTGCAACCCAACCTGGTCCAGACGCTGGGCGGTTCGCCGGCGATGCTCCACGGCGGGCCGTTCGCCAACATCGCGCATGGTTGCAATTCGGTGATCGCGACCCGCGCGGCACTGGCGCTCGGTGAATTCTGCGTGACCGAGGCCGGGTTCGGGGCCGACCTCGGGGCCGAGAAGTTCCTGGACATCAAATGCCGCGCGACCGGCCTTGCGCCCGCCGCCGCGGTGGTCGTGGCGACGGTGCGGGCAATCAAGATGCACGGCGGCGTGGCTAAGGATGCGCTGGGCCACGAGGATATGGCCGCGCTTGACCGCGGCTTCGCCAACTTGGCGCGCCACGTCGGCAACCTGCGTGGTTTCGGGCTGCCGGTGGCAGTCGCCGTCAACGCCTTCGCCGAAGATACGCCGGCGGAGCAGGCGCGGCTGCTCGAACTGTGCGCCGGCATTGGCATCGACGCGCACCTCTGCACGCACTGGGCCGACGGCGGCGCGGGGGCCGAAGGTCTGGCGCACGCGGTCTCGCGGCTTGCCGATGCCAACCCGTCGCCGACGATCGACCTGCCGTATCCGGACGATCTGCCGCTCGTCGACAAGATCCGCACCGTCGCCCGCCGCATTTACCGCGCCGCCGACGTCGCCTTCGCGCCCGGGGTCGAGCGCGATCTTGCCCGCTTCGAGGACGAGGGCGCCGGCGACTTCCCGGTGTGCATGGCCAAGACCCCCTATTCGTTCAGCGCCGATGAGCGACTGATCGGCGCGCCCGAGGGCTTTCTGCTGCCGGTCGAGGCGGTGCGGCTGTCGGCGGGCGCGGGCTTCGTGGTGGCGCTTTGCGGCTCGGTCAACACCATGCCGGGCCTGCCGCGGGTACCTGCCGCGGCGCATATCACGCTGGGGCCAGACGGCCGGATCGAGGGCCTGTCCTAGGATAGGCTTGACCGCGCGGCCCCGAACCGCCAACGCTAGACCCTTAGGATTTGGTGCGGCGAGCGGGAACCCGCGGCCGCCTACGAGGGGAAGACACAGTGGCGAACTGGCGGATCAAGTCGCTCGATGCGATTCTGGCGACGGCCGAGAGGAAATCCCTGCACCGCAGCCTTGGTGCCTTCCAGCTGACCATGCTCGGCATCGGCGGCATCATCGGCACCGGCATCTTTGTGCTGACCGCCGAAGCCGCGCAGGTGGCCGGGCCGGGGATGTTGGTGAGCTTCGTGCTGTCCGCGATTGTCTGCGGGCTGGCGGCGCTCTGCTATGCCGAACTCGCCGCGATGGTCCCGGTGGCCGGCTCAGCCTACACCTACAGCTACGCGACCTTCGGCGAGATCCTGGCGTGGGTCGTCGGCTGGGCGCTGGTGCTGGAATATGCCGTCGCGGCAAGCGCGGTGGCCGTCGGCTGGTCAGGCTATGCGGTAGGGGTACTCGAGAATCTCGCCGGCATCCACGTGCCCAGCATCATCGCCAACGGCGACGGCATCATCGCGCGAATGACACTGCTGTTCTCGCCGATGACGCCCGAATTGCAAATCGCCCTCGACACCGGCGGGTTGGTCAACCTGCCAGCAGTCGTCATCGCGCTCGCCGTGACCGCCCTGCTGGTCGTCGGCACCAAGGAAAGCGCGATGGTCAATGCCGTGCTGGTCTGCGTCAAGATTGCCGCCCTCGCCGCGTTCATCGCGCTCAGCGTGCCGGCGATCCAGTCGCAGAACTTCATCCCGTTCGCGCCGCTCGGCACCGGCGGGATCATCAGCGCCGCCTCGATCATCTTCTTCGCGTTCGTCGGTTTCGACGCGGTGTCGACGGCGGCGGAGGAAACCAAGGATCCGCAGCGCAACGTGCCGATCGGCCTGATTGGTAGCCTGGTGATCTGCACCGTCTTCTATCTGCTCGTCGGCGCGGGTGCGATCGGGAGCTTCGGTGCCCAGCCGGTCATCGGCACTGACGGCGTTGGCCTGATCCCGGGCTCGCCGGCGCTGGTCGCCCAGTGCAACCTCGACGGCAACGTCCTGCTGGTCTGTTCCAAGGAGGCGTTGGCGCACGTCCTGCGCTCGATCGGCCATCCCGCGATCGGCAACATGCTTGGACTGGCGGCGGGCTTCGCGCTGCCGTCTGTGGTGCTGATGATGATGTACGCCCAGACCCGCATCTTCTTCGTAATGTCGCGCGACGGGTTGCTACCGACGGCGCTGTCGAAAGTGCATCCGCGCTTCAAGACGCCCCATATCGTCACCATCGTGACCGGCATCTTCGTGACGATCGCCGCTGCCTTCTTCCCGGTCGGTCAGCTGGCGAGCGTGTCGAACGGCGGCACCTTGTGCGCCTTCTTCTTCGTTTCGCTGGCGATCATGGCGCTGCGCCGGTCGGACCCGTCGCGCCGGCGCGCCTTCCGTACCCCGGCCGTCTGGGTGGTCGCGCCGCTCGCCGCTGCTGGGTGCGTGCTGCTGTTCCTGTTCCTTTCGATGACCGCCAAACTTGTGTTCTTCGGCTGGGCGGCGATCGGGTTGGTCTTCTACTATCTCTATGGCCGGACCCGCTCCAACGTCGCGCGCGGCATCATCGAGACCCACGAGACCGATGCGGATGCACCGCCCCCCGCGGTTTCGCCGCTGCCCGGCGCGCCGATCCCCGGCGGCGCCAAGGCCTGACGCTGCGGCAGTGGGGGCGGCGCTGCTCGGGCTTGCGGCGTGCCACGGGATCACCCGTGAGGCGCTGCGCTTTTCCGCCACCGGCCTGGCGCTATCAAGCCTCGACGCGCTGGTTGTCGACGCGGCGTTCTTCGCCCGTCTCGGCTGGCGGCGCGTCGGTATCTACACCCGCCACCCGCGTGCGCGCGCCGACCGGCTGGGCGGCCCCGGTGCCGCCTTCGCGATCATTGTCCCAGCCTGGGATGAGGCGGCGGTGATCGGTGCCATGCTGCGGCGGCTGACCGCGACGCTCGACTACCCAAACTATCACGTGTTCGTCGGGGTCTATCCCAACGATGCCGCGACGCGGTCGGCGGTTGCCAGCGTCACCGATGCCCGAATTTCGATTGCCACCTGCGTCCGCCCCGGGCCGACGACCAAGGCCGACTGTCTCAATCACCTGTGGCGCGCGGTGGTCGAGCATGAGCGCCAAGTCGGCCCGTTCCAGGCGGTGGTGCTGCACGACGCGGAGGATGTCGTCGATGCGTACGAGCTCCGCGTCTTCGACCACCTGATGCCGCGGCTGGCGATGGTACAGCTGCCGGTCGAGCCGCTGGTCGATCCGGAATCGCCATGGATCGCGGGCCACTACCTCGACGAGTTCGCCGAAAGTCACCTGAAAGACGTCGTGATCCGGGAGGGACTGGGGGCCGGGGTGCCGAGCGCCGGCGTCGCCTGCGCGATCCGCCGTGACGTACTGGCACGCATCGCGGATGCCGCTGGCGGCTTGCCCTTCGATGCCGACTGCCTGACCGAAGATTACGAACTCGGACTGAAGATCAAGGCGCTGGGCGAGCGTACCGCGCTGGTCCGCATCGCCCGCCCCGGCGGCGGCGTCGTGGCGACCCGCGAACATTTTCCCGCCGATTTGAAGGGCGCGCTGCGCCAGAAGACGCGCTGGCTGCTGGGCATCGCGCTCGGCGGCTGGGACCGGCTCGGCTGGCGCGGCGGACTGGCCGACCGGCTGATGCTCGTCCGCGACCGCAAGAGCATCGCCGCCGCGTTCCTGACCATGGTTGCCTATGCCGTGGGGGCGCTGGTGCTGCTCGATCTGGTGCTCGCCGGACTGATCCCCGAGATGGCGCGTTTCGCGCCGCTCGTGGTACCCGGTGGTATACTCGACTGGACCTTGCGCTTCACGACCGCCGCGCTGGTCTGGCGGCTGGCCATGCGCGCCGGCTGCACGGCCCATGTCCACGGCTGGCGGGAGGGGCTGAGTTCGTTGCCGCGCGCCGTCGTGGCGAACTTTATTAACGCAGGCGCGGCATGGGGTGCGATGCAACGCTATATCGAAATCAGGCAGGGGGCCTCTATCAAGTGGGACAAGACCGAGCATCGATTCCCGGTCGAATAACGGTTGGGCCCTTGGGCTGCCTCGGACTGCTCGCCGTCGGTTCCGCCGGCTGGGCCGTCGGACGCATTCCCGATCTCGCCGCACAGGTGACACGGGACGTAGCGGTCGCCGGTGGCGCGGGGGTGGTGCCGCCGCCAGCCGTGCCGATCCAGCCGCAGCTGGCGGCCGCCGCCGCGCCGGCCCCGATCGTCATCACCATGCCCGCGCCGCCGCCGCCGCAAGTCATCATCGTGCGCGACGGCCGGACGACCGAAGGCGGCGGCCGGTGGGCAGCGGCCAACGAGCCTGCGGAGTTGCGGTGGACCCTGCCGCAAAAGGACAGCACCGCCGCCGCGCCGGCAGTGCCCGCCACCGCGAAGCCCGAACCGGTTGCCGAGCAAGCCGCCAGCGAGCAGGCCGGCTTCACGCTCGCGGCGATGGCCTATGACGATCTCGCCCGCGGTGACCGGCGCGGGGCTGCGGCCAAGTTCGAAAGCGCGCTTGCGGTCGCGCCCGACGCCGGCAATGCGGCGGCGTGGAAGCGCGAGCTGAAGCGCCTCAAGAAGCGCTGGTCGGTCGAGGCCTACACGTTGCTGCGCGACGACGGCGGCAACGGGCTGGTTACCCGTCCGGTGCTGGGCAGCGGCCAGACCGGGGCGCAGATCGCCTATACGCCGATGCCGCTGGCCCGCCGGCCGCTCTATGCCGTCGTCCGCACCACCACCGCGAACAGCGGCGGCTTCAGCCGCACCAGCGGCGGCGCGCCAAGCTCGCAGGTCGCGGCGGGCATCAAATGGCAGGTGCTGCCGCAGCTGTCGGTGAGCGGCGAGCGGCTGTTCGCCCTGGATTACGGCAGCCGCGATGCGTGGACGGTGCGGCTGGCGGGCGGCCTCGCGCACCGCTTCGGCCGGGTGCTGACCGATGGCTATGCCGAAGCCGGCGTGGTCGGGTTCGCCCACCCGGACTGGTATGCCGGGCTGCAGTCGCGCGCGGTGCTGCCGTTCGATTTCTGGCAGTGGCGGGTGGAGCCCGGCGTCGGCGTCTGGTCGGGCGTGCAGAACGGCGGCGTCACCGTCGGCCGGTTCGATCTCGGGCCGACGGTCGCCGTCACCTGGGACCGCTGGAAGGTCCGCGCCAGCGCCGACTACCGCCTCAAGGTCGCCGGCAACGCGCGGCCGGGGAGTGGCCCTGCGGTAAC
>Ga0105048_10008142_pt1 | contig 16801 bp, 21 predicted proteins | sample MAT05_FD_78382 | JGI IMG/M metagenome (GOLD analysis project Ga0105048, IMG submission 78382) | Freshwater microbial communities from Lake Fryxell liftoff mats and glacier meltwater in Antarctica - MAT-05 | ecosystem: Environmental > Aquatic > Freshwater > Ice > Liftoff microbial mat | place...
CTGGTTGGCGAAGATTCGCTGCCGGCGCGGCTGCTGCAGGCGGCCTGTGGCGCGATGCTCGGGAGCGGGGTCGGCACCTTCCACGGCCAGTCAGCGCACGATCAGGGCTACCTGAACCATGTGGGCATTCCGACCGCCAACTTCGGCCCGGGCGAACAGTCGTTCGCGCATACCGATCTCGATCTTGCCTCAGTCGACAAGGTGTTCGATGCGGCGAAGGTCTATGCCTGGGTCATTGCCGGCTATCTTGGGCGCGATCGTGAGTTTGCCGCAGCAGCGCCGGCCGCGGCAGCGACCAGAGCATCGACATGACCCGCGCGCTCTCCGATCGGAATCGCAGCGCCAATCTCGGCTATTTCTTTTCCGCTGCTGTCGAGCGCAGCCCGGACAAGACCGCGATCTACGATCTGTATGGCGGGGTAGAGCGGCAGTTGAGCTATGCGCTGCTCGACGAGCGCGCCGATCGGGTGGCAGGTCTGCTGCACGGGCTGGGCATTCGCGCTGGCGACCGGGTCGGCATGATCGTCGGCAACCGCTCCGAGTTTCTCGAGTTCTTCTTCGGTACGATGCGCATCGGTGCGATCCCGGTGCCGATCAACACCCGGCTCGCGCGCGAGACGCTGAAGTTCATCCTCGAAGATGCCGAGTGCCGCGCGGTGTTCGTCGAGCCGGCCGCGCATCCGGCGGCGATCGAAGTCGCGCAGGAGGCCGGAATCGCCCACAGGATCACCACCGAGCCGGTGTCTGGCATCGACGGCTGGCTCGACTACGCGAGCGCGCGCGACGCCAGCGCGCGCTTCGATTCGCCGCCTTCGCTTGCGGCCGATGCGCAGGCGTTCCAGCCCTACACCTCCGGGTCGACCGGCCTGCCCAAGGGCGCGATGATGTCGCATGCCGGCATGCTCTGGTATGTCGACTACAACCAGCGCTACTGGCCGACCTCGAGCGAGGCGCGCGGCATGATCGCGCTGCCGCTGTTTCACAAGAACGCGATGCGCGGCACGGTGAAGCCGGCGCTGCATGCAGGTGCCTCGTTCGTGCTGATGCCGGGCTACGATCCCAAGGGTTATCTCGAGGCGCTGGCGAAGTACCGCTGCACCTATTCGCGCGGTGTGGCCGCGGTGTTCACCATGCTGCTGCAGCAGCGTGAACTGATCGCTGCGCTCGATCTGTCGGCGCTGAAGGGCCTGACCATCGGGTCGGCGGTGGTCACGCCCGAGCTGATGGACGAGGTCGAGCGCGCGCTGCCCGGGGTCAAGGTCGGCGAGAGCTATGGCCTGACCGAGGGCGGCAGTCCGTTCCGGGTGCCGCTCGATGGCCGTCCGGTGCCGCGCGGCTCGGCCGGGGTGCTTGCGCCCGAGATGGGCGTGCGGCTGACCGATGAGCAGGGTGTCGAGCAGGACCTGGCCACGCCTGGAGCGATCGAAGGCGAGCTGTGGCTGAAATCACCGTACAACTGCATGGGCTATCACAAGCGCCCGGAGGCTACGCGCGAAAAGCTGGTCGATGGCTGGCTGCGCACCGGCGATGTGGTGCGCCGGGATGCCGAGGGTTTCTTCTACTTCAAGTCGCGCATGGACGACATGTTCTCCTGCGGTGGCGAGAACATCTATCCGAAGGAAGTCGAAGATCTGCTGTTCCGCCATCCGGCGGTGGCCAACGCGGTGGTGGTGCCGGTGCCGCATGCGGTGAAGGGCTGGGTGCCGGCGGCGATGGTGGTGCTCAACCGCGGTGCCCACGCCGATGCAGAACAGATCCGCCAGTTCTGCCTGGAACACGGGCCCAAGTATGCGCACCCGCGGCTGGTGCAGATCGTCGCCGAGGCCGAGCTGCCGTTGAACGGCGCGGGCAAGATCGACCGCAGGGTGGTGAAGGAGGTGTTGACCGGGTCGGCGAGAGGACGCGAACTGGCGGGATAGTGCAGCCGCGCAGCACTGGCGGGAAAGGGTGAAGCAGGGCGCAGCCAGGGCAGCGCGCCCTACGCGGCGAATCGCACGCCGATTCGCACGCCGATTCGCACGCCGATTCGCACGCCGAGCCGCAGTCCGACCTCGATACCGGCTTTCGCACACAACCCGGCCAGATAGTCCAGCGACAGCAACTCGACCTTGCCGCGCACGATCTCCGACACGCGTGACTGCGCGACGCCCAGCCGGGTTGCGGCTGCCTGCTGCGTGAGGCCTTCGTCTTCGATCCATCGGTGCACCGCTTCGGCCAGCTGGGCACGCAGCAGCATCACCGCAGCCTCATGCGGCGGGAAACCCAGATCGAGGAAAACGTTACCGCTCGATTGCATGACCATTTCAGACGTGACCTTGACTGCGCGCGAGCGCACAGGCGAGCGCGAAACGCCGCCGCGCAAGCGTGAGGTCTTTGACGGCTGTCGTACGGGATTTCTTCGCGAAAGCATGGAGCACATAGAGGGTATCTTTCATGTTCGCGCAGTAGATCACGCGAAACGCACCGCTCGCATCCGTGATGCGAATCTCGCAAACACCGGTGCCGATGGTCGGCATTGGCCTCCAGTCATCGGGCTGCCGTCCGTTCTGAACCGTGAACAGCTGATAGCCAGCGCTGCGGCGCGCCGAGTCCGGAAACCGGCGCAGCGCCTGCGCCGAGGCACCGCGAAAGTCAGCGCGTTCAAGGGAGAAGTATCCGAACATTCGGATAACAGGTCAAGGCCATGTGCAATCGCGCAGCCGAGCGGGTGCGCACCACTTCAGTGCAACAAAGTCTCTGATGGTCGATTGGCGCCGCGAAGGCAGCGAGGCCGAGAAGCGGCCCCGAGCACGCGTTACTGGGGCCTGCAGCTGCTCTTCGCTGAGGCCGAACGGCCGCTCGACGGCACGGGCGAGATCGACCACCGGGTAGTCAAGGCGGGTCGACCCGTGCAGCGCGCGGGCGCGAACTGGCGCTGTAAGGGCTGTCGGATCTGCCCTTTTTTGGACTCAGGACTGGTCATGCGTTAGCGTCAGATGCATGCGCACGACTGTTTTTATTGCAGATGATGTACTGGCAGCGGCCAGGGAACGCGCGCGCCACGAGAAGAACTCGGTGGGCCAGGTCGTTTCCGAAGCCTGGCTTGCGCTCACCGGCACGCCACCGGGGTCCGCCGCAGGTGAACCTGCGGCGATCGACGGACTGCGACCGTTCTCCTCGCGCGGCGGCATCGTGAGCAATGCAGCGGTCGATCGCTTGCGTGAAGATGACGCGTACTGATCGCAGATGCAATGTTTGATGCGCGCACATGCAGGCCCGGTGCGGCGACACGATGAGCGGCGCGATGAGTTGCACCATGAACGGCCCGATGCGCCGCGCAACAGCACAGGGGCAACGCTGCCCCCGCTATCCCGTGATCACCGCAGTGATCTCTACTCCGGCTGTATCCCCGACGCCTTTATTACCTTGCCCATGCGCTCCAGGTCTTCGCGGGCGCGCGTCTCGAGTTCCTTCGGTGTTGTCGGCCAGGCATCGGCGCCGAGTGTGCTCAGGCGTTCGCGCAGATCGGGTGCAGCCAGCGACTTGTTCAGCGCCTCATTCAACCGCTGCACGATCGCCGGATCCATCTTCGCCGGACCAAACAGACCGGACCAGAAGTTGAGCGTGGCCTCCGGGAAGCCGGCCTCGCCGATGGTCGGCACATCCGGCAACTGCGGTGACCGCTTGGGCGAGAGCAGCGCCACCGGACGCACCGCGCCAGACTTGATGTGCTGCATCGCCGAGGGCAGGGTGTCGAACACCATGGTGATGTTGCCGGACATCACGTCCGGGTAGGCCACCCCGGCGCTCTTGAACGGCACATGGGTCATCTCGACCCCAGTCGAGGCGCGCAGGATCTCGCCAGTCAGGTGACCAGTGCTGCCCATGCCGGACGAGCCGTAGATGATCTTGCCCGGATTGGCCTTGGCGGCGGCGATCACGTCTTTGACCGTCTTCAATGGCGTGCTCGACCCCACGGTGAGGATGTTCGGCGACAGTGCAATGCCACCGATGGCGGTGAACGCGGTCACCGTGTTGTACGGCAGTTTCTTCAGCATGTGCGGTGCGATCGCCTGGGTCGTCAGGCTGGACAGCAGGATCGTGTAGCCGTCCGGCGTGGCGTTGGCAACGATGTCCGCGCCGATGGTGCCGGCCGCGCCGCCGCGGTTCTCCACGATCACCGTCTGCCCGATCACCTCGGTCATCTTCTGCGCGAGCGCGCGACCTAGGATGTCGGAGACCCCGCCAGCGGCAAACGGCACCATCAGGCGGATCGGGCGGGTGGGGAAGGTGGCGGAAGCGGGGCTCTGCGCATGCAGCGCGGAGGGCAGCGAGGCGGCGAGCGCGGCGAACGCCGTGCTGGCCAGTGCGAGGCGGCGACGCAACGTGGATGAGGCGGGTGGCAAGTGTGCAGGTGTTGGCATGGGGGCTCCGTTGAGGTCGAGTACCGGAATGCACGTTCCGTACCAGAGCCTGGATGGGGCTTGCAGGCTGGCGCACGGTGCATGGCGCGGGGGCTGGCATCGCGATGGAGCACGAGTCGGCGGTGCATGACGCCGGTCGAGGAGCAGACGGGAGGGAGCAGTCGGGATCCCCCCGCAAGCCCACACTGGATTGACACTGACTTGACGTCAGGCTGCGATAGCGTCAGATTTCGGTCGGCGTGGGCGGTCTTGTAGCGGGTGTCGGCCTGGCCACCAACGAGGGCCGGCCGACCGTGGATCGTTTCCAACGCATCTTTGCGCTGCACCGCGCCCTGAAGGGGGCACGCGTTCCCGTTACCCGCGCGCAACTGCAGGAACGCCTCGAATGCGAGGCGGCAACAGTCAAGCGGGTGATACTGGCGCTGCGTAATGAGGGCGCACCGATCGAGTACGTGCGCGATCCCGACGGGTACCGGTTCGCTTCAGGCTCGACCTTCGAGCTGCCGGGCGTCTGATTCAGCCCGCACGAGCTGTACGCTCTGCTGTCTACCCAGAAGCTGCTCGTTGACGTGTTCCCCACGCACGTGGGGATGAACCGAATGTGTCGTTCATGATGTTGCTCTGTTGACGTTCTCGCGCGCCATTCACGGCGCTTACGAACGTGAGGGTGGTGGTGCCCAAACCTCATTGGGCTTCTTCGGATGGCGATACATATGGCCAAGTTGCATGGCCGGGAACTCGACCGCGCTGGCCACTTGATAGCCCGACTCATAGGCCTTAAGCAGAGCATCTTCCGCTGCGTAGGCGAACGGATCGCCGAGCTGTCGCTCAATTTCCCCGCCGGGCTCCGGGCGGTTCGCGACCAGCCAATCGACGGCGTCGGCGAGCGCCTTCGCGGGCGCAACGAGGTCGCGATAGCCGAGCTGCGCCTTGATCTTGCTGATGTCGTACTCGATCGTCCAGTCCGGTGGGCGAGAAGCGCCGCCCTTGTACACTCTCTGTGCCAGCGTCGGCGGCATCTCGGAGATTTCGCAGTCGTGTTTCAGATGACGAGCAATGAAATCGACGTACTGGCGATGCGTGTATTGGTGGTCGTCGCGAATGTTATAGATCTGTCCGCCCGACTCAGCGGGTTTGTCGGCGGCGAGCAGCAAGGCGTGGGCGACATTGCGGGCAGCGCCACGTCGCTTTAGCATGCCATTCGCCGGGACGATCAATCGCTTCCGGCCGTCCAGGATTCTGCGCACGACGCTCCAATCCGGATTGGCGGGCGCGTGTGCGCCATAAAGCTGCGCATATCGAAAGTAAGTTGCGCTGTAATGTCCTTCGCGATGCGCCCGCATCACCGTCTCTTCGGTTACCCACATGAGGTGGCTGAATTTCGGTCCGGAGGGGTCGTCGCGTCGGGGGGCGTCTTCGGGCACCATGGCCGGCGCGCCGAGCGGTCCCCAGCGCGGATCTTCGTGGTCAGCATAGACGCTGGCGCCGCCGACGCCGATGAAGCGCGCGGTCTTGCCTTTCAGCAGCTCCGCGATGATTCGCATCCTGCCGTATGTCGCGAGCACAACGTCGAAAAAGCGCCCATAAAGGGCTGGTGCCAAGGTCTCTGCGAAGTGAGGATCCGTATGGATATGCTCGATCGGCTGCTTGAATTCGACTTCGTGCTGGCCCCCGTGAAGAATAGTGACATCGTAGCCCCGGTCCAGCAGGCCATTGACGACAAACGGGCCGGAGGGCCCGGTGCCGCCGATCACCAGTGCTTTCATGATTCAATCCCCTGTCTGCGATGGTGTCCCGGATTATTGTCCCCGCCAGCCTGTCGTCCTGGATGATCACCTGTGCGCGCTTATGGTGGCAGAGTGATTATGCAGCGGCCGGGAAACAAGTGGATGCCGGCTCAATTCACGCCGCCGCCCCCGGAAGTAAAGTCAGCGCGATGTTCAACGGTGCAGCGAGACGCAGAAGCACGCGGGCAGCTTCGACTTCATTCTCGACGCCGTCGCCGCATTCGGTCTCATCTTCGGGCGCAGCAGCCCCTCGGGCTCTCCGATCGGCGGTATCGCTGAGACGCAGGAGATGCTCGACTTCTGCGGCAAGCACAACCTCACCGCCCAATACGCTGAAGTTCGAATCTGGATCCGTGAAATATCAAGGCACTGTCACGGCAAAGGATAGTCAATGAAATCTCGCGCCGCGTTTGAATTCGCCGCTGCACTCTTTGCATCGTTATTTGTCACCGGTGCCGGTGCGGCCGAGTCAACCTATCCCGCGAAGTCCGTCCGACTTGTCGTCGGGTATACGCCGGGGGGCGGAGCGGACATCGCCGCGTGTGCGATCGGCCATCAGCTCGGTGAAGCGTTGGGTCAGACTTTCGTCGTCGACAATCGCGCCGGCGCATCCGGCTTGGTCGGCACGGAACTGGTCGCCAAGGCGCCGGCCGACGGGTAGTGTTCATCGCGCGTGGCGAGATCGACGTGCTCGACGGCGCCTTCCCGGTGGTGGAAGTCACCGGCATCCGCACGCGCATCCCGCTGGACAGATATCGGCTCAGACCACGCCCACCGCGGCGATGAGCAACAATGGTGAACCTGTGCGAAGTCTTCCTGACTCATTCGCGCCAGCCGAGACCACCCGATGCCCCCTGAAACCTTCGACTACGACCTCTTCGTCATCGGCGCCGGTTCGGGCGGTGTACGCGCTTCGCGCGTCTCTGCCGCGTACGGCGCGCGTGTCGCGATCGCCGAGGAGTTCCGGATCGGCGGCACCTGCGTCATTCGCGGGTGCGTGCCGAAGAAGCTGCTGGTCTACGGGGCACACTTCGCAGAAGACCTGAGCGATGCGCGCCGCTTCGGTTGGGACGTGCCCAAGTGCGAGTTCGACTGGGCGACACTGCGCGACAACGTGCTGCACGAGGTCTCCCGGCTCGAGGGCATCTACCACGAGACGCTGGTCAACCATAAGGTCGAGGTGCTGAAAGAGCGTGCGGTGGTGACCGGTCCGCACTCGGTGCGGCTCGCCGGCGGGCGCGAGGTGACAGCCGGCACCATTCTCGTCGCGACCGGCGCAGCACCGATACGGCCGCAGTTTCCCGGTGCCGAGCATGCGGTGACGTCCAACGAGGTGTTCGATCTCCCTGCGCTGCCGGCGCGCGTGGTGATCGCAGGCGGCGGCTACATCGCCAACGAGTTCGCCGGCATCTTCCACGGCTTCGGGTCGCGGGTGACCCTGGTCAATCGCGGCGAGACGATCCTGCGCGGGTACGACGCGCAGATTCGCGACCGGCTGCTGCAGATCTCGATGGTCAAGGGCATCGAGTTCCGCTTCAACGCGCCGTTCGAGCGGATCGAGCGCCGTGCCGATGGGACGCTGCACGTCGAGATGGGCGGGCACGAGCCGATCGATGCCGACCTAGTGCTGTTTGCGACCGGGCGCGCGCCGAACACCGCAGGGCTGGGTCTGGAGGCTGCGGGGGTCGATCTCGGCAAAGGCGGCGCGGTGAAGGTCGACGCCGACAGCCGGTCGAACGTGCCGAGCATTTACGCGGTGGGCGATGTCACCGATCGCGTGCAGTTGACGCCGGTGGCCATCCGCGAGGGACAGGCGTTCGCCGACACCGTATTCGGCAACAAGCCGTGGCGGGTCGACTACGAAGCGATCCCGAGCGCGGTGTTCAGCCATCCGCCGATCGCCGCGGTCGGCCTGACCGAGGCGCAGGCGCGCAACAGCCTCGGGTCGGTGCGCATCTACACGTCGGACTTCCGCGCGATGAAGAACGTGCTCGCCGGCCGCAATGAGCGGGTGCTCTACAAGATGGTCGTCGACGCGACAACCGATGTCGTTGTCGGGCTGCACATGATCGGGCCGGAAGCGCCGGAGATCCTGCAGGCGGCGGCGATCGCGGTGAAGGCCCGGCTGACGAAGGCGCAGTTCGACGCGACCGTCGCGCTGCACCCGTCGATGGCGGAGGAACTGGTGCTGATGAAGTGATGCAGGGAGGACGGTGATGATCTACACATTCAAATCGAAGGCGGCGGGCGACGTGATCATGTTGGGGCCGCACGGCGATGAGCTGCTGCGCGCGATCGGGCGAGAGCCGTCGGCGCGCGGTACGATCGCGGTCGGTGATCTGCCTGCGGCGATCGCAGCGATCCAAGCGGCCGTCGAGCGCAGCGGGAAGGCGTCCGATCAGGAGGCCGCTGGTGCGCGTGATCGGAACGAAGAGCGCGCTGAACCTGCGAGCGTCACGCTGCGACAGCGCGCCTGGCCGTTGCTCGACCTGATGGAGCGCGCCCACGCCGCCGGCGCGAGGGTGGTCTGGGGTATCTGAACGGGGCGGCAGCGGTCGAACGACCGGCTGCTACCGCCCCGTAACAGCGTTCGCGAGGAACTAGTCCGTTGTGACCCCGTCGATATGGAACGGCTTGCCGTTTACCTCGACATGACTGTGCAGCGGCACCTGCTGAGTGATCAGGCCTTCGGCAAAACAGCCGGCCTTGGCGTTCCTGATCAGATGCGCCAGCTTTTCAGTCGGTTCATCGCTATCGAGCTTCAGGTGGGTGGTGACGTTTTCCCATTTATTGAACACGGTGCCTTTGAGCACCGAACCGCCGAGGTGCTTGCGAAAGGAGACTCGGCATTTGGCCTCGCTGACCTTCAACTTCATCATGTGCGCGTACCGCGCAACCTGGGTGAGCAGTCAGAATCCGATCGACATTGCCAGGTAGTTCATCGGCGACGGATAACGGTCGGTGCCGCCGATCCGCGCGCCCTCGTCCGAGAAGACCTCGAACTTCTCGGCGATGCCGCGCTTGAGTTGTGCTTCACCGAGAACGAACTCGGTGAAGACATCGTTGCCGTTGGTGACTCCGGCTGCCGGGAGCTCCGGCTTGTCGATGATTCTCTCCCCCGGAACCGACGACAGGTCATCATTGCCCAGTGGCTTGTCCATGCGCTTCACCTCCCCTTGTTGGGACTGCGGTCGCTGCGCGCGGGACGCACGCAGTTGCAGTCATTGTAGCCAGAGTTTGCCGCACCTTGCGGCTGCGGCACGGCGCGGCCGCGCGTCCGGTGCGCTCAATCTATCGTCGCCTTCGAATCGCGCGCAACCGCCTTCCAGACCTCGATATTGTGCGCGATGAACGCGGCGAACTGTTCTGGCGTGCTGCCGACGATCTTGCCGCCCTCGGCCGCGAATCGTTCCTTCAGGTCGGGCAGGCGGATCACCTTCGCCAGGTCTGCATGCAGCTTGCGGACGTTCGCCGGCGCCGCGCCGGCAGCCAGGAACACGCCGTACCAGGTGTTGACCACGAAAACCTTCATTCCGGATTCCGCGACGGTCGGCACGTCCGGGACCGCCGCCGAACGCCGCCGAACGCCGCGCGCCAGTGGTCGCGATCGCGCGCAGGCGGCCGTTCTTCGCGAACGCGAGCGATCCCTGACCGCCATCCGGGCGGCCAGGGATGAATTGCACGTTCAACCTCAGCGTCTTGAATTCAAGACGCGCGCTCAAGACCAACGAGACGCATCTTGCAAGAGCCGCTCACACCCTCAGGCCGATTCGCCCGCCGCGTCCGAATGGTTACTGCGAGGCGTAAATAAAATGTTGGTCACCCCTGTAACCAGACGGGCGATATCTGCGAATTAACACATAGCGCTACATGAGCCTTGCGCCCCGAGCAATTGCAGTGGCCGGTACAGCTGAACATTGCCCATGTCACAGGAACGCCACGAAGATTGCAAACCCATTGGCTTTGGACGCCTTGCAGCCGCCGAGACGTTGTCGCACTCCCTGGAGGTCCAGCCTTTCTAGGCTGCTGCGCTGGCCGAGGCCGAAAAGGAAAACCAACCGGTGGCGTTGCTCTTCCATGCTGCCTGGTGTCCAACCTTCCGCGCGCAGGACGAATTCGTGCAGACTTTGAAGACCGAGAATCTCCTCTACCTGACCATCCCGAAGTTCAACTACGACACAAAACATGACCTCAAGCGTCGCTTCAACGTCGATTCGCAGTCGCCACTGATCGCCGTGTACGGGCAGAAGGGCTATTCGTACAAGAGAGCATTTTAAATGCCTATCCTCCGCGGCGGAGACGCCGGCGAAGCATCGTCTCCCGTGCATTCGCCGGCCCCGGCGCCTTGCAGCGGATTGGAATCTGCCCATAGTCCTTACCATGGTTGCAGGCTTGCATCCGCTGCATCTGCGCCGCCGTACAAGGGTGTTTGGGCGCTTTGTTCTACTTGACCTTCACGAGCCGACTTTGCGTTTGAATTGGCCATTCTGCCATTCGTAGACAGCGCCGATGAAATGCCAGGACTGTTCGATGCCGCCGTAGCGGTAAAGGCCATCGCCGCTGACTGGGTTTGTCTCGAACGATGCAATGCCGGCGGGGATCCGCTCTCGGGGCGGCGAGGCAACCCGTCGAAGTTCCGAGATTGCGTCGACGCCGCGCACTCCTGCTTCAGGGTCGTGGAACCATGAGGCGGAGGACAATCCGGGTGCGGCAAAAGCGGCGAAGGCCAGCGAGATGATGACGAGTTTTCTGGAGATCATGATGTATATCCTTTCCTTTGGTTATGTTCCGCGACCCTTTGTCGCAGTCATGCCGATTGGCATGAGGGGAAGTGTAGGTAGCCACCTCCCACAGAACCCGAACAGGCGTATTACGATTCGGCAATGTTCGGCAGAGGCTCAGCGGGTGTTTGTTCGATGAAGCTCCTGGTGATAGAAGACGAGGTGAAGCTGGCCGGATACCTGGCCAAGGGCCTTAGCGAAGCAGGCTTCGTGGTCGACCTCGCACACGACGGCATCGACGGCCTGCACATGGCGATGGAAGGGCATTACGACCTGCTGCTGCTCGACGGCATGCTGCCGGGCATCGACGGGCTGGGGGTGCTGGCGGCACTTCGCCGGACGAAGGCCACCCCGGTGCTGATGCTCACCGCGCGGGGCAAGATCGAAGACCGCGTGACGGGGCTGCAGGCCGGCGCCGATGACTACCTGGTCAAGCCGTTCGCGTTCTCCGAGCTCACCGCGCGCATCCACAGCCTGCTGCCGCTCGGGAGCAACCACGGCCCAGCGCAGTGATTCGTCGACACTGCGCCTGGGCAGCCTCGAAGTGGACATGCTCCGTCGCCGGGCGGTCCGTGGAGGGGGGCGGCTCGACCTGACGGCACGGGAATTCACACTGCTGACCGTGTTTCTCGCACGTTCTGGTGAAGTGCTGTCGCGTACCCAGTTGGCCGAGCAGGTCTGGGACATGAACTTCGACAGCGGGACCAATGTCGTCGATGTGGCGGTACGGCGGCTGCGCAGCAAGATCGACGACCCGTTCGAGCATCCCCTGCTGCACACGGTGCGGGGCATGGGCTACGTACTGGAAGAGCGGGCCGAGGTGCACACGCCATGACGGTGGCCTGCAACGGCGGATCCCTCAGCCGGCGCCTGTTCGTGATGCTGGCCGTGCAGATGGCAGCCTGTGCTACGGTGCTGTCCCTGGTCGTCTACGGCATCACCATGGCGGGCCTCGAGAAGCGCCAGGACCGGCTGTTCGGAGAGAAGTGGTTGATGCTGCAGCGCCTGGTCGCGGATGCCGAGGTGGGCAACGACCCGAAGGCAATTCGGGCGCAGCTCGACCATGCATTCCGCGGCTACCTGAGCTTGTCACTCGACCTGCAGACCACACGCGGGGAAATGTTCTATCGGAAGGCGGCTGAGCTGACCGACTCTGGCAGGTCGCGACAGATGGAATGGACGTTTCCGGCGCGCGATGCACAGTCACCTGGCACGCGCGCGGTGCTCGCGATGGATGTGTCCGCTGACGATGTGCTGCTGCACGACCTGGCAGTGACGCTGGTGGTGTCGAGCATCGCAGGGGTGGTGCTGATCGCGCTGGCAGGGCTGCTGCTGGTGCGGCTGGGCCTGGCCCCGCTGCGCTCCCTGGTCGATCAGACACGTCAACTGACGCCGGAGACACTGGGTCGCCGGCTCGAATGCACCGGGCAGCCCGAAGAGCTTCAGCCGCTGGTCGAGCAGTTCAACCAAATGCTGGCGCGACTTGAAGCGGCTTACGAACAGATCAGGGCATTCAACGCCGATGTCGCGCACGAACTGCGCACGCCGCTGGCCACGCTGATCGTGAGCAGCGAGCTCGCGCTGCGCGGTCCAAAGGGCAGCGGCGAGTTGCATGACGCCCTGGCGTCGAACCTCGAAGAACTCAACCGCATGGCGGCCATCGTTAACGACATGCTTTTCCTGTCGCATGCCGACCGCGGCGATCGTGCGCGCAGGCAGCATGTCGCCAGCCTGGCCACACTGGCCGCCGAGGTGGTCGCGTTCCATGAACCTGCGCTGAACGAGGCGGCGCTGCGCTGCGAGGTTGTGGGCGATGCGCACGGGCAGTTCGATGCGCCCCTGCTGCGCCGGGCGCTGTCGAACCTGCTCGGCAACGCCACCCGCTTCGCGCGGCACGGCAGCGTGGTGAGGATCGAAATCGCCACCGCGCCGGAGACGCCCGGACGCGTTAGCGTCGCTGTCGCGAACGAAGGCGAGACGGTGGACCCGGCTTTCCTTCCCCGGTTGTTCGACCGCTTCTACCAGGCCGGACCGACGCGGGGCAGCGCCGGGCTCAATCACGGCCTTGGCCTGGCGATTGTCGCGGCGATCGCCCGCATGCACGACGGTCGGCCGTTCGCGACGTCGCAACGGGGAACCACACGGATAGGCATCGACAGCGCGCTAGCGAGCTGATTCGCGGGCGGGTCGGAAGGGATGCCGGCACCCATAGTCTTTCCAGGAAAGCTGATTAACCGCATCGACCTTCACAACCACGTGATCTCGCAGGGCCTGATCGACGCCGTCCTGGCCGATCAAGCGACGTTCGAGACTCGGATCGAAAGCGAGGGCGACAAGCGCCGCGTGGTGCGCAAAAAGAATAGCTTTGCGCTGGTGCCCGAATACTACGACGCCGATGCCAAGGTCGAGGCGATGGAGAAGAAGGGCATCGATATCTCGATGATCTCGGCTGCGCCGCCGGCGTTCTACTACGGGACGAAGCCGGAGATCGGCCTGAAGACCGCCGGCCTGCACAACGACGGCATCGACGCGATGGTGGCGAAGCGCCCCGACCTGGCGGGCGACAATTACCTTGAACACCGTGGGTCAAGGAGTGGCTGGCCAAGCACCCGCGTATCCATGTTCATTTCACGCCGACCTGACGATGCTCTTCGCCGACTCCACCGTTGGCAAACGAACGTAGAGTCTTCGCACGCCTGTCCTCCATCTCGTGCGACCCGGCAAGGGCATCACATCATCCGTATCCGGCGATTCACGCGTGTCAACGCCGCGCGCGCGAGAATGGAATCAATGGCAGTACGCGAGCCGGGTAGCCGGAGGCGTGGTGCAGATCGATACGCTGCGTGGCGGGACGCTGCCCTATATCGCCTGCGTCTGCGGCGTGCCTGAAGCCGAGCTGCGAGCCCATCTCCGCCGCCTGCACAGGGCGATGACGCGCGCAGCCTGCGCCATTGGTTCGAAGCCACCCGCACCGAGCCCGACGCTGGACGGCGAGCCATCGAAGCCCTGATCCTGGAGCGCAACAAGGTCACGCCGGACAGGCCGCCGTGACCACCTTCGCTGAACTGCTGCTGAGCGCGCTGCTTGAACCATGGGGCCCTATTGCTGGGCACTTGCTGTGGCGCTACCGGCTGCGCATCGGCAGGCAGCTGAATTCGAGCCCACACTTCGAGCCTACACTGTAGCCAGATCAGCCTCGATCGGTTACCTATAGAACGGTGGTCCGGCCCTTGGAGTGACTCGCTAACCGTCGACCTTGATGCCAGCTTCCTTCACCAGGCGCGCATACTTCGCTACCTCGGACTTCACGAAGTCGGCAAACTGCTGCTGCGTGCTGCCGACCGGATGGAAATCGCGCGCCGCGAGCGTCTTGCGTACTTCCGGCAGCTCAAGGACTTCGACGATCTCCCGATTCAGCCGATCAACGATCGGAAGCGGCGTCTTCGCCGGGGCCCAAGCGCCGAACCAGGACACCACCTCGAAGTCCTTCACGCCCGCCTCGCTGATCGTCGGCAGATCAGGTGCCAGCGCCGAACGCGTCCGCATGCTCACCGCCAGCGGTCGCAACCGTCCGGCAGCGACGAGTCCCATTGAGTAAGGGATGCCCGCGAACACCATTTGCACCTGTCCGCCTACTACATCCTGGACCGCGGCCGGGGACGTCTTGTAGGCAATATGCCGGAGCTTCGTGCCGGTGGACATCATGAAGGTTTCGGCGGCGATCTGCGCTATGCTGCCGTTGCCGAACGAGGCGTAGTTGAGTTCGCCCGGCCTGGACTTGGCAAGCGCAATGAGCTCGTTCACGTTGTGCGCCGGAAACGCCGGGTTCACGACAAGGACCAACCCGACTGTCGCCAGTTGCGTGATCGGAGTGAAGTCGCGCAGCGTGTCATGTGGAAGTTTGTAAAGACTGGCATTGATCGCCATCGCGATCGACTGCACGAGCAGCGTGTAGCCATCCGGATTAGCCTTGGCGACGATGTCCTGCCCGAGCACGCCATTGGCGCCGGGGCGGTTATCGACCACGTACGGCTGGCCCAGGCGCTCGCTCAGCATGGGCGTAAGCGAGCGAGTGAGCAGGTCGGCTGCGCCACCTGCGCCCATTGCAACGACCACCCTCACTGGTTTGTTGGGGTATTGCTGCGCCGAAGCCGGCCCTGCGGGCACGGCGATACCGATCAACCCGCAGCACAAGGCAGCAAGGCTGGCGTACGAGACCTTCGTCATGTCTTCCTCCATCACGGCGCTTCGACGAGCGCTTTGGATTGCGCAAGCCCTCACGAGGCCTGCTGGCAACAATCAGAATTCCGCAAGCCAGCCCCCGCCGCGCCTGATGCGCCAGCGGCCAGGCTGGCTTGCGAGAACCGTACTGCTATACGCGCACAAGTGGGGCGATCATTTCGGCTTCGACCAGGCAGTTACGATATCGAGCGCGTCAGCCGCGGTATATCTGCCCACCGGACCGGTACTGTAGACGCCACCGGCTACCGTGCCGTCAGGGCGGATGATGAACCCGGTTGCGTGCAGGAACTTCTTTTCGGCATCGAAGTAAGCCCCGGTCGACTCGCTGATATCGCTTGAAGAAACTCCGTATCCGACCGGATACGTCAGCTGCAGAGCTTGCACCGTCTGCTGCGCGTGCTCTTCCGCATCGACCGAAATTGCCAGCAGACGTATTCCGGCTGCCTGGAAATCGCCCGCCCTGCTTTGGAAGTCAGCCAACTGCTGACGACAGAACCTTCACCAGTGGCCACGGTAGATCAGCACCACGGACCACTTCCCGGAGAGCACGGCTTTGACCGTCGTCGGGGATGCCCCGGGAAGATGGATCGGGAAATCCGGAAAAAAATCTCCAGCGTCTAACTTTCTGGACTGACTTTGAGCCATCGTTTTCTCCTTGCGCCCTTGAAGCTCTGTTGCGAATGATATGCCACTGCAACAGTGTAATCTCTCGGGAACGCCAATTCCGTGTCTTCGTCTCCAGCGATGCAGGCAGATGATCATCGCGCAAGCGGGCTCGTGGGCATCGTGTCCGATGATTTCGCAACGCGCACCCACGGAACGGCAAGGGCAGGGGACGACCGCAGGTCAGAGGCGGGGCGGTGCTGGCGTCCAAGGTCCCTTTGCGACGCTGGCGGTCGACGTTGTCTGCCAGGTAGCACGGCATCGAAGCCACTATCTCGACCCAGTGCGCCGCCAGAAACTCGGCCAAGCCTTCCTGCCCGCGCTCGTCCAGGATCGTCAGATTGCAGCGATCGATCACTCGCACGCCGCGCGAGCGGGCGGCGACGACCAGGGACCTGAAGTGCCAGTTGAGCTCGGGGCGCCGCCCGTCAGGTCCAGCGTCCGACCATTCAGCTCGGCATCACCACCACCAACTGTCACGTCATCCTGCACCATGCGCGCCTGAAGCTTAGGGGATGCATGGAAAGCGGATGGGGTCGCCCGGGGAGACGGCACATGCTGAACCGCGATGAAGCCGCGGGGCTCTGCTCCGAGGAAATGGAGCGGCCGTTGCGCCTGCGCGAAAAGGTGGCCTTGGCCGCGCATCTGTGGATGTGCACGGAATGCACCAACTACCGCAAGCAGATGAAGTCGCTGCGCGAGGTCGCGCAGGCCTATGCCACAGGGCAAGCGGTCACTTCCGAGGCCGGCGAAGTGCATCCGTCACCCGGTGGTGGCGGTGGGTGATCGCGGTCGAAGGCGGCTAAATCGCAAGGCGAGGGCTCCGCGATCGCTGCCACCTTCGGCAATGCGGCGGAGCGCTTCGCCGTAGTCACCGTTAGTGCGCGCAGCCGGCCGCCGTTGATCTGGCCCATCACGGTAGGCA
>Ga0105048_10008143_pt1 | contig 16800 bp, 17 predicted proteins | sample MAT05_FD_78382 | JGI IMG/M metagenome (GOLD analysis project Ga0105048, IMG submission 78382) | Freshwater microbial communities from Lake Fryxell liftoff mats and glacier meltwater in Antarctica - MAT-05 | ecosystem: Environmental > Aquatic > Freshwater > Ice > Liftoff microbial mat | place...
GACGCAGCAGAACGCCGCACTCGTCGAAGAGAGCGCCGCCGCCGCAGAGAGCCTGAAGGACCAGGCCGGCCGCCTGGCCGGCGTGGTCGGCCACTTCGACGTGGGTGGCGGCAGCGCTGGCCATGTTGCCCCCGCCAAGGCACCGCAGGTTGCCAAGGCCCTGTCGCCGCGCCCCGCACCGCCCAGGCCCGCAACGCTGCCCGCCCGGAAGCCCGTGCCTGCGCCCGTTCGCGCCGCAGCCGCCAAGCCGGCCGCACCAGCAGCCGCAGCAGCAGCCGCAGCCGCACGGGCACCCACAGCCGCACCGGTGGCCGGGACCACAGCCGCCGCTGGTGACTGGGAATCGTTCTGACCGCGGGCGCCAGCCGGTCCCTTCCAACCTTGAGTGAAAAACGATGATGTCTGCGGCCATGGGCTGGATGCAACAGTTTTCGATCCGCCTGCGCATGCACGCGGCGGTCGCGATGGTGCTGGCATTGCTGCTGGACGTCGGTGCCATCGGCCTGATGTCGCTGCAGCGTGGCGACGCGATTGCCGACGCCTTCGCGGCCGGGCCGCATGCCCAGACGGTGCAGCTGGCCACGCTGCGCACCGCGCTCGGCAATGTGCGCCGCTCCGAGAAAGACCTGCTGATCAACGACGACAGCACCGCCTGACCACCGCCTGACATGCCGCGACCGCTCAAGACCGGGCGCAGCCGTCCGATATCCCAATGACGGCAAGCCGCCGTCCCCTTCCAGCCCCACCGGAGCCAACACCACCATGGACATGATCACCGACGCCGCCCAGGTGGCGCGCCACGAGGCCAACCGCGCGGTCCAGGCCGCTGGCGGCCGTGCCACGGCCCAACAGGCCGCCCACGGCGAATACCTCACCTTCCGCCTCGGTGCCGAGGAATACGGCATCGACATCCTGCGCGTGCAGGAGATCCGGTCCTACGAGCAACCCACCCGCATCGCCAATGCCCCGGCCTTTCTCAAGGGCGTGGTCAACCTGCGCGGCGTGATCGTGCCGATCGTCGACCTGCGCCTGAAGCTGGGCTGCGACAGCGCCGAGTACAACCACTTCACCGTGGTGATCGTGCTCAACGTGCGCGGCCGGGTGGTGGGCGCGGTGGTGGACTCGGTGTCCGACGTGCTGGAGCTGTCGGGCGAGGCCATCCGCCCGGCACCGCAGCTCAATGCCAGCATCGATGCCGGCTTCATCACCGGCATCGGCAGCGTGGCCGACCGCATGCTGATCCTGATGGACATCGAGGCGCTGATGGGCAGCAGCGACATGGGGCTGATGGAGAGCCTGGAAGCCTGAACATTGCGGGCGTGCCGCCCGCCGCATTGCGTATCGCGCATTGAACGGAGATTCAAACACCATGCCTCTCAATATTGCAACCCGGCTGTGGCTGCCCACGCTGGCGATCACCGGCGTGCTGGCCCTCGTCGGCGCCACGGTGGCAGTGCGCACCACCGCGCAGATCAACGCGGCCACCGAACAGCTGCAGCGCAGCGAAAGCAAGCTCTACGACGCCTCGGTCTGGCGCGGCTACACCCAATCCAACGCGGTGCGGGTGGTGGCCAGCCTGGCCGGCAACGACGCGGCGCTGGACGCCGCGCTGAAGCCCGAGATCGCCGAGACCTCGGCCCGCATCAGCGAGATCCAGAAGCGGGTGGACGCTGCCGCATCCGACCCGGACGAGCGCGCCGCACTCGACCGCATCGCCGACACGCGCAAGACCTACATCGCCGCCCGCGACGCAGCCAGCCTGGCCAAGACCGGCGGTGATGCCGCCGCCGCCAAGGCCCTGCTCGCCGACAAGGTGCAGCCGGCCGTCACTGTCTACCTGGCGGCCCAGCAGGCCTTCGTGGACCTGCAGCGCGCACAGGCCGCTGCCGTGCGCGCACAGTCCGGTGCCGATCGCCTGCACACCGTGTGGGCCGTGCTGGCGGTGATGGGCCTGGTCATGCTGACGCTGCTGGTGTCCACCGTGCTGACGGTGCGTGCCATCTGCCGCCCGATGGACGCATTGGTGGTCGTGGCGCGCCGCATCGGCGACGGCGACCTGGACGTGGCGGTCGACACCGGCCGCAGCGACGAGATCGGTGCGGTGCAGCGTGCGCTGGCCGCCATGCGTGACGCGCTGCGCGGCATCGTCGGCCAGGTGCGGCAGTCGGCCGAGTCGATCCAGGTGGCCAGCACCGAGGTGGCCAGCGGCAACACCGACCTGAGCCACCGCACCGAAGAGACCGCCAGCAACCTGCAGCAGACCGCCAGCAGCCTGCAGCAACTCACCGCCAACGTGCGCCAGAGTGCCGACGCCGCCGCCCAGGCCAACCAGCTGGCCGCCAGCGCCCAGACGGTGGCCCAGCGCGGCGGCGACGTGGTCAGCCAGGTCGTCAGCACCATGGACGAGATCAATGCCTCGTCCAAGCGCATCGCCGACATCATCGGCACCATCGACGGCATCGCCTTCCAGACCAACATCCTGGCGTTGAACGCTGCCGTGGAAGCCGCCCGCGCCGGGGAACAAGGCCGCGGCTTTGCGGTCGTGGCATCGGAAGTGCGCAGCCTGGCCCAGCGCAGCGCCGAGGCCGCCCGCGAGATCAAGACCCTGATCGGCGCCAGCGTCGAGAAGGTGGAGACCGGCGCGCGTCTGGTGCAGGACGCCGGCAGCACCATGGGCGAGATCGTGGCCAGCGTACGGCGTGTGAGCGACGTGATCGGCGAGATCAGCGCCGCCACCGCCGAGCAGAGCCAGGGCATCGGCCAGGTCAACGGCGCGGTGGCCAACCTCGACCAGATGACCCAGCAGAACGCCGCCCTCGTCGAACAGAGCGCCGCCGCCGCCGAGAGCCTGAAGGACCAGGCCCTGAAGCTGACGCAGTCGATGCAGGTGTTCCGCCTGTCGGGCAGCGGCGCGGCACAGGCCGATGCGTATGCGGATTCACAGGCCGGCACTGCGGTGCTGGCATCAGCCGCACCGCGCGCGGCTGCGCCGTCGTTCAAGCCGGTGGCGGCGCGGTCGCCGGCCAAGTTGGCCACGGCAGCGCCGCGCAAGCCGGCGCCACGGCCCGCCGCAGCGCCGGCCCGCCCGCCCGAGCTGGCGCAGGCCGCCATCAGCCAGGCCCGCAGCACATCGCGGCCAGCCTCGCCGCCATCCAACGACGACTGGGAGTCGTTTTGACCCTGGCCGGCCTTGCCGGCCGGCCGCTCAGTCTGCCGCGCGGCGCAGCGTCTCCATCACCGGGCGGCGCAGCACCTCGCGCAGGCCCCACCAGCCCGCCGCCAGCGCCAGCAGCGCGCCGGCCAGCGTGCCGACCAGCGGCACCCACGGCGACGGCGACCAGCTGAACTCGAACACCTGGCGCGCCAGCACGCCGCCGACCACCAGCGCAGCCACGGCGGCCAGCAGGCCGGCCAGTGCGCCCACACCCAGCAGTTCGGCCCGCTGCACCTGGCGCAGCAGCCGGCTGCCGGCACCCACGGCGCGCATCACCGCGTACTCCCGCGCGCGGCTCTCGCGGGTGGCGCTGACAGCGGCAAACAGCACCACCAGGCCGGCGGCCAGGGTGAAGCCGAAGAGGAATTCCACCGCCCGGATCACCTGGTCCAGCACCTTCTGCACCTGCGCCAGGCTGGCCGACAGGTCGACGTTGGTCAGGTTGGGAAACTGCCGCGCCAGCGCGCGGTCGAAGCCGGGCTGCCCCACGGGTGCGCGGAAGGCGCTGATGTAGCTCAGCGGCACGTCGTCCATGCGCGCCAGCGGAAACATCACGAAGAAGTTCACCCGCATCGACCCCCAGTCGACCTTGCGCAGGCTGGTGATGCGGCCCTCGCGCTCGATGCCGGCGATGTCGAAGCGCAGGGTGTCGCCCAGCTTCAAGCCCAGTGTGGCAGCCAGGCCGTCTTCCACGCTCAGGCCGTCGGCCTCGTCGGGCACCCAGGCGCCGCCGGTCAGCAGGTTGTGCGCCGGCATCTGCGCGGCATGGCTCAGGTTGAATTCACGCTCGACCATGCGCTGGGCGCGGTCGTCGGTGTAGCTGCCAGGCGCCACCGGCGCACCGTTGATGGCCACCAGGCGGCCGCGGATCATCGGGTACCAGTCGTAGCGGGCCACGCCGGCGGCCCGCAGCGCCGCCTGGAAGGCATCACCCTGCTCAGGCTGCAGGTTGATGACGAAGCGGTCGGGGGCATCGGCCGGCGTGGACGCACGCCAGGCCGAGATCAAATCGGTGCGCAGCAACACCAGCAGCATCAACGCCAGCAGGCCCACCGCCAGTGCCGACACCTGCAGCACCACCAGCGCCGGCCGCGCCGCCAGCTGGCGCGTGGCCAGCCCCAGCCAGCGCGGCGCGCCGGCGTATTGCCCCACGTCAGGCACCAGCCGGCGCAGCAGCCACACTGCCAGCCAGGCCAGCACCGCGAACACCGCGACTGCAGCGGCAAATCCGCCCACCGCCAGCAGGCCCATGCGCAGGTCGGACGAGGCCGACACCAGCAGCGCCGCAAAGCCGGCGGTGCCGGCCAGCAGCACGCCGGCCGACGCGGCACGCGGCGTGCCCAGATCACGCCGGATCACCCGCAGCGGCGGCACCCGCGCCAGCTGCAGCACCGGCGGCAGGCCGAAGGCCACCAGCAGCGTCATGCCCACGCCGAGGCCGAACAGCGCCGGCCCCGCCGTGACGGGCGGCAGCTCGGCATCGAGCAGGCCCGCCAGCAGGCGGACGAAGACGAAATGCACCGCAAACCCCAGCAGCACGCCGCCCACGCTGGCCAGCAGCCCGACCACGCCCAGCGCCAGCGCGTACGCAGCGGCCATGGCGCGCTGGGGCGTGCCCAGCACCCGCAATATGGCGCAGTCGTCCAGGTGGCGCTGGGCATAGTCGCGCGCCGCAATCGCCACCGCCACCGCCGCCAGCAGCGCCGCCAGCAGCGCCACCAGGTTGAGGAAGCGCTTGGCCCGGTCCAGCGTCTGCTGCATCTCGGGGCGGCCGGTCTGCAGGGATTCAACGCGCACGCCGCGCAGCGTGCCGCTGGCCACCTGGGCGTCGGCCCAGCGCAGGTATTCACGCACGCCGGTGTCGGCCGCGCCGCGGTTGCTGCTGGCGGCCACCATCAGCCGGTAGGTGATGCGGCTGGCCGGCTGGATCAGTCCGGTGGCGGCCAGGTCGCTGTCATGCATCAGCACCCGGGGCGAGAAGCCGAGGAAGCCGCTGCCGCGGTCGGGCTCCTGCACCACCAGCCGGGCGATGGTGAAGCGCTGGTCGCCCAGCAGCAGGGCATCGCCCAGGTTCAGCTGCAGTGCATCGAGCACGCCGGCCTCGACCCACACCGTGCCGGGTGTGGGTGCGGCGGCCACCGTCACGTCCGGGCCGTCGGCGCTGTCACGCAGGCGCAGCATGCCGCGCAGCGGGTAGCTGGCGCTCACCGCCTTGACCGACACCAGGCGCGCCTCGCCACCGCGCTCGTCGGGCGCGCGGGCCATGCTGGGAAAGCTGGTGCTGGTGGCCTGCAACAACCCCAGCGCGGTGGCCCGGGCGACAAAGGGCGGCGGCGCCGGCTTGTCGCTGGCCACCACCACGTCGCCACCCATCAGGGCGCCGGCGTCGCGCGCCAGCGCTGCCTCGATCCGGCTGGCGAAAAAGCCCACCGCCGTCAGCGCGGCCACGGCCAGCATCACCGCCACCATCAGCAGGCGCAGTTCACCGGCGCGGAAGTCGCGCCAGCCCTGGCGCCAGGCCAGGCCGACGACCGAGATGTTCAGGGCGTGTGTGTGCATGGCCGGCACGGTACACCAGCGCGCCGGCCGGCCGGCGCCACGGGGACTTCGGGCCGCCGCAACCCCCGACTGGTTTCAACCCTGCATGCAGCCGCTTCGAACCCGGCCGGGCGGTTGCACTGCTGTAATGCAGCGATGGACACCGCCGCGCACACCCTGGCCCCGATCTTCCTGTCGCATGGCTCGCCGATGACGGCGCTGGAGCCGGGTGCGGCCGGCCCGTTCTGGCAGCGGCTGGGCACGGCGCTGGCAGCCGACGGCCGGCCGCGCGCCATCCTGGCCATCTCGGCGCATTCCCTGGCGCGTGAGCCGGTGCTGATGGCCGCCGCCCGCCACAGCACGGTGCATGACTTCAACGGCTTCCCCGAGCCGCTGTACCGGCTGCGCTACGACGCACCCGGCGCGCCGGCGCTGGCGCAGCAGGTGGCCGGGCTGCTGCAGGCTGCCGGCCTGCCGGTGCATGCCAGCAACGACGGCGGGCTGGACCACGGCATCTGGGCCCCGCTGCGCTTCATCTGGCCGGCGGCCGACATCGCCGTGCTGCCGCTGGCCTTCCCGGCCGACTGGAGCCCCGCCAAGCTGATGGCGCTGGGGCAGGCGCTGGCGCCGATCACCCGGCAGGGCGTGCTGGTCTACGGCACCGGCAGCATCACCCACAACCTGCGCATGGTGTTCGGCAGCGGCAGCGGCAGCGGCAGCGGCAGCGGCACCCGGCCGGCGCTGGACGCACCCGAGATCGCGCAGAGCGCGGCCTTCCGCCAGTGGTTCGACCAGCACAGCCGTGCGGCCGACTGGCCGGCCCTGCTGGACTACCGCCGCCAGGCGCCGCATGCGGTGCTGATGCATCCGACCGACGAGCACCTGCTGCCGTTTTACGTGGCTGCCGGCGCCGCCGGTGCCCAGCCGCAGGGCCTGCGCCTGCACGACAGCCTGACCTACGGCTGCCTGGGCATGGACGCCTATGCCTTCGGCTGCGCGGCGGCATCCCTCGCGCAGCGTCTGCACACCGCACCAGCAGGCGCCTGACGCGGTAGATTGGCGGCGTGAGCGCCGCCCACCTCGAACTGCGCACCGCGCGCCTGCTGCTGCAGGCCCCCGATGCCGCGCCCGACAACCCGCAGGTGGCGGCGGTGGGCGACTTCTACCGCCGCAACGCCGCCCACTTCGCCCCCTGGGACCCACCGCTGCCGCCCGACCATGCCAAGCCGGCGCGCGTGGCGCAGGCACTGGCCGACGGCGCCCAGGCCTTCGCCACCGGCCGGGCGCTGCGCTGGTGGCTGCTGCCGGCCGACGACCCCGGCCGCGTGATCGGCCAGGTGCATCTGTCGGGCCTGGTGCGCGGCGCCTTGCAGAGCGGCCACCTGGGCTATGCACTCGACGCCGCCTGCCAGGGCCGGGGGTTGATGCACGAAGCCCTGCGCGCCGTGGTCGACGAGGCCTTCTCGCCTCGGCTGAACCTGCACCGCCTGCAGGCCGCCGTGCGGCCCGAGAACCGCCGCAGCCTGGCGGTGCTGGCGCGGCTGGGCTTCGGCGAGATCGGCCTGGCGCGCAACTACCTGTTCATCGACGGCGCCTGGCGCGACCACCGGCTGTTCGATCTGACCGGCTCGGGCTTCATCCACCCGGCCGACTGGTAAGGCGGGCTGGCCTGGCCCGCCGGGTTGGCGGGCGGCGGCAACACCATCAGCGCGACGCCGGCAGCGTGCCCACCACGCCCTGCACCAGCCAGTCCATGCGGCTGATGGCAGCGTCGTCGAGCGCGCCGCTGGCCAGGCGCTGGCGGCCGGTGTTGTCCACCAGCGGCGCGGCGAACGGCAGCAGCTTGCCGGCCAGCAACGCCTGCTGGCGCTGCGCCAGGCCGGCCTTCACGGCGGCCGGCAGCAAAGGGTGTACCGCGCTCAGCTGCACCAGGCCGTCGGCCATGCCACCCCACACCGGCCTGGGCGCCCAGCGCCCGTCCAGCACCGACTGCACCACCCGGGTGTAGTGGCCGCCCCAGTGGTGGGTGACGGCCGCCAGCTGCGCCTTGGGCGCAAAGCGGGCCATGTCGCTCTGGTAAGCCAGCAGCAGCACGCCCTTCTCCTCGGCCAACTGCGCCACGGCGGGTGACCCGCTGTGGTTGGTCAGCACGTCGGCGCCCTGGTTGACCAGCGTCAGCGCCGCTTCCCGTTCGCGCGCGGGGTCGAACCAGGCATTCAGCCAGACCACCCGCACCTCGGCCCGCGGGTTGGCCGCGCGCATGCCCAGGGTGAAGGCGTTGATGCCCTGCACCACCTCGGGCACCGGAAAGCCGGCGACGTAGCCCGCCACGCCGGCCTGGCTCTGGCGCCCGGCCAGCCAGCCGGCCAGCCAGCGCGCCTCGTAATAGCGGGCGTTGTAGGTGTTCAGGTTGGGCGCGGTCTTGTAGCCGCCGGCATGCTCGAACTTCACCGCCGGGAACTCGGCCGCCACCCGCAGTGCCGGCTCCAGGTAACCGAAGCTGGTGGCGAAGATCAGCCCGCAACCCTGCGTGGCCAGGTCGCGCATCACGCGTTCGCTGTCGGGGCCTTCGGGCACGGACTCCACCGTGCGGGTGCGCACCCGGGCGCCCAGCGCCTGTTCCATCGCCTGGCGGCCCAGGTCGTGCTGGTAGGTCCAGCCGGCCTGCCCCACCGGGCTGACGTGGACGAAGCAGGCCTGCAGCGGTGCGGCGGCCGGCGCCTGGGCCTGGGCCCGGGCGGGTTGGTGCATGGCTGCAGACAGTGCAGCGGCTGCCAGCGCAGCCGTGACGGCGCGCGAGAGGTTTTTTGACATGGTTGTCCTCGACATGTGCCCTGAAAAAGAAAGCGCCGGCTTCGGGGGCACGAAGCCGGCGCGGTGCAGTGCAATTGTCGTCGACGCTCAGCCGGCCGGCCGGTCCGGCGCCGGCGCGTCGCCCGGCAGCAAGGTGATGCGCACGCCTGTCAACGCCACCACCTGGCCGGCGCGCAGCTTGGCGGTCTTGCGCAATTCGTCGCGGCCGTCCACCTGCACCCGGCCATCGGCCACCAGCGCCTTGGCCGCGCCGCCACTGGGCGCCAGGCCGGTGGCCTTGAGCAGGCGGTCGAGGGTGATGAATTCGCCGCGCAGTGTGAAGCTGAGGGTCTGCATGGGATGAACACGCCAAAGCCATGATTGTCGGCTGCCATTGCAGGCAGCATTGGCCGGCCCGCCACGCCATGGCAGACTGACCGCATGCAAGACCTGCCTGCAGCCCAGACCAGCCCCGCCGCCGAACGCAACAAGGTGCCGATCATGGCAGCGCTGCAGCGGCTGCTGCCGCCGCAGGGCCGGCTGCTCGAAATCGCCGCCGGCACTGGCCAGCATGCAGTGCACTGCGCCGCCGGCCTGCCGGGCTGGCAGTGGCAGCCCACCGATCCGTCTGCGGATGCGCTGGACTCGGTGCGCGCCTGGGCGCGGCAGCAACCCAGCCCCGGCCTGCTGCCGCCGCTGCTGCTGGATGTGCTGCAGCAGCCCTGGCCACTGCCGCCGGCGCAGCGCTACGACGCCGTGTTCTGCGCCAACCTGCTGCACATCGCGCCCTGGGCCTGCTGCACCGCACTGATGCAGGGTGCCGCCCACTGGCTGGTGCCGGGCGGCCTGCTGCTCACCTACGGGCCTTACCTGGTGCAGGACGAACCGGCGGCACCCGGCAACACCGCCTTCGATGCCGACCTGCGATCGCGCAACCCGGCCTGGGGCATCCGCTGGCTGCATGCGGTGCAGGCCGAGGCAGAAGCCGCCGGCCTGCGGTGGGTGCAGCGCCTGGCCATGCCGGCCAACAACCAGTTGCTGGCCTTCCGCAGGTGACCGCGCATCCGCCACCGGTGCACTGGTTGACCGTGCTGCCCGGCGGCTGGCGGCTGCCCGTGCACGCCGGGCAGACGCTGCTGCAGGCGGCGCTGGATGCCGGCGTGCGGCTGCCGCGCTCCTGCCGCAATGGCAGCTGCCGCGCCTGCGTGGCGCGCCTGTTGCATGGCCGCATCCACTACCGTATCGACTGGCCGGGCCTGCTGGCCGAAGAGCAGGCTGAGGGCTGGGTCCTGCCCTGCGTGGCCTCTGCCGACAGCGACCTGGCGCTGCACGCGCCCGCTGCCACGGAACTTCCGCCGCGTGCGGGCGTTCCATCCTGAGCGCCTTGCCGCAACCCGTTCCCGACCAGGAGCACCACCATGTTCAAAGCCGCTGCCCTGCTGTCCGTTGCCTTGCTGTGCACTGGCCTGGCCCAGGCCGGCACGGTCGATGTGCAGTTCGAACAGCCGGATCGCTACACCGACATCGGCCCCCAGCGTGAGGCCGCGTCGGTACAGGCCAGGCTGCGCGGCATCCTGCAGACGCTGGGTGCCGCGCGCTTGCCGGCCAACCAGGTGCTGCTCCTGGCCATCACCGATGTCGACCTGGCCGGCGAGATCCCGCCCAGCACCCGGCTGATGCACGACGTGCGGGTGATGGGCCAGCACCCCGACTGGCCGCGCATCAGCCTGCGCTACACCCTGCGTGAAGGTGATCGCGTGCTGGCCGAGGGCACCGAGGTGGTGGCCGACATGGCCTACCTGATGCGCATCAGCCGCCACGGTGCGCGCAGCAGCCTGCCCTACGAGCAGCGCATGCTCGGCGCCTGGTTCGACAGCCGCTTCGGCCAACCGGCCGGGCGCTGAGGCCCGCCAATGCGGGCGGCGCGCCTCAGCGCGCCGTCTTGCGCCGGGCCGGTGCCGGCTGCAGCGCGGCGTGCAGCGCCAGATACTCCAGCGTCAGCTTGTGGCGCGCGTCCAGGTGCACCATCGGCAGCGCGCGCTGGTGCGATTCCTTGATCTTCACGCTGGAGCTCAGGTAGGGCTGCAGCACCGGCAAGCCCTCGTCGATCAGCTCTTGCACCAGCTGCTGCGGCAGGTTGGCCCGCGGCTGGAACTGGTTGACCACGATGCCGGTCACCGCCAGCGCCTTGTTGTGGTCGGCCTGGATCTCCTGCACGCTCTCCAGCAGCGCATACAGCGCGCGGCGCGAGAAATCGTCGCAGTCGAACGGGATCAGGCAGCCCTGTGCGGCGATCAGGGCCGATCGGGTGTAGAAGTTCAGCGCCGGCGGCGTGTCGATGTAGATGCGGTCATAACGCGGATCCAACGCGTCCAGCGCATCGCGCAGCTTGTAGATCTTGTAGCGCGATTCCAGCTTGGAATGCAGTTCCTCCAGCCTCGGGCTCGACGGCAGCAGGTCGAGGTTTTCGAACGGCGTGGCGGTGATGAATTCCTCGGTGCCCTGGTTACGCAGCGTGAACTTCAGCGTCTGGTCGAAGAACTCGGCGGCGCTGTGGCGGACCGCGTCGGCACCATCACCCAGCAGGTAGCGCGTGCTGTTGCCCTGCGGGTCGAGGTCGATCACCAGGGTGCGCAGCCCCTGCTGGGCGCTGATGGCGGCCAGGTTGCAGGTGATGGTCGACTTCCCGACCCCGCCCTTCTGGTTGAAGACGACAAAGCGCATGGCACACGGCTCCCGGTATCGATCGATCGATATGTAAACCTCGATTGTGCACTGCAGCAATCATGCTTCCGCGCTGGCGGCACGAATTGCGGTGCGAACGGCTTGCTGTTCGTCATGCGCCCGTCACGCCAAGCGCCGATACTGCAAATGTCAAGGCGACAACCGACCGCACCAATGGGCGGAGCACCGGAACCCGTACCCGGCGCCGACACAACCGGTGGGGCTTGCACTGCAGGCCCGTCCGTGAGCACCAAGGGCCACAGCATGTGGCCCTTTGCTTTTGCCGGGCCCGCAGCGTGATGCCGTATGCTGCGCTCAGCTTCGACGCGCCACCGGTGCGCGCCAGCGATTCAAAGGAGCACCGCCTTGGCGACCCCGAACTACGGATACGAGAAACGTCAGCGTGAGCTGGCCAAGAAGCGCAAGGCCGAAGAAAAGAAACAGAAGAAGGCACACGGCGGTGGCGAGTCGGACCCCACCCCCCATGCCGCCAACGAGCCGTCGGCCGACAACCAGACCAGCCCTGACAGCCCACCACCGCCCGCCGCCGGCTGAACAGGCCGACACCGGCAGACGAAAAAAAACCGCAGCCCGAGGGCTGCGGTTTTGGTTTGACCGGCTGCCTGTGCAGCCGGATCCGACGCGCTTTACAGCGGGCGGATGTTCGCGGCTTGCAGGCCCTTCGGACCTTGCTTCACTTCGAACTCGACGCGCTGGTTTTCAGCCAGGCTGCGGAAGCCGCCGTTGTTGCGGATTTCGCTGAAGTGGGCAAACAGATCCTTGCTGCCGTCTTCAGGCGTGATGAAGCCGAAGCCTTTGCCATCGTTGAACCATTTGACGACGCCGGTTTGGGTGGTGGTGCTCATGGAGATGTTCCTTTTGAGTCTGTGGAAGAAAGAAAACCACCGCGCAGACGCAAGCCAACGCGGACAGAGACACTCAAGAAACGTCGAACCGGGAGTTCATCAAACCTGGGCTGCTTCCGGCAGGTGTTGCGTGCTAGGCAACCACCACCTTGGGCGGTACGGGGATAAGACCTTGTGGAAACGGCCTCGTGCATGTCTGTGGGGCTAATGTAACAGGGTTTCGCCTGGGAAAGCGCTTCAAGTGCGGCGGCGCTGCAGCGCACTCTAGAGGCAGCACTCCAACCTACAGCCAGACACCGGCCGCTGGCTATGATGTTCTGGCCGGTTGGAAGCGAGACCGCGCATGACATCCAGGAGACCGAAAGCATGGACGACTATGTGGTGATCGGCGGCGGTTCGGCCGGCTGCGTGCTGGCAGCACGCCTCAGCGAGGACCCGCAGGTGCGCGTGGTCTTGCTCGAGGCCGGCGGTGCCGACAGCAGCGTGCTGATCCACTGTCCGGCAGGCCTGGCGCTGATGGCCAAGACCAAGGGCATCAACTGGTCGTTCCAGACCGTGCCCCAGCCGGGGTTGAACGGGCGCCTCGGCTACCAGCCGCGCGGCAAGGTCCTGGGCGGCTCCAGTTCGATCAACGCCATGATTTACCTGCGCGGCCAGCGCCAGGACTACGACGGCTGGGCCGCCAAAGGAAACCCAGGCTGGTCATTCGACGAAGTGCTGCCCTGGTTCCGGCGCGCCGAGGGCAACCTGCGCGGCGGCGATGCCCTGCATGGCGGCGACGGCCCGCTGAGCGTGCAGGACCTGCGCTGCCCCAACCCGCTGGCCGAGCGCTTCATCCAGGCCGGCGTGCAAGCCGGCCTGCCCTTGAACACCGACTTCAACGGCCCCAGCCAGGACGGTGTGGGCTGGTACCAGGCCACCCAGCGCAATGGCGAGCGTTGCAGCGCTGCCAAGGCCTATCTCGCGCCGGCGCTGGGCCGACCCAACCTGGAGGTGATCACCGGCGCCCGGGTCACCCGCATCCTGCTGGATGGCCGGCGCGCCAGCGGCGTAGAGTACCTGCGCGGTGGCAGCCGCCACACCATCACCGTGCGCGGCGAGGTGCTGCTGAGCGCCGGCGCCTTGCAGTCACCGCAGATCCTGATGACCAGCGGCATCGGCCCGGGCGCCCACCTGCAGCAGCATGGCATCGCGGTGCTGCACGACCTGGCCGGCGTCGGGCGCCACCTGCACGACCATGTCGACGTGGTGCAGGTTGTCGACACCCCGGGCTCGACCGATTCCTTCGGCCTGTCGCTGCCCGCAGCCTGGCGCACGCTGGGCGACATCGGCGAATGGCGCAGCCGGCGCACCGGGCGGCTGACCACCAACTTCGCCGAGGCCGGCGGTTTCTTCCGCAGCACGCCCGATGCGCCGGCGCCCGACATCCAGCTGCACTTCGTCATCGGCAAGCTGGTGGACCACGGCCGCAAGACGGTCTTCGGCCATGGCTATTCGTGCCATGTGTGCCTGCTGCACCCCAAGAGCCGAGGCAGCGTGACGCTGGACAGCGCCGACCCGCTGGCGCCGCCGCGCATCGACCCGGCCTTCCTGGCCCACCCCGACGACCTGGCGCGTCTGGTGCGGGGTTTCCAGCGCATGCGCCAGGTGCTGGCCCAGCCGGCCATGGCCGCGTTGGGCGGGCGCGAACTGGCTGCCTCGGCCGCTGCGCAGACCGAGGCACAGATCGCCGAGTTCATCCGCAACCATGCCGACACCATCTACCACCCGGTGGGCAGCTGCCGCATGGGGACCGGCCCGCTGGATGTGGTGGATGCCGAACTGCGGGTGCACGGCTTGCAGGGGCTGCGGGTGGTGGACGCGTCGATCATGCCCAGCATCGTGGGCGGCAACACCAACGCGCCGACCATCATGATTGCCGAGAAGGCCGCCGACATGGTGCGCGCGGCGCGGCGCGGCGGCATGCATGCCGTGGCGAATGACACGGCCGTTGCAGCTGGTCAGCCAGAGACCGCTGCAGCAGCGCAGGCTTTCTGACATAATCGAAGGCTTCGCCGAATTGCAGGTTTTGTTCGGCGAGATTCGTTCATCCCCTCTGACCCTTGGCAAGCCGGGCCCTGAAGCTTCAGGGAACACACTCCGCGTCTTGCCGTCCTGGTTGGCGGCGATGCCGTCGCTTCAGGACGTTTTGGGCACCGCAGCTGCATCCCGCGCCGCTGCACCGCAGGCACAGTCAGTGGCCTGGTTTCGCCCCACCCTTCCAACGAAGTGCGACCCACTGCGGTTGCCCGCCATCCCGGCGGCGCCGTGGTCTGCCGTGTCGTGGCCACAAGCCACTGCGGCAGGCCTTGCTCTGCTGAAAGCTGAACATGAGTTTTGACCTGATCCCCGAATTGGCCCACGAAGCCCTGGCTGCCGACACCGACAACGCGGTCGAGCGCAACGAACCCAGCGCGCCCGCCGGTGCCGAGTTCACCGCCCTGGGCCTGTCGCCCGATCTGGTGCGCGCCATCACCCACGCCGGCTACACCACGCCCACCGACGTGCAGGCCCGCGCCGTGCCGGTGGCGATGACCGGCAAGGACCTGCTGGTGTCCTCGCAGACCGGCAGCGGCAAGACTGCCGCCTTTGTCTGGCCGGCGCTGGAGCGCATCCTGGCCGCCCGCCAAGACCCGGCCAAGCGCCGTGACAAGGGGCGCACCTACGGCCCGCGCGTGCTGGTGCTGGCCCCCACGCGTGAGCTGGCGCAGCAGGTCTCGCGTGCCTGCAGCGTGTATGGCCACGGCGTGTCCGGCCTGCGTGTGGCGCATGTGGTCGGTGGCGTGCCCTACCAAGCCCAGATCAAGGCCCTGCGCGGCCCGCTCGACCTGTTGATCGCCACCCCCGGCCGCCTGATGGACCTGATGAACTCGGGCACGGCCATCATGGCCAACATCGAACTGCTGGTGCTCGACGAAGCCGACCGCATGCTGGACATGGGCTTCATCGACGACATCAAGCTCATCGCCCAGTCGCTGCCGTCCGAGCGCCAGACCATGATGTTCTCGGCCACCTTCGACGGCACGGTGGGCCACCTGGCCAACCAGCTGACCCGTGATGCGCAGCGCATCAGCGTGGACAAGCACACCGACACCCATGCCTCGATCGAGCAGCGCCTGCACTGGGCCGACAGCATGCACCACAAGCATGCCCTGCTGGAGCAGCTGCTGACCGACAAGGACATGGACCAGTGCCTGGTCTTCACCAGCACCCAGCGTGACGCCGACGAGGTGGCCTTCAAGCTGCAGCAGATCGGCCATGCCGTGGCCGCACTGCACGGCGGCATGCCGCAAGGGCGGCGCAACCGCGTGCTGCAAGACCTGCGCAGCCGCCACCTGCGCATCCTGGTGGCCACCGACGTCGCCGCCCGCGGCATCGACGTGCCCACCATCAGCCATGTGATCAACCACGGCCTGCCGATGAAGGCAGAGGACTATGTGCACCGCATCGGCCGCACCGGCCGGGCCGGGCGCAACGGCCTGGCCATCACGCTGGCCGAGCGCCGTGATGTCGGCATGATCCGCCGCATCGAGCGCTTCACCACCCAGCCGATCGCCGTGGCGGTGGTGGCGGGCCTGGAGCCCAAGCTGACCGCGCCGACCATGGGCGGCCCCAGCTTCGGCGGCAAGCCCAGCTTCGGCCAGCGCCGGCCCGGCGGCTTCGGCGGCCCGCGCCAGGGTGGCGGCGGCTTCGGTGGCGGATTTGGTGGCGCTTCCCAGGGCGACCGACGCCCCGGCGGCTTCCGCGACGAGGCCCGCCCGCAAGGCGGCGGCTTCCGCACTGAAGGTGCGCCGCAAGGTGGCTTCCGCGACGGCGGCCGGCCGCAGGGCGGTGGCTTCCGGGACGGCGCCGCGCCGCAGGGTGGCTTCCGCGATGGTGGCTTCCGCGATGGCGGCTTCCGCAACGACAGCCGCAGCCACGCCCCGCGCGGCGAGGGCTTCGGCGGCGACCGTCCGGCGCGCGCCGGCTTCGGTGGCGACCGCCCTGCCGGCGACCGCCCGGCCGGCAAGCCCTTCGGCGCTCCGCGCCGCAAGCCGGGCTGATCAACGCGCCGCGCCGCAAGCCCGGCTGATCGACACGCCTCCAGCCGGCGGCGCCAGCGCCGGCTCAGCCGCCGGGTGGGCAGGCCAGTTGCACGGCCTGCAGCAGCGCGCCGCTGGCGGCATCGGTCACCACCACCGACAGGCGGGCCGGGCGCCCGCCTTGGCCGTGGCTGTCGACCATCAGCGGCGGCAGCCTTGCCGCCATGTCGGCCGGCGGACAGCTGCTGCAGCCTTCGGAGGTGTAGAGCTCGACCACCGGCGTCTGGCGCAGCGCTGATCTCGCCTCACAGACCGCCGCTTTGGCGGCCGAGCTGGCCGCCGCAGCCACTTCAGCAACCAGTGCCAGCAGCACCGCCAAGGCAAGCTCGGCCACCGGCGGCCCGGACACGGTGGGAACAGATCGGCGGCGGGACATTGCAGGCTCGCGGTCCAGTGGCGCAAGGCACCTGGTCGCAACAAAGCCCGGCAACTCACTGGGGTGCAGCCTTGACCTTGCCGGCCGGCTCGGCCTCGGCACCGGCGTCGGCCGCCAACTCGGCCTGCCGGCGGGCAGTCTCGATGGCCTGCAGTTGCTGCAGCTGCA
>Ga0105048_10008145_pt1 | contig 16798 bp, 12 predicted proteins | sample MAT05_FD_78382 | JGI IMG/M metagenome (GOLD analysis project Ga0105048, IMG submission 78382) | Freshwater microbial communities from Lake Fryxell liftoff mats and glacier meltwater in Antarctica - MAT-05 | ecosystem: Environmental > Aquatic > Freshwater > Ice > Liftoff microbial mat | place...
CTGCACAAAGCCGTGCAGTGCGCGGCGTGTCGCCTCGGCGCGCGAAATGCCCAGCAGCTTGCACAGGCGGTCGACCTCGCGCATCTGGGCCTCGGGAATGTCGGTGATGGTTCTGGGCATAGGCTGAGGGGCTGCTGTCGTGGCGGTCGGGCGTGCTCATGCGGGGCTCCATGGGGCAGCGCGGTGCGTGCGTGCCCGCCGGCGGCGATGCCAATCCTGCGGCCGACGGCGGTTCGAGGCCATCTCTAGAATGCCCGGTTGCCCTGCGCCATGAACCCATCCGAGCCCCTGTCCACCGCCGAGCCCGCCACACCCGCCGGGCCGGCCGAGGCCGCAACGCAAGCCGGCGGCGGCGGGTTGATCCGCATCCGCGGTGCGCGCCAGCACAACCTGAAGAACCTCGACCTCGACATCCGCACTGGCGAGATGACGGTGGTCACCGGGCCCAGCGGCAGCGGCAAGAGCAGCCTGGTCTTCGACACGCTCTACGCCGAAGGCCAGCGGCGCTACGTCGAGACCTTCAGCGCCTACGCGCGTCAGTTCCTCGACCGCATGGACCGGCCGGCAGTGGACCGCGTGGACGGCGTGCCGCCGGCGATCGCCATCGACCAGACCAATCCGGTGCGCACCAGCCGCAGCACGGTCGGCACGATGACCGAGTTGAACGATCACCTGAAGCTGTTGTTTGCCCGCGCCGGCCAGTTGTTCGACCGCCAGACCGCGCTGCCGGTGCGTCACGACACGGCGGAGACGGTCTTCGAGGACCTGCAGACCCGCGCCGCCGCGGCCGGCGACCCGCGGCTGGTGTTCACCTTCCCGGTGGAGTTGCCGGCCGATACCAGCGCCGAGCAGCAGGAACAGTGGCTGGCGGCGAGCGGCTTCACGCGCGTGCACGGCGAGCAGGTCGTCGATGGCCGCAAGCGCCTGGACGTGGTGGCCGACCGCCTGCGCCTGGCCAGTGCCGAGCGCGTGCGCGTGATGGAAGCGATCGAGCTGGCGCTCAAGCGCGGCGGCGGCCGGCTGACGGTGTTCGCCGGCGACGACCCGCTGCCCTGGCGCTGGAGCACCGGCCTGCACTGCCCGGAGAGCGAGCTGCGCTACGCCGATCCGCAGCCCTCGATGTTCAGCTTCAACTCGGCTTACGGCGCCTGCGACACCTGCCGCGGCTTCGGCCGCGTGATCGGCGTCGACATGGGCCTGGTGATCCCTGACGACCGCCGCACGCTGCGCAACGGCGCCATCAAGACGTTGCAGACGCCGGCCTGGAAGGACAGCCAGGACGATCTGGTCAAGTACGCCGGCGAGGCGGGCATCCCGCGCGACACGCCCTGGCGACAGCTGACGGCGGCGCAGCAGCAATGGGTGATCGACGGCTCGCCGCAGTGGAGCGGCCACTGGAACAGGCAGTGGTACGGCGTGCGCCGCTTCTTCGAGTACCTGGAGAGCAAGGCCTACAAGATGCACATCCGCGTGCTCTTGTCCAAGTACCGCAGCTACACGCCGTGCGGCAGCTGCGGTGGTGCGCGGCTCAAGCTCGAGGCGCTGCTGTGGCGACTGGGCTCGAAGGCCGATGCCGATGCCGTGCTGGCGCCAGAGCGCCGCTTTCTGCCGGTGGGTGCGGCCTGGTCGCGCGATCAGCTGCAGGCGATGCCCGGGCTGCACCTGCATGACCTGATGACGGTGGCGATCGACCGTCTGCACCTGTTCTTCAACGGCCTGTCGCTGCCCAGCACGCTGCTCGACGACGCGCTCAAGCTGCTGCTGGACGAGGTGCGCACGCGGCTGCGCTACCTGTGCGACGTGGGCCTGGGTTATCTGACGCTGGACCGCCAGAGCCGCACGCTCAGCGGCGGCGAGGTGCAGCGCATCAACCTGACGACGGCGCTGGGCACCTCGCTGGTGAACACCATGTTCGTGCTCGACGAACCCAGCATCGGCCTGCACCCGCGCGACATGCGCCGCATCGTCGAGGCCATCCACCGCCTGCGCGATGCAGGCAATACGCTGGTGGTGGTCGAGCACGACCCTGCCGTCATGCTGGCCGCCGACCGCCTGATCGACATGGGCCCGGGGCCGGGCGAGCGCGGCGGGCAGATCGTCTTCGACGGCACGCCCGACGAGGCGCGCCATGCCGACACGCTGACCGGCGCCTACCTGGGCGGGCGCAAGCAGGTCGGGCTGGGCTTTCGACGGATGGTCGAAGCGGCCACGCCGCGGCTGGTGCTCGAGGGCGCACGTGAGCACAACCTGAAGGACCTGTCGGTCGAGCTGCCGCTGCAGCGGCTGGTGGTGGTCACTGGCGTCAGCGGATCGGGCAAGAGCACGCTGGTGCAGGACGTGCTGGTGCCCGCGCTGTTGCGCCGCTTCGGCAAGCCCACCGAGACCCCGGGCGCGCACGACCGGCTGCTCGGCAGCGAGCTGCTGGCCGACTGCGTGTTCGTCGACCAGAGCCCGATCGGCAAGACCGCGCGCAGCAACCCGGCCAGCTACGTCGGCGCCTTCGATGCGCTGCGTGCGCTGTTCGCCGACGCCCCGCTGGCGCGCGAGCGCAGCTACAGCGCCGGCACCTTCAGCTTCAACGCCGGCGACGGCCGCTGCCCCACCTGCGGCGGCTCGGGCTTCGAGCATGTGGAGATGCAGTTCCTCAGCGACGTCTACCTGCGCTGCCCGGATTGCGACGGCCGGCGCTTCCGCGTCGAGGTGCTGGACGTGAAGGTGGTGCGCGGCCCGCATGCCTTCTCGGTGGCCGACGTGCTGGACCTGACGGTGGCCGAGGCGGCACACTGGTTCCAGGCCGACCGCGAGGTGGTGGCGCGGCTGCAGCCGATCGTCGATGTCGGCCTCGACTACGTGCGCCTGGGCCAGCCGGTGCCCACGCTCTCCGGCGGTGAGGCCCAGCGTCTCAAGCTGGCCGGCTTCCTGGCCGAGGCGGCCAGCGGCCCGCGTCAGCCGGCCGCCCGGCGCGGCACGCTGTTCGTCTTCGACGAACCCACCACCGGCCTGCACTTCGACGACATCGCCAAGCTGATGCGCGCGCTGCGCAAGCTGCTCGACGCCGGGCATTCGCTGCTGGTGATCGAGCACAACCTGGACGTGATCCGCGCCGCCGACTGGATCGTCGACCTCGGCCCCGAGGGCGGCGACGCCGGCGGCGCGCTGGTCTGCGTGGGCACGCCAGAAGACGTGAAGGCCCATGCCACTTCGCACACCGGGCTGGCGCTGCGCGAGTACGAGGCCTCGCTGGGCATCGGCGTGGCGCGCGCCGAGGAAGGGCGGCCGCTGCAACAGGTGATGCGCGCGCGGCGCGTGGCGGCGGATGACGTGATCTCGATCGTCAACGCGCGCGAGCACAACCTGAAGTCGCTGTCGGTGAACATCCCGCGCGGCAAGTTCAACGTGGTCACCGGCGTCAGCGGCTCGGGCAAGAGCACGCTGGCATTCGACATCCTGTTCAACGAAGGCCAGCGGCGCTATCTGGAGAGCCTGAACGCCTACGCGCGCAGCATCGTGCAGCCGGCGGGCCGGCCCGAGGTGGATGCGGTGTACGGCATCCCGCCGACCGTCGCCATCGAGCAGCGGCTGTCGCGCGGCGGGCGCAAGAGCACGGTGGCCACCACCACCGAGGTCTGGCACTTCCTGCGCCTGCTGTGGGTGAAGCTGGGCCTGCAGCACTGCACGCGCGACGGCGCCGCCGTGCGGCCGCAAAGCGCCGAGAGCATCGCCGCGCAACTGCTGCGCGATCATGTGGGCGAGCACGTGGGGCTGCTGGCGCCGCTGGTCGTCAACCGCAAGGGCGTCTACACCGACCTGGCCAAGTGGGCCCGGGCGCGCGGCCACACGCACCTGCGCGTGGACGGCGAGTTCCTGTCGCTGAGCCCCTTTCCGCGCATCGACCGCTTCAAGGAGCACACGCTCGAGCTGCCGGTGGGCGACATCGTGATCACGCTGGCGAACGAGGCTGAACTGCGCGCGCTGCTGTCGAAGACGCTGGAACTGGGCAAGGGCGTGCTGCACCTGCTGCACCCGCTGGACGGGCTGGCCGCGGCGATGGACGGCGGGGCCTCCACCGCGGCCATCGGCGCGCTGAAGGTTTTCTCGACCAAGCGCGCCTGCCCGGTCTGCGGCACCAGCTATGCCGAGCTGGACCCGCGGCTGTTCAGCTACAACAGCAAGCATGGCTGGTGCGGCACCTGCGTCGGCACCGGGTTGGCGCTGACGCGCGAGCAGCGCAGCGCCTACGACGATTCCGTGCGCGACGAGGACCAGAAAGGCCGCGAGCAGACCTTCCCGTCAGAGGAACGCGAGGTCGAAGGCGTCGGCGACGCGCCCTGCCCGGATTGCCACGGCACACGCCTGAACCCCGCGGCGCGGGCCGTCACCTTCGATGCCCGGCCGATCGGCGAAGTGGCGCGCGGCTCGGTGCGCGAGGTGCGGCAATGGGTGGCGGGCTTGCGGCTGGAAGGCCGCGAGGCCGGCATCGGGCGTGACGTGCTGGTGGAGATCACCAGCCGCCTGGAGTTTCTCGAAGAAGTGGGCCTGGGCTATCTGACGCTGGACCGTGCCGCACCCACGCTCAGCGGCGGCGAGGCCCAGCGCATCAGGCTGGCGGCGCAGCTGGGTGGCAACCTGCAGGGCGTGTGCTACGTGCTCGACGAGCCCACCATCGGCCTGCACCCGCGCGACAACGGCATCCTGCTGGGGGCGTTGAAGAAGCTGGGCGACAAGGGCAATACGCTGGTGGTGGTGGAGCACGACGAGGACACGATCCGCCGCGCCGACCACCTGATCGACATCGGCCCGGGCGCCGGCAAACGCGGCGGCCGGCTGGTCGCCGAGGGCAGCGTGGCCGACCTCTCGGGCCAGCCCGAATCGCAGACCGGCCGTCTGCTGGCGCACCCGCTGCGGCACCCGCTGCAGCCGCGCAGGCCGGTGGCGGCCGACGCGCCGGCGCTGCGGCTGCAGGGCGCGGCGCTGCACAACCTGCAGCACATCGACGTCGACTTCCCGCTGCGCCGGCTGGTGGCCGTGACGGGCGTCAGCGGCTCTGGCAAGAGCACGCTGGCGCGCGATGTGCTGCTGGCGAATGTGAGCGCGGTGGTCGCGCAGCGCCAGACGCGGGCCGGCCGCGACGCGCTGGCGGCGGGCCAGGGCGCGGCCCTCAGCGGCTGCAGCGGGCTGAGTGGCTTCGAGCCGGTGGACCGCGTGCTGGAGGTCGACCAGACGCCCATCGGCAAGACGCCGCGCTCTTGCCCGGCCACCTACATCGGCTTCTGGGACGTGATCCGCAAGCTGTTCACCGAGACGCTCGAAGCCAAGGCGCGCGGCTACGCGGCGGCGCGCTTTTCCTTCAACACCGGCGACGGGCGCTGCCCCGCCTGCGAAGGGCAGGGCCTGCGCACCATCGAGATGAGCTTCCTGCCCGATGTGAAGGTGCCGTGCGAGCGCTGCCATGGCCAGCGCTTCAACCCGGAGACGCTGGCCGTCACCTGGCGCGGGCGCAGCATCGGCGACGTGCTGCGCATGGAGGTCGACGAGGCGGTGGACTTCTTCGCCAGCATGCCCGCCGTGGCGCACCCGCTGCAACTGCTCAAGGATGTCGGCCTGGGCTACCTGACGCTGGGCCAGCCCTCGCCCACGCTGAGTGGCGGCGAGGCGCAGCGCATCAAGCTGGTGACCGAGCTGAGCAAGGTGCGCGACGACATCACGCGCCGCGGCAACAAGGCGCCGCACACGCTGTATGTGCTGGACGAGCCGACGGTCGGCCTGCACATGGCCGATGTGGAGCGCCTGATCCGCGTGCTGCACCGGCTGGTGGACGGCGGCCACAGCGTGCTGGTGATCGAGCACGACCTGGACGTCATCGCCGAGGCCGACTGGGTGGTCGACCTGGGCCCCGAGGGCGGCGGCGAAGGGGGCCGCGTGGTCATCGCCGGCCCGCCCGAGCAGGTGGTGGCCTCGGGCTCGCACACCGGAGTCGCGCTGGCGCCGGTATTGGCGCGGCGCTGACTTTCTCTTTGGCCGCGGACCTTGCGGCTACTGCCGCAGCGTGCTGGTGCTGGCGGCGGCGCTGTCCAATCGTGCATCGGCCGTCGGATCGCCGGCTATCAGCCGCAGCGCGCGCACCTGCAGCTGCGTGGCGTCGTCGTGGTCGCCGCAGCGGTCGAGCAGGTCGCTGACGCGCAGCAGCACCGTCACCTCCCACTGCGAATCGGCGACGCGGTGGGCCAGCGTCGACGCCTCGAAGGCGTGGTCACGCGCCGACTCCCAGGCCAAACGGCCGCTGCCCGGCTGTTCCTCGTCGCGTAGCGCGGCCTCACAGACGCGCAGGTCGCACAGCTCACATTGCAGGTCGACCACCAGATCGATGGAGCCGGTCAGCCGCGCCCAGCGCAGCGCCTGCGCCAGGTGCGCGGCGGCCGCCGGCAGCGCGGCCAGCGCGCGGTAGGCGTGGCCGACGACGGCCTGGGCCTGCGCCATCTCGGCCGGGCCGGCGCGCGTCTCGGCCTCGTCGAGCATCCGCATCGCCTGCCGCAACGCATTGCGCGCCAAGCCGTCGGGCAAGGCCAGGGCGGCATCGGGCGGGGTCTGGACATTGCGCATCGGGCTCTCCTGCCGCCTGGTTCGATGGGCGACGAAGCCATGCTAGGCCCGCGGTCCCCGGTCGCGCGTCCCCTCAGCCGGGGGGGATGAGGGCGCCGCCCCCGTAAACCGGGGGGCGGGCTTCACCCGGCCTTCGTGACTGGCATCACGACCCACCGGCAACGCGTGCCGGCCGGCCCCGGTCAGCGCATGCCGAAGCGCCTGCGGGTGACGATCGCCGCCAGTCCGAGCATCGCCAGCAGCGCGGCGGCGGGCTCGGGCACCGCGCTGACGCTCACCTGGGCAAGGTAGGGGAAGTCGCTGCCGAAGTTTTCCCAGGTGGCGCCACCGTCGGTCGAGTACTCGTAGTTGCCGAAGCTGCCGACGCCGGAGTGGGTGTTGCTGTCGGCGTAGCTGAAGCCATAGGAGCCTGGGCCCGCGGCGGTCAGCACCAGCCAGTACAGGGTGCCGGCCGCCAGGCTGATCGGCGCGGCAGGCATCAGGGACTCTTGCAACTGCTGGGTGGTGCTCAGCGGCGGGACCGTCAGCGTGCCGATGGCCGCCGACGCCGGACCGCCCGGGCCGTGTACCGTGGCCGAGATCACCGGCCCGCCGATCAGGCTGCCGAGCACCAACGTGACCGGATCGAGCAGCCCGCTGGCGGTGCCGGTGCCGAAAGACTGCGCGGCCCAGAAGCTTTCGGTGACCACCGTGGTGTCGCGTATCGACTCGGCGAGGTTGTCGACCACCACCGTGGCGGCCGCCGGGACGGCGAGGAGCGGGCTTAGCGCCAGTACCGCCACGGCGGCCAGGCGTTGCTGTGCTGAGATCATGGTTGTCCTCCAGAAGTTGCGCAACGTGCCCGTGCGTTCTGTGCTCGGTTCACTCTTCAGACTACGGGGCTGCGCACGGAATGCGGACATCCGGTGGTCGAAACTGGCGGACCTAGGGGGTGCCGCAGACGCCTGCCTGGTGCGGATGAGCGAGTTGTACGAACGCAGCCGCGTCCTGACGCTGGACAGCGACTCTCACATCGATCGCCGGCACGGCCGCAAGGTGATCCCGCTGTTGCGGCCGGCGTGAGCGGGCCGCACGGCGACTCTGCCCACGGACCTCTGGCCCGCCGCCTCAGCCGCCGCCCAGGTAGCTCGCCGTCACCGCCGGGTCGCGCGCCAGTTCCGATGCCGGGCCCTGCAGCACCACGTTGCCGGTCTCGATGACGATGGCGTGGTCGGCCACCTGCAGCGCGGCACGCGCGTTCTGCTCGATCAGCAGGATCGCCACGCCGGCATCGCGCAGGCCGCGGATGATGCGAAAGATGTCGCGCACGATCAGCGGCGCCAGGCCCAGGCTGGGCTCGTCGAGCATCAGCAGGCGCGGGTTGCCCATCAGCGCGCGGCCGATGGCCAGCATCTGGCGCTCGCCGCCGGACAGCGTGCCGGCCAGTTGCCCGGCGCGCTCACGCAGGCGCGGGAATCTTTCGAACACGGTGTCGATGCGATCGAGCGCACGGCGTTCGCCGGCGCGCACACGGGCGTAGGCGCCGAGCAGCAGGTTGTCGCGCACGGTCATGCTGGCGAAGAGTTCGCGCTTCTCGGGCACCAGGCACAGGCCGGCGGCCACGCGGTCTTCCACTGCGTGCGGCGGCGCCGCGCCGGCCCAGCGGATCTCTCCGCTGGCCACCGGCAGCAGGCCCATCAGCGCGTTCAGCAGCGTGCTCTTGCCTGCCCCGTTGGGCCCGATGACGGTGACGATGCCGCCGGCCGGCACCTGCAGCGAGACACCGGACAAGGCCTCGACGCGGCCGTAGCGCACGTGCAGGTCACGCACGTCCAGCAGAAGCGGTGCGGGGGTCGCCGCACTCACTCGTCGGCGCCCAGATAGGCGGCCTGCACCTTCGGGTCGCGCCGCACCTCGGCCGGCGGGCCCTCGGCGATGTGGGTGCCGAAGTCCATCACCACCAGCCGCTCGGCCAGGCCCATGACGAAGTCCATGTCGTGCTCGACCAGCAGCACCGACAGGCCTTCCTGCCGCAACTGGCGCAGCAGCGTGGCGAGCGCCTGTTTCTCGTGGTGACGGAGGCCCGCGGCGGGCTCGTCGAGCAGCAGAAGCACCGGGTCCAGGCACAGCGCGCGCGCGATCTCCAGCGTGCGCTGCTGGCCCAGTGCCAGCGCGCCGGCGTCCTGATCCAGGTGCTCGCCCAGGCCCACGCGGCGCAGCTGCCGCGCGGCCTCGAGCCGCAGCGAGTCTTCTTCGGCGCGGTTCAGGCCGAACACACTGGCCAGCACGCCGCACTGGCCGCGCAGGTGCGCGCCGATCATCACGTTCTCCAGCACGCTCATGTCGGGCACCAGCCGCACATGCTGGAAGGTGCGGCCCATGCGCAGCCGCGCCAGCCGCCGCGCCGCCCAACCGTCCACACGGCGGCCGTCGAAGTGAACCTCGCCGGCGCTCAGCGGCAGCACGCCGCTGACCAGGTTGAACAGCGTGCTCTTGCCGGCACCGTTGGGGCCGATCAGCGCGACGATCTCGCCGCTGGCGACGCCGAAGCTGATGTCGTTGACGGCCACCAGCCCGCCGAAGGTGCGGCGCACCGCGCGCAGTTGCAGCAGCGGCTGGCCGGCCGGCGGCTGCGGCTGCGCCGGCAGCGGCGCGGTGCCCGCCGGCGGCGGCGGCGCGGGGCGGCGGCCGACGCGACGCGCGACAGCTCCCCACAGGCCCTCGGGCGCGCGCTGCAGCAGCAGGATCATCGCCACGCCGAAGACGATGGTCTCGAAGTTGCCGGTCTGCCCCAGCAGCGCCGGCAGCACGCCTTGCAGCCAGTCCTTGACCAGCGTGAGCAAGGCGGCGCCGACGATCGCGCCCCACAGGTGGCCGAGGCCGCCGACCACCGCCATGAACAGGTACTCGATGCCGTAGCCCAGACCGAAGGGCGTCGGGTTCACGGCCCGCTGCAGGTAGGCGTACAGCCATCCGCTGATGCCCGCCAGCATGGCGGCGATGACGAAGGCCAGCAGCTTGTAGCGCGCGGTGTCGATGCCGCAGCTCTCTTCCATCAGCGCGCCCTTCTTCAGCGCGCGCACCACGCGCCCCGGACGCGAATCCAGCAGCTTGCGCAGCGCCAGCACCGCCAGCGCGACGAAGCCCCAGATCAGGTAGAACAACTCGCGCCCCTGCTCCAGCCGCCAGCCGCCGAGCTCGAAGGCCGGGATGCCGGTCAGGCCGTCGAACTTGCCCAGCGCATCGATGTTGCCGAAGGCATAGAACAGCGACAGGCACCAGGCGATGGTGCACAGCGGCAGGTAGTGGCCCGACAACCGCACCGTGATCACCCCCAGCACCAGCGCGCTCGCAGTGGTCAGTGCCACGCTGGCGGCCAGCGTAGCCAGCGGCCCCAGGCCCGCCGCAGTGGCCAGGTAGGCGGTGGTGTAGGCGCCGATGCCGACGAAGGCCGATTGGCCGAACGACGTCAGGCCGGCGTGCCCGGTCAGCAGCACCAGGCCGAGCGCGACGATGGCATAGATGCCGATGTAGTTGGCCAGCGTCACCCAGTACGGCGGCGCGCCCACCCAGGGCAGCGCGGCCAGCGCCGCGAGCGCAATCCAGGGCAGCGCGCGTTGCCAGGCCGCGGCGCTCACTCCGGGTCTTCCTCGTCCATGCCGCGGTGCGTCAGCGAGCGCCAGGCCAGCACCGGCACGATCAGCGAGAAGACGATGACTTCCTTGTAGGCGCTGGCCCAGAAGGACGAGAAGGCCTCGATCAGCCCGACCAGCAAGGCCCCCGCTACCGCCAAAGGGTACCCGGCCAGGCCGCCGATGATGGCGCCGACGAAGCCCTTCAGGCCGATCAGGAAGCCGCTCTCGTAATAGATGGTGGTGATGGGCCCGATCAGCACGCCGGAGAACACCGACAGCACGCCGGCCATCGCGAAGGCCAGGCGGCCGGCGCGTGCCGGGCCGATACCCACGAGTTGCGCGCCGATGCGGTTGACGGCGGTGGCGCGCAGCGCCTTGCCGGTGAGCGTGCGGCCGAAGAAGGCCGCCAGCGCGCCCATCGCCGCCAGCGAGGTGAGCACCACGGCCAGGTTCTGCCCGGACAACTGCACCGCGCCGATGGCCCAGCGAGCGTCGGTCAGCGGCAGCGTGCGTGAGCCCTCGGCGCCGAACATCACCAGGCCGACGCCCAGCAGCGCGAAGTGCAGTGCCACCGAGACGATCAGCAGCGTCAGCACGCTGGCCTGTTGCACGGGCGCGAAGCACAGCCGGTAGAGCATCGGCCCGGCGGGCACCAGCACGGCCAGCGTGAGCGCCACCTGCACCAGTTGCCCGGCCTGCTGCAGCGCGGGCAGGCTTGCCAGCCACCACACCGCCAGTGGAAAAACCAGATTCCAGCCGGCGCTGCGCAGCAGCCCGCGGGCCGAGCCGGCGCGCACGGCGGCCAGCGCGTCGAGCGCGAACACCATCACCCCCAGGCCGAGCGTGAAGAGGGCGGTCGGCGGCGCGCGGCCGGCCTGCAGCGCGGCCATCGTCAGCGCGCCGAAGGCGACGAACTCGCCGGCCGGGATGTAGATCACGCGCGTGACGGTGAACACCAGCACGAGCGAAATCGCCAGCAGCGCGTAGACCGCGCCGGTGGTTATGCCGTCCAGCGTCAGGATGGCGGCAATCGACGCGTCCATGCCGAACACGGGCGCCGCCGCGACTGCAGAAGTGGCGGGTTTACTTGGCCAGCGTCCAGGTGCCGTTCTTGATCTGCACCATCACCCGCGCCCGCTGGTCGAAGCCCATGTGGTCGGTCTTGCTCATGTTCATCACGCCGTGCGTGGTGACGAGTTCGCGGATGCCTTCCAGCCCATCGCGCAGAGCGGCGCGGAAGGCCTCGGTGCCGGGTTTGGCGCCGGTCTTGAGTGCCACAGGGATCGCGCGCTCGAGCATCAGCCAGGCGTTCCAGCCGTGGGCGGCAAAAGAGTTCATCGAGCCTGCGCCGTTGGCGTCTTCGTACATCTTGGTAAAGCCCAGCGCCACCTTCTTGATCGGATTGCTGTCGGCCAGTTCCTTGGCCACCACCACCGGGCCGGCGGGCAGGAAGGCGCCCTCCAGATCCTTGCCGCCGACGCGCAGGAAGTCGTTGTTGACCACGCCGTCGGTGAAGTAGATCTGACCCTTGTAGCCGCGCTCCTTCAGCGTGCGCGCCGGCAGCACCGCCGGCGTGCCCGAGGCGGCGATCAGCACCGCGTCGGGGTTGGCGGCCAGCACCTTGAGCACCTGCCCGGTGACGCTGGTGTCGGTGCGCGCGTAGCGCTCGACCACCGTCACGTCCAGACGGCGGATCGGCGCGAGCTTGCCGAGTTCGGTGATCACGCCTTCACCGTAGGCGTCGTTGAAGCCGATGATGCCGATCTTCCTGAAGCCCTGGTCGCCCATGTGCTGCGACAGCGCCGTCATCATGTGGGCGTCGTTCTGCGGCGTCTTGAAGACCCACATGCGCTTGGCGTCCACCGGGTCGACGATGCGCAGCGACGAGGCGATCGAGATCTGCGGCGTCTTGTTCTCGGCCACCACGTCGAGCATCGCCAGGCTGTTCGGCGTGGTGGATGAGCCGAGCACCACATCGACCTTGTCGTCGCTGATCAGCTTGCGCGTGTTCTGCACCGCCTTCACCGGGTCGCTGGCGTCGTCGAGCACGATGTACTCGATGCTCACGCCGGCAATGGTGCGCGGCATCAGCGCCACCGCGTTGCGCTCCGGGATGCCCAGCGAGGCCGCGGGCCCGGTGGTGGACAGCGTGACGCCGACCTTGATCTGCGCTGTGGCGAGCGTGCTGGCCAGGGCCAAGGCGGCGACAGGCAGCATGCGCCAAATGCGCGTCGTCGAGGCTCTGGGGTTCGGGGTCGGGTTCAGGTTCGGGTTCGGAAGGCGTGCGGTCATGGCTTGTCTCCGTCGGTGATTGCGGGTGCGGGTTGGGTGCGGCCCAGTGCCGCCCGAGGGCGGAAGTTACACCAAGATCAGGCCAGCGCCCCGCGGCCGGCCGGCCGCAGCCAGCGCCGCAGCCGCCAGCCCAGCAGCACGGCGATGATGGCGGCGTAGATCGCGACCTCGGCGAAATCGTTCTTGCCGGCGCGCATCCAGAAGAAATGCAGCAACCCCAGCAGTGCAATGGCATAGACCGCACGATGCAGTGCCTGCCAGCGCCTGGCGCCCAGCGCCCGGATCGCGCGGTTGAACGAGGTCGCGGCCAGCGGCAGCATCAGCAGCAGCGCGGCGCTGCCGACCAGGATGAAGGGACGCTTGATGATGTCGCGCACGATGGCCGCCGGGTCCAGCCCCATGTCCAGCCAGGCGAAACACAGGAAGTGGGTGACGCCGTAGAAGAAGGTGAACAGCCCCAGCATGCGGCGCAGCCGCGCCAGCGCCGACCAGCCGGTGATTTGACGCAGCGGCGTCACCGCCAGCGTCAGACACAGAAAACGCAGCGTCCAGTCGCCGCTGCCGCGGATCAGCGCCTCGGCCGGATTGGCGCCCAGCGTGTTGCCGATGGCGCCGGCCAGCAGCCATGCAAAAGGCGCCAGCGCGAGCAAGAACAGCAGCGGCTTGGCCAGACGGTGCGCCAGCCAGCGGTTGGGGTTCACGGTGGTGGCGGTCAGAAGATGCTCAAAAGAGCTTGCGCAAGTCCATGCCGGCGTACATCTGGCCCACCTGTGGCTCGTACCCGTTGAACATCAACGTCGGGCGTTTGCGCACGAACAGCCCGTCCTCGCCGATGCGGCGCTCGGTGGCCTGGCTCCAGCGCGGGTGGTCGACGGTCGGGTTGACGTTGGAGTAGAAGCCGTATTCCTCGGGCGCCGACTGCTCCCAGCTGGTCTTCGGCTGCTTGTCGAGAAAGCGGATGCGTACGATCGACTTTCCGGACTTGAAGCCGTACTTCCACGGCACCACCAGCCGCAGCGGCGCGCCGTTCTGGTTGGGCATCACCTCGCCGTACAGGCCGAAGGCGAGCATCGACAGCGGATGCATCGCCTCGTCCATGCGCAGCCCCTCGACATAGGGCCAGTCGAGCACCGACGAAGACAGCCCGGGCATCTGCGCGCGATCGGCCAGCGTCACGAACTGCACGAAGCGGGCATTTCCGGTGGGCTCGACACGGCGGATCAGATCGGCAAGCGAGTAGCCCACCCAGGGCACCACCATCGACCAGCCCTCGACGCAACGCAGGCGGTAGATGCGCTCTTCCATCGGCGCCAGCTTGAGCAGCGCATCCAGGTCCAGCGTCATCGGCTTCTTCACCTCGCCCTCGATCACCACGGTCCACGGGCGCGTCTTCAGCTTCTGGCTCTGGCGGGCCGGGTCGGCCTTGTCGGTGCCGAACTCGTAGAAGTTGTTGTAGGTGGTCACGTCCTGGTAGGGCGTGGGCTTGTCCATCGTCAGCGCACCAGCGACCTTGCTGCTCACGCCGGGCAGACGGGCCAGCTTGCCCGGGGCGGCCACCGGCGAGGCGGCTTCCGCGCCCATCCCCCAGCCGGCCAGCAGCGCACCGGCGGCCGCACCGCCGAGCAGGCGCCGCCGCTCGTCGTAGACGGCGCGCGGTGTGATCTCCGACGCCACGGGGTGGATGAAACCGCGGTCTTTCAGCATCTGCATGACGATTTCCTCGAGGCTTGTACGGTCAGTCGCTGCCGCCGCGACGCGATTACAGGGCGCGCCGTGTGCATTGTCCCGCTGCGGACGCGGCCCGGGCGTTGCCGGGCTTTGCGGCGCCTGCGTCTTCTGCGTCGTCTGCGTCGTCTGCGTCACCCGCGTGATAGCGTCATCGGCAGGCGGCGCGTCATGCCGCGGGGAGCCGCCCATGTCCGACCTCGATGCCAGACTACAGGTGATCGCACCGGTGGAGCGTCGCGTCGACGCCGTGCAGGCGCTGATGGACGAGCAGGGCCTGAAGGCCAGCGAGGCAGTGGAAGAGCTTGGCCACGCGGCGCTGCACCAGTGGCTGCCGATCAACGGCGGCCGTGTCGTGGCCAAGGCCTGGACCGATGCGGCCTTCAAGGCGCGCCTGATGGACAACGGTATCCAGGCGGTGGCCGAGTTGGGCATCGGCATGCCGCTGCACCACCGCCATCTGGTGGTGCTCGAGAACACATCGGCGGTGCACAACGTCATCTGCTGCACGCTGTGTTCCTGCAGCGCCATCCGGGTGATCGGCCTGCCGCCCGACTGGTACAAGGAACTCGACTTCCGCGCCCGCATCGTGCGCGAGTCGCGCACTGTGCTGCGCGAGATGGGCCTGGACCTGCCGGCCGAGGTGGAACTGCGTGTGTGGGACACCACTGCCGACACGCGCTACATGGTGCTGCCCGAGCGGCCCGGGCACACGGCAAGCTGGAGCGAAGAGCAACTCGCGGCGATGGTCACGCAGGACGCCATGATCGGCGTTGCTCGCCTGTAGATCGGCTATAGATGGGAGCCCCACATGGACGGCATGCACGACCTCGGCGGCAAGCAGGGCTTCGGCCCGGTGCGCCACCGCCCCAACGCCCCGGCCTTCCACGCGACGTGGGAAGTGCGCGTGAATTCGCTCTACAGCCACGCGGTGCGCCTGGGCATCTTCAACATGGACGAGTACCGCCATGCCATCGAGCGCATGGATGCGCGGCACTATCTCTCAGCCAGCTACTACGAGCGCACGCTGACCAGCCTGGCGACCTTGCTTGTGGAGAAGGGCGTGCTGAGCCAGGACGCGCTGGAGCGCTGTGCCCAGGGCCGTTTTCCCCTGGCCGCGCCGAGCGCGCAGGGCCGCAGCAACGTCGCCGCACGGCGCAGCCATGCCGTGGGCGACCGTGTTCGAGTGCGTGAGGACTATGTGGCCGGCCACGTGCGCATGCCCGGCTACATTCGCGGCAAGACGGGGCTGGTGGTCGCCATCTCGCCGGCTTACCCCTATCCCGATGCGCATGCGCATGGCGTTCAGGCGGCCGACGAGCCGACCTACGACGTGCAGTTCCGCAGTGATCACCTGTGGCCGGAGTCGGCGGATGCCGCTCTGGTTCACGTCGGCGTGTTCGAGAGTTACCTCGAGCCGGCCTGACGCCGGCCTGACGCCGGACCGACGCCGGCCTGGCCGGGCTCAGCGCAGCCCGGCGGTGTAGTCGGCGACGGCCTTGATCTCGCGGTCGTTGAGCCGACCGGCGATGGCACTCATCGCGGCGTTGTTGGCGCGTTCGCCGGAGCGGAAGGTCAGCAGCTGGGCTTCGGTGTATTCGGCATGCTGGCCGCCCATGCGCGGATAGACCGACGGGATGCCGGCGCCGTTCGGGCTGTGGCACCCGGCACAGGCGGGCACCTTGCGGTCGATGATGCCGCCGCGCCAGATCCGCTCGCCCAGCGCGACCTTGTCCTTGTCCTTCGCAAAGCCCGGCGGGGCCGCCTTGCTGGCGTAGAAGGCGGAGACATGCTTCATGTCGTCGTCAGACAGCGTGGCGGCGAAGCCCTGCATGATCGCGTTCTTGCGCTTGCCGGCCTTGAACTCCATCAGCTGTTTGGTCAGGTATTCGGGGTGCTGACCCTGCAGGATCGGATTGGCCGGCGCACCGCGCGAGCCGTCGGCGCTGTGGCAGGCCATGCAGGTGGCGGCGACCGTCTGGCCGCGCGCCAGGTCCGGTTTGAAAGTCGGCGCAGCGGCGCCGGCGGCATGCACTCCGGCTGCGGAAGTCACGGCGAAGACGGCAGCCAGGAGAGATCGGAACGGGGACATCGTGCGAAAGCCTTGGAGAACCTTGGAGAACCTTGGAGAAGGGAGCCACAGGAGGTGGGCCCTGAGGAAAAACCCTCGAATCTTACAATGGGACATGACATCGACGCTTGACGCCACCGTCGCCGCTTCTCCCGAAGCCCGCCGCGCACTGGCCTGGACCCACGGGGCGCGCTTTCTCATCACCGCCAGCCGGGTCGAGGAAGTGCCCATAACCGAACTGCCCGAGATCGCTTTCGTCGGCCGTAGCAATGCCGGCAAGTCGACCGCCATCAACACGCTGGCGCAGCAGCGCCGGCTCGCCTTTGCCTCGCGCACACCGGGCCGCACGCAGCACATCAACCTGTTCGCGTTGGGCCCCAAGGACGCGCCCGACGCCTATTTCGCCGACCTGCCCGGCTACGGCTATGCCGCCGTCGAAAGGGCCGCCAAGCTGCGCTGGCAGGCAGTGATGGCCGACTATCTGCAGTGGCGGCGC
>Ga0105048_10008146_pt1 | contig 16797 bp, 20 predicted proteins | sample MAT05_FD_78382 | JGI IMG/M metagenome (GOLD analysis project Ga0105048, IMG submission 78382) | Freshwater microbial communities from Lake Fryxell liftoff mats and glacier meltwater in Antarctica - MAT-05 | ecosystem: Environmental > Aquatic > Freshwater > Ice > Liftoff microbial mat | place...
AAGCGCGCGGCGCCTGTCGCGCAGCCGGTCGCGAAGGCACCCGCCCCCGCCCGCCCGATCGAGGGCGAGGTCGGAGTGTCGATCGGCAGCGGCGGCTATCGCGAAGTGTTCGGCACGGCGGTCGTTCCGGTCGGCGCGGACGGTGTGGCGATCATCTCGATCGATGCCGGCGAATCCCGCCGCGAATATCGCCGCCGCCGCTAGCTGCCTAGTCGCCGCTGATCTTGGGCCGCCCGACGTCGCCCTGCCCGACGGTATGCCCGGCCATGTCGAGCATCCGCTCCAGCGGCACGCGCGCTTTGGCCATGATGTCGTCGGACAGCTCGATCTGCGGCTTGAGGTCGCGCAGCGCGGCGTAAAGCTTCTCGAGCGTGTTGAGCGCCATGTACGGGCACATGTTGCAGTTGCAATTGCCGTCGCCGCCCGGGGTGCCGATGAAGGTCTTGTGCGGTGCGGCTTTCTCCATCTGGTGGATGATGTGCGGCTCGGTCGCGACGAGGATGGTCTGCGCCGGGCTGTCGACCGCGAATTTGAGGATCGCGCTGGTCGATCCGACCATGTCGGCATGGTCGATGATGTGCGGCGGGCATTCGGGATGCGCCGCGACCGGGGCGCCGGGATATTGCGCTTTCAGCTTCAATAATTCGGTTTCGGAAAAGGCCTGGTGGACGATGCAGATCCCCGGCCACAGCAGCATCTCGCGCTCGAACCGCCGGGCGAGGTAACCGCCAAGGTGCCGGTCGGGGCCGAAGATGATCTTCTGGTCCTTCGGGATCTGGCTGAGGATCGCTTCCGCCGACGACGAGGTGACGATGATGTCCGACAGCGCTTTCACCTCGGCCGAGCAGTTGATGTAGGTCAGCGCGATATGGTCGGGATGCGCTTCCCGAAACGCCTTGAACTGGTCGGGCGGGCACGAATCCTCGAGGCTGCAGCCGGCGTCCATGTCGGGCAGGATGACGATCTTCTCGGGGCTGAGGATCTTGGCGGTCTCGGCCATGAAGCGAACCCCGCAGAAAGCGATCACATCGGCGTCGGTTGCGGCCGCTTTCCGCGACAGGTCGAGGCTGTCCCCGACGAAATCGGCGAGGTCCTGGATTTCGGACTTCTGGTAATAATGGGCGAGGATGACCGCATTCCGCTCGGTCTTGAGGCGCGCGATTTCGGCGAGCAGGTCGACGCCCTTGAGGCTCGTCGGTTGGGCGGTCACGGCATCATCCTTTCATAAGCTCACTGGTCGGCCTTGTGCCGCGCCAGCACCTCGGCGATCGACGGGCTGACGTCCCATTGCTCGCTCGCCCGCGCGCCGTCAAAGGGGAAGGCGACCTCGACCGTCACATCGCCCAGTCCGGCGACCGACAACGGGGTTTCGAGCAATTTCGCCACCGACTTCCTGGCATTGGCCCGTGCCGCGTTGAGGTGGACCGGCTTCTTCGCCTCGGTCGCGGCGGCGCGGGTGGCGAGCACCGCGGCGCGGCGATTGAGATTGTCATAGGCCTCGCGGGTGACGAACATGCCGTCGGTAGCCAGCGTCCGGCGCTTGGTCTCGTCGATATTGGGCGAGGTCGGGGCGACGTCGGGGATGGTCACGCGCAGGATTCTATTCTTGGCATCCCAACGATAATCGTCGGTGTCGAGCTGGCTGAGGTCGAGCTGGTAGCTGACCGAGTAAGGCAGAGTCGCCTTCTGCGCCGAGCGGAGGAAGCGGAACAGGCCGGGGTCGACCGTGGTCACGTCGAGCGCACCATCGACCCGGCCGACCTCGAGCTTGTCGGTCGCCTCGAACGTCGCCGACAGGACACGGGCGAGGCCGAGGCTGGTCTGATATTCCTCCTGCTGCGCGGCATGCCGCTGCCAATAGAAAAATCCAAGCAGCAGCAAGGCGGCGACCACCACGCCCATGATCAGGCGCCGGTCGCTCACCGTTCGGGTCAGGTTCGGGCTATCGTCCATGTCTCTCCGTTTGATCTAACCATCCCGCGCCGCTCAAGGTCCAGCAAATGCGCCCACACCGATCCGCCCGCCGCCGGGATCAGGCGCGGGTCGAGCCCGGGATAGGCGCTGGCGACGATGGCGGGGATCTCGGCCTTGCCCTCGCCGACCAGCCGGACGATCTGCTTTTCGCGCTGCATGCGGTGGCCGATCAGCCCGCGCATAAATTGCTGAGTGTTGGTCACCGGCGCGCCGTGGGCAGGGTAAAACACGCGGTCGTCGCGGCCGCGAAGCATGTTGAGGCTGGCCATGAACAAGCCCATGTCGCCGTCGGGCGGGACCACGACGGTGGTCGACCAGCCCATCACATGGTCGCCGGTGAACAGGGCACCGCGATAGGCGTAGCAGAGGTGGTTCGAAGTATGGCCGGGGGTGGCGACCGCAACCAGCGCCTCGCCGTCGCCGAACGCGATCACCTCGCCATCGGCCAGCACCTGGTCCGGCGTATAGTCGCCGTCGAAGCTGGCATCGGCGCGCGGGCCGACGCTTTCGAGGGCGAGCGCCGCGCAGCCGATGATCGGCGCCCCGGTCGCGGCCTTGAGCGATCGTGCGGCGGGGCTGTGATCGCGATGGGTGTGGGTGCAGGCGATCGCGACGATGCGCCGCTCGCCCGCGGCAGCGACGATCGCCGCGACATGCTCGGGGATGTCGGGCCCGGGGTAGATCACCACCATCTCCGCCCCTGCCCCCGCGACATAGGTCTGGGTACCGGTGTAGGTGTAGGGCGAAGGATTGCGCGCGAGCAGCCGGCCGATGCCGGGCTCAAGCGTTTCGAGGAAGGCGTAAGGGGCGTCCACGGCGAAACTCCTGCCACGGACATCCTCGCCACGCAAAGGACGTTCGCTCAGCATCGATTGAAGCGTCAGCAGCGCAACCCGTACGGGCCGAACCGCGCGGCCGCGACGCCGGTCGATTTGGGGCCGAGCAATTCGATCTCAACCTTGCTGTAGGCGATCCCCCGGCACAACTCGGCGGGCAGCCGTACACGGACCGATCGGCCAACCTCAAGCGGCGCCAGAAGGGCCTCGCCCCGCGCCTCGCCGCGGCGCAGGAAGCGCAACGCGCCGCCTTTCTCCAGCCCCTTGAGCGCGCTGACCACAAGCATGGTGTCGCGGTCGAAGAAATCGCACGTGCCGCCGGTGCCACTTTCCCTTCGCCCCAGGCATTTGATCCGGATGCTCATGACTGGCTTGGGCGGCGCTTCGGATGCTGCGGTTCCTTTGAGGGCGACCTTGCGCGGTGGCAGCGGCGGCAGGACCGATGTCTCATAGCGCTCGGTCGGTGACGTGAGCGGGTTGGCCAAGCCAAAATCGCCGACGAACAGCGGCGCCGGTTGCGCGATCACCACCGATTTCGACGGCGGCGCGAATCTGGCAATCTCGTTGCGCAGCTCGCCGATCAATTTATCCTTGGCTGCGGGCGGCATGGCGCGCTGCTCGATCTGGACGACCGCCGCCTCAAGGGTCTTGACCCAGTCGGCATCGGACGAACCGGGATTGGCGCATAGCTTGACCCTGGTCGAGCGCTTCTTGACCGCGTCGATTTCGACCAAAGAGTCAAATTTATGGCCCTGGCAGCGAGCAATTTGCGCGACTCGGTCCGGCGTGTCGCCCTCGACCACCCTCTCGTCCTTGGCCGGCGCGCTCGTCGATGCTGGTGCCGCGTCAGGCGAAGCGGGTGCGTCCTGCGCGTGTCCAGGCGCCCCAATCGCCATGATTGCCGCCAGCAGCAGCGCCTTGGTCATCAACAACTTCACTCTCCCCGAATGTTGCCGGCACATGGGCGACCCCAGACTGAACCGCGATTGAATGCACGGACTCAGGCTTCGGCGAAGGCCGGTGCCAGCACCCCCGCCTGAGCCGCCTCGCGGATCGCAGCACGGCGCATGGCGAGCGGGTAAATCTGGCCGAACAGGCTGTCCATGCTCTTGTCCCACCCGAATTGACGGGCGTGGGCCAGCGCGCGCTGCCGCATTGCGGGCAGGTCGCCCGCCCACAGGTCGAGGATGTTGGCGGCCATCGCCGCGCTGTCGCCGACCGGGCCGAGCCGGCCGATCGAATCGTCGACGCGGTCGACCATCGCCCCCGCCGCGACCCCGACCACCGGAAGCCCCGACGCCTGCGCCTCGATGATCGAAATGCCGAACGTCTCGTCGGCCATGCCCGACACGTAGAGGTCGGCGCTGGCCAACCAGCGCGCCAGGTCGGGCCGGCCCTTGACGTAGCCCGGGGCGTGAAGTCGCGGTTGGTCGAGCGCCCGGAACTGTTCGCGCAATGGTCCGTCGCCGAGCAAGACGAGGTGCGCGCCGAGGCTGTCGGGAAGCAGTTGAAACGCATCGACCACCGCCTGCGCACGCTTTTCGCCATCGAGCCGCCCGGCATAGATCAGCATCGGCGAATCGTCGGCGACGCCGAGCTTGCGGCGCAGCGCGGGATCGCGGCGGCCGGGTGAAAATTCGCCGAGTTCGACCCCCAGCGGAACGACTTCGACCGGATCGAGACCAAGGTCGCGCATCTTCGCCGCGCCGCCATTTTCGGACAAGGCATAGACCAGGTCGAAGCGCGAATAGAGCTTGCCGCAATACCAGTAACACAGCCGCGACGCCGCCCCGGCCAGCGTCTCGCCCATCACCCGGGCGAACGGGCGCTCGACATAGACGGTCGGGAAATCGGTCATATAAGCCGCGACCAGCGCGGTGCCGGGATGGCGCTGGGCATGGCCGATCACTGCCCATGGCAAATTATACGCGTCCTGGCACTCGATCAGGTCGGGCTTGAACCGCTCGAGCAGGCGGCGCACCTGCCACGAGCGCAGCAGCAATCGGTAATTGGGGCTTCCCGGAACCTTGGGCGAGGCGACGGTGGCGGTGATCGTCCGCCCGTCCTCGATCACCGCGTCAACCTCGCCCGGGACAATCAGCAAATGGCGATGCGGGGTATGGTCGAGGATATGCTGGCGCTTGTGGCGCAAGTAGGTACCGACCCCGCCGCCGACCGCCGACCAGCTTTGGGTGACGTCGCACAGCAATCGACCGCAGTCGGCGGCGACGCCAAAACTATTGGGGCCAAAACTGTCGGGATCATCTCTGCTCATCACATCCGACAACCCGCGATTGAGTGGATAGTGCCATGCGCCCTCGCTCCGGCCACAACCTGTCGGATAAATTTACGGTTCGCGCGCAGCCTTGCGACAATCATCGGGAGAAAATCCTGTATTTCCGCCATTCACGCGGGTTGGCACGGCGATTGCATTACTGATGCTGTCCACTTGGTTCCACAAACCAAACACAGGGGTGGCGGTTAGCGGTGTCTGGTCCCGCGCCGCCGCCCCTTTTTCGTTACGCGACGTTTACGCCGCGACCAACTGCTTGAGCTCGCCGCTTTCGAACATCTCCATCATGATATCCGACCCGCCGACGAATTCGCCCTTCACATAGAGCTGGGGCACCGTCGGCCAGTCCGAATAGGCCTTGATTCCGTCGCGAATGTCCTGGTCCTGGAGTACGTCGACCGTCTCGTAGGTCACCCCGAGATGGTCGAGAATCGCGATCGCTCGGCTCGAAAAACCGCACTGCGGGAACAGCGCCGAGCCCTTCATGAACAGCACAATTTCGTTGTGGCCGACGAGCTCGCCGATCCGTTGCTTCACGTCGCTCATTGATGATCTCCCGATGGCACGAGGGTTTCGAGCTGCAGCGCGTGCAGATCGGTCCCCATCTTGCCCTTCAACGCGGCATAGACCGCCTGGTGCTGGCGAACCCGGTTCATCCCCGCGAACGACGGGCTGATCACGCGGGCCGCATAATGATCGCCGTCGCCGGCAAGATCGCGAATCTCGACCACCGCGTCGGGGAAAGCGGCACGGATCATCGCCTCAATCTCTGCCGACGCCATCGCCACGATCAGTTGCTCGCTTCGATAATCTGGCGGCGAGCCTCGACCGATTTGTGCTCGAGCGCTTCGCGAATCTTGGAATCGTCGCACTCGACCCCCGCTGCGGTCAGATCGCCGAGCACCTTGCGGATCACATCCTCGTCGCCGGCTTCCTCGAAATCGGCGCGGACGACGTCCTTGGCATAGCCTTGCGTTTCGGCCTCCGACAGGCCCATCAGCCGCGCCGCCCATTCCCCGAGCAGGCGGTTGCGGCGCGCGAGGATCCGGAACTGCATTTCCTCATCGCGGGCATATTTGGTTTCGAAGGCGCGCTCGCGGTCGTTGAACTGGCTCATCGGGAATCCTCCAGAATAGGTTCGTTGGCCAGATAGTCGGGCTGGCGCGACGGCGCAATGCGGATCAGTCGATCGTCACCACCACCTTGCCGATGACGCTGCGCGCGGCCAGCGCGGCGATCGCCTCGCCGCCTTGCTCCAGCGGGTAGGTCGCGCTGACCCGGGGTGAAATCTTGCCCTCGTCCCACAGCCGGAACAAGGTTGCGACATGCGCCGCATTGGCTTTGGGATCGCGCGCCGCGAACGCGCCCCAAAACACTCCGCGCACATCGCAACTCTTGAGCAAGGTCAGGTTGAGCGGCAGCTTGGGGATCCCGGCCGGGAAGCCGACCACCAAATAGCGCCCTTGCCACGCGATCGAGCGCAGCGCGGGTTCGGCATAATCGCCGCCGACGGGGTCGTAGATGACGTCCGCGCCGCCCGGCCCGACCGCTTCCTTGAACTGCTGCGCCAGGGCTTTTTTCGCCGCCTGTCCCGAGCTTGTCGAGGGATCGAACGGTCCGCGCGGATAGACGATCGCTACGTCCGCCCCGGCCTCGCGCGATGCTTGCGCCTTGTCCTCGCTCGACACCGCAGCGATGACCCGCGCGCCTCTGGCCTTGCCCAGTTCGACTGCTGCCAAGCCGACACCCCCCGCCGCACCAAGCACGAGCAATGTCTCGCCGGCTTTGAGGTCGCCGCGATCGTAGAGCGCGTGGATCGAGGTGGCGTAGGTCAGCAGCAGCGCCGCGCCGTCGGTGAAGCTGCGGCTGTCGGGCAGCCGGAACGCGGCCTTGGCATCGATCGCGATCTTTTCGACGAGCCCGCCCCAGCCCGGCACCGCGATCAGCCGGTCGCCGATTGCCCAACCGGTAACGCCGTCACCCAGCGCTTCGACCTCGCCCGATATCTCGCCCCCCGGCGCGAACGGACGCGGTGGCTTGAACTGATATTTGTCCTCGATGATCAGCACATCGGGATAATTGATCGCCGCGGCGCGCACCCTGACCAGCAACTGGCCGGGGCCGGGCGCGGGATCGGGCAGCTCATCCACCCTCAGCGTCTCGGGGCCGCCGGGGGCATGGGACAGGAGGGCTTTCATTCGACGTAATGCGCCGTGGTCTTGGAGCGGATGTCCTCAGCCGTCACGCCCGGCGCCATTTCGAGCAATTTGAACGGCGAGCCATGATCGGGCCGTTCGAACACACCCAGATCGGTGATGATCAGGTCGACGCTGTTCCGGCCGGTCAGCGGCAGGGTGCAGGCGGGGATGAACTTGGGGCTGCCGTCCTTGGCATTATGCTCCATCACGACGATGATCCGTTTGACCCCGGCGACGAGGTCCATCGCCCCGCCCATGCCCTTGATCATCTTGCCCGGAATCATCCAGTTGGCGATGTCGCCGCCTTCGCTGACCTCCATCGCGCCGAGCACGGTCAAATCGATATGCCCGCCGCGGATCATCGCGAAGCTGTCCGACGACGAGAAATACGACGTCGAGTCAAGCTCGCTGATGGTCTGCTTGCCGGCGTTGATGAGGTCGGCATCGACCTCGTCAGGATAAGGGAACGGCCCGATCCCGAGCATGCCGTTCTCCGACTGCAGCGTGACCGTCATCCCCTCGGGAATGTTGTTCGCGACCAAGGTCGGAATGCCGATGCCAAGGTTGACATAAAAGCCGTCCTTGAGCTCGCGCGCGGCCCGCGCCGCCATCTGGTTGCGGTCCCAGCCATTTGTATTGCCATCATGCGCGGTCATCATGCGCTCTCCCGCTCGCGGGTCATCATGAACTCGATCTTCTTGTCGTACGGGCTGCCGTTGATCAGGCGCTTCACATAAATGCTCGGGACGTGGATGCAGTCGGGGTCGAGGCTCCCGACCGGCACGATTTGCTCGACCTCGGCGACGCAAATCCTGCCGCAGGTCGCGGCAGGCTGGTTGAAATTGCGCGCGGTCTTGCGGAACAGGAGGTTGCCGACCTCGTCGGCCTTCCAGCCCTTGATAATCGACAAATCGGCACGGATGCCACGTTCGAGGATATACTCCTCGGGTCCATTTGGGCCGTCGAACTGCTTCACTTCCTTGCCGTGAGCGACCTGGGTGCCGACCCCGGTCTTGGTGTAGAAGCCGGGAATGCCCGCGCCGCCCGCGCGCATCCGTTCGGCGAGCGTGCCCTGCGGACAGAATTCGACTTCCAATTCGTCCGCCAGATATTGTCGCTCGAACTCCTTATTCTCCCCGACATACGAGGAGATCATCTTGCCGACCTGCCGCGTGCGGAGCAATTTGCCGAGCCCCTCATTGTCGATCCCGGCATTGTTGGAGGCGATCGTCAAATTCTTGACCCCGCTCGCTACGATCGCGTCGATCAGTCGCTCGGGAATGCCACACAGGCCGAAGCCGCCGGCGGCGATGGTCATGCCGTCGAACAGCAACCCGTCGAGGGCGGCGGCGGCGTCGGGGTAGATTTTCTGGGCCATGACGCCGTCCTTAGGCAGGCGACATGACGCGGGCAAGACAGGGCGTTGGGCGACTCAGGGGCGGATCAGGATTCCGGCGCGCGGATCGGCGCGGCCCGCCACCGCGTCACGATAGGCGGCAAGCGCGGCGTCGGGACCGTCGCTGGCCTCGATCCGGAATAATGTTCGCGCATCGCCGAGGAAATGCGTCCAGGCGGCGGCCATTCGATCGCGGAAGCCCGCCGGCCCCCATTCCTTGGATCGTTTCTCGACCCGCGCCGGGGCGAAGAAACCGACCGCGGGAAAGCGCTCGCCGGGCGCCGAATCCCAATGTGCCTTGCCGACGATCAGGGTCAGCTTGAGCGCGGTCCCGAAGTGGCGATGGAGCGCGGCGGTAACCCCACCGTCGCCGGCGATATCGACGAATGCGGCGGGGAGCGACGCATCGAGCGCGGCGATGTCGTCGTACAGCACCAGCTCGTCGTAGAGCCCGGCGTCGGCGAGGAAAGCGTGTCCGCGCGGCGAGGTCAGGCCGACCAGCTTCGGACGGTCGCTCCGCTGGCGCATCGCATGGGCAAATCCGATCGCGGTCTTGGACGAGGCGCTGGCGACGATCACCTGTCCCGCGCCATAATCGCCCTGATCCTCGAACTGGTCGGCGATCAGCCAGCCGGTGAGGTAGAGCGGCCGGAACACCGGCCACCAGTCGCGGTCGCCTTCCGCATAATCACCCAGCGCCGCCACCCGGAGGTAATGATCGTAAACCGACGGCATGCCCGAGCGGTGCGGCGCGACATCGACGAACCCCGCGACATTCACGCGACCCGGGGTCAGCCGGACATGCGACGCCATCGGAAAGTAACCGTACAGCGCCTCGCCCTCGGCGACACCATCGGCGGCGCTGCGAGTGACGCTCGCGAACCCCCACACCGGCAACCGCCCCGGCCCGACACCACCGGGCGAGAAGAAATCCCAATAGCCTTTGCCGTTGTCGAACAGCCCGATCGGCTTGCCGAGCGCGGCGTAAGTGACATTGTTGGCAGTCATCGCGAAACTGTCGAGTCGCACCTCGATCTCGCCTGGCGCGAGGTCGGCGGCGGTTTCCTCGACCAGCCCGGCCTGCGCGATATCGTCGCGATCGATGTCGATTGCCCAGCGCCGGTCGCTCATCGCTTTGCCTCCTGGTGAAGGGGCGGGCCTAGAGGCAAGCGCGTTCGCAGGTCAATCGTGCGACGGCTGCTCGATCGCCCGATCGCCGAACGCCCATTGCCACATCGTCCGTCCCGGCGCGAAAGCGGTCAGCCCGGCAATCACCAACGCGCCGATGAAGAAGTTGCGGAGATGTTTCTTATGCGCTTCGATCCGTCCTTGGCGCGCGGAAATGATCGCCTGCGGCACCGCGATGAAGGTCAGCAAGGTGAACAAGTGAATCCAGCTGAACTGGCCGTCGTTGATGTTGCGGATGAACACCGTCGCGATCGCGGTGATGAACATCAAGCTGAGCCAGATCTTGCCGAGCAATTTGTGCCGCGCCCCGCCCTTGCGCGACAGGATGACATAGGTGCCGAGCGGGATCGCCGGGATGACGGTGATGAGATGCGTGGCAAGCGCGACATCGCGCACCCACGGGGTCGCCGGGGCAAAGCCGAGCATCCAGCGGAGGAAGCCGTAGGTGCACAGAGCGAGCAGCACCATCGCGCCCGAAGCGGCGGCGATGCGCAGCCATTTGGGCAGGTCGAAATCCTGCGCGGGCAGGCGCGGTGAAAGGGCGGTTGCGGTCATGATGGTCCCCGGATGGTGATCTCGTTAAACTCACCATGGCGCATGCCGCTTTGCCGCCAAGCCGCCTTGCGTTAGACGGTCATCTGCTTCGCGGACGGTGACGAAATGCCGCTTCACGACGCGCGAAATGGCAGGGGGAATCAGTTGCCGACACTTCGCGAATGGGTGATCGAGCTGGTGGTGATGGTTGCGGTCGGGGTAACGCTGGCCGCGCTTGGCCCGTTCGGCAGCTTCGCGATCGGCTCGTTCGGGGCGCGGCTGGCCTATTGGATCCCCGCCGCGCTGATCGGTTACGCGATCTTCCGCCCGACCACGCTGGCGGCGTTCGCCATCGCGCGGCGGCTCGACCTGTCGGAGCTTGGCGCGGCGGTGGTCGGCGTGCTGGTCGCGGCGGTCCCGGGGTCGTTCGCCATCGCCTATTTCGGCGGCTACCGCCCCGGTGCCGAGCCGAGCTTCGACCAATTGTTCCAGCTCTACGTGCAGGTCGGCGTGATCGGCGTGCTGGTCATGACATTTTTCATCCTGATGGGCCGGGGCCGGTCGACGCCCGCGCCACTCGCTGACGCGATTCCCGTAACCCCCGTCCCGACCACCCCCATCCCGGCCGCCCCCGTCCCGACCGCGCCCTTCCTCGATCGGCTGCCCGGCGCCTGGGCCGACCAGCTGGTCGCGCTCGAGATGGAGGATCATTATGTTCGCGCCCACGGTCTCGACACCAGCGCACTGATCCTGCTGAGGATGCGCGATGCCGAGGCCGAACTCGCCGGGATCGACGGGCTTCGCGTCCACCGCAGCTGGTGGGTCGCCCGAAGCGCGATCGAAAAGGTGCTACGCGACGGCCGCAGCTACAAGCTGCGCCTGACCAATGGCCTGGAACCCCCCGTCGCCCGCGACCGCATCGCGGTGCTCAAGGCGGCGGGGTGGATCAGCTAACGAAGTTTCGACAATACGCCCTGCAACTGCATCGCGTTGGACATGTCGCCTTCGACCTTCAATTTGCCGGTCATGAAGGCGGTCATGCCGTCGAGCTGGCCGTCGGCCATCGCCTGCCAGTCGTCCCATGTGATCTTGATCGTCGTGTCAGCCACGCCGTCATCCTCGGTGACCGTATTGCCGACGCCGTCGAGCATGATCGTGCCCTGGTCGCCAAAGTCGAGCTTGACCGTCTTGCCCGGGAGCACCGCTCCGGCGTCTTGCATCTTGGCGGCGAGTTCGGTCTTGGTCATGGGAAAGCGCTCCTGGTTCTAATGGCCTGTTTCAATATAAAACCGATCTAGCGGCCACGGCCCACGCGTTCAAGACGGGGTTGGCGAAGGCTCCGCCCGCGCCTATCTGACCCACCATGAGCTATGACGCAGACCTGAAACTGTTCATCGACGGCAATTGGAAAAGCGGTGAAGGCCGTGATGCCCATACCGTCATCAATCCCGCCAGCGGAGCGGCTATCGCCGATGTCCCGCTCGCCAATGCCGCCGATCTCGCCGAAGCGCTCGCCGCTGCCGAGCGGGCGTGGCCACTGTGGCGATCGACCGAGGTCGAGAAACGCGCCGCGATCCTCCACAAGGCGGCCGGTCTGCTGATCGAGCGCGCCGACCATATCGCCAGCATCCTGACCCAGGAACAGGGCAAGCCGCTGGCCGAGGCCAAGGCCGAAGTGATCGGCTCGGCGTCGATGTTCAGCTGGTACGCCGACGAGATCAAGCGCGACTATGGCCGCACGCTGGTCCGCCCGACCGGGCAGCGCTCGATCGTCATCCGCCAGCCGGTCGGCCCGACCGCGACCTTCACGCCGTGGAACTTCCCGATCTACCTGCTCGCGAAAAAGATCGCCGCTGCGCTCGCCGCGGGCTGCCCGGTGATCAGCCGCCCGCCGCAGGAAACCCCGGGCTGCACCGGCGAATTATTCCGCGCGCTTAGCGATGCCGGCATCCCCAACGGCGTCGCGCAACTGGTCCACGGCAAAGCCAACCTCGTCTCGACCACGCTGATGAACTCGCCGGTGATTCGGAAAGTGAGCTTCACCGGCTCGGTCCCGGTCGGCAAGCATCTGATGAAGCTCGCTGCCGATACCATGACGCGCATCACGCTCGAGCTTGGCGGCCACGCGCCGGTGCTGATCTTCGACGATTGCGACCTCGACAAGACGCTCGACATGGTCGTGCCGCAGAAGTTCCGCAACGCCGGCCAGGTGTGCGTCTCGCCGACCCGCTTCTACGTCCAGGAAGGGATTTACGACGCCTTCCTCAAGGGCTTCGCGGCACGCACCAGCAAGGTCAAGATCGGCGACGGCCTTGCGGCGGACACCAAGATGGGTCCGCTCGCCAATGCGCGGCGCCCCGACGAGATCGAGAAACTGGTCAATGACGCGGCGGCCAAGGGCGCGCGCGTGCTTGCCGGCGGCCAGCGCGGCGATTCGGGCTTCTTCTTCCAGCCGACCTTGTTGGGCGATGTGCCGACCAATGCCGACATCATGAACGAGGAGCCATTCGGCCCGGTCGCGGTCAGCGCCAGCTTCAAGACCTTCGACGAGGCGATCGAGCAAGCCAACCGCTTGCCGTTCGGCCTCGCCGCCTTCGCCTTCACCGAAAACGGCCGCCGCGCCAATCTGCTCGGCGACGCGATCGAAAGCGGAATGGTCGGGATCAACACCTTCGCCATCTCCACCGCCGACGCTCCGTTCGGCGGCGTCAAGGAGTCAGGCTTCGGCAGCGAAGGCGGCAAGGAGGGGCTGGAGACCTATCAGGTCGTCAAGGCGATCCACCAGGCGTGAGCAACAGGCCTTAACCTACCAAAGCGGCTTGCTCGGACGGAATTTCTCGCGGGTGACGTCGCCCTTGATCAGCTTGGACTTCAATCCGGTGCGGGCCTTTTCGGCGCCATCGCTGCTCATGCACACCAGCCGCACGCCGCCCGACGACAATTTCTCGATCGCCGAGACGCCGACCGATTTGCCTTTGCAATAATCGACTGCGGCAGTCTCGCTCATGTTGAGGAAAAGGACTCGGCTCATTGGGGATTCTCCTGTCGGTCAGCGAGAGCGCACGGTCTCTCAGTCACAGGAGGCTTGGGGATGCAGGATCGAGTGATACGAGGAGCATAGCATAGTTTGTGGCCAGCGTCGCCCCGCCCCCTCCCAATCGTTCGCGCAAGGCGCTAATGCGCATCCCCATGACCTTACGCACCGGCGGCCAGATCCTTGTCGACCAGCTCCGCATCCAGGGCTGCGACCGCATTTTCACCGTTCCCGGCGAGAGCTTCCTTGCGGTGCTCGACGCGCTTCACGACGCGCCCGAAATCGACCTCACCGTCTGCCGGCAGGAAGGCGGCGTCGCCTACATGGCCGACGCCGACGGCAAGATGACCGGGCGGCCGGGCGTCGCCTTCGTCACCCGCGGCCCGGGCGCGACCAATGCCAGCGCCGGGGTCCACGTCGCCTTCCAGGACTCGACCCCGATGATCCTGTTCGTCGGCGACCTCGACCGCGCCGACAAGGACCGCGAGGGCTTCCAGGAAGTCGATTTCACGGCGTTCTTCACGCCGATCGCCAAATGGGCGGCACGGATCGACGATGCGCGGCGGATCCCCGAATATGTCGCCCGGGCGTATCGCGTCGCCACCGCCGGTCGCCCCGGCCCGGTGGTGCTGGCGATCCCCGAGGACATGCTGCGCGACATGGTCGAGGTCGATGACCGCCCGGCGATCGCGCCGCTCGCCCAGCCGCCCTGCGCCGGGGCGATGGGAGCATTATTCGACCTGTTGAAGGACTCGACCGACCCGGTGGCGATCATCGGCGGCGCCGACTGGAGCCCGGCCGCGGCGCATCATTTCGCGACCTTCGCCGCGCGCCATGGGATCCCCACCGCCGCCGCCTTCCGCCGCCAGGATGCGGTCGCCAACAGCTGCTCGGTCTATGCCGGCAACCTTGGCTATGGCCCCAACCCCAAGCTCCAGCAGCGCATCCGCGATGCCGATCTGCTGCTTGTCGTCGGCGCGCGGCTCGGTGAGGCGACCACCGACGGCTACAAGCTCGTCACCCCCGACCATCCCGATCAATTGCTGGTCCACATCCATCCCGACCCCAACGAACTCGGCCGGGTGTTTAAGGCGGACCTGCCGATCTGCGCCGACATGGGCGAGTTCGCCGAGGTCGCGGCCGACTGGCACGATCCCGAGCTGGTGCCGTTCAAATCGGGCGAGGAAGCCCACCGCGAGTGGCTCGCCTGGTCCGAGCCCGCACCCAGGGCCAACGCTGACGGTAGCCGCGTTCGCATGGACCTCGGCCCGTGCGTCAAGGCGATGCGCGAGGCGCTTCCGGCAAACACCATCATCTGCAACGGCGCGGGCAATTTCTCCGGCTGGTGGCACCGCTACTGGCATTATGGCGTGATGCCGACCCAGCTCGCCCCGACCTCGGGCACGATGGGCTACGGCCTGCCCGCCGCCGTCGCCGCCGCGCTTCGCTTCAAGGATCGCCCGGTGGTGTGCGTTACGGGTGATGGCGATTTCCTGATGAACGGGCAGGAACTGGCGACCGCCGCCCAATATGGCGCCGACCTGCTCGTCATCCTGGTCGACAACGGCGCCTACGGCACGATCCGCATGCATCAGGAGCGCGATTATCCGGCGCGGGTCAGCGGCACCGCGCTCGCCAACCCCGATTTCGTGCGACTGGCCGAAGCTTATGGCGGCTGGGGCATCCGGGTAAAGGCCACCGCCGACTTCCAGCCCGCGCTCCATGACGCGCTCGGCCGCAACGGCATCCGCTTGCTCCATTGCGTCACCGATGTCGAAGTGATCAGCAACCAGACCACGATCGAGAAATTGCGCGCGGGCTGAGTTAGGTGATCTCCGGTTTCGGCCGGTCGCGTTGCTCTCGAAGGGCGCGCGCAATGAAGCCGGTTGCGCTTTTTGGTGGCGGGGCCGCGCTGACCCGTTCGAACACCTCCGCCCAACGTCGGGAATCAGCGCATTCTGGCTCGGAGAATAAGGCCAGCATCACGTCATCGACATCGATGAATCGTCCGGCGGCGCGGCGCTTGATTGCCTCAAGGCATTTGTTGTTGTTCATACCCGGACAACGAGCGGTCGCCCTGCAATGATACGAAGAAACCGGTCCGTTCCGGAGCGAGCCGCGCCGCTACGCTCACGAAAAAGGCCGCCCGGGCGATCCCGGGCGGCCTTCGATCATGGTTCGGGAAACGAGGCTTAGATGTCGTTGCCGACGGCGCCTTCGATCTCGCCTTTTTCTTCCTGCAGCTCGCCCTTTTCTTCCTGGAGCTTGCCTTCCTCGCGGGTTTCGGGATTGCCCGATTCCTGCTTCACATTGCCGATCGCTTGGTTGGTCTCGCCTTTGACCTTGTCGGTGAATTCACCCATCTTTCGTCTCCTGCTTGAGGTACGAAGAGAAAACGGGGAAAGCTGGGAGTAGTTGCTCGGCTCATCGCAGCCGGACTCGGTTCGGCGCTAAATCAGCCCGGCAAGCGGACTGCTCGGATCGGCATAAAGCCGCTTCTGCATGCGCCCCGCCAGATAGGCCTCGCGCCCGGCCTCGACCGCGAGTTTCATCGCTCGCGCCATGCGGATCGGGTCCTTGGCCTCGGCGATGGCGGTGTTCATCAGCACCCCGTCGCAGCCCAGCTCCATCGCCACCGCGGCGTCGCTCGCGGTGCCGACCCCGGCGTCGACCAGCACCGGCACCTTGGCGCCCTCGACGATCAGCCGGATGGTGACCCGGTTCTGCAGGCCCAGGCCCGACCCGATCGGCGCGCCCAGCGGCATGATCGCCACCGCGCCCGCCTCTTCCAATTGCTGCGCCGCGATCGGGTCGTCGGCGCAATAGACCATCGGCAGGAAGCCTTCCTTGGCCAGCACCTCGGTCGCGCGCAGCGTCTCGCGCATGTTGGGATAGAGCGTCCGCGCCTCGCCCAGCACCTCGAGCTTGACCAGGTCCCAGCCCCCCGCCTCGCGCGCCAGCCGAAGCGTGCGGATCGCATCCTCGGCGGTGAAGCAGCCCGCGGTGTTGGGAAGGTAGGTAATCTTCTTGGGGTCGATATAGTCCATCAGCACCGGCTGGCTCGGGTCAGAAATATTGACCCGCCGCACCGCGACGGTGACGATCTCGGCCCCCGACGCCGCGACCGCCGCCGCATTTTGCGCGAAATCCTTATACTTGCCGGTCCCGACAATCAGCCGCGAGGTAAAGGTGCGGCCCGCAACCGTCCAACCTTCATTCGAAATTTCCGGCACTCACCCACCCCCCACGAAATGCACGATCTCAAATGCGTCGCCATCCTCGACCGCGACGCTCGCCAGGGTCGATCGCGGGACGATCTCCAGATTGCGCTCGACCGCGACCCG
>Ga0105048_10008150_pt1 | contig 16793 bp, 13 predicted proteins | sample MAT05_FD_78382 | JGI IMG/M metagenome (GOLD analysis project Ga0105048, IMG submission 78382) | Freshwater microbial communities from Lake Fryxell liftoff mats and glacier meltwater in Antarctica - MAT-05 | ecosystem: Environmental > Aquatic > Freshwater > Ice > Liftoff microbial mat | place...
GGTGCGTTACGGCTATCGCCTAACACACCCTACCGCACCATTTTAGCAATAGATTAATCGGTGCGTTACAGCTATCGCCTAACACACCCTACCGCACCATTTTAGCAATAGATTAATCGGTGCGTTACAGCTATCGCCTAACACACCCTACCGCACCATTTTAGCTAAAACAGTCCACTACTTTTAAGCCTGTCTACCTACTTAACGTGAGTTCGGGTTAAGGATTAGTGCAAAGCCATACAGAAAGCGGAACACGTATTTTGGGTGATCGTAAAATCCTCGAATATTCAGAAATATGCTAATTTGACGAGGGTTTCTCAATAATTGGATGGGCTAGAAGCCTTTCACAGCCTCAAAACCACTTTTCGCTTATCCCCAACTCACGCTACTTAGATAGTTTCCTAGAGTCTAGATGATATCAGCAAAGTTCCCCCAGAATAAATTAAAGACAGATCCTTTGGATCTGTCTTAGGGAAAGCCCATCACAAGGTAGCAAGATTAGCGATAGTTTTGGAACTGCACATTCCGTAGACGAGCCTCTGGACGCTTAAAGCGATCCATTTGAGCCTCAAAGAATTTCCGGTTTGCCATCAAGTGTTTAGGATTTGGATCATCTAAAGGATAGAGGAGAGCTACTCGGAGAGCTTGAATAACTGCCGAAGTCACGGTATACATCGATCGCTGAAAGCTAATTCCTAACTGGATCAACATATCATCCTTCCCCCGACAATGGTTTTTGTAATACTCCACCAAATAAGGGGGCAAGAAGTGGAGCATATCCTGCATGAGGAGGGTAGGAGGAATTCCTGCTGTTCCCACGGGGAATACGTCTGCGTAGAGGATACCGTAGTGGAAGTCAGCCTGAATATTAGGAACTTGGCCAGCTTGGGCATTGTAGGATTTAGTCCCCCGGAAAGGAGAGGTACGATAAAACACCGCTTCTACGTAGGGCAGGGCAGCTTCGTAGAGCCACATGAAACCCTTAGATTTGGGAATAATTTCGTAACATTCTCCCCGGATGTATACATGGTGGTAGATAGGACGACCGGCGGCGATAAATATGGCGTTAACTAAGAAGTCCATGGCATCCCGGACTTGTTTGAAGCCCCCGGCATCATAGATATCACTCATCTCAAAAAATACCGGAGCCATTACTTCCCAGAATAATCCTAAGTTAGAGTAGTAGGACATTTGACGGCACTGCTCTAGAAATAAATCTGGGAAGGCTTTGTAGAGTGCCAGCATAACTGGATTGAATTTAAAATAGGCTTTGATCGCGCGATCGGCATTAGCTTTGTATTCCTCACTATCGAGATAAGGATCAAACTGGTTCACCGGGACGTACATTTTGCGATGCCAGAGCATAGCTCGCATACATTCTTCGGCAAATTCCATATTGACGCGATCGTGCAGCCAGTGGTGGAACAAGCGGTACATTTTGCCCGTTTCCCCTTTTTCAATAAATTCTAGTAACTCTGGATGCGCGGTCGCTTCTCCCTTTTGCCACACCCGGAAATCTGCGTTATCTCCTGCGTAGTGGTTAGGCAAATCCAGATATTCCTGAGGGATAAAATATTTGAAAAATGGAAAGGGATCTAAAAATACCCGCTCCCCAATGTAGAGTAAATCCCGCCAGTAGAAATCCATGGGTACAGCGTAGGCTTTATATAAACCAATGATCTGCATCAAGTTTTCTGGGGTGTCGGGCAGCATTGCGCCACCCCCTTCTAGCCGATGGATAATCTCGGCGAATTCATGTTGGGAAGGAGGAATTTTGGGGCTGGAGATATCTGGATTAATGGGGCGATCGGGGCTAGAGTCGCTAGGTTTTGTAGGAGTTTGTACCATAGTAAGTTTCCCTTTGGGTAGGATGTAACGGAGTTTTTTGATAGATTGGCGAGAGAGGAATTCCTATTTAATCAAGGCTGTAGACATTCATTAGACCTCTTGAGTAAATACCGGAAATCTTCAAATAACGTGAGTTCGGGATAAGAAATGCTTCTCTCTTAGTCCGCGCCGGCGGACTTTGCTCTTATAGCCGCGATTTTATAATTGCGACCCAAGGCTAACGCCAACGCTGGGATTCCTTAAACCTTTTCTAGTCTAGTTCAGAGCTACTTTTTCAGACCTTGCTTGTAGTCCGTGGCTCATGCCCCAAGGCGGTTTCACGGCAATCGTCGGTAGTACATAAGCTGTAGCACTAGCACTAAAACTAGCGGTAGTTGCCTCACTCCAGCGCACTAGCCAACTGGGTTGAATCCCTAACAGAAAGATAATTGCTACGAGGATATAGGCAGGAACCCTTTCGGCTGTAGTGGTTTGTCCGTAGTAGGCAGTAGCATTGTCGAGTTTGCCAAAGCAGGTACGGTTGAGGAGAATCACGAAGTAAACAGCAGTAAGTCCAGAGGCAATAATGCATAGGAGAGTTTGCCACGGGAAAGCAGTAAAACTACCTTGGAATACTAGAAACTCGGCGATAAAGCCCACCAGTCCGGGAATTCCGGCACTCGCCATACCCCCAATTACTAGCATGGCACTGGTGAAGGGTAAGCCCCGCACCGGACTCATCAAACCATTCAAGATATCTAGTTCCCTAGTTCCTACCTTATCTTCGATATTGCCTACCAGATAGAAGAGGATCGCTAGAATTAGACCGTGGCTCACCATTTGGCATACTCCCCCTAGAATGCTTAAGGGAGTGAAAGCTGCCAAACTGAGCATGACGTAGCCCATATGACCGATGGAACTATAGGCTACCATGCGCTTAATATCTTTTTGGGCGATCGCCGCCAACGCTCCATACATGACACTAATCACGCCCCAAGTTGCTAATAAGGGAGCCAAACTAACCCAAGCTTCAGGAAATAGTGCTAAACAAAATCTTACTAAACCGTAAGTCCCCAACTTTGCCAATATTCCCCCTAGCAAAATTACCACTGGGGTAGAAGATTCCACGTAGGCATCGGGTAGCCAAGTATGGAAAGGCACAAGGGGAGTTTTGATTGCAAAGCCAATCAGAAGGGTGGCAAGAATAGCTACTTGGGCTGCTACGGGGAGGGTTGCCGTATTAATATCGCTCAAGTCAAAACTGGAGGCATGGGTCAACCATCCCAGGGCGAGAAAAGCTCCCAAAATCAGAATCCCTGACACCGAAGTGTAGATGAGGAATTTCATGGCTGCGTATTCCTTTTTCTGGCTGCCCCAGATGGCGATCAACAGGTAGAGGGGAATTAGCTCTAACTCGTAGAACAATATAAACAACAGTAGGTTCTGAGCTACGAAGGAACCATAAACCCCAGCACTAACTAGAAACACTAGGGCATGGTATAGCCGCGCTCGTTCTGCTTGGGGGGGAATGGTATAGATCACAATCCAAGTTAAAAGAGCATTTAGCACGACTAAAGGCAGGGATAGACCATCTACGCCCAAGGTGTAATTAATTCCCAAGGTAGGAATCCAAGGTATAAATTCTTGGAATTGCATCCCCGCGATCGCAAGATTAAAGTCCTTCAGTAAAACTACAGATAAGACGAATAAAATACTGGCAATAATTAGAGCCAAATATCGGGTTTTGGGGGCTGATATATTTCCCGGTAAAAAACTAATCAGCATAGCCCCTAGTAACGGAATCCAGATGAAAGCACTCAGCATACTAGTTAGGAGTTGTTAGTTGTTAATTCAGATTGTTAATTTTGCCTGTTATTTTTTGCTGGGCGATCGCTTATGCGCCTTGAACCCCAAAAACGCCTTAGGAACCCACAAAAGACAATTGAAAGATTAACGGCCATACGAGGGCAAATCCCAAAATAGTTATGCCTAACAGAATAGTGAGGGCATAAAACTGAGATTGACCAGAGGTGCTATATTTCAAGCTCTCTCCGCCAAAAATCGAGGTGGAACCCACGAGATTTACCAAACCATCCACAAGATAGCGATCGAGGATGGAGACGAAACTAGAAACCACGCCGACAATAAACACCACAGTTACTTTGTAGATTTGGGGGGTATAGAAATCGTAGGCAAACAAGTCTTGAATAACCGGGAAGGGAAGTTTAATCGGTTTGGGGACATTGTTATTGAGATAAACGGCTGCCCCTGCTCCTAGACCGACTACTGTAGAAGCGATTAAAGTACTCGCAACACCGATATTAATTGTGTTAAGAGAGGGCATTAATCCCCATTTGAGCAGGAGGAGAGGGATGTGGAGAATGAAGGCCATAGCTACGATCATGGGTAGAGCCATCGGCCAATGTATTTCTGGCGATCGCTCGGACATTTGTTTTGGTTTCCCCCCAAATATCAAGCCAAAAACTCTCGTTAAACTAAAGGCGGCAGCTCCATTCACGAAGACAAAAATAGCGAACATCAGGGGCTTAGTTTCCGCAAAACCACTGGTAATTTGCACCATCGACCAAAAGCCGCCGAAGGGAGGCACTGCGAGTAAACCCATCGCTCCAATAATGATGGCGAAAGCACATACAGGACGGCGAGACCACAACCCCCCGTACTGCCGGAGGTCTTGAGTAATGCTATTCCAGATAATACCGCCTACCCCCATGACTAACAGAGCCATAGACACAGCGTAGGTAAAGAGAAATAGCAGGGTATTGTTAGTTTCCCCGTTGGCAACGGCAATAAAGGTCAATCCCATATAGGCACTAACAAGGTAGGAAATGGCTCGCTTGACATCAATTTGGGCGATCGCAATTAACGTCCCAAAAATTGCGGTAATACCTCCCACCCATTCCATTACGGTCAGCGTAGTTGGCGAAAGTACAAGAATCGGCTCCAGCTTGACCAGCAGCCAAGTCCCCACGGGAACTATTAAGGAATTTCTGAGAATAGAAGCAGGAATTGGCCCTTCCATGGCTTCATCTAACCAGAGATGCAAAGGGAACTGCGCTGCTTTACCCATGGGACCAGAAATTAGCGCCAAACCCAAGAGGGTTGCCACGGTGGGGTCTAGATTGGCAGTGGCAGCCCAAGCCGCTAAGTCGGTAAAGTTCCAGGTTTGGGCGATCGGCAGCAAAGCGACTACTCCCATCAGGAGAATTAAATCTCCAATTCGCTTAGTAAGAAAAGCGTCCCTCGCCCCCGTGACTACCAAAGGCTGACTGAACCATAACCCCACCAATAGGTAGGTTCCTAGAGTCATAACTTCTAGGATCATATAGGCAATAAACAAAGATTCAGAGAAAGCTAAGGCGCTCATCCCCGCTTCAAATAAAGCCAAAAAGGAATAAAATCGCGCCCAGCCCCAATCCATTTCTAGATAACCAAGGGCAAATACTTGGGCCAGCAAATTCAAACCACAGATCAGCATAGAAGTGCCGATCGTAATACTGGAGATCTCTAAGGGTATATTAATTTCCAAACCAGCCACATTTAGCCAATCAAAGACCAAGTGCTGGGCGGGCTGATCTCCCAAGACCAAGAGGGCGATCCAGCTATGGATAAAAGCTACCGCCGTCATAATTAAGTTGATATATCCTGATGGTCTAGGTCCAGTCCGATGGATGATCGCTGGTGACCACGGCAGGGCTAAAACTGCTCCCATCAGGGCATACAGAGGAATAATCCCCACAGTTTGTAGAAACCACTGAGCCATTAACGTTACCTCGTAGTTATGAAAAGTTGTTAAGAATTAATGAGCTTCCTAAGAAATAAGAAAAATCCTCTAAAAAATACCCCTCAGGCATCCTGCTCTGGAGCATCTTCTAGAGCCTGTAGAATAGCTGTTTCATGGCTTTTTAATAGCTTAAGGGCTAAAGGAAGGAATTATCCCTAGGGAACTAGAAAATTAACCAATGGTGAATAAAACTTATGCTTATGTTAATTTTTGTTGCCAAGGACGAAGTTTATCTTCATCAGAGTTTTATACCCAAAAAGGGGCGATCGCCCAACTAATAAAGAACCTTCGCTCTAGCTACTTAATCAAATTCTTTAATAAACTCGACCACCTCTGACAGCAGGGGTAGATTCATAAATTGACTTCTAGCCCGAGCGTGTGCGGGGCTTTTTTGGAGGAGCATTTTTTTGCCAAAACCCGGATGGTGATAAATACTCAAGCTCTGACCATTGGAATTGGTGAGAATTAATTGGGTTGGAGAACTAAAGAAACTATTTTCCTGAGCTTGGAGAGAAACCGATATTTCTAAGTTTTGGGCGGCAACTTCATGGATGGTTTGGCTAAAGGTAGTAATTAAATCTCTAATTCTTTTGGGGTCTTTGCTGTCTAAAGATTCTCCAGTGCGGGATTGAAGATTTTTAACGATCGCCATAATATTCCTGTGAACGGTTGGAGCATCTTGGAAAGGTAAAATTGTAATATAACCCAAGATAAAAAGATATTCGTTATTGTTGATTTGGAAATTAATCGTTGTGCGCCTAGCCCCAACATCAATACTGGGTGCTTCTCCGAGCTTGAGGAATTCCTTGTGGGATAGTTGTTGATATGCAGATAACAGCAAGAGATTCGCCTCTAGGGTTAAGGGTGCATCCACAATAATTTTTACCCGTGGCATGGTTTGACTAAAAAACTTTTTAGAATCTTCCGTCTCAAATCTTTGAATATCTGAGCGATCGCCATTAGGACTGAGGTCTACCCAATCAGCGATCATGCCATCAGTTTTGAGTCCATAGCGAGATACCGCAAATAACTTTGCCCCTGTTAAGTTTGCCCCCGTCAAATCTGCCCCAATCCAATCTGCCTTAATCAAACTTGCTTGGGTCAGGTCAGCATGAACCAGACTAGTATTGAGCAAGTTAGCATTGCTCAGATCGGCTCCTGTCAAGTTTGCCCCGCTTAACTTCGCGTCACTTAAATCTGCCCAGCTAAGATCAGCCCCACTTAAATCTGCCCAACGAAGATTTGCCCCACTTAAATCCACCCCACTTAGATTGGCTTTACTCAAATTAGTCTGGCGCAGTTCAGCATCTCGCAAGTTAGCTCCACTTAAATCACTCCGACTCAGATCTGTAGCATTGAGATTTGCCTGTTCGAGAATTGCTCCAGTTAAGGATGCTCCCCGGAGATTAGCTTCACTGAGGTTGGCACGAGTAAGGTTGGCCTGTCTTAGGGTTGCTTCTCGGAGATCAGCACTGTTGAGATTTGCTCCCCGTAAGTTAGCCTTACTAAGTTCTGCCCGAATTAATTCTGCCCGAATCAAGGAAGTGCCGACCAGTTCTGCCCCTGCAAAATCTGCACGAATTAGATTTGCTACGTTTAGGGTTGCTCCGTTGAGTTTAGCGTTGGTGAGGTTTGCCCCACTAAGTCGGGCTACGTTGAGTTTGGCACGGGTGAGGTTTGCTCCGCTAAGATTAGCCCCGCTGAGGTTTGCTACGCTGAGATTTGCATTACTAAGATTGCAGCCGCTGAGATTAACACTACTTAAATTAGCCTCAATCATCATAACAGCAGAAAAATCTCTAGTTCCGGCGGCATATAACTCGATTAATTCGGCGACATCCATAGGTTGGTAGATTGATAATTGGCAAAACTAAAGGGGGAAATAATGATGCAAGTAGATGTAGAAAACGTAAATACGGGAGAAAAAGCTACAGGAAAGCAGATAGTAGGTATTGTGGGGTTGGGTTTGATAGGTGGTTCTTTGGGACTGGATCTGCGCCATCGGGGTTGGCATGTTTTAGGGGTGTCTCGATCGCCCTTAACCTGCGATTTAGCTCTAGAGAGAGGAGCAGTAGATCAATCCAGTGATCAACTATCTCTACTCCGGGAGGCAGGGGTGATTTTTATTTGCACTCCCATGGCTGCTATTACTACAACAGTCAGGGGGCTGCTACCTTACATTACCCCAAAAACTATCTTGACAGATGTAGGCTCTGTAAAGGAGCATATTCTCCGAGAAGTTTTACCTTTATGGGCTAACTTTGTAGGTGGACATCCTATGGCTGGAACTACAGAAAATGGAATTATGGCTGCTCAAGAGGGTCTATTTATTAATGCTCCCTACATTTTAACGCCTGTGGAGAACACTCCGATCGCAGCAGTGGAAGTAGTGGCAAATTTAGTGCGATCCCTAGGAGTGAGATTGTACTTTACCACCCCCCAAGAACACGATCGGGCAGTGAGCTTAATCTCGCATCTGCCAGTTATGATTAGTGCTAGTTTAATTAGCACTTGTAGCCAAGAACCCCACAAAAGCATTCTTAGTTTAGCGCAGAACTTAGCTAGTTCAGGGTTTAGAGATACTAGTCGCGTCGGGGGAGGCAATCCTGAGCTAGGATTAATGATGGCGCAGTACAACCGCAAAGCTTTACTTGATTCTTTACATAAATATCAGCAAAATTTACAGCAGGTAGTTACTTTTCTAGAAATGGAAAACTGGCAAGACTTACAAGCCATACTAGAAAAAACTCAAGCCAATAGAGCCAATTTTCTAACTTAAGGGGTTTCTACCCCTGCTTTATCAGTTCTTCTGACCTTTCTTAAAACCTTATAAACCTAAACCCATGACTATTAACCGCCGTCACTTTTTGTATTTATTGGGCGTTACAACTTTAACTGCTGGCTTAGGAACTCTACCCGCCTTTGCCCAAAATTCTTCTGGCCCATTTAGTTTGCCGCCCCTGCCCTATGACTACGATGCTCTAGAACCTTCTATAGATGCAGCTACTATGCGGTTTCATCACGATCGCCACCATGCTGCCGCCATTAATACCCTCAATAGTTCAATTAGTCGTTATCCTCAACTAGCTAGCCAGAGTGCGATCGCCCTGATCAGCAACCTCGATAGTATTCCCGAAGATATCCGCGCGATCGTTCGCAACAACGCTGGTAGTCACGTCAACCATAGTATGTTCTGGGAAATTATGGCTCCTAAGGCTGGTGGTAAACCCACGGGAAAAATTGCCACCGCCATTAACGATAATTTTGGGAGCTTTGCTGTGTTGAAGCAACAGTTTAATGAAGCGGGGCTAAAACGCTTTGGTAGTGGCTGGGTATGGTTGGTAAGAACCAAAGAGGGCAAGCTAGAAGTAGTCAGCACTCCTAACCAAGATAGTCCTTTTATGGCTGGACAATACCCAATTATGGGCAATGATGTTTGGGAACATGCCTACTATTTGAAATACCAAAACTTGCGGGGCGATTACCTTAGTGCTTGGTGGAATGTGGTTAATTGGGTTGAGATCAACAAAAGGCTAGAAACTGCATTGCTATTTAATTTCGAGAGATTCGACTAGCCATAGCAGTAGATAAGGATTTTTTGATAGTCACTCTCTGCACGGTTCTCAAAAAATCCCTGAGTCTTAGTTTAAGGATAATGCACTAGATCGAATACATTAAATCAAATACTTTATTTCCAGAGGCGGTTTTCTAAATCTCTAAGTTGCCGCTCTAGGCGATCGATCCGTCCCCGTAGTTCGTCTACTTCGGGCTGCCGAGGCACGCCAATATCCTGAAACATATTTCGCAGTTGCCGCTCCATTTGCGCTTCCCAGTTAGCAGCTTCTGGCTTGATTTGTAGCATCAATTCATCCACAAAAGCCTTCGCCTGATCTGGATTTATCTTCCCTTCCCTGACCCATTCCTCGCTAACTTCTCGGAGCTTTTCTGCCACAATAGAAGTCGTCCCCACACCCACCATCAATAATTGCTTAATCCAGTTGTTAGTATCCATGGGATATTTTGGCTGCCTAGGTTGTTGATTACCTTTCTTTACTAATAGTCATTAATAGTTAACGTGAGTTCGGGATAATTTAGAACCCTCACCCTCACCCTCTCCCAGAACGGGAGAGGGAACAAGAAAAATACCTCTTACTCCCCTTCTCCCACAAGGGGTTAGGGGATGAGGGGATGAGGGGGATTTTTTAACCCGAACTGAAGTTAGTTACTAATATCTTAACAGCTAGATTAGGAGACTGGGGCTAGGCTGTAGCCGACCTAGAAACCCCAGATTTCCCCTCTTGACTACTTACTAATGTAGTGGATCCACAAGTCCCCATCGTTACCACAAATCCGTTGCATCATGCCATAGGAGTAGGTTAGTCCCGCTCCGCTGGCGTTGGTATCATAGCCGGAATCCCACCATTCTCCGTAGGGATCGTTAACAATCCAGCCTCTTTCATTAAATCCTCGGATCACTACAATATGACCAAAGGTAGTGAAATAGCCGTGAACAACAATGGGTTTGCCCGCCGATAGCCAAGTTTTGACATCTGCCCATTTTGCCTTGTCTTGAAAATCATCTTTGTAGCCGTAGGCTTTGACTACTTTTGCTAAATCTAGGGGACTGTGGCGAGAGAGTCCTTTATCTAAGCAGTATTGATAAAACTCATCTTCTAGTTGCACCTTGGGATTTTTGGGACGTAGCCCCAAGAAGGAGAGACACATGGCTACAGAAGTTACATTGCAAGAGCCGGTAGGATTATTAATGTTGTCTAGTTGGCTAAAGTAAGGCACTTCTAATTTACAAGTTTTCACTTCTGGTGTTAGGAGCGGATTTTTGAAGTTCAGCAATTTGCCGGTATCAAACATCTGCACTGTATCGACGGCAATATACCAAGTATTGCGACCCTTGAAGTTATCAAACAGAAAAGCAACTTTGATATGGTTGCTGGGGCGATCGTACACAAAGCTATGGATCGAGTATTCCTTAGGAGCAGCTAGGGGTGCTTTTTCAGCATCAGCTAATTGACCGGGGTCTACAGGCTTAACTTTGAGGGTAGTATTCTGGATAACTTTTAGTAGGTATTTATTAGCCATAAGGATGTATTTTCCCTGAAAGTAAATTTTTAGTAGATTTTCTCTTTCTGATTTTAAGTTCAAATCTTCAAGTTTTAGCGATCGCCTCAAGAAAATGAAATATTGTAAATTCATAGCTATTCCTGCCAAAATTAGCTATTCTTTGGTTACAGGAATTTTAGATATTTTGCTGTCGATATTTTTCTTAAGGTAAGGCTATCAAACTCAGGCTATGCAAAATCCCGGAACAGACCGCCCCGCTACCCCTAATAACGCTTATTGCCCCTCAGTGCCAATTTCTGTTTACCGAGAATTATCTGCGGAATTGCAGGCTGCTCAAGCAATGTTAGAGGTTCTGAATAATCAAAATCAGCAGCTACTCCAACAAAACCAGCAACTCCACCAAGAAATTAGTAAGGTAGTTCAATCCACCCAGAATCTTCAGCAACTTGCCGCTGGGATTCCTTCTCCAGGGTTAGGATTGCCGGCTCTCGGTAGTTCTAGTCTGCCCATGATTAATCCCAGACCAGGGGCTAGTTCTGAAACTAACAACTCCGGGCGATCGGGAAATTCTGCCGCTTTGCGACCAGGAAATCGGGGTTTACCCTTCATGCAGGCGATTACGGCAACCGCAGCTACGATCGCTCCTGAAGCTATGATTACAGAGCAAGAAGAAGGACGCAACCGCCGTCCCTCTAGCCCCAAAGGTGCTGATGTCAATGGCTGGATGCTACTGCTGGCGATCATGCTCATCATTCTCACCGCCTTTGGGACAAGTTTCTTGATTATTCGTCCCTTATTTAATGGCAACAACAATCGCAGCCGCTAGGGAGATATCCCTAACCTCGCAGTAAAAAAGTTACAATATCTTTCAGGACTCCTGCTTTGGTAGCTGGGGTTCTTATTTTTTTGATCAACACTGTCTTAGGAAAAATCTTAAAAAAGTCTTGAAAAACCTTCCTAAAAATTCATTATGACTATATTCACAGTTCGATCGCTCTCCAAAGACTTTGGTATCAAAGAAATCCTCCGGGATGCCAATTTTAGCCTGAGTGAAGGAGACAAAGTAGGTTTAATTGGTACCAATGGTTCCGGAAAATCTACCCTTTTGAAAATTATTGCTGGCTTAGAAACCAAAGATAGCGGAGAGCTTTGGGTCAACTCCAGTGCCAAGATTATCTATCTGCCCCAACAACCAGACCTAGACGATAATCACACAGTTTTAGAGCAGGTTTTTGCTGATAGTGGCGAACAAATGGCTCTGGTGCGTCAGTACGAAGATATCTCTCATCACCTCGCCCACGGACTGGGAGACAACAAAAAATTAATGGATCAGCTCTCCAGCTTGTCGGAACGCATGGAAGCCACAGGAGCTTGGGAAGTAGAAACCAATGCCAAGATTATTCTGACTCAGTTAGGGATTGAAGATTTTGAGGCAAAGATTGGCGATCTCTCTGGTGGATATCGCAAACGGATCGCCCTCGCCGCCGCCCTCCTCGCCTCGCCAGATGTGCTATTGATGGATGAACCGACTAACCATTTGGATGCTATTTCTGTGGAGTGGTTGCAGAACTATCTCCAACGTTTCCAAGGAGCATTACTGCTGATTACCCACGATCGCTACTTTTTGGATAAAGTAACCAATCGCATTTTGGAGATCGATCGCGGTGAACTTTTTAACTATGCGGGCAACTACGCCTACTACCTAGAGAAAAAAGCCGAAGCCGAAGAATCGGCCGTTAGCACTCAACGCAAGCACGCCGGGGTATTACGGCGGGAGATGGAATGGTTACGGCGGGGACCAAAGGCAAGGAGTACCAAGCAAAAGGCGAGGATCGATCGCGTCCATGCTATGCGGGACACAGAATTTAAACAATCCCAAGGCAAGGTAGATATTGTTACTACTGGTAGACGCATTGGCAAAAAAGTTATCGATGTGACTAATATTTCCAAAGCCTACGATGAGAAAGTTTTAATTCAAGATTTCACCTACAGTTTTGCTCCTGAAGATCGAGTGGGGATTATTGGCTGTAATGGAGCCGGAAAATCTACCTTAATGGAGCTAATTATTGGCAACATTACTCCAGATTCCGGGACAGTAGAACGGGGTTCCACCATTCATATCGGCTATTTTAATCAACACTCTGATGATGTGCAGATCAACGAAGAACTGCGGGTAATTGACTATCTCAAAAATGTCGCTGAACTAGTAAAAATCAATGACGGCAGCGTGATTACAGCTTCCCAAATGCTAGAGCGATTCTTATTTCCCCCAATCCAACAATACGCCCCGATTAATAAACTTTCTGGGGGTGAGAAACGCCGCTTATTTTTACTTAAAATTCTTATGAGTGCGCCCAATCTTTTAATCCTTGATGAACCTACTAATGATCTAGATGTGCAGACTTTAGGAGTGTTAGAAGAATACCTAGAGGATTTTAATGGTTGTGTAATTGTGGTTTCTCACGATCGCTACTTTCTCGATCGCACCGTAGATAAAATCTTTGCCCTAGAACCGGGCGGCAAAATCCCCGAATACCCCGGCAACTATTCCCTATACTTAGAATACAAAGAATCAGAAGCAGCCCAGGCAACTCAAGCCGCAGTTCGGCAAAACTCCCCCGGAGCGATATCCTTACAGGAAGCTAACGTCAACGCTACGCCCACAAATCCTGCTACCAAAGCTACAACTCCTAAAGCCCGTAAACTCTCTAACAAAGAAAAACGGGAATACGAAACCCTTGAGGCAAAAATTCCCCAGATGGAAGCTGAAAAGCAACAGCTAGAGGGAACTCTATCCCATAATCCTCCCAAGGGTTATAGTCAAGTGCAGGAACTATCAGCGAACTTAGCCAACTTAAATATAGCGATCGATCAAGCCACAGAACGTTGGTTAGAACTATCAGAAAGACATTAAACAGTTTACTGATTCAAGGTGCATTATGGATTTATTAGAATATCAGGCAAAAGAATTATTTAGAGAACGGGGTATTCCTACTCTTCCTTCCCAGAGAATTGACCAGCCCTCGGATCTTAAAGACCTCTGTATTCCCTACCCTGTGGTGCTAAAATCTCAAGTCCGGGCTGGGGGTAGAGGAAAGGCGGGAGGTATTAAATTTGTAGCCAATACTATTGATGCGATCGCCGCCGCTAGTAGCATTTTCAACCTAGGAATTAGGGGAGAATTTCCCCAAGTATTGCTAGCAGAATCCCAGTACGATACAGAGCAAGAAATTTATTTAGCTGTGGTGCTAGATTACCAGCTAGGTTTGCCTGTCCTCCTCGGATCATCTCAAGGGGGAGTTAATGTTGAAAAAGTTATGGAGCAGATGCAGCAGGTAATCATTGATCAGCAATTTTCCTCTTTTTATGCCCGGAGATTAGCGATTAAAATGGGGTTGGCAGGCTCTTTAATTACCTCTGTAAGTCAACTCATTGAAAAGATGTATCGATTGTTTATTGACAAAGATTTAGAGCTGGTAGAAATTAATCCTGTGGCTGTTAGTTCTACGGGGGAATTGATGGCTTTGGATGGCAAAATCACAGCTAATAGTCAGGCGATCGATCGCCATAAAGATTTAACAGAATTAGCCGCAAATAATCTTCAAGGAAGTGATTGGAAACTAGGATTAGGACGCTGGAAAATCCTGAATCTAGAGGGCCATGTGGCGGTAATTACCAATGATGTAGGTCTAGGATTAACAACTTTAGATGCTCTTTATCAAGCAAAAACAAAACCTGCCAGCTACCTAACTATCAAGGCTGATTATTTACCAACCCAGCTCGAAGAAATTGCTAAAACCCTGCCCGCAGATTTAGACCAAGTAGCACAACTACCCAAATTGGAAGTGGTTCTAATTAATATTGTTGGCAGTAGTGAAGTAGCGCAAATTGTCCAGCAGGTAGTGGTGAAATATCTTCATCTCCGGGGAGAATCTACCACCGTAATCACGGCAGTCGATCGCACAGAAAGACCTACTGCATGTCGGTCAGAACGGGAGCGAGTCCGAGCCAAACCCCCTGCTGTTAATCGACTGCCCCGATTTGTCCTTCGGTTAGTCAGCCCAGAGATGGTGCCCACTCCCGAAGAAATAACTCTCTTGCCCGCAGTTTGGGTTCTAGATATGGCAGGGGCGATCGCTACGGCTATAACTTTTACTAAGGGAAAAAGGTAGTAGGATAGAGATTATCCAAATAACAAAAGCTAATTGAAAAAGGCTGTACCTACCCACTTCTTATTAGTTTGATGAAGTTAACTGCGACTAGTAAAGTTTTAATTCAGGGCATCTCAGAATTATCTGAGTGTGATTACCTTACCCAAATGGAAGCCTACGGGACTAACCTAGCCGCGATCGTTACGCCGGGGCAAGGAGGAACTAGTTTGGGCAATATCCCCGTCTTTGATTTGGTAGATCAGGCAGTCTCAGCAATTCATGATATCGATATCACTTTGATCTTTAGCCCCGCCTATGAGGTTTTAGATGCGGTGCTGGAAGCGATCGATGGTGGCTTTCGCCAAATTATTATTATCACAGCAGATATTCCTCCCCTAGATACTGTTCGTCTCCTCAGAAAAGCTAGGGCAACATCAACTACTGTTATCGGTCCTGGCAGTACAGGGCTTGTTATTCCGGGTCAGCTATTGTGTGGCACTCAAAATCCTTACTTCTATAGTCCCGGTGGGGTAGCGATCGTCAGTTGTAGCAGCAGCCTGACTTACGAGGTAGCAGCAGTCTTAACTAAGGCTGGGTTAGGGCAATCTATAATTATTAATTTAGGCAGTGATAATATCCTGGGGACAGATTTCTATCAGGTTCTAGAATTTCTGAAAGCAGACACTGGCACGGAAGCGATCCTCTTGTTAGACCATAGCAATAGCGGAAATACCAATCTTTGTCTAGATAGCAGCCGAGATCTAGGTAAACCCATCGTTGCTTATGTAGCGGGACATTTACTACCCTTAGAACAACAAGTCCCCGAAACTGGATCTATGATTGCGAGTCAGTTTGCCAGCACGATCGCCACGACTAGCAATGCCAAGATAAAAATAAATAATCTCAAACAATCTAAAATTCCCGTTGCCGAGTCTCTTCAACAAATCCCTGTTCTCATCAAAAAAGCTATGGGGAAAATCGACACCTAAGAAGCCTGAGGGCGCAAAGCCTTGTGCCCCTACGAAGTTTGATTGGAAAGAGGGTTTAAATCAGGAAGTATTTACCATTTTGAAGGGTTGTCTGGGTGTAACTGGTCTTGCTCCCAAGATAAGGGATTATTGAGAACGTATTCACGGATTTTCTTAAAGGTGATTTCGTCCCGAACAATATAATCGTAGTAGTTACGCTGCCAGACAGGATTTTTTGGAGTCTGGCGATCGCCATTAATCTGGGTGGTAACTGCCGTCTTAAATCACGCAACCAAACTCGATAAAGATTTCGGTTTACGCACCGCCATTCCCGTTTCTAACTGATAACCCTGTGTATATTCCTGCCTGTTTCCCTGTCCCAGTCCCCATCCCTGTAGGGGCGCAAGGCTTTGCGCCCTCTTCTCTACCATTTGCGCCCTCTTCTCTACTGCTACCATTTGCGCCCTCTTATCTACCATTTGCGCCCTCTTCTCTACTGCTACCATTTGCGCCTTCTTCTCTACTTCATCTATTTCACGAATAAACACAATGCCATGAAAATGATTAGGCATAACGATCCATTCTCCCAATTCAATTTCTTGGCGAAGATCAGCCGATCGCACCCATTCTGTGGCGGCGATCGTGCCATAGCTACTCAGTTGCATGATGCTGTTGATCACCTCGCCAAACAAACATTGACGCTGATGGGTACAAATTGTAATGAAGTATGCACCCGCCGAGGCATAATCGTATCCCCGCAACCGAATCGATTTTCGATGGTGTTTTTCTGGATCGTATTTCATGGTAGATGTTCTGTGAAAGGTACAAACAATAGAGCAGAGAAGAGGGCGCAAAGCCTTGCGCCCCTACAGGGGTGAAGGTGATGTAAAAAAAATGGGTGAGAATTTCATTTTTTTAGGTGTTGGGCGATCGCTAATAATTCTATCCCCAAATACCAACCATCAA
>Ga0105048_10008151_pt1 | contig 16787 bp, 15 predicted proteins | sample MAT05_FD_78382 | JGI IMG/M metagenome (GOLD analysis project Ga0105048, IMG submission 78382) | Freshwater microbial communities from Lake Fryxell liftoff mats and glacier meltwater in Antarctica - MAT-05 | ecosystem: Environmental > Aquatic > Freshwater > Ice > Liftoff microbial mat | place...
CGATGAGCTTAAAAGTATGGGTGTCATTACCGCTTACGACCTTAGCCAAATGTCGCAGACATGGGCTAAGACTTTTATGGGAGGTGTGGTAGGCGAAAGGCTTATAAGAGAACTGAACGGCATACCAAGCATGGAAATGCAAGGCGAACTGGTGACAAAAAAAATGATAGCCACCACCCGAATGTTTGGCACACCCGTTACCGATCTTAAAAGCATAAAAGAGGCTGTGGCTACCTATACTTCAAGGGCTGCGGAAAAGCTGCGGCGGCAGCATGGTGCGGCCAAAGTAATCAGCGTATTTATTGTGCCCAAAGAACAGTCGCATAGCACCAGGTTCCGGCATGGCCCTGTTATTAGCAGCTATACTACTTTACAAATGGCCACCTCGCTTACAAACGAACTGATAAAACCCGCCCTGCAATTGGCGGAGCAATTGTACGAACGTGGCAGGTTGTATAAAAAGGCTGGTGTTATGCTGGGGCATATAGTACCGGATACGGGTGTGCAGGGAAATTTATTTATACCCAACACCAAAAAAAGGGAAGGCTTGTTGATGGGTATGATGGATAATATCAACTTTAGCCAGCGGGATGACATATTAAAATTTGCTGCCAGCGGCATGACACGTGACTGGAAAATGCAGCAAAATTTTCATAGCCCACGATATACTTCCCGCTGGGATGAGTTGTTTAAAGTGAAATAATAAGACCGTTGGGCAACGGCAGTTGTGCGTCTGCCTGCGGCGGGTTAAGTCCAGGCTTTTTGCCATAACGAAACGATTGGGGTAAACTGTCGCCACAAAACCTGATGATGGCAATGAGGCTGGGTTCTCAAAAAAATATCTGGCATCTTTATGCTGCAGTAACGATCACTATTTTAAGTTCCTCAATAAACCAGATATTCATGTTTTGAACGGCAGTTATGAAAACTAAAAAAGGCGTCCTCCATCGCATCGCTAAATTTTTTCGCAGCATTTTTAAATGGCTGCTCACCCGCCCTGTAACTGCCATTGTCAATAGAATATCATCGGCTCCGCAAAGAGATAACGTGATGGCCTCTTTATCTAAAATTTACGAATTATCTGTAGATAAGCCGGGCGTTAAGAGTGCCAACATGTTCAGTTTTGATCCGGCAAAGCAATCTGTAATTATATTCTCCGACCAGCACAAAGGCGGCCGCAACGGCTCCGACGATTTTGCCGTTTGCGAAGCCACCTATTTAGCCGCATTGGATTATTACAACAGCAAGGAATTTTATTACGTAAACCTCGGCGATAGCGAAGAGTTATGGGAGAATACCCCTGCTACGGTTTTAAAAAAAAATGTGGCCTGTTTTGCAAAAGAAAAACGCTTTGTGGACCGGGATTCTTATTGCAAAATAGTGGGCAACCACGACCTGTATTGGAGTAACGATCCTTTTGCCCAAAAAGACATTATCAAAATGTATGGCCGGGAGATAAAAATATTCGAGGGCATTTCGCTGCGGGTGCAGTTACTCGCCAAGCACTTCGATATTTTTTGTACCCATGGCCATCAGGGCGATGCGCAAAGCGATGGCAACTGGTTTAGCAAATGGTTTGTAAGCTGGATATGGGGGCCGCTGCAATCTTTTCTTGAGATAAACACAAACAGCCCCTCGTATAACAATGAGTTGAAAACACTGCACAACCAGATGATGTATGAATGGGCTTCGCAACAGAAAAATTTGGTGCTGATAACAGGGCACACCCATCAGCCGGTTTTCGATTCGCTTACACACCTGGAACGGCTGTACCTGAAACTGGAAGATGCCCACGAAAAAAATGACGCTGCGGCGGTGGCCAAAATACAAGCCGAAATACCCCGCCGCAAAAGGGAATACAATTTTGTAAACCAATCTTTTAGAAATATGAACCCAAGCTATTTTAATACTGGCTGCTGCTGTTTTAAAGACGGAACTATTACGGGTATAGAAATAGCGGAAGACACCATTCGGCTTATAAAATGGACGATAGCGAAAGGGGCGCCTGTAAGAACGGTGGCCGAAGAAAGATCGCTTACCGAACTGGGCAATATGATTGGGTAGGCAGCCTATTTTACCAATACAAAGGCATGGCTCCACTGGTTTTGTAAAAAGCCCGGTATGCACCATAAAATACAAAGCGACTCTATAGCACCTGCTGATTCAGCCTTGCCCATGTCGGCAGTTTGCCAACCGAAGGCAGTAAGAATTTCGGTAACTGTTTGTTTGGCTGCAGCATCGTTTCCACAAATAAACATGGTAGGTTTAGGGCTGTGGTGGGGCTTGTACATTACTCCATTACCCACGCTGTTAAAGGCTTTTACCACTTTTGCCTCCGGCAAAAAATGCTGTATTTGCTGTAACAGCGAACTGTTTTGTTCGGTAAAAAACTGCAGTACACCGTTAACTGGTGGCCTTGTTTCGTCTATAGGGTTGGTGGCGTCTATCACCACCTTGCCAGTAAAGTTTTCCGGCCCTGCCTGTAGTAGTGCTTCTAAAATCACATTGCCTTTTGTGGCCAATATTACTATCTCTCCAAACTTTGCTGTAATGCTAAATTCACCCACGTCGCCGGTTGGGTTTTCGTCTTTCCATTGCAGCACTTCAGGTTTGGAAATATTTCTGGTTCCCAACATTACATCGTAACCTTCTTTTAAACATGCGGTAGCCAATACGCGGCCAACAACGCCACTGCCAATGATTCCGATTTTCATTGCATTAAATTTTATGGTGTAAAGAAAAAAATATTATTTACCCATACTCCACCACCACCCGATTTTAAGGGCAGGCTGTGCTGCAAAGCCTGCCCCGCCAGCGGCGTACATTAATATCCTACCGACAGCGTAACCTGTTCCCAATCTGCAATAAGCTTTGCATGTGCTTCCAATTTGTTTTTTATACGGGGCAACGCATCTGCCCCCAGCACAATTCTTAATGGTGGTTCGGGGTGGTTGGCGAGGTCTATAATAGCTCTGGCCACTTTTACCGGGTCGCTAATCTGGCTTCCATTTACCCGTGCTAGGGTTCGGCCGGTTGTTCCCCTTGTTTCTTCGTAGTCGGCTATCAGGCCATTGCCGGGTTGTTGTAAAGAATCTCCGGCAAAATCGGTGCGAACACCGCCTGGCTCTACCAGCGTTACATTAATACCAAGCGGCTTTACTTCCAAAGCAAGTGCCTCACTTAATCCTTCTAAAGCAAATTTGGAAGCATTGTACATACCTATACCAGCGGTGCCTACCAAACCGGCGATAGAAGACAGATTTATGATGTGGCTGTTCTTGTTATTTTTCATGGCTGGCAAAGCTGCCCGTATGGCATATAAAGGGCCATACACATTCGCCTCCATTTGTGTGCGGATGTCATCATCGCTCAATTCTTCTATGGCACCAAACTGGCCATAGCCTGCATTGTTTACAAGCACATGGACGGTGCCAAATTTTTCAATCACATCATTTACGGCCAGCTTTACCTGTGCAGAGTCGGTAAGGTCCAAAGCCAGTGCCAGTACATTATCAGAGGAATGCTCTGCCAGCCACGAAAGATTTTCTGCCTTTCGTGATGTAGCTGCTACTGCATCTCCCTGGGCCAGTGCGGCCAATACTATTTCTTTGCCGATGCCCCTGGCACCGCCAGTTATCAGCCAAACTCTTTTGCTCATATATTAATTGGGTTTTTAAATTTAGGCTTGGTATGCTGCGGCAAATTCATTTACAAAATCTACCAGTTTTAGTTTACTCAGTGCAGGGCGGTTTTTCCAATAATCTTCACTCATTTTGCCGCTGCGCATGGCTATACCCATCTCCGTGTAATTACTGCTCACTTCGTGTGGTAGCCCTGCCTGTAACATGCCGTTAAGGTTTTGCTCATCGGTAAATTCCACCCAGGGAAGTTCAGGTTTGCCTATTGCAGTACCAATTGCTTTGGCAACTTCGGCCCCCGTTACCTCATCACTGGCAATATATCGAATCGTATGACCATTAAAATTGAGACCCAACAGTTCTTTGGCCGCAACTTCGGCAATATCCACCGGATGCACCATGATCATTTTCTCATCTCCGCCCCCAAAGTTGCCACCAATAATCCCTCCACCTTTTATCATGCTAATATTGGCCAGCAGGTTATGGTAAAAATAGGCGGGACGCAGGTGTTTAATATTTACACCGGTTAAAGTATTCAAGGAGTGTTCTACCCGATAGAGACCCGATACCGGCCCGCAACCTTCGGGCATGTGGGCTCCAATGCTGCTAAGGTTAACTACATTTTTAATGCCGGCTGCTGCAATGGCGGCTGCATAATTTTCACCTGTACTGCCAATATAACCTTTCCAATCGGCGGCATCCCATTTAGGTGGTACCATGGTGTACACGGCATCAGCACCTGTAAATGTTTCGGTAAGAAAAGCAACATCCTCTACCGAGCCTATGGCAGCTTTGGCGCCCATGTCTGTTAATGGTTTTAGGTTGGCTTCGTTACGGCCAACAACAGTTACTGTATGACCAGCGGCCAGTAATTTTTCGGCCAGTGGTTTGGAGATGTTGCCTGCACCCCCGGTAATTACGTAATTCATGATTTGGTTTTTTTAAATGGTTAAAATGATTGTGGTTTATTTATTTGTATGTGCAAATACTGAAACAAATAAATCATCCTGCCAGTTTATCGGCCAGAATATGCATATCTGTAACCACCCGGATGCTTTCTTCTTTACCCAGTACGCTACAACAGGTTTTGTAAAAATTTTGCTTACATGCCTCCAGTTGGGGTAATATACTTTTGGCGGAGGGTGTAGGATATACATTGGTTACTTTCCCTTCGGTGGTGCGTACTACCAATTTCTTTTCTTCCAGCTTTTCTATAAGCCTGGTAACCGTACTGGGCGCAAGCTGCAGGTGATTGGCCATACAGCCCGGCTGTAACCCGGGTTCCTCCATCACCATCATTAGCAGGTAGGCATGGCTGGGCGAAAGGTTTGCAGGTTTCCAGCTATCTATTGCCAGTTGCTCTACCTTACGTGCCAGGGCATTGGCCGTAAAATAAAGGCACTTACTAAACTTGCTGTCTGATGATTTCATGAATGGGTTGTTCTGTTAATAAGAACAAGGTTATTTTATTGAGATTGTAAAAGTAAGAAAGGAACATTTGTATGTACAAATATTTTCAAAAATTTTTTTCAGCCATTTACTATTAACATCCAAGCAGAATAACGCCTTGCTTTTTCCATTGCCATCCGGTTCATCTGGCGGGGTTACGCCACAAAATAGGCGGCACAATACATTGAGTGGTAGCTATAATTAAGTTGGCTACTTTTACCCCCATGGCCAACCCCAATTTAAACACCGATGATAACAAACTAACGCCTGCCGAAAAGGAATTTGAAAACAATATCCGGCCACAGCAAATGGACGATTTCAGCGGACAGCCACAGATTATTGAAAACCTTTCCATTTTTATAAAAGCTGCTAAAATTCGTGGCGAAGCATTGGATCATGTGTTGTTTCATGGGCCGCCGGGCCTGGGCAAAACCACCCTTAGCCGCATTGTGGCCAACGAACTGGGTGTAAACATTAAAGAAACGAGCGGCCCGGTAATAGAAAAGCCCGGCGACCTTGCAGGTTTGCTCACCGGCCTGGAGGCAAACGATGTATTGTTTATAGATGAGATACACCGGCTTAGCACCGTAGTGGAAGAATACCTGTACAGTGCCATGGAAGATTACCGCATAGATATTATGATAGACACTGGCCCCAATGCCCGCAGCATACAAATAAACCTCAACCAGTTTACCCTGATAGGCGCCACTACCCGTAGCGGTTTGCTTACGGCGCCTTTGCTCAGCAGGTTTGCTATTAAGAACAGGCTGGAATATTATAATGCTGCCACGCTGCACAAAATTATTTTAAGGGCTGCGCAAATACTGCATACTACTATTACCGACGAAGCCGCCAAAGAAATAGCTGGCCGCAGCAGGGGTACGCCGCGTATAGCAAATGGGTTGTTACGACGGGTACGCGATTTTGCCCAGGTACTTAACGATAGCCATATAGACATTGGCATAACCCAACATGCCCTTAAAGCATTAAATGTGGATGAGTACGGTTTGGACGATATGGACAACAGAATTCTACTGGCCATTATTGAAAAATTTAAAGGTGGCCCGGTGGGCATTACCACTATCGCTACGGCTGTTGGCGAAGAGAGTGGAACCATTGAAGAAGTGTACGAACCATTTCTAATACAGGAAGGGTTTTTGCAACGCACCCCCCGTGGCCGGGAAGTTACCGCCAAAGCATACGAACATTTGGGAAAGAAAAAACCTGGGTTGGCCGTGGGCGGGTTACTGTTTGAATAAAGAGTTGTTCTAATACCAGAACGAACCAGCCGTACCTGACTATTAAAATCCCATCTTCTCTATTACTGATGCTATCGGAAGTTTTGCTTCATGGCTGGGTATGTGCGGTATTGAAATCTTCCCTCGTTACATCCCGGCCAGTGCCTCGTACAATACCTCCACCGGATGCTTTGCCTTCCGCCCCGTTCCATCTTTTATTTGGTGCCTGCAACTGGTGCCGGGGGCACAAATAATTACGTCGTCACTTTGCTTTCTTACAGCAGGCAATAAAACGAGTTCGCCTATTTTCATACTGAGATCGTAGTGTTCTTTTTCGTACCCAAAACTACCGGCCATACCGCAGCAGCCAGAAGGGATGGTGGTTACGGTATAGTTTGCCGGAAACGACAATATTGAAACCGATGCCGCCACACCTATTAGTGATTTTTGCTGGCAATGGCCATGAAATACCAATTCTTTTTTATCGGTGGTAAATAAGTTCTTGTCAATATTTCCCTTTGCCATTTCGCCGCTTAAAAAATCATCTATTAAGAATACATGCCGGGCAAGTTCTTTTGCTTTCTCAAAGTTTTCATCGGTGGCCAGGTCTATGTATTCGTCCTTAAAGGTGAGAATAGCCGAAGGCTCAATACCAATCAGCGGTGTTGCTTCAGAAACAAAAGGGCTGAAAATGGCAATATTCTTATTTGCTATTGCTTTGCCCTTTCTCACCAATCCTTTTGAAAGCCAAGTGCGGCCACTTTCCTCATGCTCAGGCATTATCACTTCATAGCCCAATTTCTCCAGCAATAAAATAGCCTTAATGCCTATTTCAGTATCGTTATAGTTGGTGAATTCGTCGCAGAAGAAGTAAACATTTTTTGAGTTACCGGTCACCGGTTGCAGGTTACCAGTAGTCAGCCTGTTTTCTTTAGACCTTGCAACTTCAGCCTGATGCTTTTTATACCAGCTACGCAACGTTATTTTATACATCGTTGGCATGGAGCGTTCAACGGCAAAGCCGCTCAATTTTTTTATGGCTCCGCCAATAATTTTATTGCCTACGGCAAAATTATAGAGGGATGGAACGATGGCGCCCAGCTTTGCAGATTTGGTAAAGTTGGCAATAAGTTTGCTGCGAAAAGGCACACCATTGGCATCGTAATATTGTTGCAGAAATTCGGCTTTCAGTTTGGCCACATCCACATTGCTGGGGCATTCGCTTTTGCAGCCTTTGCAGCTCAGGCAAAGGTCCATCACATCATAAATTTCTTTATGGTCAAAGCGGTTTAGTTTATCGGAGTGGGTAAGAAATTCGCGGAGAATATTGGCCCTGGCACGGGTGGTGTCTTTTTCGTTTCGGGTGGCCATAAACGATGGGCACATGGTGCCGCCACTCATCTCTGTTTTTCGGCAATCGCCGCTGCCATTGCACTGCTCTGCATGCTGCAGCACGTTTTGGTTGGCGTAGCGAAACTCAGTTTTAAATGCAGGTGTTTGCTGCCCCGGCGTGTAACGCAGCATGGTATTCATGCCCGGCGTATCCACTATTTTGTTGGGGTTAAAAATATTGTTGGGATCCCAGGTTTGCTTTATTTGTTTTAGTAATTGATAATTTTTCTTGCCCACCATCTGCTCTATAAATTCGCCACGAAGGCGGCCATCACCATGTTCGCCGCTGAGGCTGCCACGGTACTTTTTTACAAGCGTAGCTATTTCTCCGGCTATAATTCTAAATAGTTCGTTGCCCTCATGGGTTTTTAAATTGATGATAGGCCGGAGGTGTATTTCGCCACTGCCGGCATGTGCATAATGCACACTATAAAGCCCATGTTTTTTAAGGATGATATTGAAATCGGCAATAAAATCAGGCAGGTCGTTCACATCCACTGCGGTGTCTTCTATCACAGGCACTGCCTTGCTGTCGCCGGGTAAATTGCTCAGCAATCCCAGGCCGGCTTTGCGCAGCGTCCAAATTTTTTTTGTGTCGGCACCAAACAATAATGGGAAGTGATAGCCAAAGTTTGCGGCTTTCATTTCGGCCTCAACCTGTGCAGCAACAGCGGCTATTTCATCCCTGGTTTTTTTGGCAAATTCTATCACCAAAATAGCCCCCGGGTCGCCTTGTACAAAAAAGCGGTTTTTGCTTTGCTCAATATTGTCTTTGGTGCATTCGAGAATATAATGGTCTATAAGTTCGCTGGCAGTTGGGCTGTATTTTAGGCCGATAAGGTTTGCCCGGAGGGCTTCATCAATAGTATTAAAATGAACACATAGCAAACCAATTTCTTGTGGTGGAAGCGGTACCACGCTCAGTTTTATTTCAGTAATAAATGCCAGCGTTCCTTCGCTGCCGGCTATTAGTTTGCAAAAATTAAAATCTGGTTCACCGGCTGTAAACGGGGCGGTGTCCAGCAGCATATCCACCGCATAGCCGGTGTTTCTCCGCTCCACGGTTTTCTTAGGAAATTCCTTCCGTATTTCCTGCTGGTTATCGTAGTTGCCCAGCATGCCCCGAACGGTTTTGTAAATGTTCGCTTCCAGGGTTTCACCTTCGCATTTGGCATGAAAATCGTCCAGCGATAAGGCTTTAAATGCAGCCTCTGACCCATCGCTGAGAATGGTTTTTACTTCCAGCAAATGCTCTCTTGTGCTGCGATAAACAACTGAATTGCTGCCGCAACTATTGTTGCCCACCATGCCCCCCATCATAGCCCGGTTGGCCGTGCTGGTTTCGGGGCCAAAGAACAAGCCATGCGGTTTCAGAAACATATTGAGCTCGTCGCGGATAACGCCGGGCTGCACCCGTACCCATTTTTCGTCAGTATCAAGTTCCAGTATTTTGGTAAAATATTTACTTACATCTACTATAATACCGCTGCCTACTACCTGCCCCGCCAAAGAGGTGCCGGCAGTGCGGGGAATGAGCGAAGTGTGGTTTTGTTTTGCAAAAACAATAAGCTTTTTAATGTCTGCTTCTGATTTTGGCAGGGCCACAGCCAGGGGCATTTCCCGGTAAGCCGAGGCATCGGTGGCATACAGGGTGCGCATTGTTTTATCAAAATAAAATTCGCCTGAGATGGTGCGGGCAAATGCCTGTAGCTTTTCTGTCATTTGGGTAATAAAGATGGGCTGCAAAAGTAGGTGTGTATGGCTTTGCGGCCTATGGGAACAATTGGTTTGCCCAATGGTTCGCAGAGAAGGGCCATATCTCGGAGTTTGGAAGTTCGACAGATTATTTTTTTCATACTGTCTTAATCTTACCGTGGGTTTTGGCTGGCTATATTTGCGGCACAACTAGAAAAATTATGCGTTCAGTATTTTTTTGTGGGCTACTTCTTTCAGCCATTTTTTGCCAAGGGCAAATAAATAAGAAGCCTACTGGTAAATCTTTGGCAGCACCCAAACTTGTGGTCGGCATTGTAATAGACCAAATGCGGTGGGACTTCCTCTACCGCTATGCCAACCGCTTTGGCAATGGTGGTTTTAAGCGGATGATGAACGAGGGCTTTAATTGCCAAAACACCATGATACCCTACACGCCTACGGTAACAGCAGCCGGACACGCCTGTGTTTATACAGGCAGTGTGCCGAATATAAACGGTATTGCAGGCAATAACTGGTACGATAGCAAATTGCATAGAACCGTGTACTGTACCGAAGACAACGCAGTACAATCAGTAGGTACCACTACAACAGATGGGCAAATGAGCCCCAGAAATATGCTCAGCACCACCATCAGCGATGAGCTGCGGCTGGCCACAGCCTATCAGGGAAAAGTAATTGGTATAGCCCTTAAAGACCGTGGTGCCATTTTGCCCGCAGGGCATAGTGCCAATGCAGCGTACTGGTACGATAACGACAATGCTTCTTTTATTACCAGCACCTGGTATATGCCTGCGTTACCGCAATGGGTAAACAATTTCAATAACCGAAAACTGCCCGACAGCCTCATGGCCATGGGCTGGAAAACCCTTTACCCGATACTTACCTATACCCAAAGCACTGCCGATGAAAAACTTTATGAAGGAAAATACAAAGGCAATAGTTCAACTTCATTTCCGTACAGTTTTAGTGGCAACAGCAATACGGAGAAATGGGATATGGTTCGCAGCACACCGCATGGTAATACCCTTACCACCGAATTTGCCAAAGCTGCTGTAATACATGAAGGGCTTGGTAAAGATGCTATTACCGATTTGCTGGCTGTAAGCTATAGCAGCCCCGATTATATTGGCCACCAGTTTGGCCCAAACAGTATAGAAAACGAAGACGATTACCTGCGGCTCGATAATGAACTGGCAGCTTTCTTTTTGTTTTTAGATAAGCAAGTGGGTAAAGGCCAATACACTGTTTTTCTTACAGCCGACCATGGCGTGGCACATGTGCCGGGCTACAGTATTGAAAATAAATTACCCGGAGGCAGTTATAGCAGCAGCCTTTTTACCAAAGAAATAAATAAGGGGTTGAAACAAACATTTGGCCTCGATAGCATTGTTGCTGCCACCATGAATTATCAGGTACACTTCAATCAGCCGCTGATGAGAGAAAAACAACTGGATACTGAAAAAATTACCGGTTGGGTGATAGATTACCTGTACAAACAAGATGTGATAAGCCAGGCTTTTGAATTAAAGGAGCTAATGGAACAGCCGATGAACAAGACTTTACAGGTACGGATTAGCAATGGCTACTACCCTGGCCGAAGCGGCGATGTACAGTATATTCCCAAGCCGGGTTGGGTGGATGGCGGCAAAACCGGCACTTCGCACGGACTTTGGAATCCGTACGATAGCCATATACCGCTACTCTTTATGGGCTGGGGTGTAAAGCAGGGCAGCACCCACCGCGAAACCTACATGACCGATATAGCAGCCACTATTGCAGCTATTCTTAAAATACAAATGCCCAATGGGTGCGTAGGGAACGTAATTGAGGAACTGTTATAGGGAAAGGTTATTAAATCAATCGCAAAATAGGATGAGCGTTACTGATAAGCCTGAGATTAAAAATTTATTTACTGCGGCAAAAAAACCTTCCCGACCTTCGGTGAAAACAAAATCGAAATGCGTACTGTAGAAGACATTCTCCACAATAAACCAAGGCCTTTTAATTTTATAGAACCTGCGGCCAGGGTACTGGATGCACTGCAACTAATGAACTCGGTAAACCTGAGTTACCTGGTGGTGATGCACGACGACACATTCCACGGCATTTTTTCGGAAAGGGACTATAGCCGGAATGTAATTTTAAAAGGGCTGCACAGCGATAGCTGCATGGTGAAAGAAGTAATGAGTACCGACCTGCCCATTATAGCCCCCCACGACACGGTAGAGCATTGTATGCAAATGCTTAACACCCACAAAACCCGCTACCTGCTTGTGTTCGACGATTCGCATTTTAAGGCCGTTATCACCATCAACGACGTTTTGAGGGAAGCCATTAGCAGTAAAGGGATGGTGTTTGATGAACAAACAGTTATGGATGCAACCGATTTACAGGATAAAGTTTATTAAGGCTATAAGGAGACGCCAGCATGGCGTCTCTACGTGGGAATCATCATTTTATAACAACTGTTGTTATCACGTTTTCCCCCATGGCTTCATTTATCCGTTCAATAATTTTTTCTTTTTGGTAAAACAATTCATTTTTTAGTGGCCCAACAGCGGTATGTATAAAAAGTGTTTGTTTTACTATTTCTAATTTGTCGGTGTATTTGGCAATGGTTTTGCCCATTACCTGTGCCCACACCTGTTCTATCTGCAACGCTTTGATGCCGCTTTTCAGGCGGCTCTTGTCCAAAAACGCTTTCATGGCATCTCCAAGGCTGTATTCGCTCATTTTAGTTGATTGGTTTTTGGTGATTGGTTGATTGGTTGATTGGTTGATTGGTTAATTAGTCATTCCCCACGTTCTTTCATTTTGTCCATTTCCCCATTTGTCCATTTCCCCATTTGTCCATTTGTCATCATATTTCTATTATCTCAAAATCTGCACCAATGGCTGCCAGGTTTTTCTCCATCCGTTCCCTGTGGGTATCGGTAATAAAAACTTGGCCTGGCTTTTCAATACATACTTCCCGTAGCAAATTTTCCATGCGTCCCGCATCCAGTTTTTCAAATACATCGTCGAGCAGCAAAATGGGGGCAAAGCCTTTTTGCGATTGCAGCGTTTCGAACTCTGTAAGCTTTAAGGCAAACAAAAGACTTTTTCGCTGCCCCTGCGAAGCTATCTGTTTAAAAGGCTGGTTGCTTAGTAACAGTTCCAGATCGTCGCGGTGTATGCCGGTAGTGGTTCGTTGCAAGGCCATATCTCTGTTAATAGATTGTGGCAGCAAATACTGCATAGGCTGCTCATGTAACTGGCTGCGATAAAGTAGTTGCACCGGTTCATCCTGTTGTGCAATGGCGTGGTAGTGGGCAGCCACCTGCGGTAAAAATGTTTGAAGAAATTGCGAACGGGTATTGTAGATAAACTGGCCACGACCACTTAATTGTTCGTTCATTACTTCCAGCAGGCTGGCGTCGGTACGGCCCTGTTCGGCAAATCGTTTCAGCAGGCTGTTGCGTTGTTGCAAAAGTTTGTTATAATCTATCAGTTGCTGCAAATAGCCGGGGTTTAGCTGGCACAGCAGCACGTCTATAAACCGGCGGCGCTCTTCGCTGCCGCCTAGTATCAGTTCTACATCGTCGGGGGCAATTATTACACAGGGCAGGCGGCCAATATGCTTGCTGGTTCGGGTATATGGTTCGTCGTTTACGGTAAATTCTTTTTTGCCGGTTTCTCTGATAATGCTGGTTACTACAAGCTGATTCGTGTCTCCACGAACGATGGGTTCATCGTGCTGATAGTTTTTTTCCGTGCCACTCCTGCCGTGGTTTGTGTCCCCACTCACCACCGCCAGGTTGGTGGTAATAGCCAGTTTACCACTAATCCTAAAGCCTTGCCGCCCTTGCATTACGCAAAGCCCATCGCCGATGGTAAAGTAGCTTTTGGTAAAGCACAGGTAATAAATGGCATCGAGCAAATTGGTTTTGCCAATGCCATTATTGCCACAAATACCTATTACTTTTTTGGTAAAAGAAAACTGTTGCTCCGCATAGTTTTTAAACTGGGTAAGCGATATGTGATGCAATTGCAACATGGGCGTGCAAATTAGCTGAAAGCTTTTAGGTGGTGCCATACTTTAATGCTGCGCAAAGCTGATAGCCGGCTGAAATACACGGATACAGTTTTCAAATTCGGATAACGACATGAAAAACCTTATTTTAATACAAAAAAGTATTGGCCAACTTATTTATAATTCCGGGTTGTAACGGTGCCGGTAAAACAACGGCTTCTTTTACTATTCTTCCGAAGCTTTTGCTTTGTTGTGGGTTTTGTACCATTCTTGGAGTGCCAGCTTGAAAAATTCATCAGGCTTTGATAGCCTAATTAATGTTGCCATTAGTGTTTCAGATAAGAATCCCGCAAAGGTCTCCGGCACCTCATCTCCTGCCCAGCTTTTCCTTTCTTTTGCTTCATTTTTCAACCTATCCATTCTCAACATTCCCCCCTATATTTGCGGCCTTATTTTACCAAGTTTATGTCAAAGAAATTTTCCAAAGAAACCTATCTGTACTGGTATGAGATGATGCTTAGCATCCGTCAGTTTGAATTAAAGGCTGAGGAAATGTACAAAATGGCCGGTAAAATCCGTGGGTTTTTTCATGCATACATAGGCCAGGAAGCTATTGCTGCCGGCTGTATGACGGCCACCCGCCAACAGGATCCTTTTATTACCGGTTACCGCGACCACGGCCTGGCAATTGCCAAGGGCATATCGGCTAATGCCTGCATGGCCGAGCTTTACGGCAAGGCCACAGGTGCCGCAAAAGGCAAGGGTGGCAGTATGCACTTTTTTGGTGTTAAAGACAATTTCTTTTTTGGTGGGCACGGCTTAGTAGGTGCGCAGATTGGTACTGGTGCAGGCTTGGCTTTTGCGGAGCAATACAAGGGTACCGATAATGTATGCCTCACTTATTTTGGAGATGGCGCAGCCCGCCAGGGTATGCTGCATGAAGTATGCAATATGGCCATGCTTTGGAAGCTGCCTGTAATTTTTATTTGCGAAAACAACAACTACGCCATGGGTACTTCGGTAGAGCGTACCAGTAACGTAAGAGATATTTATACCATTGCCGATGCTTACGATATGCCCGGCGATATGGTGGATGGCATGAACCCCGAAGCCGTTCATGAAGCAGTGGAACGTGCTGTAAAAAGAGCCCGTGAAGGTGGTGGCCCCACACTGCTTGAAATGAAAACCTACCGTTACAAAGGCCACTCCATAAGCGACCCGCAGAAATACCGTACCAAAGACGAAGTGGAAGAATACAAGGCGCAGGATCCGATTGAAAAAGTATTGAAGACCATACGGGAAAATCGCCTGGCAACGGAAGAAGAATTAGATGCCATCAATAATAGGGTGAATGCTGTGGTAGAAGAGAGTGTAAAATTTGCCGAAGAAAGCCCTTGGCCCAACGACGACGAATTGCTCAAGGATGTGATTACCCAGGAGAATTATCCTTTTATTACTGACTAAATAGGTGAGTGGTAAATGGGGTATAGCAAGTGGGAAAGCAGCTCCTTCCAGATGGGAATAACCAGTGTTCCAACAAAATCGTAAATCAAAAATCATAAATCGTAAATCAAAATGGCTGATACTAAAAAAGTGAAGGAAGAAACGGTGATTGTGCAGGACGATGCTGCAAGGGTGATAAACCAAGCTAAAGGCTTTTGGGAAAAGAACAAAAAACTGATCCTGATAAGCGGCGGGGCGATTGTTTTATTGGTGGGTGGCTGGTTTGGGTATAATTCATTAATTAGCGAACCCAACAACGAGAAGGCGAATGAGGCAATCTGGAAAGCCCAGCAGTACCTGGAGAAAGACAGTATAAAACTGGCTCTTAACGGCGATGGTCAAAATGCTGGTTTCGAAAAAGTGGCTAAAAATTACGGCGGCACCAAAGCTGGTGAACTGGCTAAGTACTGTGCCGGCTTGTGCTATCTTAAATTGAGCGATTTTAATAAAGCCGTTACATACCTTAAAGATTACTCTGGTGATAGCAAAGCTTTACAGGCACATGCTTTCAGGCTATTGGGCGATGCTTACAGCGAACTTAATAAGAACGATGACGCCATAGAATATTATGCAAAAGCCGGAAACTATTTTACTGAAGACGAGGGACAAAGCTCCGAATCGCTTTTTAGAGCCGGACAAAAAAGCGAAGTGATTGGCAAAAACGAAAATGCCATTAAGTATTATAAAGAAATAAAGGAAAAATACCCCAAATCAGAACGGGGCTATCAGGTGGATAAGTACCTGGCAAGGTTGGGCGTTACAGATTAATTTAATAGCTCAAACATCAACCCATAAAAAAAAGATTAAGAAAGTAGCGATGCATTTTGTGTCGCTACTTTTGTTTTTAACTTAAAAAAGCATGGCCAGTAAAGGGAATAAAAAAGTGATTGAAGCTTCAACAAAAGGTTTGTCGAGGGAAGCAATGGTTATAATTGTAAAAACCGAATGGAATGCACCAATTACGGACAAGTTGGAAGCCGGGTGTAAAAGGATTTTTAAAGCCAATGGGGTAAAAACTAAAACCATAATAGTGCCTGGAGCTGTAGAAATACCTTTTGCAATAAGTGCCTATAATAAGTCGAAAAACGAGACTGATGCTTTTGTGGCACTAGCCTGCATTATAAAAGGCGATACCCCGCATTTCGACTACGTGTGCCAGAGTATAACACAGGGAATAACCACCCTGAATACGCAACTGAATGTGCCGGTGATTTATGGCGTACTAACCGTAAATGACGAACAGCAAGCCATAGAACGCATAGGTGGCAAGCATGGACATAAAGGAGAAGAAGCGGCTATAACTGCATTAAAGATGATTGCTTTAAACCGCAGTTTACCACCCGATACTTTTGAATTGCCATTTTAATTAAAATGGTGTAAAAAACAGCGATTAATGACACGTACCACCCCTGCAACCCGCAGCAACAATAATACCAAGGCCACGGCTCAGTTATTTGTGCCCTGCTTTGTGGATCAGCTCTACCCTACGGTTGCTTTTAATATGGTAAAGGTGTTGCAAAAAGCCGGTTGCGAAGTGGGCTACAATACCAATCAAACCTGTTGCGGCCAGCCGGCTTTCAATGCCGGCTTTTGGGACGATGCAAAAGCAGTTTGCAGTAAGTTTATTAAAGACTTTAGTGGGGCGGAATACATAGTAGCACCCAGTGCCAGTTGTGTGGGTTTTGTACGAAACTACTACACCAAACTCTTTGATAACAGCAGCCAGCACAACGATGTGAAAGAACTGCAAAGCCGCATATTCGAGTTCAGCGAGTTTATGGTGCAGGTGCTTAAAGTGGATAATGTAGGTGCCACACTGGAAGGCTATGCCACCTACCA
>Ga0105048_10008152_pt1 | contig 16787 bp, 14 predicted proteins | sample MAT05_FD_78382 | JGI IMG/M metagenome (GOLD analysis project Ga0105048, IMG submission 78382) | Freshwater microbial communities from Lake Fryxell liftoff mats and glacier meltwater in Antarctica - MAT-05 | ecosystem: Environmental > Aquatic > Freshwater > Ice > Liftoff microbial mat | place...
CTTTGTACCGGCAAGCTGACGCAGGCCGCTCGCCAATTGTCTCTCTTAGGCGAGCGGCAGATTAGGAACTACCAAGCCGAACAACCGGACGCTAGCGCGTGGCGGCTGATCTTATCAGCCGCAGGGCGCTAGCCCCCGGTTTTCGACGGTAACCAGAAATCTGCCGCTCGCCAATTGTCACTCTCATGACCGCGTGAGGTAAATCATGCCGTTTTCACCAAAGCGACGGGCGCTTTGAGAAAATCGCTGCGGCCATTCAATGTGCTGGCCACTTTGCAGGGAAATCTGGCGATCCATGATCAGAATCGCGACACGAAAAAGTGCTCTTGCACTCTGGCAGGCTCATTATCTGGCGGATCGGCTGCGAAGCCTGCCTGAAGCGCCTGAGGTCGAACTGGTGCCGATCGTCACGGCAGGCGACTCCAATCAGTCCGACGCCCTGCGGCAATTTGGCGGCACGGGCGTCTTTACCCGCGAAGTCCAGATTGCAGTGCTTGAGGAGCGCGCAGATCTTGCCGTCCATAGTCTCAAGGATCTGCCCACGCAATCGGCCGACGGTTTGGTCCTTGCCGCTGTGCCGGAACGCGAACAACGCTGCGACGCCTTACTGCTGCCGCTGAACGTCGATGCCATTCAGAGTCTCGACGACATTCCGAAAGGCGCTAAGATCGGTACGGGGAGTCCTCGACGCCAGGCTCAGTTGCTGTATCTGCGGCCGGATCTGAAGTTGTGTGAGATCCGCGGCAACGTCGATACACGCATTCGTAAGCTCGACGAGGGTCTGTACGACGCGATCATCCTGGCAGAAGCCGGGCTGCGGAGGCTGGAACTTGCGGATCGCATCTCACTGATGCTCGAACCGCCCGCCGTCTATCCCGCCGTCGGCCAAGGCGCATTGGGAATCGAATGCCGCAATTCCGATGAGACCACTCGCGCGCTGCTTCAGCAAATCACGTGCAACACATCTCTTGCCGAGATTCTTGCCGAACGCTCTCTGCTCCGAACACTCCGCGCCGGTTGCCATGCTCCACTCGGCACATGGACTTCGGTGGAAGGCGACAGACTCACACTGACCGGTGTGCTGTTGAGCTTTGATGGCACGACGCGTCTGGAACAGACGGCGTCGGGACCGGCTGACAGTGCGGATCAGATTGGCGTGCTGGTCGCCGAACAGCTGTTGTCCAGCGGAGCCGCGATACTACTTTCCGCAGGCAACTCCCAGTGAATCTCCGGTTGACCCGTCTGCTTCAGAAACGAGTTGATCCGTGAAAACGGACGACTGCCGAAAAAGCCTCGATATGCTGACAGCGGCGATGGATGAGGACTCTCGATCACCAGGTGGCGGCCGGCAAGCGTTCCTGCGATTTCCTGGGCTGGCTTGCCCCAGAGTACAAACGCGACAAGCGGCTGCTGGTTGATCGCCTGAATCATGCGCGATGTAAATTCTTCCCACCCTTTGCCGCGATGCGAATGCGCTTCATGCGCGCGCACGGTGAGGACCGTGTTCAGCAGCAACACACCCTGCCGAGCCCATGACTCAAGGCAACCGTGAATCGCCGGGCGTATTCCAAGGTCTGAATGAAGTTCCTTGAAGATGTTTCGCAGGGAGGGTGGTGCCTTCACACCGGGTCTCACCGAGAAACTTAATCCATGCGCCTGGTCGTCATCGTGATAAGGATCCTGCCCCAGAATCACGACACGCACATCCGGCAGCGGCGTCAATTCGAAGGCTCGATAGACGTTGTCGGCAGCGGGGAATACACAATGCCTCCGGCGTTCAGTCTCGACGAACGCCTGCAATTCCCGGAAATACCCTTTTGAAAACTCTTCCCCTGCAATCGCCCGCCAACTGGCTGGGAAATTCAGGTTGTAGTTCATTACCACGCGAAGTGGGAGAATGCCTTATTTGCGTCAGCCATGCGGTGTACGTTTTCGCGTTTGTTCATCGCCGCACCTTCACGGCGGAACGCGGCGAGCAGTTCTTCGGCCAATGACTTGTCAACCGGGCGACCTTTACGACCGCGCACGGCTTCCAGAAGCCAGCGGATTGACAGCGCCTGCTGACGGCGTGAACTGACGGGGGTTGGTACCTGATAGGTAGCACCACCGACGCGCTTGGATCGAACTTCGATCGCAGGCTTCACGTTGTCCACGGCTGTGACAAAAACGTTGAGCGGATCTTCATTCGGCAGTTGCTTCTGTACAATTTCCATGGCACGATAGAAAGCACCTGACGCGACGCTCTTTTTGCCGTCGTACATCAGGCAGTTGACGAACTTGGAAACCAGCAAACTGCCAAAGCGTGTGTCCGGCTTCAATTGCTTGCGGCTGGCGGTGAACTTCTTAACCATTGATGGAAACTCTCAATCACTTAAATCATAAACCTCAGCCACCTGAGCGACTGAACTACAGTAATCGCGAATCCCAGCCAACACAGCGGCTGGAACGCGGTAAATTATTTCTTGCCAGCAGCAGCGCCGCCTTTGGGACGTTTGGCTCCGTAGCAGCTACGGGCCTGACGACGATCGGAAACGCCCAGCGTATCGAGTACACCGCGTACGATCTTGTAGCGCACACCCGGAAGGTCGCGTACACGCCCACCGCGAATCAGCACGATCGAGTGTTCCTGAAGGTTGTGACCTTCGCCCGGAATATAGGCCGTCACTTCCTTGCTGTTCGACAGGCGAACACGCGCTACCTTTCGCAGAGCCGAATTTGGCTTTTTCGGGGTGACGGTCTTCACCTGCAAACACACACCACGCTTCTGAGGACATCCCTCAAGCACGGGGGTTTTTGACTTGGTGCGCTGTTGTTTTCGGGGTTTCCGAACAAGTTGATTGATCGTGGGCATAGTTCGCCAGACAAAGTGCTGAAAGCCGGAACAAAGGACGCAAAAAAATGTCCCTGGAAATGCGGAAAACGCAGCACTCTATCCGCGTTTTCCTCGATCGTCAACCTTGTATGTCAACGATCATTCAAATTCACACATCACATCAATTCATCGGGGGTCAAATCCGCAAGTGAAGGTGCCGAAGGACGATCGGGATCAACCCGCCGTGCCTGCAGCTCGGAATTTCCCATCAGATCCTTGCGGGCAGCCGCCATTCGAGTTTTCTGCTCTTCCTGTTCTCGCAAAGCGGAATCATGAATTCGAACCTGAGCTTCCTGGTGCAGATGGAATCCAGTTCCCGCTGGAATCAGATGCCCCAGAATTACGTTTTCCTTCAATCCGACCAGGTTATCGACCTTGCCGCCCAGAGCAGCCTCTGTCAGAACCTTTGTCGTTTCCTGGAAGCTGGCTGCAGAGATAAAGCTTTCGCTCGATACTGCCGCCTTTGTAATCCCCAGCAACTGTGGACTGGCCTTCGCCTTCTTCAGCGTCGTGTGCTTAATCGGCTTGCTGACTTCCGCGTTGACCGCTGCGATATCTGTCAACTGCACTCGATCACCGATCTCGAAGTCGGATCCGCCCGCATCGGTGACCTTTCCCATGGATTCCAGTCCGTCGTTGATCTTCTTCAGTTCAAACTTGTCGATCAACAGCCCTGGCAGCAGGTCGGTATCACCCACACTGTCCACTCGGACTTTGCGCAGCATCTGAGCAATCACAATTTCAATGTGCTTGTCATCGATTTCCACGCGCTGAGCACGATAAACGTTCTGAATTTCATGCAGTAGATACTGTTGCACTTCTTCCGGACCGCTGACGCGCAAAATGTCCTGTGGAACCAAGGGGCCGCGTACCAGCGCGTCACCAGCCTTGACGATGTCACCCGGATGCACCTGCAGATCCTTGCCGTGCGGAATCACATGCTCGACTTCAGTGCCGTCCGCACCCTTCACAAGCACAATTCGCTTGCCGCGCTTCTTCTCCGGTGGAAATTCAATTTCGCCGTCGATCTCCGCCACAACCGCCGGATCTCTTGGTTTTCGAACTTCAAACAGTTCCGTTACGCGTGGCAGACCGCCCGTAATGTCCTGCGTGCCGGTGGATTCACGCGGTGTTTTGGCGACGACCATACCAGCCGTAATCTGTCCGCCATCTTCGACATCCAGACTTGCACCTTCAGGCAGGTAATAGAAGTCCAGAATTTTTCCAGCCCCGTCTTCCACAACGACCTGTGGATGGAGACCGGCTTTATGTTCGATCACCGTACGGCGCATTGTACCGGACTGTTCTTTCTCGGTACGAATCGACTGGCCTTCGACGCAATCGTCCAGACGCACACGTCCACCGACCTGAGCGATAATAGGAATCGAGTGCGGGTCCCAGGTACACAGCACATCACCTGAATTCACCGCCTGGTTTTCCCTCACCTGCAACAGAGCACCGTTTGGCACTCGCTGTTTTTCCACTTCGCGACCACGATCATCCACGATGCTGATCTCACCGTTTCTCCCGAGCACAACCTGACCGCCTTCGGCGTTGATGACGCTGCGAATCCGAGTGAACCGTACCTCGCCACCGCGTTTTGCAAACAATTCGCTCGTTTCAACGTCCTTCGAGGCCACGCCACCGATATGGAACGTACGCATTGTCAACTGAGTTCCCGGTTCACCGATACTCTGTGCCGCAATGATGCCGACCGCCATGCCGAGCTCGACCAGGTCGCCCATCGACAAGTCCATGCCGTAACACTGCTGACACAAACCCAGCGTGCATTCACAGGTCATCGGGCTGCGCACCTGAATTCGCTCCAGTCCCATTTCCTCAATCTTTCGAGCCTTCTCAACGGTGATCAACTCACCCTCTTTGACGATCGGTTCCTCAGTGATCAGATTGACAATGTTGGTCCGACTGACACGACCACGAATCGCATCGGCCAAACCGACTTCCACTTTTTCGCCGCGGTACACAACGCCGCGGGTCAGACCTCTGGTCGTCTTGCAGTCGTGCATGGTGATGACCATATTCTGACAGACATCTGCCAGCTTACGAGTCAGGTAACCGCTGTCCGCCGTTTTCAGAGCCGTATCCGCCAGACCCTTGCGGGCACCGTGCGTCGAGCTGAAATACTCCAGCACCGACAGCCCCTCGCGGAAATTTGACTTGATCGGCGTTTCGATGATTTCGCCGCTTGGCTTCGCCATCAAACCGCGCATCCCGGCTAACTGCTGAATCTGCCCGACACCGCCTCGGGCACCAGAATGGGCCATGAGATAAATCGGATTGACATAGGCACCGGATTCGCGCACGTCTTCCTTGAGCTGTTCCATCATGGACTTCGTAATTTCTTCACGAGCATGCGTCCAGATGTCGAGCACCTTGTTGTAACGCTCCTGGTTTGTGATCACGCCGCGTTCGAACAGTTTCTGCTGCTTGAGCACGTCCTTTTCAGATCTGCCGATGACTTCTTGCTTGTTCGGAGCCGTCTTCAGGTCACTCACGCCGAACGACAGACCGCTTTCAGTTGAAGCGCGAAATCCGCAACTCTTCATACGATCCAGCAGCTCAATCGTTTCGCGACGCCCCAGTTCCTGGTAGCAGTCTGAAATCACGCGAGCCAGGTCTTTGCTGCCCAGGGTCTGGTTGTAGTACGACATCTTTTTCGGCAGGATATCGTTGAAGATCACACGCCCCGGTGACGTCTCAACAAGACCGCCCGGCCGATAGGTCTCCGCTCCATCACCCTTTACGCGTTTGCCTCGCGGCATCCGCAAACGGATCGTGGCATGACGCGACACCTTACCCAGCTGGAAGGCCATGAAGACTTCTTCCGACGAGGCAAAAACCATCCCTTCACCCGGACGATCGGGTCGTTTGAGCGTCAGGTAATAACAACCCATCACGATATCCTGCGATGCGCTGATAATCGGCGCGCCGTTCGCAGGACTGAAAATGTTGTGAGTCGACATCATCAGCGTCGTGGCTTCGATCTGCGCTTCCATCGACAGCGGCAGGTGGACTGCCATCTGGTCGCCGTCAAAGTCGGCGTTAAACCCCTTGCAGACCAGCGGATGCAGGCGGATGGCGTTACCTTCCACGAGAATCGGCTCAAACGCCTGAATCCCGATGCGGTGCAGTGTTGGAGCACGGTTCAGCAACACGGGATGATTGCGGATGACATCATCCAGAATGTCCCAGACATCTTCATCGCGACGCTCAAGCATGCGCTTCGCGCTCTTGATTGTATCGGCATGGCCGAGATCCTTCAGTCGGCGAATCACGAACGGCTGGAACAGCTCCAGCGCAATCTTCTTGGGCAGACCGCACTGATGCAGTTTCAACTCAGGACCGACGACGATCACGCTGCGAGCCGAATAATCGACGCGCTTACCGAGAAGGTTTTCACGGAATCGACCCTGCTTGCCTTTGATCATGTCGGTCAAAGACTTGAGCGGACGATTGGATGAACCCAGCACGGGACGCTTACAGCGGTTATTGTCGAACAACGCATCCACCGACTGCTGCAGCATGCGCTTTTCGTTGCGGACGATGACTTCCGGAGCGTTCAGGTCAACCAGCTTCTTCAGACGGTTGTTGCGGTTGATGATACGGCGATACAGGTCGTTCAGGTCGCTGGTGGCGAAGTTGCCGGAATCCAGCAGTACCAACGGACGCAGATCCGGTGGTATCACGGGAATGACGTCGAGTACCATCCACTCCGGCTTGTTCTCGCTGTCACGCAGAGCTTCAACGATCTTCAGTCGCTTGATCAGATCCTTGATCTTCTGTTGACTGCCGGTCTTTGCCAGCTCCGTACGCAATTCGCCGGACAATTCAGCCAAACGCATTGATGCCAGGAGCTTCTTGATCGCTTCCGCACCCATGCCGATTTCGAACGTACCGTCACCATAATCGCGGCGCGCCTGACGAGCTTCCTCTTCCGTCAGCATCTGACACTTCTTGAGTGGTGTGTCGCCCGGTTCAATCACCACGTAGTCCTGGAAATAGATCACCTTTTCCAGCGAGGTCGTCTTCATGTTCAACAATGCGCCCAGGCGGCTGGGCATGGATTTGAAGAACCAGATATGCACAACCGGCGCAGCCAGTTCGATATGCCCCATGCGTTTACGACGGACACGGCTGTGCGTGACCTTGACGCCACATCGGTCGCAGATCATCCCCTTGTACTTCATGCCACGGTATTTGCCGCAGGCACATTCCCAGTCCTTCTCAGGCCCGAAAATTCGCTCGCAGAACAAACCGTCCCGCTCAGGCCGGTAAGTTCGATAGTTGATCGTTTCCGGTTTTTTGACTTCGCCAAAAGACCAGCTGCGAATGTCGTGTGGACTCGCAAGACTGATTTTCACAGATGCGTAGTCGTTGACTCGATCAAATGTACCTTCGGTGACACTCACGCAGGAATCTCCTCAAAGTAGAGGTTCAAAAAACAGTGTCCGATCCGGAAAGTCCGGTTCGGCGTTCGTCTTTTGGATCTGGAATTAAATTTGGCATCGCCACCGAGTTCCCCGGCGGCCTGTTGGTCAATTTCAGTGGACGGATTTTTCAAGCTGCAGGTTGAGGCACAGACCGCGAATTTCGTTGTTCAACACGTCGAAGCTGGCCGGTGTGCCTGCTTCCAGCGTATTCTCCCCCTTGACCATGCTCTCGTAAATTTTGGTACGGCCTTCGACGTCGTCGCTCTTCACAGTCAGCAACTCCTGAAGAATGTAGGCAGCACCGTAGGCTTCCAGCGCCCACACTTCCATTTCTCCAAACCGCTGACCACCGAATCTCGCCTTGCCACCCAGCGGCTGCTGAGTGATCAATGAGTACGGCCCAGTGGCTCGTGCATGCACTTTGTCATCCACAAGGTGATGCAGTTTGAGCATATAGATCTGACCCACAGTTGTGCGCTGTTCCTGACGTTCACCTGTGCGTCCATCGTGCAGATACGCCTTGCCGTCTTCGGGGAGTCCGGCTTCCTCCATCGCAAGTCGCACTTCTTCTTCGGCAGCTCCGTCGAATACCGGACAGATGGCGCGATAGCCCATCTTCGCGGCTGCCCAGCCAAGGTGAGTTTCCAGAATCTGCCCGACATTCATACGACTTGGAACGCCCAACGGGTTGAGAATGATGTCGATTGGAGTACCGTCTTCGAGGAACGGCATGTCTTCAATCGGCAGCACCTTGGAAATCACCCCTTTGTTCCCGTGACGCCCGGCCATCTTATCGCCGACTGAGATCTGGCGTTTGGAGGCCACGTACACTTTCACCATCTGCAGCACACCGCTCGGCAATTCATCGCCGCGCTTCATGCTGTTCAAGCGATGATCTTCGCGATCAATGACATCTTCGACCAGCACCCAGCCTTCACGCACCAGTTTGCGCGCGGCGGTTTTCTTCTGGGGACTGCGAATGTCCATGTCTTCGAAATGCGTGGGAAAGCGACGTGCATAATCTGCGACCGCTTTGGGATCATCCAGTTTGGCCAGTTGGCGACCATCGGAATCCGTCACCGGTTGCTCCAACACGGCTTCCAGATCGACGAGAAACGTTTTGAACGAAGCCGCGATGGTGACTTCATTTTCTTTTTCAACCTTTTTCAGTTCGTCTTCAAACCGCTTGCGTTCGATTTCGGACAGACTCATCCGACGAGAAAATTTCTCCGTGTGAATTACGATCCCGCCGACACCGCTCGGGACTTCCAGGCTTTCATTCTTCACGTCTTCGCCGGCACGTCCAAAGATCGCGTGCAGCAGTTTTTCCTCAGGCGTCAATTCCGACTTCGCCTTCGGTGAAACCTTGCCGACCAGAATATCGCCCGGATTGACGCGTGTTCCGACTTTTACGACACCGGTGTCATCCAGATGACGCAATGCTTTTTCGCTGACGTTCGGAATATCACGCGTGAATTCTTCACGCCCCAGTTTGGTCTCACGGATTTCCACATCGAATTCGTCGAGATGGATCGATGTGTAAACGTCTTCTTTTACCAGACGTTCGGACAAAATAATTGCGTCTTCAAAGTTGTAGCCTTCCCATGACATGAAGGCGACCAGCACGTTGCGACCAAGTGCCAGCGATCCGTCCTTCGTCGCAGCACTGTCACACAGGATCTGTCCTGCCTTGACGCGTTCACCCACCTTCACGATCGGCTTCTGGTTCAGACAGGTGCGTTCGTTCAACCGGGTGAACTTCCGAAGCGGATAGCGTCGTCCGTCGATGTCGATATTGCAGGCATCCACAAAGGTGACTTTGCCGGATTTCTCTGCTCGCAGCACCATACCGGAATTCTGAGCAACGTACTGCTCCATGCCGGTTCCAACGATCGGACGTTCGGAAATCAGCAGCGGCACGGCCTGACGCTGCATGTTCGATCCCATCAGAGCTCGGTTCGCGTCGTCATGTTCCAGGAACGGAATCAAACCAGCTGAAACTCCAACCATCTGACAAGGTGCAACGTCGATGTAATTCACTTCTGTGCGATCAATCCACACCACATCGCTTTGCGTCCGAGCCAGCACTCGCTCTTCGGCGATCATGCCTTTCTCGACAAGCGTATCGGCCGGGCACACCATGCCGGACGCCTCTTCATCGGCACGCAGCCAGACCACTTCGTCCGTGACTTTCGCGTTCTTCACAACGCGATATGGAGAAATCAGGAAGCCGTAGTCATCCACACGAGCGTAAATACTGAGGCTGGAGATCAGCCCGATGTTTGTGCCTTCAGGCGTCTCAATCGGGCAAATACGTCCATAGTGCGAAATATGAACGTCGCGGACTTCAAAGCCCGCTCGCTTGCGATTCAAACCGCCTGGGCCCAGAGCACTCAACCGCCGTTCGTGCGTGAGCATCGACAGTGGGTTTGTCTGGTCCACAACCTGTGAGAGTTCACTCCGACCGTAAAAGTAGTCGATTGCCGCTGAGACGCTTTTCGGATTGATCAGCGTGCGAGGCGTCATCGCATCGACTTCTTTGAGACTCATACGTTCCTGAACGGTTCGACGCAGTTTCAAAAAACCCTTGCGGATTTCGTCAGCCGCCAGTTCATCAATGGTCCGCAGTCGTCGGTTTTCAAGGTTGTCGATGTCGTCGATTTTTGCCGTATTGTCGCCAATCCGCAGACGCACAATGTACTTCATCGCGTTGATGAAGTCTTCCGGCTTCAGCGTCATTTCTTCGTCAGAAATCTCCTGCGCAAATTTACGATTGATGCGGAAGCGGCCAACGCGACCCAGCCGATAACGATTTACGTCAAAAAACTTTTCGTTAAACAGATCGCTGGCCTTATCCAGGTTCGGCGGATTCCCAGGGCGCAGTCGCTGATAAATCTTCAACAACGCTTCCTCGTGCGTCGATGTGCCGTCTTCTGCCAGCGTCTTCAGCATCAGCAGATCAGAGTGGTCTTTCACGATCTCGATGCTCTTCACTCCGCAGGTGAGCAGTTCTTCGGAAACCAACTCGGTAATTTCATAACCCGCATCAACAACAATCTCGCCTGCACGTTCGTGCTTATCCGGGAAGACAACATTCTCGACCGAGTACTTGCCTTCCAGATCTTTAGCGACAGTCTTTGCCGTGATCCTGATCGTCTCGGTCGCGTAAAACAAACGAATGATCTCGGCGTCTGACGAATATTCCTTTGCCATCGCACGCAGCAGCGTCACGGCAGAAAACTTGCCGCTTTGATCAATCCGGACGCCAATCGCTTCGCGTTTGCTGACGAGCAATTCGATCCAGCTTCCGCGTTCCGGAATGATGCGGCACGACTGCGTCTTGCGGTCACTGCTGGCCGTTTCTTCGGCCATCACAAAGTCCACACCGGGGGAACGATGAAGCTGGCTGACGACGACACGCTCTGCACCGTTAATGATAAACTCACCGCCACCCACCATGATCGGTATGTCGCCGAGATACACCTCTTCCTCAACTGGTTGCTCTTTTACCAGTCTCAGCCAGACACGGAACGGCATTCCGTAAGTCAGGCGAAGCTGGCGGCACTCGTCCGGTGTGTATCGGGGCTTGCCGAGTTCATACCGAATGTACTCAAGTCGAAACTGCGAGTCGTAACTTTCGATCGGGAAAACTTCGCGCAGAATTGCTTCCAGACCAATGTCCAGACGATCGCGTGAAGAACGATCGGCCTGCAGGAAACGAGCGTAAGAAGCCGTTTGTATCAAAGTCAGGCCGGAAATCTCATACTCGGCGTTAATTTTTCCGAAGTTTCGAACTTCGTCCTGGTCGATAGTACGAACAGACGGAATCGGCATACGGAGCCCTGCCTTCGCTGAAAAAGATCGCAAGCCGCGAGTGTGACGAAACTCGCGATCAATAAACCATCCTGAAACAAAACATCCAATCGACACAATGGTCGATACAATTTACGACACCGAATCCCGACGCTTCGCACGAAGTCCGGTTCCGATCACAGACAATCTATAGCAACTCATCCAGCATCGCAGAACGGCGCGCGACGAAAGGCACCTGTCGATTAACTCGACAGCTGCCTGCTTTTCTGAGCCATCCACATTAAATTCGGGAACGCCGGACGCTCGCTTGGAACCAAGTGTCGAGCCTTCATTCACTAACGGACAAGTGCCTCAAGAGACAACAAATCCAAACCACGAATCCAAACCACCGGCAAAGCCACAGCCGGGGACGATCAACGATCGTCCCGGCCCGTGCCAACGAAAAGCTCTGTCACAGAGTTTGCAACAATCAATTACTTGATGTCGCAGGTACCGCCAGCCGCTACAACTTCGGCCTTCAGCTTCTCTGCATCTTCCTTGGAGACGCCTTCCTTCAGAGACTTTGGAACACCTTCCACCAAGTCTTTCGCTTCCTTCAAACCTAGGCCCGTCATCGCACGGACAACTTTGATTACCGCGATCTTGTTTTCGCCAAAACCGGTCAGAACGACGTTGAATTCCGTCTGTTCAACGGCGGCTTCAGCCACAGCACTTGGGGCGGCAGCCATCATCATCGCGCCGCCTCCAGCTGGTTCAATGCCGTGAACTTCCTTCAGGTAATCTACAACCCTCTTGGCCTCCAACAGGGTTAAACCAACAATCTTATCGCCAAGCTCTTTCGTCTTGCTGTCAAATTCAGTGGCTGCTTCTGCAGACATTGCCAGAACCTTTCTCTTTCGGAAACACGCTTTTCGTTAACAACAAATCACATCAGCAGAACACCAAGCCGCTGAATCACTCAGAATTCTCTTTCTCAGACAATGTCTTCAACTGGCCAGCCAACTGGCCACCTGAACTTTGCAGACAACCAGCCAACTGCCTTCCGGGAGCCAGCATCAATCCTGCAATCTGACCAATCGTCTCAACGCGGCCAGCACTCTTGCTAAGACTATCGACAGCAGCGGCATTCAGGGTCTGACCCTCAACGCTGCCACCCTTGATTTCAAGTTTTGGGATTTCTTTCGCGTAATTAGTGACCGCTTTGGACAATGCCACGACGTCGCCAGCACCCCACAACAGAGTCGAAGGACCTGCGAGAATCGTGTCCAGCCCTTCAACGCCTTTTTTCTTCAAGGCATTTGCCGCGATCGAATTCTTTACCGTCAATGCTTTGATCTGAACTTTTCGAAGCGCCAGCCGCCAACGATTCGCTGAAATTGCGTCCATTTTTGAGCAATCGACGACAATGAAATCCTTCGCATCCCCAATCCTGGACTGGATATCCGAAATTACCATGTCTTTAACGTGACGACCCATTGCTGACAACTCACCACAAAAACAAACTCAGTGATACCAAAACCCACAATCTGCAGCCTAAACAGCCACCAGTATCGCAGGCATCATTGTTGCCGAAACTACTACCCCGCGAACATAAACGCCCTTTGAAGCGCTTGGCTTCAAACTTCGAATAAAGCTCAACAGCGATTCGATATTCTCCGTCAACTTATCTGCATCAAATGACATTCGTCCCACAACGCAATGCACGTTGGAGCCGTTGTCCACGCGGAACTCCACCTTTCCAGCCTTGTATTCTCTCACGGCTGTGGCCACGTCCTGTGTCACCGTACCAGCACGCGGGCTTGGCATCAAGCCACGGGGACCAAGCACTCGACCCAGCGGACCAACGACACCCATCATGTCGGGGGTCGCGATCGCCACATCAAATTCCAACCAACCGTCCTTAATCTTGTCAGCCAATTCTTTGCCGCCAACAATGTCGGCACCGGCCGCCTGCGCGATCTTGACATTTTCACCCTGAGCGAAAACGATCACACGCTGAGACTTACCAATCCCGTGTGGCAACACAATCGAGCCACGCACAATCTGATCAGCTTGTCGCGGGTCAACACCAAGTCGAACGGCGATCTCAACCGTCTGGTCGAATCCAATTCGCTTGATCGCCTTTGGCATCGATTCTTCAAGGCTCTTTAACGCCTTAACCGCCTCCGGCAAACCCAGAACTCCCAAGCCTGCCGCCTTTTTGGACAGTGCCTTCATTCGCTTTGACTGACCTGCCATTTTTTTAACCCGAATCTGTCAACCAGGACCACTAAGGAAAGCCACATCCACACACGTCGGGAACTAATCGATCACTTCAATTCCCATGCTGCGAGCAGTTCCGGCAATCATTTTGCGGGCCTGCTCAAGCGAGGATGCATTCAAATCTTCATACTTCTGCTTTGCGATCTGCTCCAATTGAGCCGTCGTTACACTTCCCACCTTGGTTCTGAGCGGACTTCCGGAACCCTTAGCAACCCCGGCAACCTTCTTCAACAGCACGGCCGCCGGAGGACTCTTCAACACGAACTCAAACGTGCGATCATTGTAGACCGTGATCACACAGGGAATCGTCACGCCCATCATATCACGAGTTCGCTCGTTGAACTGCTGCACGAACTGTCCAATGTTCACGCCATGCGGACCAAGCGCGGTACCAACTGGTGGGGCCGGCGTTGCCTGGCCACCTGTCACCTGCACTTTAATCTGCGCCGTAACCGCACGCTTCTTACCCATGACCGATCAACCCAGCTCGCTAAACAAAACAACAAACCAAACACCATAACACGACGCAACTATCAAATCGACTCGACCTGCCAATGATCCAACTCAACCGGCGTCGATCGCCCAAAAATCTCGATCAGCACCGACACCTTGCCGTTGTGCTCATCCACACCCTCGACGGTTCCTTCGAAGTTCTCGAAAGTCCCCTCGCGAATCTTGACCACATCACCCGATGAGAACTGGATTCGCACTTTAGGCGCTGCAGTGGCCTGCTGCTCTGCACGGCCCAGCATTCGTTCTACCTCATGCTGTTCCATTGGCATTGGCTTGCCAGCTGCACCTGCGAAGTCACCCACGCCGCCCGTGTCCCGAACCAGATACCAAGTATCATCATTCAGGATCATTTGAATCATGATGTAACCCGGAAACAACTTCCGATCATGCTCTTTTGGCGCCCCACCTCGCGTATCAACAACCTTCTCAGAAGGTATTACAATTTCGCCAAAGAATTCTTCCAAACCCTCCAGCTTCACTTTTTTAAGCAGTGCTTCGCGAATTGTTCGCTCACGGTTTGTCTGAACCTTGAGCACGAACCAGAGCATGTCGCCGGCCGCAGAATTTGTACTTACTGCGTCTTTGGCCATGAAGACAAACTCCTGCACAAACCCGGCAAAAAAAATCGAAACCGCGTATGCTGATCACTGTAAAGACAAATTGCAACCGCTGAGGCAAACCGATTGGAAAGTTGGCGACAAACAGCAAATCAACTCTTTTTGTCGTATTCCGTAAATCCAATGAAGCTAAACAACCAAGTCCACAGCAAATCAATCAAGAACAGGAACAACCCCAGAAAAAACATGGTACACAGCACCACAACTGTCGCCTGCAGGACTTCCTGCCGACCTGGCCAGGTCACTTTCTCCAGTTCCGATTCTACGGAAACAAGAAAATCTGCAAACCGAGGGTAATTCACAACTCGAAACGCCACCCAGCAACAGACCAGCCACAGGACTGTCGGAACACCGACCTGAATAATCTTCTCATTCGCATACGGCATCAATGGCCCGTTTGAGAGCGTTATACACCCGAACGCGGCCACGACAACAATTGCAAAAAATGTGAACTGCCGAACCATTCGCCCCTGGTTTGACTTATGAATGCCAAATCGGAACAATTCTGGAAGCAGTGAGGCACCTGCACTCTTGCTCGACATCTGACGCTCAACAAAAAACTATACCAGAGGAAAACCCACAGACGACAACCAATGCCAGCCAACACCAAAGCACGGGCGGAGGGAGTCGAACCCCCAACCGCCGGATTTGGAATCCGGTGCTCTGCCAATTGAGCTACACCCGTTCAACCCGTGACGAACAGTCGCCCTATTTCTTGCGCGATTCTTTATGGAGCGTATGCTTCCGAAGTTTTGGACAATACTTCATCAGCTCCAGCCGCTCCGTTCCGCGAGTCTCCTTGATCACTCGGTAGTTCCGCTGCCCGGACTCCGTGCATTCAAGCCACACATACTCACGCATGACAAAAAACCTTCTGATCCAGAAACCTGAAACCACTCACGAACCAACGCGGCTCAAAAAGCAAAACTGCCTGCCGACACAACCGCCGGCAGGCAGCTAGAATTCATCTGCACAAAAGACTACTTCAGAATCTTGGTCACAACACCGGAGCCAACCGTCTTGCCGCCTTCGCGGATTGCGAAACGACTCTGCTCTTCCATCGCGATCGGCTTGCCAAGTTCCACTTCTACCTTCACATTATCACCAGGCATACACATTTCAGCGCCACCCAGCAACTTGGTCGAACCCGTCACGTCTGTCGTCCGGAAGTAGAACTGAGGACGATAGCCTGTGAAGAATGGTGTATGACGACCGCCTTCTTCTTTGCTCAGCACGTATACTTCTGCTTCGAAGACCGTGTGCGGCTTGATCGAATTGTTCGCCGCCAGCACCTGGCCCCGCTGAATGTCTTCCTTTTTCAGACCACGCAGCAACAGACCAACGTTGTCGCCGGCAATTCCCTGGTCCAAAGTCTTCTGAAACATTTCAACGCCGGTGACCGTCGTTTCCTGCGTGTCTCGCAGTCCAATGATCTGGATCTTTTCGCCAACCTTGACCACACCGGCTTCGATACGACCGGTAGCCACAGTTCCGCGACCTTCGATCGAGAACACATCTTCCACTGCCATCATGAACGGCTTGTCGATGGCACGTTTGGGCTCAGGAATTGAATTGTCCAGAGCTTCCATCAGGCTGGTGATGCAGGCGCTGAATTTTTCGTCCGCCGGATTGTCCAAAGCTCCTCGCGCATTCCCTTTCACCAACTGAATGTCGTCGCCGGGGAATCCATACTTCGTCAGTAGCTCGCGAACTTCCATTTCGACGAGATCCAGCAATTCCAGATCATCGACAAGGTCGCATTTGTTCAGAAAGACCACCAGAGCCGGGACACCCACCTGGCGAGCCAGCAAGATATGTTCGCGCGTCTGAGGCATCGGGCCGTCAGCGGCAGATACGACCAGAATGGCACCGTCCATCTGAGCAGCACCGGTGATCATGTTTTTGATATAGTCCGCGTGTCCCGGACAGTCGATGTGAGCGTAGTGACGATTCGGAGTCTCGTATTCCACATGGCTTGCCGCAATTGTCACGGTCTTTGTGGCGTCACGCACGGTGCCGCCCTTTGCAATATCCGCATACGCCTTAACCGTCGCCAAACCCTTGGCAGCCTGAACTGCGAGGATTGCAGCCGTGGTGGTTGTCTTACCGTGGTCGATGTGACCAATCGTGCCCACATTGACGTGCGGCTTCGTTCGCTCAAAGGTACCCTTTGCCATTACCCCAACTCCAGATCAATCTGCGCCAGGACACTTCTCGCAGCCCGGCAAAATCACCTCAAAAGAACAACTCGGCATCCCC
>Ga0105048_10008154_pt1 | contig 16785 bp, 14 predicted proteins | sample MAT05_FD_78382 | JGI IMG/M metagenome (GOLD analysis project Ga0105048, IMG submission 78382) | Freshwater microbial communities from Lake Fryxell liftoff mats and glacier meltwater in Antarctica - MAT-05 | ecosystem: Environmental > Aquatic > Freshwater > Ice > Liftoff microbial mat | place...
CAACCAGCGATCGCTCACCGATCTGCTCGTCGCGCCCGGCTTTATCACCGCCAACCAGGCCAAGCGCGTCCGCCGATCGCTCGACGAGCGAAGGTCAAGCCAGATCCCCGGCTACGTGCTGCTCGGCAAGATCGGCAAAGGCGCGATGGCGACCGTCTATAAGGCGCGCCAGGTCTCGCTTGATCGCATCGTCGCGGTCAAGGTTTTGCCGAAAAAGAGCAGCGACTCGGTCGACTTCGTCGAGCGCTTCTACAAAGAAGGCCGCGCCGCCGCCAAGTTGTCGCATAACAACATCGTGCAGGCGATCGACGTCGGCTCCACGCCGGATGGTTTCCACTACTTCGTGATGGAGTACGTCGAAGGCCGCACGCTTTACGACATCATGCAGCCCCCGCCGGTGGGCGAGGGTCGCAATTTCTCCGAGGCCGAGGCGCTGGATATCGGCATCCAGATGGCCGAGGCGCTGGCGCATTCGCACCGCAAGGGGCTCATCCACCGCGACGTAAAGCCGAAGAACATCATCCTCACCAGCCACAACGTCGCGAAGCTGACCGACCTGGGTCTGGCCCGCGAAGTCGACGACAAGCAGGCCGCCGAATCCGAGGCCGGCAAGGCGTACGGCACGCCGTACTACATCAGCCCCGAGCAAATCCGCGGCGACGTCGATATCGACTTCCGCGCCGATATCTACTCCCTTGGTGCCACCCTCTACCACCTGATCACCGGCCGCCCGCCGTTCGATGGCGAATCGCCCAGCGCGGTCATGCACAAGCACCTGCGCGAACCACTCACCCCGCCCGATCACATCAACGTCGCGCTCTCCAGCGGCATCAGCGAGATCATCGAAGTCACCATGTCCAAAAACCGCGACGAGCGTTACCAGAGCACCGAGGATTTTCTCGAAGACCTCCAACTCGTCCGCGCCGGCCACGGCACCAAACACGCGCGACGCGCGGTCGACCTGGACTCGTTCCAGAAACTCGAACATCACGCCCAGACCGTCGATATCGACCCCGGCGCATCTCACGGCGTTCCGTCGGTCTGGCAAAACCCGACCGTCATCACCATGCTCGCGGTCGCCGGCGTGTCGGTCGTCCTGAACCTGATCCTGCTGGCGTTCGCCCTCTCCAGGTAGCGACTGCGGCTAGCCGCTGGTACAAGGCGATCGAGTCGCTCAACCATCCGTAGGGCTGAATGGGACACAGATTTCATAGATTGGACACAGATCGGCACAGAAATCTTTGTCGAGCGCATCATCATTTCTGATCTGTGCATATCGGTGCCCATGTGTGCAATCTGTGTCCCATTCTCCGCTCGCCTCACGCAAAACAACGTCCGAGAATGCTTGGCCGGTTGTACCGATGGCGAAATAGCCGATGAACCAGATGGACCACTTATGCCGTCTGTACGGATTCCGCGTGTTATGGCGTTCGTACCGGCGGCCTCTATAATCCCGAGCTTGTAAAGAACGACGGACCGGGCTGGTCCAGGGATGGAGTTTCGACATGATGCGTGTGAATATCTCGGCGATTGCGATGGCTGCGGCGTTGACGGTGCTTAACGGGTGCTCGAGTGAACCCGACGAGCGGTTCGACCCGCGCGCCCTCGGTAACAATGAACGCGCCGCGGCGCCCGGTTACAAGTCGGACGGGCCGCTGCGCCCGCTTCCGACGACGCTGCAAAGCAAGTTTCTCCCGGAAAGCCGCAACAACCCCAACGTGCCCAAGGAAGACCCCGCCAGCACGCCGCTGGCGCCGGAAGACAAGATCGTCCGGCTCCCCCTGCGTGAAATCACCCAACGCGCCGTCGCCAACAACAAGACCGTCAAGGTCAGCGGCTATCAACCCGCGATCGACGAAACCCGCGTCACCGAAGCCGAAGCCCGCTTCGACCCGGAATTCTTCGCCAACGCAACATTTGAGGCCAGACGCCGAAACAGCGAGTTCTCGACGACCGGCTTCCCCGGCGACAGCTTCGACCAAATGCGTCTGGAAACCGGCCTTCGCCAACTCCTGCCCGGCGGCGGTCAGGCGGAGCTGAGCTATCGCCCGTCGCGGACCAACACGTTCGGCGCTGGATCATTTGATCCGGCGTACGGCAACGAAGTGGCGCTACAACTCACCCAGCCCCTTCTGCGTGATTTCGGCCTCGCAGTGAATCGCGCGCGAATCGTCATTAACCAGAACAACCAGCGCATCAGCCTGCTCGACTTCCGCAAGGATCTCGAAGAGATGTTGCGTAACGTCGAAGAGGTCTACTGGCGCCAAGTGCAGGCGCGCGAGAACGTGCGTATTCAGGAAGAACTGCTGAAACGGACGCTCGAGTTCGCCGACATCGTGTCGCAGCGCTTCAAGCAGGACACGACGATGGAGCAGATCAGCACGTCGATCTCCCGCGTCGAGGCCACCCGGGCGGAACTGATCCGCAACCGCCAGCGCGTCAACGACCTGTCGGACCAGCTTAAAAACCTGATGAACGACCCCGACTTCCCGGTCGCAGGCCGGACGTTGATCCTCCCCGCCGACCTGCCTTTGCTACAGCCGGTAGAATTTGACTACGCCGATGCGGTCAACACCGGTCTGCTCAACCGCTTCGAACTCGGCCAGCAACAGCTCCGCGTCGATTCGGCCACTATCGCGCTCAACGTCGCCAAGAACAACAAACTGCCGCAGCTCAACCTCGTCGGATCGATCGGCCTTCAGGGTATTGGCGAAGACTACTTCGATTCGTGGAGCCCGATCGAAGACGGCCAGAACATCAGTTGGTCGCTGGGCCTGCAATTCGTGCAGAAGCTGGGCAACCGCGAAGCCGTCTCGATCTACCGCCGCGCCCAACTCCAGCGCATGCAGGCGATCGCGCAGTACGAGCAGTTGATCGATCAGGTCGCGCTGGACGTGAAAACCGCGCAGCGTGAAGTCGAAGCGAGCTGGCAATCGATCGGCCAGACCCGCGCCGCCCGATTCGCCGCGGGCAAGGCGCTGGAAACCCTCCAGACCCTCCGCATCAACGGCCAGCCGCTGACGCCGGAGTTCGTCGAACGCGAACTCTCCCGCCAGCAGGACGTCGCCCAGGCCCAACGCGCCGAATCCGACGCCGTCGCCAGCTACAACATCGCCATCAGCCGCTTCGAATCCGCCAAAGGCACGCTCTTGCGTTACAACAACGTCATGATGGAAGAACTGCCCAGGTAGTGGTCAGAACAGACAGTGGTCAGTGGCCAGAGAAGATGTTTTTCTGACCACTGACCACTTCCGTTCTATCTTGTTCTCACAATAGCTGCCACCGTCTCCTCAGCACCCACTCGACCGCCAGCAGTAGCACCACGAACAGCGTCTGCGCGGGCAGGTCGAATCTCTGGGCCCAGGTGGGGTAGACGCCCATCATTGCCAGCACCGATCGCGTCGCGTTGTGCAGCGGGACCGATCGCTGTTCCACCAACGATTGCGGGCCGCCTTTCCGCGCCAGCAGGTCGATCAGTTGAGGCAACTGCGCCAGCGTGTACGCGTACCCGCCGGTCTCCGACGCGATCTTCTGCATCGTCCCCGGGTCCGCCGCCAGTTTCAGCATTTCGTCTGCCGGTGGGATGACCGAAAAACCGATCGTCTGCTTCCCCAACTCCGCGCCATCCTTCGACGCCACCACCTCGGCCGTCCATTCGCCTTTACCGAGATTGCTGATTGTCGCGTCGTACATCCCGTCCCGCGCCGGCGCGGGGATGAGCGGAATGGTTTTGTCCTGATCCTCCCCCGCAGGGGTCGGCGTGGCGCGTGTGAGCTTGATCGACACCTGCGCGAACCGTGTCGCATCCCCCTTCTGATCGCGCACCAGCGCGCGCACGCGAACCGATTCGCCCAGCGCAAAGATGCTCTTGTCGACCAGCGTTTCGACACCCGGTTTCGTCCCGCGATCCTTCACATCCGTCCCCGCCACCCAGCGGACAAGCTGGCCCCAGAAGATCGTGTAAGGCGACTGCTGCCCCAGCCCGCGCATCGGTAAATACCAGCGATACGTCGTATCTGCCGTAAACGCCGCCGACCGACCCTTACCGTATCGCTGCACCGCCAGCACCGTCTGAGGCGGATCGACCGGATGAACCAGCAGCACGTCCGCGCCCTGCTTGGGCGCACCGACCACGACATTGCCCAATAGCGTTTGCAGGCCCTTGTCGTCCCTTTTTCCGGTGAACCAGTCCGCCAGGCCCGTCATCGCCGGGTGCGCCTTGCCGGCGTCGGTGATCTGCGGCACGAACTCCGTTTTCTCCTGCTTCGACTCTCGCCCGCCCACGTTCACCGGCAGCAGTTTTTCGATCGGCGTCTGCTGATACCCGCCCGGCCCGAAGCTGGATTGTCCGCCCAGCATGATCAGGCCTGACCCTTCGCTCACCGCCTGTTCGATCGCGAGCAACTGCTGGGGGTTCAGAAACGAGACGTCCAGATCGCCAAGGATGATCACATCAAACTGTCGCCACTGCTCGAGCGTGAAGGGCAGTTTCGTCACCGGCTTGCCGTCGATCCCGCCGCCGGCGCTGAACCGGTCGCCTGCGACGCGCAGGAGCGTGGCGACTTCGATCGACGCATCGCGCGCCAGCGCACGCGACAGCTCGCGATACTCGGGCCTTGCCCGTCCTTCGACGTAGAGCAGTTTCACGCGCGCGTCGGTGGCGAGTTGCTGGAAGATGCGTTTGTTGTCCGCCGTCGATCGTTCGCCGGCGACGGGGTCGATCCAGACGGCCATGCGGTGTACGCCGGTTCGCGTGGGCGTGTAGTCGAACGACACGTCCTGCCCGCTTGGCGAGGGATTCAGCACTAGTTTCGTCTGCTGAGGCGATCCGGACGCGCGGCCTTGCTCGTCCACTTCCGCCAGGTTCACATCCACCACGCGCCCCGCCAGCGACGCCGACTTCACGTTCACCTTGATCGTCGCGCTCGAGCGGACGGTCCATTCGTCTCCAGCATCAATGCGATCGACCGCGACATTCACCAGCGCGGTAGGCTGCTGTGATTCCGACCCCACGAGCACGGTATGGATCGGCCGACGCGACGCGCGGACTGCCGCCGCGACGTCAGCGCTGGCGTTGTCGTTGCCGTCGCTGAACAGGACGATCTCGGCGTCATCGCGATCGATCTTCGACAGCGCCGTCGCCACCGCCGCCGCCAGGTCGGTCGCCTGCCCGTCCGCGTTCAAGCTCGCCAGTTGCTGCGGCCGATCGATCTCAGCCGGCGTCTGCATCGCGAACGGAATCACTCGCGGCTCGAATGCTTGCGTCACCGGCTTCCACTGCCCCGCCAGCGCCTGCGCGATCGACTGCATGCGCGTCGGCCCGTTCTGCACGTCCGGCACCGACATCGACCCCGACCCGTCGATCAACATCACCAAAGGCCGATCCGGGTCCTTGCGACTCGTGAACCTTAGCACCGGCTCAAACAGCATCGGCACCGCCAGGATCAGCGCCAGCGTCCGCAAAGACAGCAGCATCGCGATCTTCGGCATCGCGAGTTTGGATCGCAGTTCAAGGTACTGCGAGACCGACACCAAGAGCAGCAGGAGCGTCGTCCACACCAGCCCAACGGTCGGCTGACGGATCGCCGGCAAACCGAGGATGATCGCGGTGATCGCGACTGGCGCCCAGCAGAGCATCGTCGCCAGCGCCCCCTGGCGCGCCCCGGTCAGACGCCCGACCACCCAGTGAAATACCAGCACGCCGGCCGCGATCACGCACAGCCAGCACCAGAGGTCCCAGCTCGCCTGCCTGTCGATATCAAACACCCAGTTGCTCATGCTCGTCTCAGGAGTATCCCCGAATTCGCTCCGCTTGGCACTTCACCCTCTGATACCGCCGCCGGATCGTTTCGTTCGACACTTTTTCCCCGGCGCGTCGCCGGAACACCGCATGGCGGGGAGCGAGAAAATCGGATACACCTCCCGTCTTCACCCTTTGGAGGTCGAATGTTTGTTCACGTCGTTTATTTCTGGATCAAAGACGGACTTCCCGAGGCCGCGACGCAGCAGTTGCTCAGCGATTGCCGCGAGTACCTCTCCAAGATTCCGACCGTAAAAATCTTCGACGCCGGCAAGCCCGCCATGACGCCGCGCGAGGTGGTCGACAACAGCTACCAGGTCGGCCTGCTGACCGCGTTTGAAGACTCGGCCGGGCATGATGTCTACCAGACCCACGAACTGCACCTGAAGTTCATCGAACGCAACAAGGCCAACTGGAAACGCGTTCAGGTCTACGACTTCACCTGAATGCCTGTAGCGCCAAACGGAAGATGCCCGCTACTTCGCAAGCGTTGCGACGACGCGCCACACCACGTGCGGCGCGTAGGGCCGGGCGAACTGCTTGTTGAAATCCTCGACAAGCTTGTCGAACTCCTCGGTGTAAGGCAGGCGATCGCGACGCCCGATCGCGTCGCCAAGCAGCATCTTCAGGTGCGCCTTGTGCTCCGGTTCCAACGCCGGCGGCTTGCTGACGGCAGGGCCGAGCTTGGGCAGACCGCCTTTCTTCTTCCGGAGCGTCAGAAGCTGTCGCCAGACCTCGTTGGCGGTCGGTTTGGGATCGGAAAGCGAACGCGTATAGAGCGAATACAGCTCTTCAAAGTGCCGCGTATACGGCAAATCGTCGGCGGTCCGTCCGATCTGGGTGTAGAGCTTGACGAGTTGCTCGCGGTCGTGGGCGGGATCTTCGTCGGGCGCCTCGTCGAACAGCGCGCCTTCGACGTGCGTGGGGGCCGGGTCGTCGCGGGAGGTGTCCAGCGTGCGGTCGACGATCACCAGCACATTGCCGAACGGATCGCGGATCGTCGCCCGATACCCCTGCCCCGCCATCTGCGGTGCCGACACGAAGCTGACATTCAGGTCGCTACGCAGTTCATACATCGCCCGGACATCATCGACGCCAAATACGATCTCGACGTCGCAGCGCCGGGAATCGTCGTGGAGGACCAATTCCGTGTCCCCGTCGGTAAACCGCAGCGCGGCGGCGGCGTCCTGCTTGCGGTCGAGGTTCAGCCCAAGCGTTTCGGTATAGAACTTCGTCGCGGCGGCGACGTTGGGAACGCGAAGGAGAATGCGATCAAGGCGTTTGAGCACGAACGCAGAAGATACAAGAAACAGGAGACAAGAAACAAACCGGGAGATCCCGAGATCTCAGACGATCGGGCCCAGCGTACCGTTTGTTCCTTGTATCTTCTCTTTCGAGATTACGCCGATCGCATCGTCGCATACCAGTTCCGACTGCTCCTTCTCGGTCGGTGTATGATATCCGCCTCGGAAGACGAACAGGCCGCCCAGAAGGTTCCAGAACATGCCGACCAATCGGATGGACATCGTCAGCGCCAGCGCCTGGTTGACGGTCACGCCTTCGCCGCGCGTGAGGTAGAACGCGAAGGCCTCCATCACGCCCGCTCCCTGCGGGCTGAGCGGGATCGCGCCGACCAGAACGACAACGGGCACAACAATGAAGTAGTACGACGACGAGATCGGCAACCCGAACGCCTTACCCGCGAGCATGGCAGAGACGACGACGGTCAGGTGTACCGGGAACGTCATCAGCACCGCCCAGAACATGAGCGCCGGACGTTCGCGGTAGAGGCGGACGACCTCGATGATTTTTTGCACCTGCGTCTGCATCGGCACGCGGGCGACCAGTGCGTTGAGGCCCAGCGCGCGCCGGAGGCCGCTCCAGTAGACGACCATCGAGAAAACGAGCGTGCCGCTCAGCAGAACCGCCGCCCCGATCGCGACCTGTAGGCAGCGGCGGGCGACCGGGTCACTGCGGTCTTCCGCGGTCGCATACTGCATCGCCGCCATCGACCCGCCAAGGATCACCAGCGCCAGCAGGCCGATCGCCCGGTCGACAATCACGCTCATCACCGCCGCCGTGCGGCGCGTGGGGGCTTGCTTGGCGGCGTAGTACGCCTTCAGCACGTCCCCGCCGGTCGAGCCGAGCATGAACGTGTTGTAGAAACTGCCCACCATATTGAGCACGAACGCGCGCGACAGCGGGATGAAGATCCCCAGCACCTTCAGCAACTGGTGCCAGCGAAACGTGGTAAACAGATAGGTCAGAGGCAGGACGGCAACGGCGCCGATGAGAAGTCTGCGGTCGGCCTTGGCGACCATCGTCCGCACGCCTTCCTGCACGCGCGGCTGCGGAAGATCGACAACGAAACCTCCGGCGACATCTCCCGGATCAAGCCACTCCCCGCGACCATTTTTTTGAACGAACAGCCGCTCCGCGTAAATCATGCCCGAAGGATTCGACGCCAACTGCATCCCCAGCAGCGGGATTTCATCCGGAGGCGAGGCCCGGTTGTCCAGAACGGTCTTTCGATCCGGATCGCTGAGGGTTCGCGATCGATCGATGCGGATCGGCACGCCGGATTTTGGGTCCAGGATCACGAAAAACGGATCGGACTCGGTCGCCTTCTCCACCAGCGTGGCTTCGTGAAGCTGGTTGTTTTCGTCCACATAGTGGACGCGGTCACTCATATGGATATTGCTGACGACCCACGCCACGCCGACAACGGCGATCGTCCAGCGGAGGATGAAGCGGGCAATCTTCCCGGCGGATTTCGGCATGGGTCCGAAGATTGTGGGGATCAGGACGAAGGATGCAACTGCGTAGGCTGCATCGCCATAACCAGAGACGCCGCGGTGCAACCGACGTTAGCACCACGGCGTGGCTCTGGTCCGTGCGGCCGAGAAGACCGCACGGACACGCTTATTACACGAGCATTACGCGTCGGTCGCTTCTGAAAGCATCCGGCGCAGGTATTGGTTCTCGCGGCGGGTCGCCTCGAGGTCAAATACCAGGTATTTGATGCTCAGACGCAGGTAATCGAGCGATTCCTGCAAAGAACTGACGGTCGCCCGCAGCTTTTCGTGCCGTTCGCGGGTTTCGTCCGCCAGTTTCTCCAGCTTCGCCCGTTCGGCGGCAGGAAGAGTGGAAATTTCGCCCATGAGTTCGCCCAGTTTCGTTTGAAATTCAGCTTCGGTCATTATCGCTCCCAAAAACGTCGGACTAACACCCGATCTCCGAGGCATCTGGCAAAGGATGTTCCACATCCCGGCAACGCCGATTCCGTGCTCGGGGCTTGAGTTTCGATGCCCGACTGGCCGACGTTTATTCCGGGTGATGCCCGGAAGCGACGTGGCCGATGCACGTTATTCTGTGCTGCTGTCTGTATCCCGCCAACCAAGAACTCCCTACGATTTGTTTTGATTTCAACAGGGCGCGTGAATCTGCATCGGACGTTGGGGTTTTATCGGTCGCGATCTTTATGCGTGCGCCGTTTCTCGTCGATCAGTATTCCCGTGCGCGTTGTTCTTGGACGTTGTGGCGTGCGGTGTACAATCAGAGTCCTGTTGCACAGAAGGAACACGCCGCATGAGCCGCAATGAAAAAGACAAATTCGCCGACGCTTTAAGCGCAATGCACGCTGGCGACGTCGAAGATGAGCACCACGACGAGGAAGCGCTCGCCGAACCTGTTCAGGAACAGGTTGCCGACCCCGTTCCCGAACCCGAGCCGGTTCCGAAACCCGAGCCCGTTCCCACACCCGTGCCGATTCCCAAACCCGTGCCTGGTCCCGAACCCGTGCCGATTCCCCAACCCCTGCCGCCAGTCCCGGCACCGGCACCGGTGCCTGTGGCGTCGAAACCAGCTCCTGCGACCACCCAGCCGGAACGATCGTCACGACCCTCGGCACCCGCCATCTCTTCAGCGGCTCCGGTGACGCCCACCGCGCGTCCCTCACGGCCCGCCGGTCCGTCGATCGCCAAGCCTGCTGCGCCCCAGACGCCCGCCACCCCTGCCGCCGCAGCATCCGCCGTGCGTCCGTCGCGTCCGAGCCAACCCGTCGTCGCCGCGCCCCACCCCGGCGACGCCACCGCCGCCACCGTCCAGCCCGTCAGCTACGCCTCGCGCCGACCGCCGGCCAAAAAGAAGCAGTCGCTCACCGGCTCCATCGAGTTCCGGCGAACGCTTATCCCACCGTGCCTCGTCGTCGGCGGGTCGTTCCTGCTCCTGACCGCCATCTTCTTCATGCTCCCATCGACCGCCGCTCTCAGCCATGCCAGCATTATCCTCCCGCTCGGGATCGGCATCGTCGGCCTCATGGTCCTTGGCGTCGGCGCACTCAATATGATCATGGTGAAGAAGGAACTCGACTCGAAGAAAACGCGCCCAGCGTCAGCGCAGTAGCGATTTTGGGCCTCCAGAGCGCGTGAAGGCCGGTGCGTTTGACACCCCCGCGCGGGATTCCTACGATCCTTAACGCGTCCGCACTGTTTGGGACGCACACAGGAGCTTGAAAAACATGGCCAGTCAGAACATCAAAGAATTCACCGATAGCAACTTCGACGCGGAAGTCCTTAAGTCCGGCGAGCCCGTGCTCGTCGATTTCTGGGCCGAATGGTGCATGCCCTGTCGCGCGCTTGCCCCCACGATCGACAAACTCGCGACCGATTACGCCGGCAAGGTCAAGGTCGGCAAGGTCGATACCGACAGCAACCGCGACGTCTCGATCAAGTACGGCATCAACGCGATCCCGACCGTCATCCTCTTCAAGGACGGACAGGTCGCCGCGAAGTTTGTCGGGCTCAAATCCGAACGCGACTTCAAGGAAGCCCTCGACGCCGCCACGAAGTAATTCGCGCGACGAACCCAATCGATAAGCTGCCCGGCATCCCATCGCCGGGCAGTTTCGATTTCAGGGCCCATCTTCAGCACGCAATTCCCCGATGCCTGACGACGCCCGAACCATCCGACGCATCCGAATCGTGACGGTGCTGTTCATGCTGGGGCTGGTTCTCAGCGGGATCACCGCGATCCCGATCGAAACGCAGCTCGACGCGTTGGCGATCGCCACGGGCCTGGAGGACGCCTCGCCGCAGGACCACCCGCGCGATTCGTGGCGTGGCTGGCTGCTCGCCGTCCATCACGGCGTGCGTGAGATGAACGCGAAGCACCCGTTCATGGGCTACGCCGGCGACTGGCTGGCGTTTGGACATTTCGGCATCGCGCTTGTCTTCGTCTGGGCGCTAAGAGAGCCGGCCCGGTATCGGTTTCTGTTCGATTTCGGCCTGCTCGTCTGCCTGCTCGTGATCCCGTACGCGCTGATCGCAGGACATTTCCGGGGCATTCCGTGGTGGTGGCGCGCGGCCGACTGCTCGTTCGGGATTCTGGGTGCAATTCTCATGGCGGTTTGTCGCAGGTGGGTAGGCCGACTGACGTTCGCATGAAAAGACTCAATTTTGGTGGGTCGAAAAGGAACGCGATTTGGACTAGAATGCCCCGTTGTATCTCGGAACCTGCCGCCGCATAACCACTTGCAGAGAGTCGGATGAGCGAAACTGCCAAACTGATCTACGGAGACAAGACCCTCGAACTTCCCATCGTGACCGGATCGGAAGGCGAGAGGGCGATCGATATTGCCCAGCTTCGCGCCCAGACCGGCCTGGTCACGCTCGATCCAGGCTACGGCAACACCGGCGCGTGTGAAAGCGCGATCACTTTCATCGACGGCGACAAGGGCATTCTGCGCTATCGCGGGATCCCGATCGAACAGATCGCCGAGCAGAGCCGGTTTGTTGAAGTCGCCTGGCTGCTGATCTTCGGCCGGTTGCCTAAGAAGGACGAACTCAGCGGCTTCAGCAAGCGGCTGACCGCCAACTCGGCGATCCACGAGGATTTCAAATACCACTTCGGTGGTTTCCCCGCGATCGCGCCCCCGATGGCGATTCAGTCGGCGATGATCAACACGCTGGCGTGCTTTCATCCGCAGTTCATCACGCTCGGCGACGACGAGGCCTTCGAAGAAGCCGCCGCCCGGCTGCTGAGCAAGGTGCGCACCATCGCCGCCTACGCCTTCCGCCGCTCGATCGGTCGGCCGTTCATCTATCCGGATCCCAAGCTCAAATACGTCGCCAACTTCCTGCACATGATGTTCTCCATGCCCTACGACCAGTACGTCGTCGAGCCGGAGATCGAAGACGCCCTTAACCAGATCCTCGTCCTGCACGCCGATCACGAACAAAACTGCTCGACCAGCACCGTCCGCATGGTCGGCAGCAGCAAGGCCAACCTCTTCGCCAGCGCCGCCGCCGGCGTGTGCGCCCTCTGGGGCTCGCTGCACGGTGGCGCGAACGTCGAAGTGCTGGAACAGCTTGAGTCGATCCACAAAGGCGGCCTCACCGCCCAGAAGTGCATCGACATGGCCAAGGACAAAAACAGCGGCTTCAAGCTCATGGGCTTCGGCCACCGCGTGTACAAAAATTTCGACCCGCGCGCCAAAATCCTCAAGACCTCGTGCGAAAAAGTCTTCAACAAGCTCGGCATCAAGGACCCCCTCCTGGATATCGCGGTGCAGTTGGAACAGTTGGCGCTTAAGGATCAGTATTTCGTCGATCGCAAGCTGTATCCAAATGTCGACTTCTATTCCGGCCTGATCATGCGCGCGAGCGGCATCCCTGTGAACATGTTCACCGTTATGTTCAGCATCGGCCGCATGCCCGGCTGGATCGCGCAGTGGAAAGAACAACACGACGACAAAGACGCCCGCATCGCCCGTCCGCGCCAGATCTATACCGGGCCCACACTGACGGATTACGTGCCGATCGAGCAGCGGTAGGAGCACGCCAAGGCCACGGGTGTAAACCCGTGCGTTTTCACGATGGCCGAGCGGTCGACGCACGGATTTACACCCGTGGCCTTACGGCACGCCGAAATAATACCGCGTCAGATGGAAGAAGACCGGTGCCGCGAAGGCGAGCGAGTCGACGCGGTCCATCATCCCGCCGTGGCCTTCGATCAGGTGGCCGTAGTCTTTCACGCCGGCGTCGCGCTTGATCGCGCTCATCACCAGTCCGCCGAAGAAGCCCATCACGCAGATCGCCAGGCTCATCAGCGCCGCCTGCCACCAGTTGAACGGCGTGATCACGTGCAACGCCGATCCCAGCGCCGTGGCGCTGGCAATCCCGCCGATCAGGCCTTCCCACGTCTTGCTCGGGCTGACCTTGGGCGCGAGTTTGTGCCTGCCCAGCAGCTTGCCCCACACGTACTGAAGCACGTCGCTCATCTGCACGACGATGGCGAGGTACGCAACGAGTTCCCACTGCATCTTTCCCGCGCCCTGAATGTTGAGCGTCATCAGCGCCGGCACATGGCTGAGGCAGTAGACGCCGATCATGACCGCCCAGTAGATCTTCGCCGCCCGTTCAAGATAGCACGTGACGTCCCCGGCGACTGCGGAGCGGATCGCGAGGAACAGGAAGCCGTAGACCGGGATGAGGACCGAAAAAAGCCCGTACCAGTCCGTTCGCACCAAATAATACTGCAACGGCACGGCCACGAAGAAGACCCAGAAGAGCGTGTGATGGTCGCCCCGGCGCGTGGGCGTCAGCGTGAGAATTTCCCTGAGCGCCAGGAACGACACCAGCGCAAACAAAACCACCACCCCCGTCAACTGCCCCGCCAGCGCGACCGCGAAGACGATCGCCATCACCCACCACGCGCGCGTGCGGGCATTGAGATTGTCGATCGTCCGCTTGCCCGCATCCCCCTTGACGGTTTTTGCGAGCATAAATCCGATCACCGACGCCAGCGTCAGCACGCCCAGCGTGCCGTACAGCAGCAATTGTGCGTTGAAATCCAGATCAGGCATCGGTCGGCTCCACGCGTTCGAGGATAGACGGCTCAGGATCATCGCACGCGTAACCGCGGCGGCGCAGCTTCAGGATCGCTTCGCGGGCGCTGGACATGAAAACATGTTTGTCCGCATCGAACGGGACCGGCGATCCGAACGTGGCCGACGCCATCAGCGGAATAAACAGGAAGTCGCCCTTGGGCAGAATCCGGTTCAGATTTTCCAGATAAACGGGAACAAACTGCACGTTCGGGTGCTTTTTCGCCAGGTGCCAGATCCCGGGCTTGAACGGCCCCATCTCTCCCGAATCGTCGGTCGATCGGCCGCCTTCGGGGAAGAGGATCAGCGAATCCCCCGCCTCCAGCGCCGTCTCCATCGCCGCCAGCGGGTTGCTCGACTTGGTCACCTTCTTCCGCTCGATCAACACGCACCGAAACACGCGATTCGCAAAAAACCGCCTCACCGCCCCGCCGTTCCAATAATCCTGCGCGGCGACGGGGCGCGTCGCCCGGCGCAGCAGTCCCGGTAGCGACGCCCAGATCACCGGGCCATCCAGATTGGACGTATGGTTCGCGAAGTAAACCCGCTGCGCCGCCCGGCCAGCGGCGTCCACTGGGTCCGTACCGACCCAGCGCGCCGTAATCCCCGTGATCAGTCGAATGAGCGTCGAAACCATCGAAAGCATCCCGTCCTTCTGAGCCGAATGTACCACGGCTTCGCGACCGCCGCGCATAGCCGCGCATCGTCGATGGAAAATTCGCAATTTTCGACTCGCATGATCACACGAACGCCTCTATAGAAACCGATTGTCGCGCCCGGGGGAGCATTCGTCCCAATTTGTGTCCCATTCGTGTGGTTCGTGGCCAACCCGTCCCCTCGTGCGTTCACGCCCGCGTGCGATACAATCACACGCATGTCTGACAACGGTCACGTCGTCCGGGTCGATCTCCAGTCCCCCTACGACATCCGCATCCAGCCCGGCCTCATCGACCACGTCGGCCAGCACGTGCAGGCGGTGTCGCAGGCGAAGCGAGTCGGCGTCGTCACCGACACCACCATCGCGCCGCTGTATCTCGACCGCGTCCGCGCCTCGCTCCATACTGCCGGCATCGAAGCCGTCGTCGCGATCATTCCCGCAGGCGAATCGCACAAGACGCTCCCCACGCTCCTCCCGGTCTACGACACGTTCCTGAGCGCCCGCTTCGAGCGCTCCACCCCCATCCTGGCGCTCGGCGGCGGGGTCGTGGGCGATATGACCGGCTTCGTCGCCGCCACCACGCTGCGGGGTGTACCGTTCATTCAGATCCCGACCACGCTGCTCTCGATGGTCGATGCCAGCGTCGGCGGCAAAACCGGCGTCGACCACGCCGCCGGAAAAAACCTCATCGGAGCGTTCCATCAGCCGCTCGCGGTGCTGATCGATCCTGCCGTCCTCCACACGCTCCCCCCGCGCGAACTCCGTAGCGGCCTCGCCGAGTGCATCAAGCATGAGATCATCCGCGACGCAGACGGCTTCGCGTTGCTGGAACAGAACATCGCCGGCGCGCTGCATCTCGATATCGACTACCTCAGCGCCCTCATCGCCCACAACGTGCAGATCAAGGCCACCGTCGTCAAAGCCGACCCCTTCGAACAAGGCGAACGCGCCCACCTCAACCTCGGCCACACGTTCGGCCACGCCATCGAAACCGTCTCCAACTACACCTACACCCACGGCGAATCCATCGCACTCGGCATGTGCGCCGCCGCCTACGCCGCCACCCAACTCGGCCTCCTCGACGACGCCTTACGTCTCCGCATCCTCCGACTCTTCACCCGCGCCGAACTGCCCACGTCGGGCCTCACACTCGACGTCAAACAGATCGTCGAATCCATGTACTTCGACAAGAAGGTAAAATCCGGCCGCCTCCGCTTCGTCCTCCCCACCCAAATCGGCCAAGTCACCCTCCGCGACGACCTGCCGCGCGAATTGGTGGAAGAAGCGATCGCCAGCCTCACAGCGTGAACCACACCGGCGCCCGACCGCCGGCCGCGACCGGTGCTCCACCATCTTGATCCCCCGCAGCGCCTGCCCAGCGCATGTCCAGGGGATCAACTCGGCATACGGCTGGCAGATATCGACTCGACCCGCCGCTTGCGGTAATTCGGGCAAAATCCGCCGGCGGGATGGCGAACATCCGCGTCAGAAACGCGCATGAATAGATGCGCAACGTTCTATTTATCGCTATCTCCTAAAAAAAGAATTGCGTCCCCGTATCTATCCGCGCATGCCGCGAGCGACCGCGATGTCGTTTTTCGTGCGATACTTTTGTAACATCTTCCCCACGTTCCCCCGCGTAGCGGCAGGCACATCGCGCTGACGATGGCAGACCGGGGAGCGTGACGAGGAAGGCTCTGAATGCCGACGGGACGCGAAGGCCGGCGGCTTGCCAGTCTTGAATGACAAAATCAGTGGGCGCGGTGGCCTTGGTCGTCTGGCTGGTGACGAGGCCGACGATAATATCAGGCCGGGTTGAATGGTACGAGTCAGACGAAAGGATGACGGCGGGGCGACGCTTGGTCTGCACGACGCCGGGGAAATCGATCCAGACCAATTCGCCCGACTTCATGGCACGCCCCGCTGGTCATCGCTTGAACGCGTCGCGTGTTGGGCTGAGTAGGCGGTGAGGTCGGCCAGATCGTCGTCGGACCAGTCATCGCTCACATCGACAGGTTTGTCGGAGGACGCGAGGTCATCGATGATGAGCCTGGCGAGTTGAAGTCGCTCGGCGGGCGGCATCGGCCGGACGCGGGTGTTGTAGAGGTCTTGAATCTTGCCCATGCGGACTCCTGTAGATGGTTTATACCTGAGCACGCGGATTCGGTCGACAGAAAACGGCGGGCAGGCCGGGCGCACGGCGTATGGGTCGTGCAGATTTTGGCGGAATCGAATCAGTCGGGTTGAAGCCGGAACACCGAGATTTCCGGCCGGCACCAGCGTTTGACGCGTTGGCCGTAGCTGAGGCCGCGGTTGACATAGAGGTGTCGGCCGGCGACGGCGTAGTAGCCGTGGGTGTAGCGGCGGGTGAGGTGGCGGTAGAATTTTCGGCCCATCTTGCTGGTGCCGAGTTGCCTGCCGTGCGTGTGACCGCTGAGCATC
>Ga0105048_10008156_pt1 | contig 16784 bp, 10 predicted proteins | sample MAT05_FD_78382 | JGI IMG/M metagenome (GOLD analysis project Ga0105048, IMG submission 78382) | Freshwater microbial communities from Lake Fryxell liftoff mats and glacier meltwater in Antarctica - MAT-05 | ecosystem: Environmental > Aquatic > Freshwater > Ice > Liftoff microbial mat | place...
ACCCACAGGCCGCCCATCGTGTAGTGGACAGCGGGGAAGATCCGCATCGGCACGGTGTACGGGTCTTCACCGGTGATGCGGTTGTACATGTCCATCAGGTTGCCGTAGCGCTCGCGGATCACGTCCACGCCCAGGCGCTGGCGGGCCTCCGCGAAGTCCAGGTACACGCCCAGGCCGCCCGGCCCGACGCCCCGACCGGCGTCGCACGCTTCCTTGGCCGCCCGCGACGAGATGTCTCGCGGTGCGAGGTTGCCGTACGACGGATACTTGCGCTCCAGGTAATAGTCGCGCTCGTCTTCAGGGATCTGGTCCGCCGCGCGCGTATCGCCAGCCTTCTTCGGCACCCAGACCCGGCCGTCGTTCCGCAGCGACTCGCTCATCAGCGTCAGCTTGGACTGATACTCGCCGGCGACGGGGATACAGGTCGGGTGGATCTGCGTGTAGCACGGGTTCGCAAAGGCCGCGCCCTTGCGGTACGCGCGCCAGATCGCCGTGGCGTTACAGCCCTTCGCCATCGTGGACAGGTAGAAGACGTTGCCGTAGCCGCCTGTGCACATCACGACGGCGTCGGCAAGCTGCGACTCAACCTTGCCCGTTACCATGTCGCGCGTCACGACGCCGACCGCGCGGTTGTCCACGACGATCAGGTCGAGCATCTCGGTGCGCGTGTTCATGCTGACCTTGCCGAGGCCGATCTGCCGCTCAAGCGACTGATACGCCCCGAGCAGCAACTGCTGGCCGGTCTGGCCGCGCGCGTAAAACGTCCGCGAAACCAGCGCCCCACCGAACGACCGCGTGTCCAGCATGCCGCTGTACTCGCGGGCGAACGGGACGCCCTGGGCAACGCACTGGTCAATGATGTTGCCGGAGATCTCGGCCAGTCGGTAGACGTTCCCCTCACGGGCGCGGAAATCGCCACCCTTGACGGTGTCATAGAACAGCCGGTAGATGCTGTCGCCGTCGTTGCGGTAGTTCTTCGACGAGTTGATGCCGCCCTGCGCCGCAATGCTATGGGCGCGTCGCGGGCTGTCCTGGTAGCAAAACGCCTTGACGTTGTACCCAAGCTCCGCCAGGCTGGCGGCGGCACCGGCACCAGCCAACCCGGTGCCCACCACAATCACGGTGTACCGCCGCTTGTTGGCGGGGTTCACCAGTTGCATGTCGAACTTGTGCTTCTCCCACTTCTTCTCGATCGGGCCATCCGGAATCTTCGCGTCCAGGGTGATCGAGGGCATGGGCTGAAACGGCGTGCGAACTGGCGCCGGGGGTGCCGGAGCGATGGCGTTACTGGTCACAGTCGAACCTCACGTTTCAGGGCAACAGCAGCGGGCGACGAGTGATGGACGGATGAGGCCGCGCCGGCGGCCATCATGGGCGGACGATCCCCGCCAGGACGGCCAGCGGGATGGCGATGTTGCCGCCGGCGATGACGACCGCCATGACGGTGGCGAACCCGCGCCAGAGATGGTTGTTGACCTGATTCCGCCAGCCCAGCGTCTGGGTCATGCTCCAGACGCCGTGGTAGAGGTGCATCCCCAGCAGCACCATCGAGACGATGTAGACCAACGAGACGATAGGGTTCAGGAAGCCATTGACCACGTTGCCGTAGACATCCGTCTTGCTGAACTGTCCGGAGTAGGCCGTGCCCGTCGTCAGGTGCAGGATGTGGAACACGATGAACAGAGCCAGGATGACACCGCTCCAGCGCATCGTGCGGGCGGCGTACGTCGAGGCGATGCTCTTGCGCTCGGCGTAGGCTACCGGGCGCGCCGTCCAGTCTTGCCGCGTGACCTGCCAGGCTGCCCAGATGTGCCCTACCACTGACGCGAGCAGGACGATCCGCGCGATCCACAGCCCGCCCTCATGTGGCAGCAGCGGGTAGCCCATGACCCGCAGCCAGGCCGCGTAGTCGTTGAGATGCTGTCGTCCCTCGAAGATGTGAAGGTTTCCGTACATGTGGACGAACGTGTACGCAAACAAGATAAGTCCGGTCACCGCCATGATGACCTTCTTCCCGATCGATGTCTGATACAGCGTGAGAGCACCAACCATCGCTGTGCCTGCCCTTCCTCCGGAGGCGCCGGCGCGACCTGAGCCGGCGGCGCGCTGGCAGTAGGATAGTAGCGCGACTGCTTACGGACAACCGGGCCGGCGCGGCTCGCTTCCGACACGATTCCTGAGCACCGCACTACTGTGCCCTGCCCAGCCGAATTGTACGTGGTCGCGCAAGGTCAGATAGAAAGCGTCAGTCTCCTGCTCAGGCGGGCAGACGGTAGCCTCCGGCCAACCGCAGCTTGGCCCATTGCGGAATGACAGTGCGGGACGACAGCGGCCCCGTGCCAGACAGCCGGAGGGCTGGCAGGGGGCCGCAGCATCACGCGGGTGCCGCGTGTGCAGTCGGAAGACGAGGGGTCAGCGCGTCGCGGAGGCCAGCCGCGTGTAGTCCGCGAACGCAGCCGCCGGGTCCACCGCCTTCGTGACGAGCCGCTGCTGCAACTGGCCCTGACAGAAGTCCGTCAGTAACGGGAGGTTCGGCTCCAGGCCGTACGGCTGCCAGTCGTCCCCAAACACCGCCGCTGTCTCCGACAGTTCGGCCAGCAGCCAGGGCGTCGTATCTGCGTAGTGCTGTCGGCGCTGATACGAGAGCATCTTGGCCGCCGTGAACGCCTTCATCAGACTGCCCAGCACCCAGGGGTTCGCCTCGACCACGGCCCGCCGCAGCTTGAGGAGGTGGTGTGCCGGGATGTATCCGTGCTTCGCGTAGTACGCCTTCTCGGCCGCGCGGTAATCCGAAATCATCGGCACAATCGGGCTGTCCGGCGCGAAGAAGGCGGGCGGCATGAAGGCTGCGACCAGCACGTCGATCTCACCCGCCAGCAGCAAGTCAACCAGGGACTTGCCGGCCGGACCATTGTGCACGTTGGCCGGCGCATCAGCCGGCGCGGTGCCGTGCCCGGCGTCGGCCGGTCCCTCGATGGGCGCGATGATCCAGTCAATCTTCCAGATGTCAACGCCGGCCTGCATCAGCGTAATCTTGGTCCAAGTGTTGCCGCTGTTCGGCCACCCGTCCAAACCGACGCGCTTGCCCTCTAGCGCCTTCAGGTCGCTGATGACGGTGCCGCGCTTCACCAGGAAGCAGCGGTGCCGGAAGGCGAACATCGGGAAAATCGGGAGGGCCACGAAGTCGGTGTTGCCCTGGGCGGTGTCGATCATGAACTTGCCGACCGAACCTTCGCCGCCGTGACAGGCGGGGTCATCGGCCACCGGCCCCAGGCCGCGCCCGGTGTCGTAGGTGAGCGCGATGCCTTCGGGCACGATCTCACCGGTGAATAGCGGGGTCAGATGGTCCCAGGGGTAGCCAGCGAGAGTCACCGAAAGAGACGCCATCGGTATAGCTCCTCGTCACCCACGCGGCCGATATCTGAACGCCACGGGGAGTGTCGGGCACAGCGTACCGCACGCTGACCCTGGAGAGGCGGCGGTCCCGCACGATGAGCCGCACGCACGAGTTGGGGAATATGGCGCGCTGCCGATTCGTTCTTCATGGTGGAAAGACGCTACGGCGACGCACAATGACCCGTACAATCTGCTGAACGGGCAGCGGAATCGCGCGAAGCGGAGTGAGCAACACACATGGCTGACGACAACGCCAACGTCCTCTGGGATGTGATGATTATCGGTTCGGGACCGTCTGGCTGGACTTCGGCGATCTATGCCGCGCGGGCCGACCTGAAGACGCTGGTGTTCACCGGCCTGGAAAAGGGCGGCCTACCGGGCGGCCAACTGATGCTGACGACCGAGGTTGAGAACTACCCTGGCTTCCGCGACGGCATCATGGGCCCGGAGTTGATGGACCAGATGCGCGAGCAGGGGCTCCGGTTCGGCACGGTGCTGGTCGAGGACGACGTGACGGAGGTCGATTTCTCGAAGCGCCCGTTCACGCTGAAGGTCGGCGACGAGCAGTACCACGGCCGCGCGGTCATCATCGCGACCGGCGCGTCGGCCATCTGGCTGGGCCTGGACTCGGAGAAACGCCTACAAGGGCGGGGCGTCTCGGCCTGCGCGACCTGTGACGGCTTCTTCTTCCGGAACAAGGACGTGGTGGTCGTCGGCGGCGGCGACACAGCGATGGAAGAGGCCACGTTCTTGACGCGCTATGCCAGCACCGTGACGGTCGTCCACCGCCGCGACGAACTGCGCGCCTCGAAGATCATGCAGGAGCGCGCCCGCAAGAACCCGAAAATCAGCTTCGTCTGGGATTCGGTGGTCACGGACGTGCTGGGTGAGAAGGGCGTTGAGGGCGTCACGCTCAAGAACATCAAGACCGGCGCAACGCACGACATCGCGACGCACGGCCTCTTTGTCGCCATCGGCCACCGCCCGAACACCGAGCTCTTCGTCGGCCAGGTGGAGATGGACCCGGAGGGCTACATCATCCAGCACGACCACACCGAGACGAACGTGCCGGGCGTCTTCGCGGCAGGCGACGTGTCGGACACGCGGTACCGGCAAGCGGTCACGGCGGCCGGCGATGGTTGCCGCGCGGCTCTGGACGCCGAGCACTTCCTGACTGGCGACGTGGCGCTGGACTGGGGCACCACCGATGGCGCGCCGGCGGCCATGGAGTCGGTGAGCCACTGACGCATTTCCCGCGCTATCGGGGCCGGCCGCCGAAGCCCTCACCCCCCGACCCCCTCTCCCGCAAGCGGGAGAGGGGGAGACGTGGCGGTGCGCCGAACCGTGATGTCGGTGATGCGCCGAGGGAGTCTGCACACCCCCCGAGATAGGCAGGTCAGGAGCAGGTGGCGGCGGTCAGGCGTGGGAGTCGCTGCGCCAGTGCCGAGCCAATGACCTGATTGGCGCGGCGGCTGTAATGGCCGCCCCGCGCAAAGAGCGTATCGACGCCGCGCTCATTCCCCTCGCGGGCCAGGTCGTTGGTGACATCCACGGCCACAATCTGTTCGTCGGCCAGCCAGTCCAGCAGCGGTTGGTACTCCTTCGGTTGCCGACGCCGCACGGTAACGACCTCGTCGCGCTGGCCCATCATCAGCACGATTGGCGTGGCACCAGCGGCCTGCACGTCGTGGGCGAACTGCACCAGCACGCGGCCTGCCACCTGGAAACGCTCGTCGTCCGGCTCGTAGGCGTGCCCGTTCGGCTTCGCGTCGGTGATGGTGCCTCGGAGGGCGGCCCGGTGCCGCTGGTACAGCGCCGTTCGTGTTATGCGGGCGAGCATCAGGTTATCGAGCGGGCCGGGTGCGAAGAGGCCAGGGAAGTACCAGAAATCGTCTGGACCAAGCGTCTCCTCGATCCAGCGAACATCGGCAAGCTGCGCGGGGTGGGTGGCTGGATTCGGCAGCAGGCGCAGGCCGCCCACGGCACCGTCGTCAAGCACGAAGCGCGGCTTACTTAGCGCCACGCCTGTCGATGGCGAGTAGAACGGCCGGTACCGGTTCACGACCCGGTTGACGTTCTCCACCTGGAAACCGATCAGCACCGCGCACGGCTGGTACGCCGCGCCGTCGCGCCGGTACCGCAACAGCCCCTGGTCCGGTGCCGACCCCGGTATTCCGAAGTTCAGCACCTCCGACCCGGGCCATCGACGCTCCAGATGCGCCGTCCAGCAGTCGGCGTAGTTCACTTCGTCGCAGTGGATGAACGAGTCCCCAAACGCGGCCAGCCGGGCGACACCGGGCGGCACCGCCGGTTCGTACTCTCGGTCGGCGCGGAAGCCGGCCGCATTCGCCGCGTAGGTGATGCCGTCGTCGTCGCGGCTCACGCCAGGCTCCTGCGACCAGCCGAGGTCGGCGTCGAAGCGTAGGTACGCGTCGCGCGTCACCAGCCGCCCGAGATCCTCGTGGTGGAACGGTAGCGGCAACAGGTACGCCACCGGTACCGGCTGGACGATCCGCACGCCGACTTCGGCCACGACCAGTCCCAACAACACGGTGATGCAGACGACGAGCAGGCCAGCACGGGCAGTTCGGAACGGCACGGTGACGGCAAGGGTAGCACGCCGGGCCGGCGCGACAGGACACGTCCGACGCTGTCGCCGGGGCAACGCTCAGACTGTGCCGGTGAGAGCAGACCGGCGGGGTGCCACATGCTACAGTGAGACGGTCACGCAGACCATCGGAGCGAGTGAGCCGGCCGTGGGGCTACTCAGGCAGTCTCCGACTCAAGAGGGCGTTGTGGCCGCTCTCTGGCGCAACACTGGTGATGCCGCCGCACAACGCCACGCCCGCAACGTCTGAGAATCTGGTGAGCGTGCAATGAGCGACGAGCGGACCCCGCAGGGCCGACACCGCGAACAGTACATCTCCGATGCGCCGACCGGGCAGATGCGCGTCGCGGCGGCGCAGACGCTGGTCGTCGCCGGGCAGACCGACAAGGGCCGAGTGCGGCCGGGCAACGAAGACAGCTTCAGCGTGGAACAGCCGGGCACCGCGCGCGCCCGTGCCCGCGGCACCCTGCTCGTCGTGTCGGACGGCATGGGCGGACACGCCGCCGGCGAAGTCGCCAGTGCGATGGCCGTCGAGACGATCCAGACGACCTACTACGAGCAGTCGGGGGTGTCTGCCGCCGACGCGATCCACCACGCCATCGCCGCCGCCAACAGCGCAATCTACGAGGGCGCGCAGAGCCGCAGCGAGCGCGGCGGGATGGGCTGCACCGTGGTCGTCATGGTGGTGCAGGGCCACGTACTGACCGTCGGGCACGTGGGCGACAGCCGGGGCTACTTGATCCGTGGCGGCCAGGCCCACCAGATCACGCGGGACCATTCATGGGTGGCGATGCAGGTGCAAGAGGGCGTCCTCACCCCCGAGCAGGCGGCGCGGCACCCGAACCGCAGCCTCCTGATGCGGGCGCTCGGGCGGCAAGCCAGCGTTGAGGTGGAGATGGGGCGGCGCACGCTCCAGTCTGGCGACGTGCTGATCGTGTGCTCGGACGGCCTGACTGGCGTCGTCGAGGATGCGGAGATTGCCGAGTATGCTGTGCGGTTCCCGCCGGCCGCTGCTGCCGAGCAGTTGATCGCCCTGGCGAACTCGCGCGGGGCACCGGACAACGTGACAGTGGTGGCCGCCGCCATCCACGATGCCGGCGCAGCAGTAGCCGCAGACGACAGTAGCGCGGCGACCGTCGTGGTGTCGGCACAGGATGCCCGCACGCCGGTCCTGGGGCAGCCGCCCGACGATGCCACGACGATCCGCCAGCCCAAGCGCGCTTCAGCCGGGAAAACCACGCGAGCCGCCACGCCGCCGGGCACGCCGGTCGTGCTGGCGCGCGAGTCGGTGGCCATGCCGAATACGATACCGTTGCCGGTGCAGCGACGTGGTCGCGGCCCGTTGCTCGCGGGGACGCTGGCCGTGCTCGGTGCTGCCCTGGCGCTGACAGCAATCGTGTGGTTCCGCACCAGCAGCATCGCCGACGAGCCGCGCTCGGGCGAGCCGGCCGTTGCCACGACCGCTACCGTCGTACCGGCCAGCAAGCCGGCCGTCCCGCCGCCGGTTGCCACCGGCCTCCCCGGGCCAACTGCCGTCCGCACCGTCGCGCCAGTCCTGGAGCCAACTGCCCCAGCGCCGGCACCGACGACCCAGCCGACGCCGGCCGGTGCCCAGGTCGCTCCTGGACTGGCCGGGTCAGCAGCAGCGGCGGCCACGGCCGTCGCCGGGGTGGCGACCCAGGGCATTCTACCGGCGCTTTCAGGAACACCGCTTCGCCCGCCCGGCGTCGCAGCGTCGCCAGCGCCCACCGTCGCGCCGCCGGTCGCCCCAGCCGGCAGCGACACCGCCGCGACGGGGGCCGGCGGCGGCGCAGGGTCGGCCGACGCGCCGGCCGGTGCCGAGGGTGACACACCCGCTCCGGACGACTCGATGACACCGGCTGAGGGGTCGGGCGAAGAGCCGGCGCCGGCCGACCAGTCTGCGCCGGCTCCTGCATCAGGCGGTCCGCGCCTGACGGTCCCGGACGGCGGCGCGCTGCCGAACATCCCCGGCCTGCGACCGAAACCGCGAAACAGGGACGACTAGCCGCCCAACGCACTCACCTGACCGCGCCTACCGGCCCCCTCGGTTTGACGGGGCTGCCCGCTGGCGTTACCGTTGCCCCATCGCACACGGGGGTACGACGATGAAGGTCACGGGCGTGCGGACGCGCCTCTACGAGTTCACGGCAGCGCGCGCACTTGGCGATGCCAACCTGCCGACCGGCAGCGACCGTGCGAACGGCCTGGCGGTCTTCCTCGACACCGACGAGGGCATCACCGGGGTCACGACGAGCGGCCCGGGCGCACAGGCGGCCATCCACGGGCTGGCCGACGCGTTCCTGGTCGGCCAGGATCCGCGCGGCGTGCGCGGCCTCTGGAAGCGCATGGTTGACGCCGTCTTCAAAGGCGGCAATTGTGGGCAGGTCACCGGGGCCATCTCGGCGCTCGACATTGCGCTATGGGATCTGAAAGCAAAGGCGAACAACGAGCCGCTCTGGCGCACGCTGGGCGCGTCGGTGCCGAAAGTGAAGGCGTACGCCAGCGGCATCGACATGAACCTGACCGATGCCGAGATCTCGCAGTTCTACGGCGGGCTGGCGGCGCAAGGTGTCCAGGCCGGGAAGTTGAAGGTCGGGGTGGACTTCGAGGCCGACGAGCGCCGCCTTGAACTGATGCAGCAGGCGCTGGCAACGTCCGGCAAGCGCCCGCTGCTGATGATCGACTCCAACGAATACTGGTCGCCGAAGCAGGCGATCCGGCGGATCAGTCAACTCGAAGAGCGGTTCGACCTGACCTGGGTCGAGGAGCCGGCCCGCCGCTGGGACTACCGGGGGCTGCGGCAGGTGTCGCGCGGCATCAAGGCGGCCGTGGCAACCGGCGAGAACCTGCACGAGATCGGCGACTTCATGGCGCTGATCGACAATGAGGCCGTGGACGTGGTGCAGGTCGGGTCGAACACCTCCGGCATCACCGGCGCGATGCAGGTGGCCGACATGGCCTCCGGCTTCGAGCTACCGGTGGCGCTAATGAACTGTCCCGGCAACTTCATGGCGCATCTGGCAGCGGCGCTACCCAACCACATGATGATGGAGGTGGTGCAGGCTGGCCGCGAAGTCTGCTTCAGTGTCGATATGACGATCGAGGACGGATACATCGTGCTGGGCGACTCGCCGGGGTTGGGCTGGGTCTTCGACGAGGAGAAGTTGGCGGCGCTGGAAGTGGAGGCGCTCACGCCGGGCCTCACGCTAGGAAGCTGGGGGCGGCGGCGCGGCGGCGGCCTGTTCATCGTGCCGCCTGACGAGCAGGACGACCTGCACGGGCGCTGAACTAAAAGTGGCGATGCGGCAATGCCCGTTTGTCGATATAGGACCGGCCGCTGGGCGACCCACAAACGGTCAGGCTAGGCGACGGCCTCCACGAGGGGTTCCATTCGCTCGTTCAGCAGTGTGGTGATCTGTTCCCCGAGGAGCGGCTTGGCGAAGTAGTACCCTTGCGCCTGATTGCAACCGAGGCCGCGCAACTGTTCCAACTGAGCGATCGTCTCAATGCCTTCGGCCACGGTATCCAGGCGCAACGTCCGGGCTAGTTGCACGATGGTCTGCGCAAGCGCATGGTCGTCCGCGTTCTCAGCGATGCCGCGTACAAAAGCGCGGTCAATCTTGAGGATATCAATGGGGAATCGCTGCAAGTAGCTGAGGCTAGAGTAGCCGGTGCCGAAGTCATCAATCGCTAGGCGCACCCCGAGCGCTTTCAGTGCCTCCAGCCGTGCAATGGTGACTTCAGTGTTGTGCATCGCCACGGTCTCAGTAATCTCTAGGGTGAGTGTCGATGGTTCGATACCGCATTCGGCGATGATCTCTGTCACATCGGCGACCAAATCGGGGTCTTGGAGCTGACGTGCAGAGAGGTTCACCGCGACGAAAAATGCGTCGTCGATCCCGCCACGCTTTTGCCACTGCCGCACATCCTGGCAAGCGCGGCGCAGGATCCAGCGGCCAATCGGCACAATCAGCCCAGTCTCTTCGGCAATGGGAATGAAGGCGAGTGGCATGATGGTGCCGTGCACTGGGTGCTGCCAGCGCACGAGCGCCTCCACCCCAATCATCTGGCCGGTCGCAACGTCGACCGTTGGCTGGTACAAGACGACAAGTTCGTCGCGGCTGACTGCGCGAAAGAGATCGGCTTCCAGTTCAAGGCGCTGGCGCGTCGTCTCGTCCATCCCGTCGGTGTACATGACGAACCGTCCTCGACCCTCGCGCTTCGCCGTGTACATTGCGAGATCGGCGTTCCGCAGCGTGGTATCCGTCGATTGATTGGTGCGATTCAGCATGACAATGCCGATGCTCGCACCGACCAGGACTGGCTTTCCTTCGATAGTGATCGGTTCGCGCATCGCCTGGAGGATGCGTTCGGCGGCGTCGATAGCGTCTGCTTCGTATGCCAGATCTTCGAGCAGTAAGGCGAACTCGTCCCCGCCCAACCTGGCAACGGTGTCGGAAGCCCTGACGCTCGCTTGAAGCCGCTGCGAGATTGAGCACAGCAGTTGGTCGCCGGCCGAGTGCCCGAATGTGTCGTTCACTTTCTTGAAGTCGTCAAGGTCCAGGAACATGACCGCGTGGACGCCCGGCAACCGGCCCGAGCGGCGCAGTGTATGACCAACCTGCTCGCGGAAGAGCGCTCGGTTGGCGAGGCCGGTGAGCGCATCGTGAAACGCCTGGTGCAAAAGCTGATCTTCGAGCAGCTTCCGATCCGTCATATCGACCAGGGTACCGGCAATTCCGATGATCGTTCGGTCGGGTGCGGCAAGTGGCCGTGCATGTGCCTGAAACCAGCGCACCCCGCCCTCTTCGGTTTGGAATCGCAGTTCGTAGCGTGACAGCGGCTTGTCGCCCACCATCAGGCTCCTGGTCTCGCGCTCGTCGATGGCGCGGTCGTCCGGGTGGACGTAGGTCGCCGCATAGGTGCCCAACGATTCCAGGACCGTGTAGACAGTGAGAGCCGTCCAGGCGGGGTTCAGAAGCGTCCATCTGCCGCCGGCGTCCGTCTGAAAGACCACTTCGCTCAGGCTGTTGACGACCGTTCGGTACCGCCGCTCGCTCTCCTCAAGCGCCGCCTCGGCATGTTTGCGTTCAGTGACTTCTTGAAGTGTCAAGATCCAGCCGGCCAGCGCAGCGGACGCCTCGGTGACGGGCATCAGATGTGCCAGGCAGTGTCGCACGTGCGACGACGAACCGAGTTTCAGCTCGAACGGCTGGCCGGCGGACCGTGTCTCCTGGATGAGAGCCGCCGCCACCGGCAGCACAGCTGCGGCCGACTGTCCGACGACTGACGAACTTGCCTGGCCCACGAGTCGCGCCGCAATGGGATTGATGTCGACGATCTGTTGCTTCGCGTCGAGGATAACGATGCCGATGATCCCGTCGTACATCGCATCAGCGATCCGCTCACGTGCGAACGGAAGCGAGTTGAGCAGCGCGGCCGTCGCTCCGGGTCGCAGCAGCACCCACCCGAGCAACAGGTCCGTCAGCAAATTGGCTGCAGGCGTCGGGTCCAGCCCTGGCGCCGGCACGAATCCGCCCACATAGGCAACGCTGGCCGCCCACGGCACGGCGACGCTGCCGAGGATGACGAATGCGTGGCCCCATTGCAGACGCGGAGAGCGTGCGACGGACCACAGCAACACCAGCGAGCTGACGGCCAGCAGCCCATACGCATAGATGATGAAAGCGACGAACGCCCAACCGAACGCCATCATCCCGACCTCGGCCGCCGTCGATGGCGCGCCGACCCAGAGTAGTTGGTGCCATTCGTTCGTCCAGGCCAGCACGACGGTGGCGGCCGGGATCACCGACAGGCCGAGCAGCCGCTTCCAGGTCAGAAGATGGCCGAAGCCGGCATAGCGCAGCACGAACGCGAACCAGACCACCGCCGACCCTGCGACGCCCAGATACTTGACCTTCCGCCAGAAGAGAGCACTCTCGACACCCGTACTGTCAAGTTGCAGGGCGTATGTCAGCAACCAGAATGCGTTTACCGCGATGTGGATGATGAGCAGTCTCATCCCGGGAATCTGTTTCCGACGCCAGAGATACCAGGCCATCGCCAGTGTGGGAAGGCACGCCAGCAACACGAGTCGTGTCGTCTGCATGAGTAAACTGTCACCATCTGCCGTCGCCATTGCAGCCGACGGCTCGCACGCTTGGCTTGATGTTCAGAGGGCTGCGCTGGCATCGCCGCCTGCGGAACCATGCCGGGGTTCTCGGGTACGACAACGACCGTGGCTGAGGCAGGGGGATCAACCGTTTACTTCCTGGGGTGAGCCTTTGCGGGTGCCTGGGTGGGCGGCAACCGGGGCAAGTCACGACTGCCATGTCCCGAAACGGTTGGATGGACACCTTCGTGCGAAACACCGTCGTGCTCGCCTGAAACGCCTGGGGTGACGTCGTAGGGTCGTCCGGGCCACAATCTCTGCGGATGCTGCTGCAACCATCCACGGGAGGCTTTCGGACGTGCGATCAGCCACCGCATCAGGCGCGGAGTCGCGCCAGTGAACCCTGTCAACGTGCCATCGTCGTCGGCACCGGCGGCCGGCGACCTGCGCCAGCCGTCAGTGCTGGCCCTCCGCGTGCGCGCCCATGCCGTCCGGCGACGCATCATTCAGATGGTGCAAGCCCTCGGGCACGGCTACCTCGGCCAGGGGCTGGGAGCGGCCGACATCTTCACCGCCGTCTACTTCCACGAGCTTGCCCGCGACCCCGAGCAATCTGTTGATGCGTGGCTCGCAGACCCTGACCGCGACCGCTTCGTCCTGTCGGTCGGGCACTACGCCATCGGGCTGTTCGCCACGCTGGCCGAGCTTGGCGTGTACTCCGACGCCGAACTCGCCACCTACGGGCTGGATGGCAGCGACATCGAGCAGAACGCCACCGAGTTCGTGCGCGGCTTCGAGGTCACGGGCGGCTCGCTGGGTCAGGGGCTGTCGCAGGCCATCGGTATGGCGCTCGGGGCACGCCTGGGCGAGACCGAGGGGCGGCGACCGTTCCGCACCTACGCGCTCGTCTCAGACGGCGAACTGCAAGAGGGACAGGTCTGGGAGGCGATCATGTCGGCCGCCCACTACCGCCTCGACAATCTGGTGGCGGTCTTCGACCTGAACGGCTTGCAGGCTGACGGCCCGCCCTCGGCCGTGATGGCGATTGAACCGGTTCACGAGAAGCTACGCGCCTTCGGCTGGAACGTCAGCCGGGTGGACGGCAACGATTTGCCGGCGCTGCTGGCGGCGTTCGCGGACGCCCAGCACGTCAAAGGCCAACCGAGCGCCATCGTCTGCGACACGCTGCCGGGCAAGGGCGTGCCCAGCGTAGAGCGGCGCGAAAAGGTCCACTATGTGCGCCCGCGCGATCCGCGTGAGCTTGATGGGCTGCTCGATGAGTTGGAGCAGGAGGCGGCAGCATGGCGATGATCGACGCTGCGATGATGGGGACGGTCTCCGCCGAGATGCAGGCCGTGGACGCACCGTTCGGACAGGCGCTCTTGGCGCTCGGGAAGGCCCGAGCGGATGTGGTTGGGCTGTCGGCTGACCTGTCGAAGTACACCGATATCCTGCCGTTCGCGCAGGCGTTCCCGCCGCGCTTCTTCCAGACCGGCATGGCCGAAGCGAACCTGATGGGCATCGCGGCGGGGCTGGCGCGGGTGGGGTACACCCCGTTTGTGACCACCTATGGCGTGTTCGCTAGCCGTCGCGCCTTCGATCAGGTGGCGATGGCGATTGCGCTCGGGCGACAGAACGTCAAAATCTTCGCGTTCCTGCCTGGCCTGACGACGCCCGGCGGCCCGACCCACCAGGCCATTGAGGACGTGGCGTTGATGCGCGCGTTGCCGAACATGGTCGTCATCGACCCTGCCGACGCCCGCGAGATGATGCAGGTCGTCCACGCGGTCGCGGCGCACGACGGCCCGGCCTACGTGCGCGGGTTGCGCGGCGTGGTACCCACCGTCTTGCCCGCCAGCTACCAGTTTGAGATCGGCAAGGCGCGGCTGTTGCGTGACGGCACCGAGGTCGGCCTCATCAGCAGCGGCATCATGACCGAGCGCGCATTGCAGGCCGCCGACCTGTTGTCCGCGCGTGGCGTCTCGGCAGCGGTGTTGCACGCCAGCAGCCTGAAGCCGTTTGACACTGAGGCCGTGCGGGCGCTTGCCCGGCGGGTGCCAGCAATTTTGAGCATCGAGAACGGGACGGTCATCGGCGGCCTGGGCAGCGCCGTGGCCGAGTCGCTGGCCGTGGCCGGCTCCGCCACGCCGCTGACGATGCTTGGCGTGCAGGATCAGTTCCCGGTCGCCGGGTCGCTCAACTTCCTGCTGGAGAAGTACGGGTTGACGCCCGCCGCCATCGCCGCTGCCGCGCAACGCGCCGTGGATGCCGCCGGCCGGACGCCGGCTCGGGAGGGCTAGCCTGATGCGAGCACTGGTCTACATCGGCCCCGATCAACTGGAAGTCCAGGAGGTGACGGCACCCGTGCCCGGCGACGGCGAGGCGCTGGTGCGGGTCAAGTACGCGGGCATCTGCGGCACCGACCTGCACCTGTGGCACGGCGAGATGTCGGCGGTGCGCGCGCCGGTCGTCGTCGGGCATGAGCTGGTGGGGGAGGTCGTGGAGGACACGACCGGGCAGTACGAGGCCGGTCAGCGCGTGGCCGTCGAACCGCTCCTGGTCTGCGGCACCTGCCTGGCCTGCCGGAGCGGATCGTCGCACGTCTGCCGGACTCTGCGTGTGCAGGGCGTCCATGCGGACGGCGGCGCGGCCGAGTTCCTGCGGACGCCGACGCACCGGCTGCACCCGATCCCTGACGGCCTGTCCTGGGAGGCCGCCGCCTGCACCGAGCCAACGTCGGTCGCGGTCCACATGGTCCGGCGGGCCGGCATCGAGTTGGGCGACACGGTGCTGGTGTTGGGCGGCGGACCCATCGGGTTCCTGGTTGCCAGCGTGGCGCGGGCGACCGGCGTGCGCCGCGTAGTGGTGTCAGAAGTGAGCCAATCGCGGCTGGCGCACTGCCGCAAGGCCGGCCTGGAGACCATCGACGCTCTCCAGCAGGATCCGATTGCTGTTATTCGTGACCTGACGGACGGCGAGGGTGCGGATGTGGTGGTGGAGGCCGTCGGCCACCCGGCGACGGTCGCGCAGATGGTGGCGGCCTGTCGGGTCCGGGGCCGAGTGCTCGTCGGTGGCATCGGAGGCGTCGCGCCGCCGGTCGATCTTTCGGCTGTCGTCTTCAAAGAGGTAACGCTGATTGGCTCGCGCGTCTACGAGTCGCGCGACATGGCGACGGCGTTGCACCTGCTCGGCACCGGCGCCGTGAACGTAGAAGGGCTGGTGACGCGGACGGTGCCGCTGGAACACGCAGTCGAAGACGGGTACGTGCGCCTGCGCGACTCGCGCGACGAGATGAAGGTGCTGCTGGTACCGTAGCGGATGTGCGACGAGTGCCCGGGGCGTGCAAGCCGCGCGGCAACATCAACGCCTGACCCGACGCGCCGGTCAGCGGGCCTTCAGGTAGATGCGCCCGCCGTTCGGCAGCGACTCCGCCAAGACGTAGCCCGGCGGCGACGCCCCGCGCCGGCGCAACTCGTCCCAGGCACGCCAGCTACGCGGCGCGTCCGCAATGGCGACCTGCCCGGCTAGGTAGATCGCATCGATTGGTAGCCCGAACCGCTGCTCCAACGCGGCCGTCTCCTCGACGGTCGGCGGGAGCGGCACGGCACGGCGGTCGGCCTGCCACGCGACGCTCCACGGCACGTTTGACGCGACGACCGCGTCGGGGCCGACTAACTGTGCCAGCCGCGCCAGATTCTCCGGCCGGGCTTCGACCTCGCCGGCGCGCGTCGGCGGGCCGGGCGGCGTTGATGGCGGCGCCAGGAACGGCCAGATGGTCGTGAGGCCGGGGAGGGCCAGCAGCGCCACGACAGCGGCCTGCCCGAGCGCAAGGGCCAGCCGTCTGCCTGGCCGACCGCGCGGCAGCCAGCCAAGCACCCACCGCACCGACCACATCGCCTCGCCGGCCACGACGACCAGCAGGAGCGGCACCAGCGGCACGAAATGGCGCTGGAGGTTCAGCCCGAGCAGCGACGCAAGCCCCGCACGGAGCAGCACCGCCGCCAGCAGCATCAGCGCCAGCCGCAGGCCGGCATCGCGCAATTGGGCATCATGGGGGCCGTTGCGCCGCCCGGCCGCCCGTGCGCCAGCCAGCAGGCAGGCCGCCGCGCCGCCCAGCAGCCACGGCCACCCGAGCAGCTTGCGAAGATGATTCGGCGTGGCCGCAAACTCGTCCCAGGCCAGCCGCGACGCGCGGGCCGGGTCGCTCGTCCACAGGGCAGTCGGCTGCACGTACTCGGGCAGGTACCACCCGAGGCCGTCCGCGCGCCCGGTCGCCTGCGCCGCGATGCTCGCCGGTTGGAGGTTGAAGAGCGGCGTGCCGGCGGCCAGCCACAGGTACAGCGCCCACGGCAGGACGACAATGGCGGCCACGCCGAGAGAGCCTGCACAGGCGCGCCAGCGGTCCGGGCGAGGCAGCAGCCACAACAGCAGGATCGGCAGGACCAGCAGCGCCGTGTCGTAGCGGTTGAGGACGGCCAGCCCGATGACCGCACCCCCAAGCACCAGCCGCCAACGTCCAGCCACACGCTCGCCGGGTTGGCTGTTTGATTGGTTGCCGGGCTGCCCGACCTGCTCTCCGCTCCATTCAGTGCGGCCGGGCACCACGCACGCCAACACACCCAGGATCAGCGCCCCGAGCAACGGCTC